>Ga0307476_10000274_pt1 | contig 45747 bp, 37 predicted proteins | sample atmos_gasesECM2C_2_FD_203314 | JGI IMG/M metagenome (GOLD analysis project Ga0307476, IMG submission 203314) | Hardwood forest soil microbial communities from Morgan-Monroe State Forest, Indiana, United States - atmos_gasesECM2C_05 | ecosystem: Environmental > Terrestrial > Soil > Temperate... | reverse complement strand
TTATGAAGGCCGTAATCCTGGCCGCAGGCCAAGGCACGAGGATTCGCTCTGTACATGGCGAACATCCAAAGTGCCTGATTGAAGTTGACGACACCACTATTCTCGACCACCAGCTTGAAGCGCTGTCGATGGTCGGCATCGATGAGATTGCAATTGTTGTGGGATACGAGAAGGAGCAGATCATCGAACACGTGAAGTCCAGAAAAGTCAGTGTCACGCAAAGGATTCGCTTTTTCGAAAACCCAGCATTCGCGATTACAAATAATATTTATTCACTCTGGCTCGCACTCGAGTGGCTGCGCGGCGACAGTTTCGTCGTACTAAATGCGGACGTCATATTCGATTCCGAAATCCTTTCGGCGGCTGTAGGCCCGAGTGCACCGATCTCGATGATCGTAGACCCCTTGTGGCGGGATGAGACGATGAAAGTCATCATCGAGGATGACCACGTGATCCAAATGAGCAAGAAGATCTCGCGAGAGGCATTTAGCGGCACTTATATCGGCATTACTATTTTCTCCGACGCGATCCAAGACAGCTTCTTCCGTACAATGAACGAACTGATTTCCGCTGGCCGAGTGAATGAATTCTTCAACGTCGCGGTACAACAACTCGCGAACGAAGGAGTTCAGGTCGGCTATACCAGCACAGAAGGCTTGGCTTGGGCCGAAATCGATGATCCCCTGGACTTGACGTTTGCACAACAAAACGTGTTCCCACAACTCGTGACGGCCACAGTTTAATTGTGTCAGCGAACGAAATCATTGCCGAGAACTTTGCCCCCAGCCCATGGCTATTGTGGCCACGCAGCTCCCTGCGAGTTGTAGATTGGAATATTGATCGTGGTTTGAAGCTGCCCGCGATTATAGATTTCCTGGCGGATACCAACGCCGATGTTTTCATTCTTCAAGAAGTCGACATCAATGCTCATCGGACCCATCGCCTGAACATTGCGCGGGAAATCGCGAGAAAATTGCGGCTGAATTACGTCTTCGGGCGCGAATTTGTGGAACTGACGCAAGGCACGAAAACCAGCCTGGCCTATCATGGTCAGGCCACGCTTTCGCGCTGGAAAATCTCGAATCCCCGCCTGATCCGCTTTCAGCAGCAATCGGACTTCTGGAAGCCTCGCTGGTTTAAGCCAAAACTGCAAACATTTCAGGAGCGCCTCGGAGGCAGAATCGCACTAGCAGCGGAAATCAACGTCGCAGAGGCTTCAATGCTGTGCTACAACCTGCACCTGGAGAGCCGCTCGAATGACGAACTGCGCCGAACCCAGTTGAACGAGGTCTTAGAGGATTCCGCGAAGCACGATTCGGCCTGCCTCATCATTCTCGCAGGTGACCTTAACCTGAATGCATCGAAGCCTGGGATCGCGGAAGCACTGGCCCGGGCTGGTTTCCGCAATGCATCGCCCACCACTCGCCTGGCTACGACTCCCGCACGCCATCTCCTCGAAGCGGGCCGGCACATCGACTGGGCATTTGTTCGAGGCCCGGGTGAGGTCGGCGCTGGCAAAGTTCACAGGTCTGTGACAGCTTCTGATCACTATCCGATTTCTTTCGAATTACGTCTTCCCGGTTGACCTTCCGGTCGGCATCGCGAGGCGCTCGCTCCAGTGCGCCGCAGCCAGCGAATCTACCACCGACTTCGCTATGACGCACGCTTTACCCTGCACTCCGCCCGATGACGGTCTTCCTCTTCCAAGAGTTCTTCAAGCGAAGGCGCCAAGACGGAAGAACCGCAGCGAATACACTTAGATTCAAGAAAAAACACTTGGTCCTCAACGATCGGATTGCGGACAAAGTCGTACTGTTCAAATACCATAATGGCCATTCCCTCGATCTTGCCTTTAATGAGCGCGAGCTGATGGCTTTAGCTCAACGTCGTATGTCTTCCCTCGTGCTTAAGCACCCGCATTGCCAGAACCGCTGGCACCGCGGAATCGCCCTGCGTACAGCAGTCTTCTCAAGTGTTTAGGCCGAAATGCCAGCAGGCCGTTGACGGTCCCTGGGGATGTCAATGGTCGACGCAGTCGTGACAGGCTTCAACCTTCACAAGATTGCTGGTTCGGGTGATGAAAAACCACTTCAGTCCACGCTCGAACTGTCGGAATTGTTTCGACACTGTCGACTCGCAACACCGCCGTCCTCCATCCGGTACTTAGATTTCAGCCCTTTAGAGGTGGCTGAAGTTTGGCATCCCCATTGCTTTATCGGATGGATGGAAGGCCGCACAGATTCGTGCGTCTTTTGCAACTGAGCGGCCCCGGAAACAAGAAATTCAGCGGCTGGCCAGTCGCCTGATTAAGGATGGAACTAACACATGAGACGGATATTCATAGGTCTGGTTGCCACTGTTTTGTTGGTGAATGCGGTGGGTTGCGGCAGCGGCAAGGTGAGGGCCGCCGCTCCGCCCCCGCCACCAGTGGTCGAGGTCGCACCGGTCATTCAAAAGGATGTCCCGGTTCAGGGCGAGTGGGTCGGAACGCTCGAAGGGTACGTCAACGCAGAGATTCAGCCTCAGGTGAGCGGTTACTTGATTCGCCAGGATTATCACGAAGGCGCGATGGTCAGAAAAGGGCAGCTCCTGTTTGAAATTGATCCGCGTCCGTTTCAAGCCGTGCTTGATCAAGCGAAGGGACAACTGGCGCAGGCTGAGGCGCAAATGGCCAACGCCGATCTGAACGTGAAGCGTGATGTTCCTGAAGCCGAAGCTCATGCCATTCCGCAGAGCCAACTGGATACTGACACGCAGGCGCTCCGCGCGGCGCAAGCCTCCGTCGAGGCAGACCAGGCGGCAGTGGAACAAGCCACGATAAATCTCGGCTACACAAGGGTCACTTCCCTCATCGACGGAATCGCCGGCATCAACACCGTGCAGGTGGGCAATCTGGTGGGACCGTCTGCCGTGCTCACCGCGGTTTCGCAGCTAAGTCCGATCAAAGTTTATTTCCCCATCAGCGAACAGGAATATCTGCGCATGGCGGACGGCGGAGGACCGGGGAGCGTGGATTGGCTGACGCACGCTTCACGAATTCAGCTGCGCTTGACCCTGGCCGACGGGAGTGTCTACCCGCATCCCGGCAGAATCATCTTCGCGGATCGCCAGGTGAACACGCAGACCGGAACCATTCAGATCGTGGGTGAGTTCCCGAACTCCAGAAATCTGTTGCGGCCTGGCCAGTACGCGCGCATTCAGGCGCCAACCGGAAACATCGCCGGAGCGCTTCTCATTCCGCAGGCGGCGGTGAGTCAACAGCAGGGTAGCAATCAAGTGACAGTCATCGGCTCTGATAACCGGGCGCAACTCCGCACCGTGCAGGTCGGGCCAAGAGTGGGCTCGCTGTGGGTAATCACATCCGGGCTCAAACCAGGAGAGCGCGTCGCGGCGGTTGGCGCGGACAAGGCAAAGGAAGGCGAGCCGGTAAATCCCACACCCTACAGACAAAACGAAGCAGAGGAGCGTTGAGCCATGGCAAATTTTTTCATTCGAAGACCGATCGTCGCGATCGTGATTGCGATTCTTACCGTCATCGTCGGGGCGATCAGCATCGCAACTCTGCCAGTGGCGCTGTTTCCGAACATCGCCCCACCTGAAATCAGGTTGCAAGCCAACTACCCGGGTGCGGACGCGCAAACTCTCGAGCAAGCTGTGGCCACGCCCATCGAGCAGCAAGTCAGCGGCGTGGACAACATGAATTACATGTACTCGCTGAATGCTACCGCGAACCAGCAAACAACTTTGCTCGTCGACTTCGATCTCAAAACTGACCCCAACACCGATCTGCTGCTCACGCAGTCGCGTCAACAGTTGGCCAACGGTCAGTTGCCGCCGGAGGTGAACAATTACGGAATCACTCTGAAGAAATCGACCACTGCTCCGCTCATGCTGATTTCCCTCTACGCCCCGCATGGCACCCACGACTCGAACTATCTGGCCAACTACGCTTACATCAACCTCAACGACCCCGTTGCGCGCCTCTACGGTGTCGGCCAGACTCAGGTGTTCGGCTCAGGGCAGTACGCCATGCGGCTATGGGTGAAGCCCGACCAAATGGCGAAGCTTGGCATTACCGTCACGGACATAGTGAACGCGCTTCAGGCCCAGAACACCGTGAATCCGGCTGGCCAGGTCGGTGGCGAGCCAGCTCAGAGTAACCAGCAATTCACCTATGCCGTGCTGGCTCAAGGCCGCCTGACTTCACCGGAACAGTTCGGTAACGTCGTCGTGCGCGAAGCGCCGAATGGAGGCACCGTTCGAGTCAGAGACGTGGCCCGAGTCGAGCTGGGGACTCAGGACTACAGCCTGAGCGGTCGACTGAACGGCAAGCCCAGCGCCATCATTGCCGTCTATCAGTTGCCGGGAACCAATGCTGTGCAAACGGTTGCAGGCGTCCGGAAGCTCATGCTTCAGATGAAGCAACGCTTCCCACAGGACATCGACTACACCGTTTCGCTCGACCAGACACTCCCGGTCACGGAAGGTATGAAAGAGATCCTCGAGACGCTGGTGATTGCGATTGTGCTGGTCATCTTTGTGGTCTACCTCTTCTTGCAGGATTGGCGCGCCACCCTGATCCCCATGTTGGCCGTGCCTGTTTCGTTGGTCGGCACGTTCGTCGTTTTCCCGCTGTTCGGCTTCTCGATCAACACGCTTTCGATGTTCGGGTTGGTGCTCGCGATTGGCTTGGTGGTCGATGACGCCATCGTGGTTGTCGAGGGAGTGCAACACCACATTGAGGAAGGACTGAGTCCGAAAGATGCGGCCACCAAAGCCATGTCGGAGCTTTCCGGGCCGGTCGTAGGTATTGCCCTCGTGTTGGCTTCGGTGTTTGTGCCAACGGCTTTCATTCCTGGCATCACCGGCCGGTTGTATCAGCAATTTGCCATCACGATCGCCATCTCCGTGATGCTTTCAGCGTTTAATGCTCTCACGCTGAGCCCTGCACTTTCAGTATTGCTGCTCAAGCCCAAGAAGCAGACTCGCGGACCGCTGGGAAAGTTCTTTGGCTGGTTCAACAAATATTGGGAGCGCTCCACCGACAGCTTTGTCCGTCTCTCGGGTGATCTGATTCGCAAGGCTGGCGTGGTGATGGTGCTACTTGTAGTCGCCGGCTTGGCCGCGTGGTTCTTCAGTAAACGTCTGCCCACCAGCTTCCTGCCCGACGAAGACCAGGGTTACATGTATATCAACATGCAACTCCCAAAGTCAGCGTCCATGGGGCGGACAAGCGAAGCTGCGAAACAAGTGGAGGAAGTTCTCGCGAAGACGCCGGGAGTTCAGTACACCACCAGCGTCATCGGTTTTAGTTTGCTCAGCTACGTTCGGACGTCGTATAACGCATTCTTCTTTGTAACCCTCAACCCTTGGGAGGATCGCAAGACCCAGGCCGAACAATATCAGGCCATCAAGGCGGGTTTGAATCAGAGACTTAGGCAGTTTCCAGAGGGCACCGTTTTCGGTTTCTCACCGCCAGCGATCCCCGGGGTCGGTACGGCCGGCGGAGTGACGTTTGCCCTGGAGGACCGCGCCGGCAAGGATGTCCAGTTTCTTTCGGATAACCTGAACAAGTTCATGGCCGCCGCTCGCAAGCGCCCTGAGATTGGACTGATCTCCACCACGTTTATCCCGAGCGTGCCGCAGCAGTTCATCAATGTCGACCGGGACAAAGTGTTGAAGCAAGGCGTGGCTTTGGCGGATGTCTACAACACCATCCAAGCCTACATGGGCGGCTTATTCGTTAACTACTACAACGATTTCGGCCGTACCTGGCAGGTGTATGTGGAGGCCGAGGCGCCTTACCGCTCGACGACCGATGATCTCGGACAATTCTATGTCCGCAACGGCCAAGGCCAGACAGTGCCGCTCACCGCGCTGGCGAAGTTTGAGACTCGTTACGGCCCTGAGTTCACCATGCGCTACAACGAGTACCGGTCGGCACAGATCAATGTTAGCGCGGCGCCCGGTTACAGTTCCGATCAGGCATCGGCGGCCCTGGAAGATGTTTTCAAGCAAACCATGCCCCGCGAAATGGGATACGACTATATCGGCATGTCCTATCAGGAGCAAAAGGCGCGCGAAGGGCTGCCATCTTCCGTCATCTTCGGATTTTCGCTGCTGTTCGTTTTCTTAATTCTGGCGGCCCTTTATGAAAGCTGGACAGTGCCCTTCAGCGTGCTGCTGAGCACGCCAGTCGCGGTCTTCGGCGCTCTCGCCGCGCTCTGGCTGCGTCGCGTCGTAGTCGGCCTTTACCTTCCTCAGTACATGGTTCAAATCGAGAACGATGTCTACGCGCAGATCGGCCTGGTAATGCTCATCGGCCTGGCCGCGAAAAACTCGATTCTAATCGTGGCGTTTGCCAAGGAGGACTACGAACGCGGTATGTCCATCGCCGATGCGGCACTTTCCGCGGCGAGGCTTCGCTTCCGGCCTCTCATGATGACCGCGCTCGCGTTTATTCTCGGCTGCGTGCCGCTCTGGACGGCTTCCGGCGCAGGCTCTGTAGCGCGCCAAATCATGGGCACGGCAGTCATCGGAGGAATGGTCGCCGAAACCTTTATCGGCAGATTCTTTGTTCCGGCGATTTTCTATGTGGTTGAGAAGGTCTCAGGCGCTCAGCGACCGACAGCGGTGCCACTCTCGCCCGCCGAAGCGCCCGGTCAGGGGGATTGAACTATGAAGAAGGCTGCACTCTTAGTAGGAATCATTGCGGCGCTGGGTTTGATGACCGGCTGCCTGATAGGGCCGAAATACAAACGGCCTGCGGCGAATGTGCCACAGGAATATCGCGCACCTGCGCCGCAACAGGCCGCCCAAGCCTCGTCGCTGGGCAACGAGCAATGGTGGCAGGTGTATCAGGATCCGGTGCTCACGCAGCTGATCCACACCGCCATTGCGCAGAATTATGATGTGCGCATCGCCGCTGCGCGCGTGCTTGAAGCGCAGGCACAAGTTGGCATCACCCGCGCCAACCAGCTGCCCTCAGCGAGCGTCGGTGCGGACGTTTTCAGTGAGCAAAATGCGAAAGTCACAAACCTATTTCCCGCTTACCAGGTCAATGGCGGCGAACTGAACTTGTCGGTGATCTGGAATCTGGACTTCTGGGGAAAGTACCGCCGACAAACCGAGGCGGCTCGCGCCCAATTACTTGCAAGCGAGTGGGGACAACGCGCGGTGATTTCCTCGCTGGTCGCGAACGTTGCGACAGCCTATTTCCAGCTTCGTGCCCTTGACAGTGAACTCGAAATCTCGAATCGCACGCTGGGGTCGCGGCAGCAATCCCTAAAGCTGACTCGGGTCCTCGAAAGTCATGGTTCAGGCTCGGGGCTCGACGTGAGTCAAGCCGAGCAACTCGTCTACACGGCTTCGGAGACGATTCCCGACCTCGAACGGCAAATTCAGCAGCAGGAAAACGTGCTGAGCGTTTTGCTTGGTGAAAATCCACAATCCATTCCTCGTGGCCGCCCGCTTACCGAGCAGCCTGCACCGCAGAACGTGCCTGCCGGATTGCCCTCGGAACTGCTGGAGAGGCGGCCCGACGTGCGCCAAGCGGAGCAGAACATGGTCGCGGCCAACGCACAAATCGGCGTTGCGAAAGCATCGTTCTTCCCCAATCTATCGCTCACCGGACTGGGAGGACTCGAGAGCAACACCCTGAACCACTTCATCAGTCAGCCCTCCGAGATGTGGTCCGCGGCTGCTGGCGTGACACAGCCTGTTTTCCAAGGAGGAGCGCTGCGTTCGGGACTGAGGCTGGCTCGCGCGAACTGGCAGGAAGCAGAGGTGTCCTACCAGCAGACTGTACAGAGCGCACTCGAACAAGTGTCCAATGGTCTCATCGCCTCTCAAAAAGATCGTGAGTTTCGCGAGCAACAGGAACTGCTCACGCAGGCGGCGCAGCAGACTGACCAACTGTCCGAAGTGCTTTATAAGAACGGCGGCGCGAGCTACCTCCAGGTGCTGACCAGCGAGACTAACTACTTCTCGGCGGAACTCAACTTGGTGCAAGCGCAGCTCAACGAGCGGCTGGCGCTGGTTCAGCTGTACCAGGCTCTTGGCGGCGGCTGGCAGCAGTAGCGAACGGTGAAAGCCTGCACGATCAGAGCTTTTCAACCGGGGGAGCAATTACTTCCTGACGCGGCATATCAAGCAGGCCACGCGCAGAGTCGGCCTGCAACGGTTCTACAGTGAATCTCCGCGGAACAATTGGCTAGCGGTAAACTTTTTCTCTCTTGTTGTGCGGATCATTCGGGGATGAGGTGATCATCCCCGACGCTGCCAACGACTCGCGCACAGCTTGTTCCGCGGCAAACCAGTCGACATCCGGTGAACCGAAAGGGCGACCCCTTTGTGCCCAAAGTTCATACGCCAGCTTTTCTATGAACTCATGGTGGCTCTCACCCAGATAATCAGTTGTGAGTTCCAGTCGTGGTTGCTTTTCAGGCCTTCGCGAGTCGTCAGGCATCGTGGTTCCCTCCATGCTTGGATCTCCGGGAGTGAAACTCAACGTCGCTCCCGTTGTCTGATCGATCGCTACAATCCTGCGGATACAATGTCCTACCTAACGCGTCGCAGCGAATCTCAAAGTTCATCGCAAGGACGGAGCTTCCCCCCACAGAATGAAAGGAGCCTCAAGCGGCACGAACGCTCCTACGTGTTGCGCAACGAGACGCGGCGTGTAGTCGGCAAGCGGACGACTGGTCGGAACAGAAGCACTGTAGCTGAATGCATTTGTCGCTCCGACCAGGACTTGGCCACGATTCATAGCGAGCGTGACTGGAGCATCATCTTTTTTCTGCGCGTCCGCGAAGAGTTCGACCCTCACGGCATCGGGATCGACATCATCAAGAAAAACCTGAACGTGAAATAAATATTGCTCGCCTTGTTGCTCGACGGTCGTGGGACCGAATCGCAGCGCTGACCAATGTTTCGCCAGTTCGGCCCGCCAGCCGACGAGATCAGCTCCCAGCGAACCTCGATTCTCGGCGCGCTGGCGAAAAGCTGCTACCGCCGAGAGATAGTGTTCCTCCGTATATTGCCGGACTGCGCGATTGGTCGAAAAGGCCGGAGTTAAACGGGCCATGCTCTCGCGCATGCGGGCAACCCAGCCGCTTGGAATTCCATGCTCGTCGCGGGCATAAAACTCTGGGATAACCTCTCTTTCGAGTACCGCGTAGAGGCTTTCGGCGTCAGCTGCGTCCCAAGCAGGGTCATCGCCATGTTCGCGCCCATCTCCGATGGCCCAGCCTACTTCGGGGGAATACGCCTCCGCCCACCAGCCATCGAGTTCCGAAAGATTCAAGCCGCCATTCACCAGCACCTTCATGCCGCTGGTGCCGCTGGCTTCCCAAGGCCGCCGCGGAGTATTCACCCAGACGTCCACGCCCTGAACCAGATGCTCCGCCATAAGAACGTCGTAATCCGAGAGGAAGACCACTCGGGATCGAACTTCAGGGCGGCGAGCAAACTCAAACCACTGCCGGATCATTTCTTGCCCTTCGGCGTCTTGGGGATGAGCCTTCCCTGCAAGCACGAGTTGAACCGGGCGCTCTCGATTCATCAGCATGTTCAGAAGCCGAGCCGGATCGCGCAGCAGAAGGTTTGGGCGCTTGTACGTGGCAAAGCGACGGGCAAATCCCAAAGTCAAAATATTGTCATCTAGCATCAGTGCGGCCTGGGAGAGGTCTTCCGACGACGCCCCTCGAGTTGCTAGCTGACGGCCATAAAGTCTTCGGACGTATGCAACGAGATTCTTGCGGCTATCGGCGCGGAGTTGCCAGAGGCTGGAGTCACTGGCTGCGCGAATATCTTTTTCTGCGTCGGCCTGTGTTCCCTTCCAGCATTCCTTTCCGCAGGAAAGTTCCCACAAGCGGTCCGCTTCAGCAGAGTCCCACGTCGGGGTGTGGACTCCATTGGTCACGTGCGTTACCGGCACCTCTGTTTCAGGCCACCTGGGAAAAAGGGGCTGAAAGAGTCGTCGGCTCACTTGACCGTGCAATTTGCTGACGCCGTTGATGGCGCCGCTGCCGCGGATCGCCAAATAGGCCATATTGAACGGTTCGGACGAGTCTTGGCGATCACGTCGGCCCAAGGCTAGCAAGTCGTCGAGCGAAATCGACAGTTGCTCCTCGGCGTACTTGCTCAGGTATCGCTGCATCAGGCTGGGAGCAAAGCGGTCGAATCCCGCCTCCACTGGAGTATGGGTCGTAAAAAGGTTCCCGGCGCGGGTGACGCTAAGAGCGACGTCGAATGGCTTGCGATTGTCTTCCATGTATGAACGCGCCCGCTCCAGCACGGCGAATGCGGCGTGACCTTCGTTGAGATGGCAAACCTCGGGCTGCAGGCCCAAGGCTCGGAGAAGTCTCCAGCCTCCAACACCGAGGACTAACTCTTGTTTCAAACGCAACTCCGGGCCGCCTCCGTACAGTTCACTCGTAATGCCGCGGTAAGCCGGAGGGTTCGCGGGATCGTTGGTATCGAGTAAATACAATTTGGCCCGGCCCACCTGCACTTGCCAGGCCCTGATCCACAACTTAAAACCTGGCAAAGGGATGGCTAGGCGCAGCCATTCGCCGTTTTGCTCGCGCACCGGTCGGATCGGAAGCTGGCCGGGATCATTGAAGGGGTACAAGGCTTGCTGGTGGCCTTGCGCATCAATCTCCTGCCGAAAATAGCCTTGCTGGTAGAGCAAACTGATTCCGGTCACCGGGACGCCCAGGTTACTCGCGGCTTTGAGCTGATCGCCGGCAACGTTGCCGAGTCCGCCAGAATAAATCGGCAGCGCTTCGCTCAACATGAACTCCATCGAGAAATATGCAATGGTCGAGATACCCGATCGCGGATGCGCCTTTTGAAACCACGCCTCCGACTCTTCGACAAGCGTTTTCTCGCGGTGCAGATCAGCCAGGAGTTGTTGAAATCTTGGGTCGGAGGTAACACTCTGCAGTTTTTCGCGGGATACGGTTTGCAGCAGGACCCAAGGATTATGGGTCAGTTCCCAGAGTTCAGGGTCGAGTTGCTCCCAAAGCTGGTCCGCCGAGTGATTGAACGACCATCGAAGGTCCAAGGCCAGATCGTTAAGAGCATCTGAAATGGCTGGGTCGAGGGGACGATCAACGCTTGTTCGATCAGCGGTTGCTCGACCGACGACGGTCCGATCAACAATTGTAGAGTTACTCATAAACAAACTCCTCTCATGCTTGTCTGGCCCAGGCTTGTCGGCCCAGGCTTGTCGGCTCAGGCTTGTCGGCTCAGGCAGCCTGGGCACTGCGAGCCAGCGTTTCCGACACAATGGTCTGGGCTTCTTCTTCGATCTGTCGCAGATGTTTCTGCCCGAGGAAACTCTCGGCGTAAATCTTGTAGATTTCCTCCGTGCCTGAAGGACGCGCTGCAAACCAGCCGTCCTGGGCAATTACTTTGATTCCTCCAATTGGATTGCCATCTCCCGGCGCAGTTGCCAGAATTTTCTCAATCGGCTGACCAGCGACTTCGGTAGCGTGAATGTCGGACGATGACAATCTTGCCAGGGCAGCTTTTTGTCCGGGCGTAGCGGGAGCATCGATGCGCTCGTAGAGGGGATCTCCCAGTTCGCGCGTGAGATCACGATAAATCTCGCCCGGATCTTTTCCCACGCGCGCGGTAATTTCCGCGGAGAGTAAACAGGGGATGATTCCGTCTTTGTCAGTGGTCCATACGCTGCCGTCGCGCCGGAGAAAGGAGGAACCGGCGCTCTCCTCGCCGCCGAAACCCAAGCGGCCGGAGAGCAATCCTTCGACAAACCACTTGAAGCCGACCGGAACTTCATAAAGCCGCCGCCCCAGGCGTGCGCTGACACGATCGATCATGCTGCTGCTCACTACGGTTTTGCCCACGGCAACGTCCTGAGACCAACTCGGCCGGTTCGCGAACAGATAGTTGACGCACACCGAAAGGTAGTGATTGGGAGGCAGCAACCCGCTTCCTTTGGTCACGATGCCGTGGCGGTCGTGATCGGTATCGCTGGCAAATGCAATATCGAACTTGTCTTTCAATGCGATGAGTCGCTGCATCGCATAAGAAGAGGAAGGATCCATACGAATCTTGCCGTCCCAATCCACGGTCATGAAACGAAACGTAGGATCTACAGATTTGTTGACGATGGTCAGATCGAGACCATACTGCTCGGCAATCCGCGGCCAATAATCGATGCCCGCTCCTCCGAGTGGATCCACGCCAAGCTTAATCTTGGCGTCGCGCACTGCATTCATGTCGACGACATTATTGAGATCGCCGACGTAGGCGCTCAAATAGTCGTGTTTGTGCGTAGTGGGTGCTCGAAGCGCTTTGGCAAACTGCGTGCGTTTAACACCGTCGAGGCTGCGCGCAAGAAAATCATTGGCTTTCGACTCAATCCACGAAGTCACGCTCGAATCCGCCGGTCCTCCATGCGGAGGGTCGTATTTAAAGCCGCCGTCATCAGGAGGGTTGTGAGACGGCGTGATTACGATGCCGTCGGCAAGTCCTGACTTTCGCGCGCGGTTGTAAAGCAGAACTGCGTGGGAGACAGCTGGGGTCGGGGTGTACGGTGTGCCTTCGGAGATCATTACGTCGATGTTGTTTGCCGCAAGCACTTCCAGCGCGCTCGCAAATGCAGGCTCCGACAGAGCGTGGGTATCTATCCCAAGGAACAGCGGCCCGTCAACTTTCTGGAGTTTGCGGTAATCACAAATCGCCTGAGTTATCGCCAGGATGTGCCACTCATTGAACGCCACGTCGAAAGCGGATCCCCGGTGGCCGGACGTACCGAAGACAACCCGCTGTCTGGGATCGCTCACATCCGGACGCAACTCGTAATAGGCTGTGACGAGTTTCGGGACGTTAACAAGAATGGATGGGTCAGCCGGCTTCCCGGCAGCAGCGTTAATTGCCATGCAACACCTCACCGCTATCCGTCAAGAGAATTGCACTTGATCGAGGTTCGAGTCGAAAACCGATTTGCCCTTGCATGGAAGGCTCTTTCCCAGGGTCGAAGAGATCGTCAGGGGCAGTTCGGGCAGTATCGACCGCCAAACGCCAGATCTTCCCGGCGGGCAAGGCAGGAACAAAAAAATCGACTGGCCTGGTGTCGGCGTTAAATAGGAGAAACAAGTCGGGTTCTGTTTGTCCCAGAATCAGACACGCAAGAGATTTCTGCCACTGGTCCGCCCAGTGGGGAGCGGCGCCGTTCGGCGCAAACCACTTTATCTCTGCATCGGTGTAGAACTTTTCTCTTCGTAAAACAGGATGAGCGCGGCGAAAGGCGATCATTCCCTTTGTGAAGCGATGGATCTCTTTGTGCTTTTCGAGCAGGCTCCAGTCAAACCAGCTAACCTCGTTATCCTGGCAGTAGGCATTATTATTGCCGCGCTGGGTTCGGCGGAACTCATCGCCGCCAAGCAACATGGGAACCCCTCGAGAGATAAACAGGGTTAACAGGAAATTCTTGATCAAGCGGTTGCGCATGCCCTCGACGCCTGCATCCTGGATCGGCCCTTCGACCCCGCAATTGTCGCTGTAGTTGGCATCGCTTCCATCGCGGTTAGACTCGCCATTTTCGATATTGTGCTTCTGGTTGTAGCTGACCAGGTCATTCAGTGTGAAGCCGTCATGGGCAGTCACAAAGTTGAGGCTGCTTGCCGGGCCCTTGCCCGAGCTTTGGTACAAATCCGAGCTTCCAGAGATTCGGCTGGCGAACGATCCAATCATGCCCGCGTCTCCAACCCAGAAGCGGCGCACATCGTCACGGAAACGGCCGTTCCATTCCGTCCACCGCTTGGTGGAAAAGTTCCCTACTTGATAGGCGCCGCCTGCGTCCCAAGCTTCCGCGATAATTTTCACGTCACGCAGGATGGGGTCCTCGGCGATGCCTTCGAGAAGCGGAGCGTTACGCAAAATGTTCCCATGCTCATCGCGGCCCAGGACGGAAGCGAGGTCGAAGCGAAATCCATCAACGTGCATCTGCATGACCCAGTAACGGAGCACACTCGTGACCAACTCTCGTACGACAGGATGGTTGGCATTAAGCGTGTTGCCCACGCCGGTAAAATCCTTATAGTACCGGCGTTGGTTCTCTTGCAACATATAGAAGATCGAGTTCTCAATGCCGCGCATGCAGATCGTGGGTCCCAGTTCATCGTTCTCCGCTGTATGGTTTAAGACAATGTCGAGGATCACTTCGATGCCGGCGCGGTGAAAGGCTTTCACCATCTCGCGGAATTCCACGGTCTGCCGCCAGTGCGATCCTTCAAAACTGTAGGACTGCTTGGGAGCGAAGTAAGCGACCGGATTGTAGCCCCAGTAGTTCTTGAGTTTCTCTCCTGTGATTGGATTGAGCCGCTGCGACTCATTTTCGTTAAATTCGAGAACAGGCATCAGCTCAATGGCGGTCACTCCCAGCTCTTGAAGATATGGGATCTTTTCGGTTAACCCGATGAAGGTTCCGGGGTGCACCGCCCCCGAACTAGGATGAATGGTGAGACCGCGAACGTGTGTCTCATAGATGACCGTGTCAGAGGCGGGATGCTTTGGAAAAGAATCCGTTCCCCAGTCGAAGCGGTCGCGGGTAAAGATGCATTTCGGCGTTGTGCCGGCGTTATCAACAGTCGAAATGCTCAAGTCGGTTAAGCTGCTGGAGGAATCGTAGCCGCGGGCGGCCAGAAAATCCCAATTCCCGACCCCGGCGATTGCCGTTGCATACGGATCCAGAAGCAACTTGTGTGGGTTGAAGCGATGGCCCTCTTCAGGTTGATACGGACCCTCGATGCGATAACCATAGAGTTGTCCGACAGGGATGCCTCGCACCCAAATGTGCCAAATATCACCGGTCCGGTGACGCAGTGGATCTAGGTCAATGATCCTGGTCGGCGAAGCATCTTCAGGACGTTGGTAGAGCTCCAAGTGGACCCGGGTCGCGTTGCGGGTGAACAAAACAAAATTGACTCCGTCTCCTTGTTGATGGGTGCCACCAATCGGGAGTGGATCTCCCGCCTGAATTTCGGTTTCCTCAGCCGATGCTGCGAGACCATTCGCCAGATTCTGCTCTGTCGCCAGTTCAGTTGTTGACATGGTTTTTCATCCTCACGAGGGCGAAACCCCGCCTCCTCAGAGTAGCGCAGCGACGGCGACGCAATCCAGTTTCTACCGACGCGTTAGGGCACAGTTGTGATTAGGCCACAAGGGTAGATCTGAGGTCTATTGGACGATGGTATTAAATAACACGATGCAAGTGCTCTGGCGTTAGTTTGGGACAATTCTGCGAGGCCGTTTGCGTGTAACGATCGACTGCACATTTCGCGTTAGTTTCGTACGCGCTCGATGCAGCCTCGCCTTTACTGTTCCCACCGGCAATTCCAAAATCCTTGCTGTTTCTTTGGCCGACAACTCTTGCACGCCGCGCAGGTGCAGCACCTCAACATATAGAGGTCCCAATCTCTTGAGTCCCTTTTGAAGCAGAACTCGACCCTCTTTCGACAAGTACTCCTGCTCGGGGTTCGGCCGCGTTTCCACTAGATCAATTCTCGTCCGGGTCTCGCCTGCTTCTGTGACCTCATCAAGCGAAGTCTCCCTCTTTCGCCGGCTCACGCGCAAGCGCATCAAGGCCGCATTCATAGCGATGCGGGTAAGCCACGAGGAAAATCGAGAACGTCCATGGAATCCATGCAGGTTGCGAAAAGCATCGAGAACTGCGGTTTGAACGGCGTCCTCCGCATCTTCTCGATTGCGAAGAATGCGTTGGGTAACACGGAGCAAAGCGTCCCAGTGCGGCATGACAAGACATTCAAATGCTGCCGAGTCACCAGCTCTGGCAGACGCCAGGAGGGTTGACTCTTCACTGCTGATGAATGAAGGTGCGACGGTCGCTGCATGTTTCAGTTCGTAGTTTGTTGCGGCTGACATTGCGTTACCTCTCACTTTCTTGACTTGCCCAATTGCAGGGGGCTCGCAGTTTGTTTGCGAATGCTGATGCGATTAGGCCAGAGTCAACGAGAGGAATCTATTGGACGATGGTATGGATTGATACCTTCGTATGAATTAGCGTCGCACGGAACTTTGCCATGTGCGATGGTCGCCGGTCCTAACCGGAGAACGCCTCGATGACCGCGTTGATGAACGCGCCGCGCGAAGTGATCGCCGTCGAAATGGCGCGGGGCGCCCGCCGGCACAAATGTGCTTTACGACGTCCGCCTCAAGCGTGGGGATAAGAAAGTCAATGTGCTCCAACCAGGTGGCTGCCCAGGCAGTGCGCCGGAGGTGTACCTCCTCGCTTCTTGCAACCTGTGGCCTCTGCCCTGTCGGGAAGCGACTAAGGCTGGTACCCATCCGCCATCCACTTGGCGAATAAGTCAATCCTAGATTGAGGCCAGGGACCTTCTCCCCTCGGTGGCGGGGGCGGCATGACGGCACCGCCGATGCCCCGAATGCGGTCGTAGATGGCGTCGGCGTGTGTCTTTACGTCGTTGTAGTTTCCGAGGTTGAACGCCTTGCTCATCGCACGAATGTCTCGATCTGTAAACAACGGGCGGATGTCGGCTTCAAAGCTTGTAAGTTTTGTCATTGGTCCTCGCTGAGTAAGATTTTCTTCGAAATCAAGATTTCGTGCTCGCTAACAACGGCCGACCTCTCGCCTTGGTCACAGCGCATGCCTTTTCCTCAGATGACGAACGGCTGCGCACAGCGCCGACGTGGTTCATCCAATTGTATTTCTTGGAACTGACTTCAAACATGGGATTCATCCGGAAGTACTCTGCGTAGAATCGACGCTCTCACTCTTGTCCAGTTTTCCCGTTACGCTTATTCCACCCGTGGAAAAACGAGAGGTCACCCGCATTCCATACCTCGCGAAGCCCGGGTTTGCTCAGATCCCAGTCTGGGCGGATTTCGCTCGTCGCGGCGCGAAGATCGCGCCAAAGATCGATGATCGATGGACGGCCCCAGAACCAGTAACCGTTATAGATGCTGTAGATCTTAAGGCCCGGCTTGAGCACCAGCGTATGCGGGATCATCGAGTTGTGCTCGGGGTCGGTGTACTCCTGGATGTCGAGATCCTTTTGCACTGTTCGCTCGGGGTCCGAGAGGAAGGGTCCCTGTGCTCCAACCGATGAACGAAATTCCTGCAGAATATGGTGATCGTCGGTGGAGATCGTGGCGATCTGGGTGTATGCCACCGCGATTCTCGGATAGAACGCGGCGAGTTCCAGATGCTGCTGATGCTCCTTCGGGCAATAGTGGCCGCGCGCTAACGTAAGGATTAGCGGATCCTCGCCCTGCAGCTCGCTAAGTTTGCGCGGTGTGGCCGTGGTGATCGGGCAGTTCGTAGTCGGGGAAAATTCCTCCGGGCACAATATCAGAACGCATGATTGGACTCCTCTCGTTTCTCTATCGCGGCTCAGGGTTATAACTAATCGATCCGCCAATCAGACCGGTCGTGCTGGTATGACAGACGCGGCTCCGGCACGACCACGCACCGGAAACACCGCACGCTTCCGCCAGTTCAAGCAAGCTCGTGAATTTCCGATCCCAATCGGCGGTAATCTCACTACGGGCACGCGGCCGGGACGATATTGAATTCTCTCGGGGCTACCACCGACGAGCCGGAGCGGCGCCATCCACGTGGAGAATCTCTCCACTGACATGGCCTGCGTGCACCAGGTATAGAACAGCATCGACAACATCCTTTACGGTCGCCTTTTTCATAGCCGGCTGCGAGGTCGAGTCGTTGGAATTAGTGCGGGGCATCTGTGTATCCACGACCCCGGGAGCTACGGCATTAAAGCGGATACCATCTTCTGCATATTCGATTGCGAGATTTTGCGTCGCTGCATTCAAGCCACCCTTCGTAATCATCGAAACCGATCCATTTACGCCGGCGATTGGACGATCGGCAAGCGCCGCACTAATGCTCACAACGCAACCCGATTTCTGTTTCAGCATCTCCTTCACGGTGCGCTGAGTGATGTAGAAGAATCCGAACAGGTTGATAGAAACAAGCTCGCCGAAGTCCTCGGCGGTGAAGGAAGTGAAAGGCTTGTTTAGGAAGATGCCGGCATTGTTCACCAGAACGTCGATGGTTCCGAAGTTGTTGATTGCTGCTTCGACGGCATCGGCAGCCGTTTGCGGTTTGCCGATATCGCCATCGAGAAGAACCAGACTGCGCGAGGCAGTCAACTTTTGATTGGCGTCACGGGACGTTGCAACAACGTTATAACCCTCCGACAGGAACCGGTCGACTAAACCCGCGCCAATACCCCCCGATGCTCCGGTTATGATTGCTGTTTTCTCGCCCGACATACGTAACCTCTCATCTTAAGTCTTCGAGGCCCAAGCCCCCGTCTTGAGGCCAGCGCCAGCAGAATTTTTATATTCCTTCTCCTATGCGTGGTGCTGGGATTCTGGTTGAACCCGGTCGACGCGACTCATCAGAACAGAGCTTTGGAAGATGAACAATTGGACGATGGTATCGACAATACCTTGGTATCGGCTCTCCCGCTAAATGAGCGCTCGCAACGTGTTTCCATATTCACAGGCTGAACTCAGGCGATTTTGGATTGCCGACAACGTTTCCGGCACACCTCAAAGGCAAATGGGGAGATCTCTGATAAAATCCGCTCTAACCGGGGGCGTCCTCAGACAATCATAGGCAAAAGTGGGGTTGACCCATGTCGGATGTTGAGCGCATCGAGTTCGTTGTCCACGATGACGTGTCTGCGCGCGAAGCGGTGGAATCGCTGATCCGCTGTGAAGGCTGGCAGCCCGATACATTCTCCTCCGCCCATGAATTCCTGGATTCTTCATTGCTCGACTATCCACGTTCACATTCCGAACTGCCTCGTACTTGATGTTTCTCTTATCGATGGAAGGAGGAACCGTGAAGAAGGCTACAGCACCGATTTCCCTTGCCGGCTCCCAGCTCGGCGAAGTACGTCATGTTTGCGCATTTTTCAATAACGACGACGAGGAGTACCGCGTACTGCTTCCGTTCATCAAGGACGGGTTCGAGTGTGGCGACAAAGCGGTTCACATCGTGAATCCGGATCAACGTCCCGACCATCTGCAACGATTGGCCGCAGTCGGGATCGACCCAGCGGCGGCCGAGCAGAATGGACAATTAGAGGTTCGGACCAATACCGAGGCTTACATTCGGGACGGCCGCTTCGATCAGGATCGAATGCTGGCAGCGTTCGAGCAGATGGCCAGCGGCAATGCCAAGGGTGGATTCCCGCTGAGCCGGATTTGCTGCCGGATGGATTGGGCCATCGAAGATCGATCCTACATCGACGATCTCGTTGAATTCGAGTCGCGCGTAAATAATGTATGGCGCAGCCACGACGACGCAGTGATCTGCACCTACCAACTCGGTAAATTTGGAGGCGACACGGTGATCGACATCATGCGGACGCATCCGATGATCATCATTGGTGGCCTCTTGCACCGGAATCCGTTCTACGTGCCACCCGAGGAATTCCTCCGCGAGGTCCGCCGACGTCGAGCTATGCAGCCTTCCTTGACCTTCACGGCTGCCTGATATGCGTGGTTAACAATGGAAGTCCAACCCGAACTTGCTTCCGGCGAAGTCAGGCACCTGCAACGGTGCATCAACGATCTTGTCAGCCTGCTTGCTCTTCCCGCCATCTGGAGTGGCGGCGATCCGTCCCAGGTTCTCCATACCTTGCTCGATGCGCTCATGCGCATGCTGCGCCTGGACCTCGTCTCTGTCAGGCTGACAGATCTGGCCGGCGAGGCGCCCGTTGAGATCGTTCGGATCGCCGAGCAGCGAGGGCCGATGCCTCCAGTGCACGAGATCTGCGACGCGCTCAGCCAGTGTCTGGAAAACGACTCGCGGCAATGGCCTCCACTGCTTCGCAACTTCATGGGTGACGGAGACGTTTCGATCGTGCCTCTGCCACTGGGTCCACAAGGCGAACTTGGCGTAATCGTGGCAGCGGCTGAGCGAACGGATTTTCCGCGGCAAACGGAGGCACTTCTGCTGAGCGTAGCGGCGAATCAGGCGTCCATTGGACTGCAGGAGGCGCGGCTCCTGAGCGATCAGAAGCGGGTCGCCAGCGAACTTGATCAACGAGTCGCGCTGCGCACTGCCGAACTTGCCGCTGTCAACGAAGAGCTCAAGAAAGAACTTGCCGAGCGCAGAGTGATGGAAGAGAAGCTCGGGCAAGAGGAGAGAGAGCTGAAACGCAGTGAAGTCCGCAAGGCAGCGATCGTGGATTCGGCGCTCGACTGCATCGTGACGATCGACCACGAGGGCTGCATCACTGAGTTTAATCCGGCGGCGGAGCGCACCTTCGGCTACAGTCGGGATGACGTCCTGGGAAGGCCTCTGGCAAACGTCATCATTCCATTGTCTCTCCGGGAGAAGCATCGGCAGGGCTTTGCTCAGTACCTCGCCACGGGCGAGGCGCGAGTGCTTGGCAAACGCATCGAGATGACGGCAGTACGGGCTGACGGAAGCGAATTCCCCGTAGAGCTCGCAATCACACGCATACCCTTGGAAGGGCCGCCGTCCTTCACTGGCTATCTGCGCGACATTACGGAACGAAAACGGGCAGAGCATGAGCTGCGGCGCAGTGAGGCGTTTCTCGCGGAAGCCCAGCATATCAGTCGAATCGGCAGTTTCTCCTGGCGTATAGCGACAGACGAAATCATCTGGTCAGAGCAGCTTTACCGCATTTTCCAGATTGACCGGGACGCGCAGGTGACTTTTGAACTGATCGCTACTCGAATCCATCCTGAAGACTTATCAGCATTTCAGGAACACATTGAACGATCTCGCCGGGACCGCACGGATGTCCAACTCGAGTTCCGCTTGAAGATGCCCGACGGTACGGTCAAGTACGTACACGTCGCCGCTCACATCCGGAGCGATCATGGCCGAGTGGAGTACTTCGGCGCAGTGCAGGACGTGACAGAGCGCCGAGCCTCCGAAGAGGCACTCAGCAAGGCCCGATCGGAGCTCTCACACGTGGCCAGGGTTACGAGCCTTGGAGTGTTGACGGCGTCCGTCGCACACGAGGTCAACCAGCCGCTTTCGGGCATTGTCACCAACGCCAGCACGTGTCTGCGGATGCTGGCTGCCGATCCTCCCAACGTGGAGGGCGCTCGCGAGACCGCCCGGCGCACGATTCGCGATGGCAACCGCGCCTCTGAGGTGATCTCTCGATTGCGCTCACTCTATGGCAAGAAAGACCCGACGATCGAATCGGTGGACCTGAACGAAGCTACCCGGGAGGTGGTTGCGCTGTCTTTGAGTGAACTTCAGAGAAATCGTATTCTCGTTCAGCAGGAACTTGCCGACGGCCTGCCGCTGGTCGCGGGCGATCGCGTTCAGCTCCAGCAGGTCATTTTGAACCTGCTTCGCAACGCTTCGGATGCCATGAGCACGATTGATGATCGTCCAAGGGATTTACTGATTCGAACTGAATCAGATGACAATGATCAGGTCCGCCTTAGCGTGAAAGATGTTGGAATCGGCTTCGAACCTCAAGCTACGGATAAGCTTTTCGAAGCCTTCTACACGACGAAGAACGAGGGTATGGGAATCGGATTGTCGGTCAGCCGTTCTATTATCGAACGTCATCATGGCCGGCTGTGGGCGATGCCAAATAATGGTCCGGGAGTTACATTTTCGTTTTCTATTCCCTGCCGAGCGGAGAGCTCGACAAGCGACAGCACTCACGCCGGTCGCATACCTCCTGTGCCGGATGCGGCGTGAGATGTTCACAGCGATCCCGCCGCAGACGCTGAGTTCGGCGGTAAAACCAATACTAAAGTCCAATGGACGCTCTCCCACAAGGGGCGCATTGTTGTGACATGGAATTGCGCCAGGTACGGCGTGCTACGGAACGTCCATTGGTGTCGGTCGTTGATGATGATGAGTCTGTCCGCGAGTCACTGCCTGACCTGCTTGGCGAATTCGGCTTTGCAGCGCGTGCATTCTCATCTGCCGAAGAATTCCTTGCGTCCGACTGCGTCGACCAGACCCGTTGCCTGATCCTCGATGTTGCCATGCCGGGAATGAGCGGACCCGACCTGCAGCAGGAGCTAAAGCTTACCCGGCGAGAGATTCCAATTGTTTTCATAACCGCTTCCCGGGAAGCGACGATTCGCCCTCAAGTACTCGCTCAAGGTGCCATCGAGTGCCTGTTCAAGCCGTTTAGCGACACAGCGCTGCTTGAGGCGGTGAATTCGGCGCTTCGCTCGAAGTGAGGGTTCCGCACTTTGTTGATGCTAGGGAATAGAATGAATCCAACGTGCGAGTTTGCAGGTCGACTGGAGTGGTCGCGGATGACTCTCTCAACCTCAATCGTGTTCGTTGTTGACGACGACATTTCGGTTCGCGAATCTCTGGAGCTTTTGATTCGCCACGAAGGCTGGAGTCCGGAGACTTTCTCCTCTGCGCAGGAATTCCTCGACCATCCCCGAGTCTCCGTTCCAAGCTGTCTTATTCTCGACATTTCTCTTCCAGGCCTCAATGGCCTCGAACTGCAAAAGCGTATCGCGATGGACCGCACTGACATGCCGATCATTTTTATCACCGGCCACGGCGATGTACCCAAGACAGTGCAAGCTATGAAGGCCGGCGCCGTCGAGTTCCTGACGAAACCATTCAGTGATGACGTATTGCTCAGCGCGATCCGTCAAGCCCTTGAACGCAGTCGCGTTGTTCTGAGCTACCAGGCTGACATGCAAGCGCTCCGCCAGCGACAGGCGTCACTCACTCCTCGCGAGCGGCAGGTTATGGCGTTGGTGGTTTCCGGCCTGCTGAATAAACAGGTCGCCGGCGAACTCGGCATCAGCGAGATCACCGTGAAGGCGCACCGCGGCAAAGTGATGGAAAAAATGAAAGCCGGCTCTCTCGCCGACTTGGTGAAAATGGCCTCAAGGCTGGGCGTTGCAAGTGCCGCAGGCTCCGGCATTATGGCAAATTCCTGATCATGAGCCTCTCTTGAACAACCTGCTTTGCCTTGTTATCACCACCCGCAGCACACTCCGCGCGCCTTTCTCGATCTTCAGAGTGGGTCGTTTCTTCCCTTCTACGCAAACGGTTTCAGTTTGGCGAGGATGATCGGCAGATATTCCGCGACCGTCGGATGAATGTGCATAGCGCGCTGGATGACCGTGTAAGGCGCCTTCGCATACATAATGTCCAGCAGAACGTGAATCACTTCATCGCCTCCGACTCCAAGAATCGCGGCTCCCAGGATCTGTTTTGTTTCCGCGTCGACGCAGATTTTGATGAAACCTTGTGTCTCAGCTTTTTCGTAGGCCCGACTCACTTGACTCATCGGATATTTCGCAGCGAGGGCACGGCGGCCGGATTTCCGTATCTGTGCGTCCGTCATGCCACATCGCCCAAGCGGCGGATCGATATAGAGCGCGTAGGCTTGGATCCGGTCGGAAACCCGCCGATGGTCAGCGTTGAAGAGATTGTCCGCAACGATCTCGTAGTCGTTATAAGAGGTGTGTGTAAAAGCGCCGCGGCCGTTGCAGTCCCCCAGCGCCCAGATGCCGGGCACGTTCGTTTGCAGTTGATCATCAACCACTATGTAGCCACGGTGGTCGGTGGCAACCCCGGCCCGGTCCAGGCCCAGATCGCTTGTGTTGGGCGTGCGTCCTACGGCCAGAAGAACGTGACTGCCCACTACTTCTGGCGGACCTTCTTCGCATGTAATACCGACAGCGACGCCACCATCTCGTTTCGTCAGCGAGATACATTTCGCGTTCAGCCGGATGTGTATGCCTTCGGCCTCCAGGATTTCGCGCACAGTTTGGGAAATGTCTTCGTCCTCCCGTCCAATCAGGCGCGGTCCCATTTCCACAACCGTAACTTCGCTCCCAAGCCGGCGGTAGATTTGGGCGAACTCCAGCCCAACATAACTTCCGCCGACGATAATAAAATGCTCGGGCAAAAAATCGATATCCATGATCGATGAGTTGTTAAGAAATGGGACGTCGTGAATCCCCGGCATATCGGGAACAGAGGCCCGCGCGCCCACGTTGACATAAATCTTGTCGGCTTGCAGAGCCTCATCGTTGACCAAGACCGTGTTCGCCGACTGAAAGCGGGCTTGACCCTGAATGACCGTACAGTTTCTCGTACCTCGCAGCCACTCCTCCACTCCCTTGCTGGAGCTCGCGGACGCTGCATCTTTGCGGGCTTTCACCCGCTTTATATCGACGCGCACATCACAGGCGGCGAAACCATATTCCGCACCCCGGCGGGCAGCGTGGATCGCATAGGCACTTGCCACCAGGGTCTTTGTCGGGGTGCATCCCGTATTCACGCATGTGCCGCCAAATTTGTGGCGTTCGATTATGGCGACGGTTTTTCCGGCCTCTGCAAACCGAGCCGCAAGGGGTGGGCCCGCCTGACCCGTCCCGATAATGATTGCGTCGAAGTGTTTCACCTGAGGGACAGCCGTTGCAGCGTTCATAATTGCTCCGATCAGCCTGCCGTCGATTAGGCCAGAATCGAGATGACGATTCTATTGGACGAACGTATCGGACTCCACCAATGCATGGATTGGATTTATAGGCGTAGAGCCGTGTGCGCTTTATCCCACGGGTCCGATAGCAAGCTATCGCCAATACCATCGTCTAATTGATTCACGGGCGACACTTCGGGTGTAATGGCTACATGGCAACCGATTCGATCGAAAGAGTGTCGTGGCAAAAGACCTATCCGGAGGAAAACGATGAGTATCGTCGATAAGGCGCTAGAAGCAGATTGCAGCTACACAATTCTTGCGGCTCAGCAGACACTAGCCCTCTCGCCAAATATTTAAAGAAAGGATGGCAAAACATGCCGGAAGCAACCTGGAAACCTCATGAGAAGCACGGACACCTAACGACGCAGAGCGATTTACCTGACAGCGTCTACGCATTCCCGAAGCAGCGGAAAGAACCTCTCACCGACGCAGAACATGTGCGCAACGCGGTTGCACGATTCGATCAAGTCATCGACGTCTCCGATGCCGACCGTGCTTTGGCCTTCGCGAACATTGAGAAAGCAGCAAAGTACTACGAGGTCAACCTCGAGGAAACGTCATGGCACGACCTGGGTATTCATCCTCAAAAGAATAGAAAAAAGGCTGCGGCCAAAGGTGCTGTGACCCGCGAACGCCGAATGCAGAGCTAAGAATCGGATGAAGAAGGGTCGGATTGAGCGCACCGTAAGGTGAGGATCGACTCGTTCGTCGACCTCACTTCACACCACTGGGAGTTGGGCGTTCGTGACGCCTAAATTCTACTTTTGTGCATCTAAGTTTTGCCTGTGAGTGTTTCGCCATTGTGCATGAGGAGAGAAAATATGAAAGCAATTGTTGTTCACCAATATGGTGGCCCTGAAGTACTGAAGTTCGAAGACTACCCGGATCCGGTTCCAGGTCCGGGCGAGGTGCTGGTGCGGGTCGCCGCCGCGAGTGTGAATCCAATCGACTACAAGCGGCGTGCTGGATTGACGAGGGATTTTTATCCCATCCAGTTCCCGGGCCTCATAGGAATCGATATCGCGGGGACCGTGGTAAAGCTCGGGTCCGGAGTGAAAGACTTTTCCGTGGGCGACCAGGTGTTCGCCATGGCGGACAACACCTATGCCGAGCTTTGTGTCGTGAAAGCTGCGATTCTAGCGAAAGTTCCGCAGGGACTCGATTTGATCCAGGCTGCTGCGCTGCCGCTGGTGACGACGACTGGCAACCAACTCATCTCGGCTACCGGGATCAAGGCGGGCCAAACGGTTCTCGTCGTAGGCGCTGCTGGAAATGTCGGGCGTTCGGCGGCGTTCACCGCGAAGCAACGGGGAGCAGTCGTAATTGCGGGGGTGTTGAAGAGTCAGATGGATGAAGCGAAGACCATCGGCGCAGATCAGTTGGTCGCAACCGATGACGACAGTGCCATTGCGAATCTTCTGCCGCTCGATGTGGTTGCGGATACGGTTGGCGGCCGAACCGCTGAGAAGCTGATCGCCAAGATCAAGCCCGGAGGGGTGTTTGCTACCGTTCTCGAAGCACCGCAGAACGCCGCGAAATACCCATCCGTAAGGGTGGTGCACGTATTCTCGAAATTCGACAGGAAAACGCTCGAGTTCATGGCCGAAGCGGTGCGAGATGGCAAGCTGATAATCCCGATTAGCCAGAAAATGCCTCTCAGTGAAGCGGCCGAAGCTCAAGCAGCGGCAGAAAAGGGTGGGGTCGGGAAGATATTGCTGGTCGCTTGAACTCCTTGCAGTTTCTCGACGACAGGAGGCGCCGCATGAATCCTGACGCACCGATTGCACACTAAGGCTCCTTCGCAACCTACTTCTTCACCGTGAGCAAGGTAGGGATACACGGTGTTCAACTACGACGCTGTATCGGAAAAGTTTACAGCCGATCCTAAAAGCCTGCCAGACTGGCGAAATGCCTGCCGTGCGGCCGTGAAGCCGAAGGACTACATCTTTCACCCGTACGAGAAGCGTCGAACCGGGGCGCCACCAGATCAAGTACCCGGCATCGCGGAAGGTCGACGCACGGACGAGTCTTCCCAACCTGCGCCTGTGCGTTCGATTGTTTTTCAGCGTACCCGAACAAAGTGGCCCGACGAACAACTCGGCTTCTGCGTCGTCAACTTTTCCAAATACGATGATTCCACCATCTTATATGCTCCGATCGCATTGCTATATTCTTTGCTATGAGGCCGCGACTCGAAATTAGTCGCGCTTTTCAGTGCGTGAAACTTTCGGCACTGTAAGGACGATCGTAGGATGACATCGAACACACAGGCCGACCCATCGCCCGAACCAGGTCGCCCGCAATCCAGTTCGCCGCAGGCACGACGCGGTGGCTGGCTTCATCTGTTTCAAGGCATAAGGCCTATGACTCGGGCCGGAGCGGGCCGCGATGCCTTGGCCGGATTCCAATTGGCGGCGATGAACATCCCGCAGGCGTTGGGCTATACCAAGATCGCTGGCACGCCGCTGATCACCGGGTTTTACACGCTGTTGCTTCCGTTGCTGGCGTTTGCCACATTCGGTTCCTCGCGCTACTTGGTCGTTGCCGCCGATTCGGCCACCGCATCGATCCTTGCCGGGAAGCTTGCGACCATGGCTCCCATCGCAAGCGCGAGATATGTGGCGCTGGCATCGACCGTTGCTTTACTCACTGCCGGATTTCTGCTACTGGCTCGAATCCTCAAACTCGGCTTCCTGGCCGATTTCCTATCGCAAACCGTGCTGACAGGATTTCTCACTGGAGTTGGATTTCAGGTGGGCATCGCAGTGCTGGGCGAGATGGTCGGACTCGACGCGCACTCCAATCGCACAGTTGGACAGGCCCTTGAAGTCTTCCGCAACCTGCCCAGAGTTCACCTGCCGACCGTGGCGATCTCGGCGGTGGTGGTGACAGGCGTCTTTGTCTTAAACCGGTTTGCCTCAAAAGTTCCGGGGTCTCTGATCGCGGTTGCATGCGCAATTGCCGCGAGCGCAACCTGGAATTTCGCGGGTCACGGCATCGCGACCATCGGGCCTGTCATCGGGGGGCTTCCGCATTTAGGGTTGCCGGATGTGCACTGGAACGACGTCGTACCGCTGCTCGGCGTTTCCGCCTCTTGCTTTGTGATGATTCTTGCGCAAAGCGCGGCTACTGCGCGCTTCTATGCTGGGCGCCACCATCAGCATCTGGACGAAGGTACAGACTTGGTCGGTCTGTCTGCGGCCAACGCCGCGGCGGCGCTTAGCGGGACGTTTGTAGTGGACGGAAGCCCGACTCAAACCGCCATGGTCGAGTGCTCCGGCGGTCAGAGCCAACTTGCCCAGGTGGCTACCGCCATAGCGGTCGCGCTCGTCCTGCTCTTTCTGACCAAGCCTTTGCAATACCTGCCACGTTGCGTGTTAGGAGCCATCGTATTTTTCATTGCCGCCCGTCTGATCGACATGCGTGGCTTGCGCGAGATTCGACGCGAGAGTCCAGGGGAATACGCTCTGGCCGTGTTCACGGCTGCCGTCGTCGTGCTGGTAGGAGTCGAGCAGGGCATTCTATTGGCCATGGTGCTGTCGCTGCTCCGGATCGTGCGGCACAGCTATCGTCCCCACACTGGAGTCTTTGTTGTGAAGCAACATGATGCATGGGAGTTGGTACCACCCGTTCCCGGCGCGGTAACAGAACCAGGTCTGGTCATTTATAGTTTCGGAGCGACGCTCTTCTACGCCAACGCCAGCCTGTTTGCCAAAGAGATTCAGGGTTTGCTTGGCCCAGCATCTTCACCGGTGCGATGGCTGATCATCGACGCGGAAGCAATCACGAATGTGGATTACACCGCCGCCCGCATCGTGCAACAACTCTGCAAAGACCTGGTTCAACGCGGCGTCGTGTTGGGACTCGCACGCGTACCTCCTTCTCTGAAAGCAGATTTGGACCGGCATCTCTTGACCGGGATTATCGGCCCCGCCAAGCTTTTCGACCGCCTTCACGACGCGGCGGCTGCATTCAGGGGACGCAACGATCCATAAAAACCCATCCACAAACAAGGGCGTTCTCATGACTCATTGCGGATCTGAATCAAGTCCTTCGTCCCGTAGTTTCTGTGCCAGCAACTGACGAAGATGAATCGCCATGCACGAGTTCTTCACGTCAAGAAGCGTGGGCCTTACATCATTCGAGCGACGATCAAGACTTCTTCAGTGCCTGCAATTGCCCTATGGAGCCGTTCCGGTGGTCCCGGCCACCTTCATGGAAGCGGTGACGCACCATGCTTTGGCCAAGCAGAAAAAGGATGACTGCCAAGACAACCACAAACAGGAACTGTCCCCTTCCGAAAGGGGATGGCTCTCGTCCGGCAGAGGTCGGAGTATTCATTTTACCTTTCCTCCTTGAGACTCTTATGAAGCGGCGCCAACGGTTCCGTATATAAGACAGCGACTCGAACGAGTGTTTCACCGTGTAAAGACTGTGCGCTGCGGCGGGGGAGTTCACTCAATCTTGTCGTCGGCCCAAACGATGGACCGAAATGAATTCGTGTGAATCTCCCGACCGCGCCGCTTGCGATTTGCAAACCAAGGGTTCGTGGTCGTTCTTTTACCGACCGCGAGACCCACCACCTCCCCCATGGAACCCGCCTCCGCCTCCACCGCCGCCGTGGAACCCGCCTCCGCCACCGTGAAATCCGCCTCCGCCGAATCTTCCGAAGCCTCGACCGGTGCTGCCCATCAGGGATCCGGAATGGAAACCGCTTCCAGTCGATCCCGGTCCGTGATAGATGCCGTGGGCATAACTACGCCCGCCTACGTAGTGAGAGCCGTACCCCCAGTTACGCGCGTCCGTACTGAAGTGATGGTAATAGTGACCGTATCCGTGTCCGTACCCGCCATACCCATACCCATATCCGAAGAACGGAGCCTGAAAGACCCACCACGGGGAATAGAAACCCCAGCCGAACGGGCTGTAGAAAATCCCGTCCCCCGGAATGAAAGTGAAAGCGTCAAACCATGGGTCCCAGTACCAATCGGCTCCCCACCAGCCCGGGCCGCCCCATCCGTTCTGGGCGTACATGCCCGCCGCATCGACGTTGGCTTCAGCCAGATATCCTGACCGCAGACTGCTCCAGCGAAATAGATCGCCTTCCTCATACGACTTCTTGTCGAATTTTCTAGCCTTCGACAGATCGTTGCTGGCAAGTGTAACTTCGCGTCCGCTTTTCACATCGACATGTTCGCGGCCGCTCTCCACCAGAGCCTTGCCGTCGAATACGCGCATCTCTCTCTGATTCCGATTAAAGTCATACAGCCCAGTCTTCAATAGCTGCGTGGCTGTGCCATCCTCGTCAACGCGAAGGCTGTTTTCCGGATGGATCTCAGCCACTTCCACCATTGCATGCCCCCGATCTACTTCGATCTCCGTATCCGTGAGGCTGGGCGAAATCATCTTGACCGAACTGTTATTCCCGATTCGTAAAAAGACACCGGGCGTCAACAAGACCTCCGCCTTGCCTTTTTCAGTAACTAACGATTGCCCCGGCTGCAACTCCGTCGTGCCGATTGATTTCGAGTTAAGAGCCTGATCGCCCATTGAGACCTGGCCTTCAACATAATTAAGGGTTCCTGGTACCGCTGTTTTTGCGCTCGTAACGTCAGCCCATGCGGGCGCAGACAGAATCGCGGCCAGGAAGAAGCCGAGAAGCCATTCTTTCGGCGCTCCTACCTTCAACCTTGGCGCTTTCATATCTCACCTCCACAAAACCTCTCAGTCAATTAGATGAGGCGGGCGAGAATACTCTCCTCGCAAGACCCGAAAGTTCAGAAAAACTTCAGGATTCCTCAAGTCTCATGACAGATCTAAGAGAAAGAAATGGGATGCTGAATGCGGAGATTAATCGCTTATCCCTGGAACGACCGGCAGTTTGATAGAGAAGATCGCTCCAGTGGGGAAAGAGGTTTTCACGTTAATGGTGCCTCCATGGGCTTCAACTGCCCATTTGGCGATGGGCAATCCGAGCCCGAAGCCGCCTGAGTCACGCGAACGGGCTTCGTCGAGCCGGTAGAAACGGTCAAACACTCGCTCCTGGGCACCCCCGGGAATCCCGGGCCCTTCGTCCTGGATGGCGAGTTCCACAATCCGCGCCGGCCCGGTGTCCGATCGAACAATATGCAAAGAAACACGAATGCTACTGCCAGATGGGGAATACTTCACCGCATTGTCGAGCAGGTTCACAAAGGCCATCCGCAGAAATGCGCGATCGGCGGAGACTAAGACTCTTTGATCGCCCGTCACCGAAAGGGTCTGCTCCTTATCCTCCGCCAGGACACCAATGACCGCGACCGCCTCTTGAACCAGGTCCATAAGAGCGAAAGTAGTTTGTTGCAGCTCGATCGCTCCCGAATCAGCCTGTGCGATGGTGAGTAGCGTGTCGATCATGGCCGTGAGCTTACCGACTTCCTCCAGCATGCTTCCGATGATGTCGCGATATTTCTCGGCATCGTGCTCCTGCTGCAGGCCCACTTCTCCAACACTGCGCACGGCCGCCAAGGGCGTCCTGAGTTCGTGCGAGACGTCAGACGTAAAGCGCTGCAGCTTTTCGAAAGACTCCTCTAGGCGCTCAAGGAGTCCATTAAGGACAAGCGCCATGTGACCGAGTTCGTCTTCGGGATTCCTGACGGGGATGCGTTCATTGAGCCGGCGCGCAGTGATGCGCTCGGTAAGCGTGGCCATCTGTTCGAGTGGGTCAAGAACCTTGACGGCGAACCGGTAGCCCGCAAACCCGGCGGCGATCAACGCGATCGGCAGAACAAGAGTAAGCAGACCAAGCAGCTGAAGCGATTGGAGTCTCAGTGGGTCCGTGCTGTACGCCAGACGGATGAGAACTGGGGTTTTCTGGAGAACATGAACATGACTGATAACTAAAACCGGCGTTCCGTCAGCAAGGCGGAGGCTCCGCGGAGAAAAGCCATTCACGCCTTCATCGGGCAGAAGCCGGCTGTCCAGTGTGTTTCCATTGAGCTTGCGGTTGCGGAAGAGCACCTGCCCATTTGAATCAAGCACCTCCAACAGCCGGTCGAGCAACCGCCTTGATTCGGGCCGATTGAAGTACTCCTCGTGCAACGAGAGTTGTCCGTCCGCGGTGAAGTATAGGAGACCCTGGACGGTCTCCATGTCCTGCACCTCGGCATGATAAAGCTGCTGCTTCAACTGCCAGTACTGAAGAAAACACGCGCTGCAAATGTAGGCTGCAAACAAGAGACCGAAAATGGCCACATACCAGAGCGTGAGGCGCGTTCTGATATGACTAAGGCGGATGGTCACTCCTTTGTTTCCTCCATCCGCATCACAAAGCCCACGCCACGCACCGTGTGCAGAAGCTTGACTGGCCAAGGATCATCAATCTTCCGGCGGATGCGGGCAATGTGCACGTCAATTACGTTGTCCATCGAGGTGTAACGCAGCGTTGTCTTCCATACATCGCGGGCGACCATCTCTCGAGAAACAACCGATCCGCTATTGAGCAGCAGATATTCGAGCAAATCAAATTCCCGTCCCGTGAGATCGATAACCTGATCCCCTCGCGTCGCTATTCGCCCGCTGACATCCATCCTTAGATCCGCCAGCTGCAACACCGAGGCAGTCGCGGGAGTGGCTCTGCGATGAAGTGCGCGTACGCGGGCAAGCAGCTCGGGGAAGGCAAAAGGTTTGACGAGATAATCGTCTGCGCCAGCATCTAGACCCCGTACACGGTCGTCAACAGAGCCCTTAGATGTGAGGGCCAATACCGGCATTTTGAATCCGTCGCGACGCAGTTCACGCAGGGTCTCAAGACCACCCATCCGCGGCAGCATGATGTCCAAGAGGATTAGATCGAAGTTGTGATCGCGCAATTGCTCGAGCGCTGATTCCCCAGAATAGGCGACCGTAACTTGATAGCCATTGCGAACCAGGCCCTCGGCAATTGCGTTGGCCAGTTTGTGCTCGTCCTCGACAACCAGAATGTCGAGCGCTTCTTTTAGGTGAATATTTTCCGCGCCAAACATGACTCACACTTTACCGCAGGTCGCTGGCATCGCAGCTCGCCGAAATGAAAAGTTCAGAAACACTTCAGGATTCCTTAATGCTGTCATGTGTTGAGATAAAAGCGCAACAAAGGCGATGTTTGTTACGAATGCAAGAGATGGAGGCGCCCTTAGCCCAACAACATAAATCGTGAAACGCAACTCAGGTCTAGGTGGCCGAGACACGTGCCATTTCCGCATTGTAGGGAGGATCAACCAAGCCAAGGAGCTTATGCCACGCAAACATAAATGCCGGTGAGACACGAGGAGAATACAAATGGGTAACGTCAGGGTTTTGTGCGTCGAGAACCATATCGAGTATCTCGATGCCCTGAAGTACATGCTGGAGACGGCTGGCTACGAGGTTTTACCTGCCACCACGGGAAGTCAGGGTCTCTCCATTCTCATGAAACAGCCCATCCATGGCGTGCTCTTGGAGTACGACCTGCCGGATACGACTGGCAGCTCGGTTCGCGCCGAAATGAAACGCATCAAGCCTGAAGTTCCGGTTCTTCTGTTTACGGGGGTAGGAAGTCAGACGCCTTTCCTGCTTCGATTCTTCGATGCCTACCTGCGCAACGCGGACAGACCGGAGTGGACCTTTCAAGATCTCGATGCGTAGGAGCTGATGGCAGAAGCGATGCACCGATCATCTGACGGCCGAGCCTCTCTGCGGATATCGTCGGCCATTCTGAACTGCGACTAACAGTTAGAACGGCTGTAACGCCCACCGACCTTTGCGGTCGCGCACTAAAGTGAGGAAAGACCAATGGAACAGGAAGAAATTGAACGGCTGAGACAAAAGCTTGAATTCCAACGTCATGAGGCCCGGCAATTCTTACGTCACATGGAGCGTGAAACGAAGTCTCTGGATGTCGAAGCAACTCAAGACAGCGCGGACCGGTGCATCATCAGTGTGTCAAAGGAGGCTTTGTATGAGCGAATGAGCCAGCGAAGGACCGTTTTGCTTTTGATTGAAGCCGCTCTCAATAGAATCGCTGATGGCTCTTTCGGAATGTGCGTGGGGTGCGATGACGAAATTCAGGATCAGAGGCTGCAAGCATTGCCGTGGACGCAATTTTGCCTTCGATGTCAAGGCGAACTCGAAGAGAAAATTGGCGCTAGGTTATCGACGAGGACTTCGATACTAGCGACTGCTACGTCGAAGCGTGCGGGATAGCGGATGACTTCTGGTCGACAACATTGCGGTTGTTCGTACCGAACGTAGAAAAAAGGCAATAGGGTGCGCGGATTGGGGGAAAGACACCGGAGGTGATAGCACGGAAATGAAGGTTATCGTGCTTTAGTGGGCGGCAGGATCGTCTTCCGGGGACTCCGATCTCTACGAGAACGGTCCTGCTTCTTCCTTCGACATCGTGAGGCTGTGCGCTGAGTTGCTCTCGATTTGCGCTCTTTATGCGCGATTCGGTCGGCGAAGGAGGTTCGCAGAATCAGAGAAGGGCAACCCATATGGAACGTATGAAACGCGTTTTGTTGCTTGTGTGGTTGATTGTTTCACTCGTGGAACTGGATTGGGAGCGCTACCGAATTTACTTGTTGTCTTCGATAGCGTCCTTGCTGTTCGTGCTGGGCAGCGAGTTGAAGCGGCGTCGCAGAGTCTAACAGGTAGTTACTGAGCGAGCGCTCAAGACAAGCGAAGGCATTCCCTCGGAAGCTTACGCAGGCGGCACGCCGTTCGCACTCCTTCAGGAGTAGTCCATATATCTGCCTCGCCGACCTCCCGCCCACTCGGATCCTGGTTGGGCCAGAACATGCGGGCCATCGCTTCATTAATCACCACCACCCACGGAGTCGAATACGTATCCTTTTCGGCGGGGGCACGCCCCTTCAAGAGTGAAATGTGCATTACCTGGAAATAGTCCGGGCTGATCGCATTGTAAAAAGCGTTCGGCTTTTCACCGCCCAGCGTGGCGGGCCGACCGGCAATGGTGAATCCCCGCGTAGGATTGTCTGATCTCTCTTGCGACATGGGAAGCCAGTCAATCAGCGCAACTGATTCGACTCCAGGCAGCGTCTTGACCGTTCCAGGACTTGCCGGCAGAAGATTTCTACCTGGGGAGTCAGAATGTCGAAGCCGGTCTTCTCCATGGGAGTGACATCCAGATACTTCGTCCAGTCAAGCGGAAGTCCAGCGTGAGAACGCGGTCCGCGCGAAACCCGGGATTGGCGCGAAGAATTCTGAGGAAGGTGTTCATCATGAGGCCTGCCGAAACCAGCAGAACCAAGGCCAACGCAATTTCTGCCACGACAATATGCTGCGAGTGCGGTGGTGTGAGCCTCCGGAGGAACTCCTGCCTCCCTCTTTCAAGGAATCGATCAACTCAACTTTGGAGGCCCGCAACGCCGGGGCCAGACCAAACATAATCCCAGTCAGAATCGAGATAGCAAGGGTGAACGCCAGGACGCGAACGTCGATCGAGATCTCCTGGGCCTGCGGATACCACTGCGGGACAAGCGTTGCGAAAGCCTTCGTGCCCCAGAATGAAAGCGCCAACCCCAGCATTCCCCCCAGCAAAGCCAGCAACTGCCCACGTTGCAATACCGGGCCATGAGGTGATTTTTTCGAACGGACGAAACGGTTTTTGAGATGCAAACATGCGAGCGCGAAAAATCCGGCCATTCTCTATGGGTACGCAGCTTTGACGTCAATTCTCATTCCGTGCAAACGGTAAACCGTTCTGTGAGATTCTGCTTGCAGATTGTGGACCGCTTGTGGCATCGTACTCGAACTTCTGGAGTACCGAGGTGGGTCATGGGGAACCAACAATCTTTTAGCCTGCGGTATTCAGTTCTTTCGGTGCTACTCATTCTTGCGGCGGCTGCAGCTCACGCCGACGTGACCGGTGCGATTACGGGTGTTGTTCGTGATCGTGCCCAGGCAGTGGTTGCCGGTGCCAAGGTCACGATCATCAACGTACAAACCAATCTGAGCCAACAAGTCGCTTCGGCTGCCGATGGCTCATTTCACTTTCTGGCCTTGCCTGCCGGGAACTATAAGATCACTGCAATTGCCCCTGGCTTCCGACCCTACACGGGGACGGACATCACGGTGCAGGTGAACGATCAGCTCCATCTTGACATCACGCTGGATGTTGGCGCGGTATCGGAGCATGTCGACGTTGCTGCCGACGTTACGCGCGTGGAAACCGAAAGCACGCAATTGGGCGACGTCATCGATTCGAAGAAGATGCTCGCCCTGCCGCTGAATGGCCGCAGCTACCTCGACCTGCTGGGCTTGCAGGCGGGAGTGGCGCCCGGCGGCTCCGTGACCATCGGTGGCAGCTCCGGAACGGGCGCAAGGAACGTATCAGGTTACATTGAAAACGCGGGCAATGTCTCGGTGAATGGCCAGCGCGAGACCGCTAACGCATTCCTGGTGAACGGGGGCGACGTCAGCGAGGGACGGAACATGGGCGCCGGCCTGGTTCCGAACCTGGATTCCGTGGAGGAGTTTCGCCTGATCACCAACAGCTTTGACGCGGAATACGGAAAATTCAGTGGCGCAGTCATGAACGCCATCACCAAGTCGGGCACCAACGGCTTCCATGGTGATGTGTTCGAGTTCCTGCGCAACGACAAGCTGGATGCCGCGAACTTCTTCACCCCCGTCAAGTCCGAACTGCGGCGCAATCAGTTCGGAGGCGTGGCGGGGGGGCCCTTCTGGAAGGACAAGCTATTCTGGTTCACGGATTACCAGGGAACCAGGCAGGTGCAGGGCGCGGAAACCGGGATCCTCGTCCTGCCGACCGCCAATGAACTTCAAGGGAACTTCGGACCGACGACCACATGCCTTCTTAACGGGCAAGTTCAACCCTGTACATTAAGCGGCGCAGTCGATGGCACTGCGGGCGGCACTTGTCCTGCGTGTGGCTGGCCGACTGAACTCGGACAACGGCTGGGTTACACGGTTTCGAATGGCGAGCCATACTGGGTCCCCGGCTGCAATACGCTGGCGGACGCTCAGGCCGGCACGTGCGTGTTTCCTGGCGGTGTAATTCCCCAGAGTGCGTGGTCGCCAGCAGCGGTTGGAACTCTCCCATATATTCCGCAACCGACTAATTCCGCGACGGGCACATACTCTAACAATAGCCAAAAAAATACGGTTACGGATAACAAGATCGGGGAGCGGGTCGATTTCAACGGCAGCAAGACTGGCAACTGGTCGTTCTATTACCACTATGACGACTCGACGGTCTTGAGCGCCCTGCCCAGCGGCGGCGCAACCGTGCCAGGCTTCCCTGCGCAGACGCCGACCCGTGCCCAAGAGTTCGTCATCAGTGACACCAAGGTGATCGGGCCTACCGCAGTTAACGAAGCAAGGTTGACCTTCTTCCGCACGGCTACCCACCTGGACAACCCGAAGGGGGGCCAAGCGTCGCTTTCCTCTCTTGGATTCGTGACCGGCGCGGGTACCCTCGGGATTATCCCCGATGGCTATGTTGGCTATCCGGAGTATGTGCCCCAAGTTTATTTCAACAACTTCACCATCGGCGCGCCGTCTCTGATCACATTCCAGCCCAACAACACCTATACGGTTTCGGATGGGTTTTCCAAGGCATCGGGCAGACATACGATTAAGCTCGGAGGAGAATTCCGGTATCTGCAAATCAACGAACGCAACCTGGCCAGCCAGGACGGAGCTTTTGTCTTCGACGGCTCGGTAACCGGAGTCGATTTCGCCGACTACCTCATTGGGGCTCCGAAGGGTCAAGGTGGCTACTCCCAGGCTGCTTTGCAGTTGCTGGATTCCCGAACTCGCTACGGTGGCGCCTACGCGCAGGATACATGGAAGGCAACACCCAACCTTACCCTGAACCTTGGTTTGCGCTGGGAAGTGAGCATGCCCTGGTATGACACGCAGGGCAAGATCCAGACCTGGGTTCCGGGAGAGCAGTCGGTGGTTTTTCCGAATTCCCCCACAGGCCTCGTATTTCCGGGGGATCCGGGCGTTCCCAAGACACTCGCCCCAACCCGATACGACAACTTCGGGCCGCGCCTCGGCATTGCCTATTCCCCTGACTTCAATGAAGGAGTCCTGGGAAAGGTTTTCGGTGGGGCGGGAAAGACCAGCATTCGCGCAGCCTACGGGATGTACTACACTTCGGTGGAAGATCTGAACCTGTTTTACGAGGTAGCTGACGCCCCGTTCGGCTTGTACTGGAGCAGCCCGACTCCGGTTCCGTTTGAGGAACCTTTTCGAAATCGGCTGGACGGGGGCACCGACGGAGAGGGACAGCGCTTCCCGTTCACCGTCCCCATTCCGGGAAGCCCGGCTAATAAGACGCTCAGCTTCTCGGTTTACGAGCCGATGTCGTACTTCCCCGGATACGACATTCATAACAAGCTTGCTTACGCCGAGCACTTCAACTTTTCCATCCAGCGCGAGCTGACCAGGGCAACTGTGCTGACGCTGGCTTATGTAGGGACTGAAGGCCATCGCCTTATCTCGCAGTCTGAAGCCAACCCGGGCAACGCGGCTTTCTGCGAACAACTCACTGCGCAAGGCTATTCCGATATATCGAGTGGCGCCACCGGGTGCCTGCCCAATGCCGAGCAGGATACGTTCCAGCTAGGCGGCGGTCCGCCGGTTTACGGTACGAGAAATGAGCTTCTCAACCCAAACTACTGTCCTGGCGCGCAGACGCTCTGCTTCGGCTACGGCAACACCTACACCCGATTGGTTGCGAATTCCATCTACAACGCCGGTCAGGTGACGGTGGAGCGCAAAGCTGGCGACGTAACCTTACTGGCGGCTTACACGCTAGCCAAAGGTCTGGATGATTCCTCTGGGTTTAACGATCTGGTCAATTTTGCCAACCCAAAGCTGAGCCGTGGACTGTCGTCCACTGATGTTCACCACAATTTCGTGGCCAGCTATGTCTGGGCCCTGCCCTTTGATCACGCTTTCCATCGTTTACCGAAAAGGCTGACGGGAGGGTGGCAAATCCAGGGCATTACGCGTTTTGCCACTGGTTTCCCCATCCAGATGAACCAGAGCGTGGGAGATTCCTCACTGGCAGGCAGTCCATCCACAGATATGCCGAATCTGGTCGGACCGGTTCACATAATGAATCCCCGCAGTACTGCGAGCACACAGGCCTACACCTACTTCGACCAGAACGCGTTCGCCCCGACCAGTTGCACTTTCAATCCTGGTCCGAGCTCTGATTGTGGAACTTTCGGGACAGCGAACCGCCGATTCTTCCACGGTCCCGGCTTCAACAACACCGACTTCGGGTTCCAGAAGACGATCCCGGTCACCGAGTCCAAGATATTCGAGCTTCGGGGTGAATTCTTCAATATCTTCAACCATGCGCAATTCATGAATCCGAGCGGGGATATTACCGGTGGGAGCTTCGGAAATGTTACCAATGCCCAGTCCCCGCGCATCGGTCAGGTCAGTTTGAAGTTCCTCTGGTGATGTCTTACGGCAGCGGACCGTTCGGCGCGGCATGTGCTGCGGAGACTCATAAGTCAGTGGGTATGGAATCGCGACTGTCGCCAGATTCATCGTGCTAGGCTGTACTCATGAGGGCTCTGCTGGTTCTGTTCTTAACGGTTGTGGCTCCCTGTTTTGGGCAAGCAGCCGAGAGCTACAGGCGGGATGCGACCGAGTTCGCTCGCCAGAAATCCTGGGACCAGGCCATTGCGAACTACCGCAAGGCGCTGGAGGTTGAGCCGAACGACGCCCTGACCCACTACAACCTGGCCCTGGCTCTCAAATACAAAGGTGATGCGAGGCAGGCTGTTGAGGAATTCAAAGCAGCGCTGCATCTCAAGCCGAAGTCGGCCGAGGCTCACTACGGCTTAGGCGCCGCCTGGTACGATCTGCACGAACTCGATGCAGCATTGAAAGAATTGCGCATCGCCACGCGGCTGAACCCGACGAAAGCGGCGCCTTATCGTCTGCTGGCACGCATCTACCTTGAGACGAATGCCCCGGCCTCTGCCAGGACTGAACTGTTGCGGGCGGTCGCTGCGGAACCTTCCGCCGAAGTTTATTCGGAGCTGGGAGTCACGGAGGGACAACTCGGCAATCTTTCCGCCTCGGCCGCCGACTTTCGCCGCGCCATCAAGTTGAATCCGCACCTTTCCGGTGCGCACACATTGTTAGGCGTGGCTTTGCGTCGCCAGGACGATCACACAGGCGCCCTTGCGGAATTTCGCGAAGCAGTGGCCATTGATCCAAATAATGCCCAAGCTCAATTTAATCTTGGAAAAGAACTGAAAGAGAGTGGAGACGTGCCCGACTCGATTGCGGCATTTCAGCGCGCCATCGAGCTGAAACCTGACTACGAAGAAGCGCATTACAACCTCGGCATCGCCCTGCGCGCTCAAGGCCAGACGGATGCTGCAAAAAAAGAACTGAACGAGATCAGCGGGTTACGGCAGTTCCGCGCGCGTCTGGCAGAGGCGAAAATGCTCACACTTCAAGGTGTCGACGCGCTGAAAAAGCAAAAACTTGATGACGCTGCTTCTTTCTTCCAACAATCGATTGACAAAGCTCCCGAATTGCCGACCGGCTATTACTACTTGGGGCTCACCTTACAGCGCAGGAATGAATCTGAAAACGCTCTGGCAGCGTATAAGAAGGCGCTCGAACTGAAGCCCGACTACGCACAAGCTCACGCAAGCCTGGGATTGCTCTATTGGCGCGGCAGTGATCGCGCGCGAGCGCTCGATGAGTTCCGACAAGCTGTCATGTGCGATCCCGATCTGGCGGAGGCTCATTACAATCTCGGGTTAGGGCTGGCGCAGTCGGGAAGTCTGGACGAAGCCATCCACGAGCTGCGGGAAGCTACCAATCTGAGTCCGAAGTACACCGATGCGTGGGTACAACTCGGACTAGCTCTCAACCAGAAGAACGATACTGCAGGCGCCCTCAATGTTTTCCGCGAACTCGTGCGCCGTGAACCAAATTTCGCGGAAGCTCATAACAATCTCGGATTGGTGCTGCTGCAAAATGGCAAGCCCCGTGAAGCTCAACAGGAATTCCTGTCAGCGGTGCATCTCAAGCCGCAGTACGCCGAAGCACATTTTAATCTGGCGCTCGCTCTCCAACAGGAAGGAAACCTAGCCGAGTCCCGCGCCGAATTTGGTAAAGCCTACGAAATAGAACCCGACTTGAAAAATCAGCAGCATCCCTGAAGTTAACCGCTCCCGAGCCTGATCGCACGCCGATCTTAGTTCTCCAACGGTCGAACTGTTCTGCGAACCGAGGAATGTGCGTGCTCCTTATATTTGTGCGTGCTCCTTTATTAAGGAATACCGGCAACGCTCACCTTGCCATCCGAATTGAGCAAAGAAAAGCGGATTACAGCGAAAACGAAGCGACTGTAAGACCACGGGGTGTGGAGAGCAGTCCACTCGTCAGAAAAATGGAAGCAAGAGGTGTTACGATATCGGCCAGTTCCAAAGCTCTCGACATTGTAAATTTAAGGATGGCGAGCCACACGGTAACGCAAAAAGTCTTGCGATGCATGCTTAGACCGTTCCAATTGATGTCGCAAACAGACTCCGTTCGCAAGGAGTTGTTATGCAGTGGACTCAGATCTATGACCCACTCGGTCACTGGTGGCTTTCAACGCTGGTTGCAGGACTTCCCATCGTAGTACTGTTCGGGCTGCTGGCAGGCTTGAGAGTAAAGCCGCACTGGTGCGCCATCGCCGGTGCATCGACGGCGGTGGCAGTGGCAATCTTTTTTTTCAAGATGCCTCCCACCTTGGCTGCCCTGAGTTTTGCCTATGGCGTTGCGTACGGAGCATTGAAAATTGCCTGGATCGTTCTAGCTGCAGTGTATCTCTACGATATTTCCGTCGAAACCGGGCAATTCGAAATCATGAAAGAGTCGGTTGCCGGAATCACCGCCGACCGCCGACTGCAGGTGCTGCTCGTGGCGTTCTGTTTCGGCGCATTCATTGAAGGAGCAGCGGGCTTCGGAGCACCGGTGGCAATTGCCGGGGCTTTTATGATCGGGCTTGGATTTAAGCCATTCCATGCGGCGGCCCTGAATCTGATCGCCAACACGGCGCCGGTGGCATGGGGCGCCATCGGTACGCCGGTTCACGCGCTGGCGGCGGTAACAGCACTGCCGGAATCCGATCTGAGTGCCATGATCGGCCGCATTCTTCCCTTCACCGCTGTCATTGTTCCCTTCTGGCTGGTGAAAACCATGGTGAGCTGGAAGGAGACCTTCGAAGTATTCCCGGCGATTCTCGTAGTCGGCATTTCGTTCTCTCTCACTCAGTTCTTGTGGTCGAACTATGTGGATAGCAATCTGGTGGACATTATGGGAGGTGTGGTCTCGATTGTCGCTGTCCTGATTTTCCTGCGCTTCTGGAAACCAAAAAAGATTTGGCGTTTCGATTATGACGACAAGACACCGGCGCCGCATTCATCGACCGCTGCGGTCACTGACGATGTTGGTGGTGAATGGCCGGCAGCGAAGTTCGATGGATTGGTAGAAGTCCGCAGTTACACTACCCGACAGGTCTTGAAGGCTTGGACACCCTTCGCGATCCTTTCACTCTTTGTGTTGCTCTGGGGACTGCCGTCGATAAAACTAGCGATGAACCAGGCCACTACTCCAGCCTTTCGAGTAATGCTGGCCAACGGCAACGTTCGGCCCGGTCCGCCGGGATGGGACGTGCCCTACCTGCACAATGCTATCTCTCGCAACGCTCCGATCGTTGCGAAGCCGGCTCCAGAAGCGGCACGATACGACTTCAACTGGCTTTCCGCCACGGGAACGGCATGTTTCCTGGCCGCGATCGTCTCCGGGTTGTTGCTTGGAAGAAGCCCGCTGCAATTAATGACGACCTTCTGGAGAACGCTGGTGCGAATGCGCCTCGCCATGGTTGCGATCTCATTCATGCTGGGGCTGGGGTATGTGACGCGCTACTCCGGGCTGGATGCGGTGCTGGGCTTGGCGTTCACACGTACGGGTTGGCTGTATCCTTTCTTCGGCACATTCCTGGGGTGGCTGGGAGTTGCGCTTACCGGCAGCGACACTTCCTCGAATGCACTCTTTGGCAGCCTGCAGCGAATTACTTCTCAGCAACTCGGCATCGACCCGGTCTTGATGTGCGCAGCCAACAGCGCCGGAGGAGTGATGGGGAAAATGGTCGACGCACAGTCCATCACGATTGCGACCGCGGCCACGGAGCAGGTCGGCAACGAAGGAATCATTTTTCGGTTTGTCGCGTGGCACTCGGTTGCGCTCTGTTCCATCGTCGGAATTATTGTGCTGCTCTACGCTTATGTTTTCCGATCTGCAGTACCGCACGGGCTGCTGTTCGTGAAATAGCACGGGAACGAGAACCCAGCACCGTTATTACAAGGTCCCTCGGTTCCGCCACGTCGGGAGCTCAATGAACGAAGCGCGCTTCGTCTCGCGGTAGACCGTCCAAGTGGCCGTCCCGTCTGCCGGGTACCGCTGAAAAACGCCCGCATCCGCTCCTGCCAGCGCCACTCGAATCCGATGCCCCTTTCGCAACAGCACGGATGTAGGAAGCAGTGCGAAACGGATACTCGCCGCCTCGCCCGGTGTCAGCGGCTCCGCATCTTTTCGCAGGAAACTGTGCGCCGGGCCTAGCGGCTCGTAGGGCAGACTTTTCGGGTCAACCTCTTTCCGGTTGATCACTCGAAAAATGCCTTCATCCACATGCGTCACCCGCCCTTCCGGCGAGACATCCTCCAAGTACGCATGCAGCGCTCCGTCGCTCGTGGTCGAAGACATTTCGACCGTCAAGACTGGTGTACCCGTGATCTCCAGATCCGTTTCCAGCGGTGCACTGGTATAGACCAGCAGTTTCTTGTCCTCGCCCGCGCGATCCTGATACACCACGTCCCCTCCGCCGACCCCGGTGTGCCAGATAGTCTGGCTGCCGCTTGATGCCGTGAAGTCCACCGCGTAGGAGTCACTGGCGCTGGTTGCCGAAGGTGCTGTCGCAACCAAACTGTTGTGTTCCCCAAAGTACAGGAACTCGGCGGACAATCCCGCCGGTGGCCACGTCTTCGTCGTGTGCCATTGTCCCTCGCCCATGGTGTAATACTGAATCGAAGACCCGATGGTTTCCGGCGTGCTGTTCCGCAACACCCGATCGAAAAATTCGGCCTCCATCTTGATTTGCTCCTCGCTCGCTGGCACCGGCGGAGTGTGTTTCGACGCGAACGGATCCGCGTTGAAATCGCCGCCGTGCGACAGCGGACCGATGATCAGCACCTGCGGATTCGAAACGTTTCTGTAGCGATTGAGCGCCCCTTCGCAGCCTTCCCCGTCACGCCATCCGCACCAAACCATCATGGGCACCTTCGAGGCTTCGATTTGCGCGCGTAATCCGGAGGGGCTGATGTCTCCCATGCTTAACGTCGCCAGACGATCATCGCGAAACTCTATTTTGGCAACGGCCTCCCCAACATTCAGGTTGTGATGCTGTTTCACCAACTCCGCAAGATGTTTTCTGTGCAGGTCCCCATCCACAGGGCGGACTCCAGGTGTCGTGAGCCGGTCTTTCCAGCAGTTCCATCCTTTCACTTGCTCCGCGCCGCACACGTCATCACGGTCCAGCGCTGCGACAACGTCGCTCCAATCCTGTATCAGCCGATCGGCTACCCCACGTTGCTGGATCGCAGTCAAGACATCAAAGTCATCGTAAAGTGGCATAACCGCACGGATCGCGGGCTGATTCGGAACCGCCGCAAGCTCCGCCGTGTTGCCCTCATAGGAAATTCCAAACGTGCCCACACGGCCGTTCGACCACGGCTGCTGCGCGCCCCAAGCAGCGACCTCGCCCATGTCCGCCACTTCGGCAGGGGAGTACTCCATGTCGCGACGCCCCCCCGACGCTCCGCTGCCGCGCGCATCCACCAGCAGCACCGCGAAGCGTCGCTTGTTAAAGTAAGTCACCTGTTTGTCCACGAGATCGTCCGGACGAACCTGATGCAGCGCCACCAGCATTCTGGCTATCCACCCGATCTGCGGCTCGCGCCAGTAACGTGTGGTTCGCATCAGCAGCGGAACCCTCTCCCCCGCTTTCAAATCCGGGGGGAGATAGACGCTCACGGCGAGTTCCACTCCATCTCCCATCTTCACGTACTTAGAGCTTGAACCGCGAATTCCTGCAGGTGTCATCTCCTCGCCGGGTAGCTTCACCCATGCCGTCGCAATGGCGACAAGAACCGACGCGAGCAGCACAAGGCTCAAAGCCACTATCCCAAGCCATCTCCACGATCGCCACATGAGTTCCCCCCTTCGCGTCACGCTTTGCGTTTCGCGTGCCGCCTTTGGCCTCCTGCCGGGAACAGCTTTAGCATCGCGCGGACAATCTGCGGGAACACTTTGCGCGAACTGGGCACACGCTGTCCTCTGGCTACAAATCCCAGCCACACTAAATACACAATCTCGGTGCGCTCGGGATCTCCGATGATCCGTGTCAGCAATTCGACTCTCTTCCTCTCGGCCCGATGGACGCGCCGGGCCACATCCGGGGACATGGAAGCCCAGGTAAACACGGCTGCGTCCGACGGCAAAATCCCTACTTCGCTCAGTGGCGCTCGCTTCACCATCAGTCGCAACAGCAACCGCAGCGCCTTCGGGCCTCGCCGCCCTTTCAACCGCGGAATAATATCCTTCAGCAATTCTCTTTCCCACTCCCGCAAAAGGATCTCAAGCAGCTCTTCGCGATCCTTGAAGTGCCAGTAGAAGCTCCCTTTGGTCACGTGCAGGTTCCGGGCCAACTTCTCCACCCGCACCGCTTCCACGCCGCCGTTCAACAGCGCCATCCGCGCCGCCTTCAGCCAGTCGTCTCTATTTAAGTCTTTGGCCATACTGGTCAGTATGGTAAGGCGTTACCAGTATTGCGTCAATACGGAGCCGTATGGACCTATCGCGGCCTGCCCGGAGACTTCAGCAACAGCTGACGGCACGTCATTATCTTTACTTCCTATCCGATGTCGCGATGATCATCGACCAATTGCGATTGAAAAGTGGCATTTCGCGCCGATCGCAAATTGCGTGCGGCACGTTACTGAGCGGCAAAGGGCTTGCCACGTACCACCGTGTAGACGGAATCGAAGATGCTCAGTCCTTGGATATTTGCAACGCCTCCAACGGTGATCGGATCGCCCAGATATTGAACCTTGCTCTCCACATTGGTAAAGCCCGGCCACGGAGAAAGACTCGGACC
>Ga0307476_10000273_pt1 | contig 45806 bp, 54 predicted proteins | sample atmos_gasesECM2C_2_FD_203314 | JGI IMG/M metagenome (GOLD analysis project Ga0307476, IMG submission 203314) | Hardwood forest soil microbial communities from Morgan-Monroe State Forest, Indiana, United States - atmos_gasesECM2C_05 | ecosystem: Environmental > Terrestrial > Soil > Temperate... | reverse complement strand
ACCCACTCGGGGTCGAACTTCTGGTTGAAGTCGCGCAGGCTCTGGATCTGGAAGAAGGGGTTGAGGCCTTTGGCCATCAGGCGCTGCAATTTGCCGCTGAGGCCGGCGTCCTCGGCGCTGTCGAGCAGGCGGCCCCAGGCGGCGAAATTGAGCGAGAGGCGCTGGAAGCCGCGGGCGCCGAGTGCCAGGGATGCCTCGGCGATCAGGAACTCGGTGAGGCCGTTGGCGGAGTCGGGCCGGCGCCGCATCAGGTCGAGCGAGTAGCCGGGTTCGTCGCCGTAGACGGGGACGAAGCGGAGGAAGCCGGCGACGCGGCCATCGTCCTTCTCCTTCGCGACCGCGATCACGAAGTCGGGGTTCGTCCCCTCGACGTCCTCGCCGAGCTCCATCGTGAAGCCGCGCTCCGGTGAGCCGTCGCGCCACTCGGCGCTGATCTCGTTCAGCTCGGCGATCAGCGCCTCGCCCGCCTCGGTCTCGGCGATCAGCTCGAAGCTGTGGCGTTTGGCGATGTGCTTGACCGCGGTCCGCGCCACCTTCATCTCGGCCCCGTCGAGGCTGAAGCGGTGGGGATGCACGATCGCCTCGTCGCCGAGGTAGATCGGGTGCATGTTGCGCTCCTTGTAGAGCTCGGCGTCGGCCTCGCGGACGGCGAAGAAGGCGACGCGCCAGCCGCGCTCGGCGCAGAAGGCGAGGAACTCGTCGATCGTCTGCGCCGTGTCCTCTCGCGGCCCGATCGGGTCGGCGGCGACCATCGCCGTCCCCCGCACGTAGAGGTAGGCGATCAGCGAGCGGCCGTCGCGCGAGAAGAAGTAGTTCTTGTCGCGGCGCAGGGCGAAGTAGTCGAGCGTGTCGTCGCCCCACTCGCGGACGATGTTCTCCGCCCGGCGGCGGCGCTCGGCGCTCGGCGGCTCGGCCTGGACGAAGGTCCGCAGCGCCAGGAAGAGGAACGCCAGCAGCCCGATCACGCCGAGCATGATCAGGGCGATTTCGAAGAAGTCCCCGAACACCTCGCGGTTGTAGGTGTAGGGGCCGTCGAGGCCGATCATCCCCTTGAAGGCGGTTTCGACATTGCCCCAGAAGGTCAGCGGCTGCGGGATGTGGTCGCGCTCGGCGAACAGCGTCAGCGAGCTGAAGACGAAGACGAAGAGCAGGTAGAGCGGGACGAAGACCGCGGCCTGGACCAGCGAGCCGGGGTCGCCGTGGGCGCGGAAGTCCTGGCGGAACCAGATCAGGGCGCCGAGCATCCCGACCGAGAGCAGGACCGAGATCGGGTCCGGGCCGTGGATCAGGTGGACGAGCGCGGCGGCGGCGAAGAGGATCACGGCGATCGCCCAGGCGCGGCGCTTGCCGCGGCGCAGGCCGCGGGCGACGGCGAGGATCCCGAGCCCGATCGCGACCGAGGCGATCAACCCGGCCGAGCGGCCGCCGCCGTGGATGAAGGTGAAGTGGCCGATGTCGAAGCGGATCGAGGTCGCCGTCGGCAGCAGCGAGAAGATCGCGACGATGACGCTGAGCCAGGCCAGCGGCCGCAGGCTGCGGGCGCGCCCGGCCGGCGGCGGCAGCGCCGCCCCGGCGGCAACCGCCGAGCGTTCGGCGGCGGCGACGTCCTCGTCGCCGGCCCCGGCCTCCTCGCCCGCACCGGCGGCGAAGTCGGCCGCCGACGGCGCCCCGGAAGAGGCGACGGCCACGGAGCGGTCGCCGTCCCCCTGGCCCTCCGGGCGCAGGGTGGGGAAGAGGATCACGTCTCGGATCGCCTCGGCGCCGGAGATCAGCATCACCAGCCGGTCCATCCCGATCCCGAGCCCGCCGGTCGGCGGCAGCCCGTACTCGAGCGCTTTCACGTAGTCGTCGTCGACCGGTTCGCCCTCTTCGTCGCCGCCCGCCTGCAGGTTGGCCTCGGTCTGGAACCGTTCGGCCTGGTCGACCGGGTCGTTGAGCTCGCTGTAGGCGTTGGCGAGCTCGCGGCCGGCGACGACCAGCTCGAAGCGCTCGGTCAGTTCGGGGTCGTCGCGGTGGGCGCGGGCCAGCGGCGAGACTTCGCGCGGGTGGTCCATGACGAAGGTCGGTTCGATCAGCAGGTGCTCGGAACTGTCGTCGTAGACCTCGGACATGATTTTCCCCGAGCCCCAGACGTCGAGGTACTCGACGCCACGTTCGTCGGCGATCTTGCGCGCCTCCTCGACCGGCATCGAGGGGTGCATCTCGACCCCGGCGTTCTCCTTGATCAGCTCCGCCATCGTCGCCCGCCGCCAGGGCGGTTTCAGATCGACGTCGTTGCCGTCGATCTGGACGACCGTGGTCCCGATCGCCTCCTCGCAGGCAGTGGCGATGATCGCCTCGGTCAGGTCCATCATGTCGTGGTAGTCGCCGAACGCCTGGTAGGCCTCGAGCAGCGTGAACTCCGGGTTGTGGCGGGTGTCAAGGCCCTCGTTGCGGAAGACGCGGCCGATCTCGAAGACCCGGTTCATGCCGCCGACGATCAGCCGCTTCAGCGGCAGCTCGAGCGCGATCCGCAGCGTCATGTCGATGTCGAGCGCGTTGTGGTGGGTGATGAACGGTTTCGCCGCGGCGCCGCCCGCCTGGCCGAGCAGGACCGGCGTCTCGACCTCGCTGAAGCCTTTTTCGGTCAGCACCCGGCGCGTGGTCGCGATCACCTGGGAGCGGATCCGGAAGATCCGCCGCGAGTCCTCATCGAGGGTGAGGTCGAGGTAGCGCTGGCGGTACCGCGTCTCGGGGTCGGTGACGCCGTGACGGACGTCGGGCAGCGCCCGCAGGCTCTTCGAGAGCAGCTGGAACTTCGCCACCCGCACCGTCAGCTCGCCGTGGTTGGAGGCGATCACCGTCCCCTCGACCCCGATCCAGTCGCCGAGGTCGAGGTCGGAGAACTCGTGCAGCTCGTCGGCGCCGACCGCGTCGCGGGTCGCCATCAGCTGGATCCGGCCGGTCTCGTCCTCGAGGTCGGCGAAGTCGAGGCTGCCGTGGCGGCGCTCGGCCAGCACCCGGCCGGCGATGTGGACGACCTTGCCGGTGTCGGTGCCGGCACTGATCTCACTGAACTCGGCGCGGATCTCGGCCGCGGTCGAGTCGCGGTCGAAGCGAACCGGGTAGGGGTCGATCCCGCGCTCGCGCAGCGCCCGCAGCTTCTCGAGCCTCTGAGCGCGGACTTCCTCCTGGAAATCGGGTGGTTTTTGGACCTCGTCCGTACTCATATGCGGCCGGATCCTAGGTGGTGGCCGGGGCGGAAACCGGCTCTTGGACGGATTGCGCCTCCGATTGCGAGCGGGCGAGGATCGCCATCCCGGCCAGTGCCGCGGCGAGCGCGATCACGGTCCCGGCCAGCTGCGGCGCCGTCGTGTGCAGCGACTCCTGCAGCAGGGTGACGCCGAGGATGACCGAGGTGATCGGGTCGAAGGCGAGCGAGGTGGCGACCGCCGGCGCCAGCGCCCCGGTGTTGAGCGCCAGCTGGTTGTAGGTCATCGAGGCGTAGCCGACGGCGATCAGCGCGTAGAGGTGCCAGTGGGTGAAGATCTCGAAGACGCCGTCGCCGAACTGGTCGGCGACGACCTTGGTCAGCGCCGCCGAGAGCGCGAAGAGGACGCCGGTCGCGGTGCCGAGCAGCGCCGCCCGCCGCGGCGCCGAGCCGAACCGGCCGAGGATCGTCAACGGCACGCAGACCGCGAGGCAGGCGCCGCCGGCGAGGAGCCACTCGCCGAGCGGGGCGTCGTCGCGACCACCAGAGGGGTCGGCGATCGTGAGGAACCCGATCAGGGCGACGACGACGAGCAGCGCCGCGCCGACGTCGATTCGCTTCACCTTTTGGCCGGTGAAGCGGGCACCGAGCGGCAGGGCGAAGACCACGGTCGCGACCAGCAGCGGCTGCACCACCGCCAGCCGCCCGATCGCCAGCGCCACCGCCTGGCAAACGAAGCCGAGCGCGTCGGCAGCGATTCCGGCTAGCCAAACGGGCCGGCGCGCCATCTGCACCAAGAGGCCGGCGCTCGAGCCCTCGCTCGGCTTTTCCAGCCCCGCCTTCTGCTGCAGGACGGTGCCGAAGGCGAAGAAGAGCGCCGCGGCGAGAGCCAGGACTATGTCCACGCCGTCTCCCTAAAACTGATTCGATGGTTCTCGATGCCCGCCAATCTAAACCCGACCGACTACCTCGCGATCGACCGCCTCCTCTCCGACGAGGAGCGCGACATCCGCGACACGGTCCGCGCCTTCGTCCAGAACGAGGTCGTCCCCAACGTCGGCGACTGGTTCGAGCAGGCGAGCGTCCCGCGCGAGCTGGCGCTCGAGCTCGGCAAGCTGAACGTGCTCGGCATGCACCTCGAGGGCTACGGCTGCGCCGGCGCCTCGGCCACCGCCTACGGCCTCGCCTGCATGGAGCTCGAGGCCGGCGACTCGGGCGTGCGCAGCCTGGTCTCCGTGCAGGGCTCGCTGGCTATGTTCGCGATCTGGCGCTGGGGCTCGGAGGAGCAGAAACAAGCCTGGCTGCCTCGAATGGCTGCGGGGGAGGCGCTCGGCTGCTTCGGGCTGACCGAGCCCGACGCCGGCTCCGATCCCGGCTCGATGCGGACCCGCGCCCACCGCGACGGCGACGACTGGATCCTGCACGGCCAGAAGATGTGGATCACCAACGGCTCGCTCGCCGAGGTCGCCGTCGTCTGGGCGCAGACCGACGAGGGCGTGCGCGGCTTCCTCGTCCCGAAAGGGACGAAGGGCTTCACCACCCAGGACATCCACAAGAAGCTCTCCCTGCGGGCCTCGGTCACCTCCGAGCTCTTGCTCGACGACGTCCGCCTGCCGGCCGACGCCGTCCTGCCCGGGGTCAGCTCGCTGAAAGGGCCGCTCTCCTGCCTCAACGAGGCCCGCTACGGGATCGTCTGGGGGGCAGCCGGCGCCGCCCGCGCTTGCTACGAAGCGGCGCTCGACTACAGCAAGGAGCGCGAACAGTTCGACAAACCGATCGGCTCCTTCCAGATCCAGCAGCAGAAGCTGGCTTTCATGGCGCTGGAGGTGAACCGGGCGACCTTGGTGGCGCTGCACCTGGGGCGGATGAAGGACGAGGGGTCGCTCCTGCCGGAGCACGTCTCGATGGGCAAGCTCGGCAACGTCAACGGCGCGCTCGAGGTCGCCAGATCCGCCCGCCAGGTGCTCGGCGCCAACGGCGTCACCCTCGAGTATCCGGTGATTCGCCACATGAACAACCTCGAGTCGGTCGTCACCTATGAGGGCACCGCCGACGTCCACGCACTGGTCATCGGCGGCGCCGTCACCGGCCTCAACGCCTTCCGCTGAGAATGACGGCGGGCGCTTAGCGCCCGAGCAGCGCCACGACCTGGTCCGCCTGGACCGGGTGGAGGCGGACCTCGACCCGGCCGGAGCGGTTGTCGTGGAAAAGCGAGGCCTCCCAGGCGAACATCACCTTGTCGGGCCCTTCGGCGCCGACCTCGATCGCCCCGAAGCGCTCGTCGTCGCGGGGCACGTCGACGAGCTTGCCGCGTGCGCCCCAGACCAGCAGCCGCTTGTCGGTGACGCAGACGGCGCCGGCGACCCCGACCTTTTTCAGCCGCGAGCGCTTGCCCGGCGCCTTGTACTTGCGGAAGGTGATCGTCCCGCTCAGGCCCTCGGCTAGCAGCAGCACGTCCTCGCCCTCGATTTGGTCGCGGACCATCTTCGGCAGGTGGCCGGATCCGAAGAACAGGCGCTTGAGCGGGTTCATCGCCTTCAGCGCTCGCCGACGTCGGCGCTCAGCACCGGCTTCAGGTCGAGGACCGGGGTGCCGTCGATCGCCTCCAGGCCGCCGACCCGCAGGCGCTCGCCCGTGACCTCCAGCACCTCGACCCGGTGCAGCCCGATCGGGTTTGGGCGATCCGGCGAGCGGGTCGCGAAGACCCCCTGCGGCGGCCGCGAGCGGTCGCCTCGTGGATGGACCCGGAGCACGTCGCGGTCGCCGCGATCGAGCCAGGTGAGGACGACCAGCGCCGCACCTACCTCGATCCCCTCGAGACCGGCGGCGACGGCGGGGGAGAGGACGATCCAGGCCTCCGGCGCACCCTCGTCCCCCTGCTTCGGCGCCGCTGCGAGGTCGGTCAGCGGCGAGGAGACCCGCCCGATCGGCTCCAGCTCGACTCGACCCTCGCTCACGCCGCGAGGGTAGCGTGGCGGCCTCGGATCGACTCCTCACCGCTGCGGAGAGCTAGGCGCCGCCGTCCTCCAGCACCCGCTTCAGGTTCGCCAGGTGCTCGCTGAACTGGCGCTTGAGTGCGACTTTGAGCAGCGGTGCCAGGAACCGCATCGGCCCGCGGGGCTGTCCCTTGACGTTGAAGGCGATCCGGGTCCCGGCGGCGGTCGGCTCGAACCCGATCCGCGCATCGACCGGCAGCGCTCCCTCGATCACGTCGAGCGAGAAGCGCCGCTCCGGCTCGTACTCGCTGACCTCGACCAGCGAGGCCAGCTCCTTGCCGCCGGGCCCGCGATGGACCTCGCGCAGCCGCGTCCCCAGGCCCAGCGGGCTCCCGCCCTCGATCTCGGCGGAGACGGTGTTGGTCTGCCAGTCGGCCAGCTTGTCGGGATCGGTGACGTAGGCGAAGACCTCGGCCACCGGTCGCTCGATCTCGGTCTCGATCGTGAAGTCGATCATCGCCCGGTCGGCTCAGCGGTCGCGGACTAGCTTGACCGTGTAGGTGAGCTTGCCGGTCGCGCTGGAGATGGTGGTTTCGTGGCGGTCGCTGGCCCGCGGAGTCACCGAGTCGCGGAAGACGAGCTTCGGCGCCGTCCCGGTCAGCTGGCCGGGGGTGGCCTTGACGTCGATTTGGAGCGGGTCGGGCAGCTCCTGTTGGGCACCGGCGAGGCCACAGCGGGAGAAGGGCGGCGCTTCCGATTCGAGCTCCAGCGTGAACCCGCGCCAGTGGTGGATGTTGCCGAGCGGGTTGATGTAGACGCCGGTCGTGCGCGACTTGGTCCCGCAGTCGGTCGTCGGCGCGGTGCCGCCGCCGTGGCAGCCCAACGGGCTGCCCGAGGTGTCGAGACCGCTGTCGCGCGTTTCCGCCAGCTTCATCCGCGCCGCCGGGTCAAAGGAACTGGTGATCGTCGCCGGCACCCCGTTCGGCGCTTCGTACATCTCGACGAAGAGCGGCCGTATGGTGCGGATCGTGACCTCGCGGGTGGCGCTGGCGCTCAGCGGGCTGGGCGCGATCTGGGCCGGGTCGGGGAAGCAGTGCGAGTCGGTCGCGGTGCCGGTGCTCGAATAGTCGACGGTGAGAGTGAGCTTCCAGTCGGCGTCGCGGGCGCCGGCCGCGGGGGCGGCGACGAGGCCGACCGCGAGGGCAAGTGCAAAGGGGACGAGACGCCGCATGCGCGGATCCTATGGCCCGCCGAGGAGGCCCGAACTGAGATCCTGATCACAGTGACTGAGTGGCCCGACCATGTGCCTTCCGAGTGGACGCTGGCGCCGCCCGCGCCGGATCCCGGACGCCACCGGCGCCAGCAGCGGCGCCGGGCGATCATCGCTTGGAGCACGGCGGTCGTCGCGGTGGGGCTGATCGTCCTCGGCGCGGTTCTCGCCCCCGTCGACGAAGAAGAGGAGACGATCCGCCTCGTTTCGCCCGGCTACGCGATGACCTCGGCCCAGTACGAGGACCTCGAGGACGGCCTCGACGAGGGCGAGTTCCTCGACCGCCTCGGCCAGACCGGTCTCGCCGAGGCGGAAACGAGCGAACGCTTCGTCGCCCTCTTCCCGCCCCACGAAGAGGACGTCACCTGCAGCTACTGGGCGATCTCCGACCAGGCCGGCCGGGTGGCGCGGATCTGCTTCGACGACGACGGCGAGCTGATCCAGAAGCTGGAGCGGGGCGTCGGCGAAGAACCGAGCGGCTCAACCGTTTGATCGATCGACCACGTCAGGGCGTGGTCGATTCAGCGAGCGAGCGCCGGCACCTGCTGGGTGATGCAGTGGATGTTGCCGCCGCCGAGCAGGATCTCGCGGGCGGGGACGCCGACGATCTCGCGGGCGGGGAAGCAGCGGCCGAGGATCGCCGCCGCCTCGGCGTCGTGGCGCTCGTCGAGCAGCGGGTAGACGACGCGCGAGTTGCCGAGGTAGAAGTTGACGTAGGAGGCGGCAAGGCGGTCGCCGGCGCTGCGCGGCTTCGTGCCGGCGACGTGCTCGACGCCGGCGGCCTCGGCGGCGGTGGCCGTCAGCGGACCGGGGGAGGGCAGGGTGACGACCTCCAGCGGCCGGCCGCGGGAGTCGGTTTCGTGCTCCAATCGCTCGCGGGCTTCGCGTGAGATCTCGTGCTGGGGGTCGGACTCGTCGTCGCTCCAGGTCAGCAGCACGAGTCCCGGCCGGGCGAAGCAGGCGAGGTTGTCGACGTGCCCGTCGGTCTCGTCCTCGAGGACGCCACGGCCGAGCCAGACGACCTTCTCCGCCCCGAGGTATTCGCGCAGGCTGAGCTCGGTCTTGGCTCGCGAGAGATCCGGGTTGCGGTTCGGGTTGAGCAGGCACTGCTCGGTGGTCAGGACCGTGCCCTCGCCGTCGACGTGGATCCCGCCGCCCTCGAGCACGAACGGCGCCCGGTAGCGGTCGGCGCCTTCGACCTCGAGCACCTTGGCGGCGACCCGGTCGTCGCGGTCCCAGGGGGAGTAGAGCCCGCCGTCGTGCCCGCCCCAGGCGTTGAAGTGCCAGTCGACCCCGCGCCGGCCGCCGTTCGGGTCGACGACGAAGCTGGGACCGACGTCGCGCATCCAGGCGTCGTCGGTCGAGACCTCGACGACGCGGACGGCGGCCGGCAGCAGTTCGCGGGCGCGCTCGAACTGGGCGTCGGAGACCGCCATCGTCACCGGCTCCGAGGCGGCGATCGCGCTCGCCACCTGGGCGAATGCCGCCTGCGCCGGCGCCGCTCCATCGCGCCAGTTGTCGGTCCGCTCCGGCCACGCCATCCAGCAACCCGAGTGCAGCTCAAACTCGCCCGGCATCCGGTAGCCGTCTGCCGCGGGCGTGGATTCGAGCGTCGCGCTCACCGGTCCAGGCTACCCTCGGAGGGATGCCTCGGCCCCAGGTCATAGTCGCACCGGGGATTCCGGACTCGCCGGCGCGGACGCGGCCGCCCGAGCGCCCGCCGTTTCGGATCGGCGCCGTGCAGGAGCGCTGGCACCCCGATCCCGATCAGCACCGGGCGGCGCTGGCGACCGGCGTGCGGCTGGCGGCGGAGGCGGGGGCCCGGCTGGTCTGCCTCCAGGAGCTGACCCTGAGCCGTTATTTCGCCGTCGACCCGGCCGGCCCGAGTGCGGTCGGCGCCCAGCCCGAGGAGCTGCCCGGCGGCCCGACGCACCGTTTCGCCGCCGAGGTGGCTGCCGCCAACGGCATCCACGTCCACGCCTCGCTCTACGAGCGTGCCGATGGCGACGACGGCCTCGGCTTCAACACCGCGATCCTGGTCGCCCCCGACGGCGAGCTCGTCGCCCGTACCCGCAAGCTCCACATCCCGATCACCGCCGGCTACTACGAGGACCGCTACTTCCGGCCCGGCCCGGATGCCGACGCCTTTCCGGTGATTGCCGTCGGTGAGGCGAAGCTTGGCCTGCCGACCTGTTGGGACCAGTGGTTCCCAGAGCTCGCCCGCGCCTACAGCCTCGAGGGGGCGGAGGTGCTGGTCTACCCGACCGCGATCGGCTCCGAGCCCGACCACCCGGAGTTCGACACCGAGCCGCTCTGGGAGCGGGTGATCGTCGCCAACGGGATCGCCAACGGCGTCTTCATGGTCGCCGTCAACCGCACCGGGGAGGAGCCGCCCCTGCGTTTCTACGGCTCCTCCTTCATCTCCGACCCCTACGGGCGGGTCCTGGTCCAGGCGCCCCGCGATGAGCCCGCCGTCCTCGTCGCCGACCTCGACCTCGACCAGCGCCGCGACTGGCTGGAGCTGTTCCCCTTCCTGACCACGCGGCGCCCCGATGCTTACGGGCCGCTGGTCGAGGCTGGCTAACCTCGTAGGGCGATGAACTGTCCCAAGTGCGAGGCCCCGATGCGGACCCATCGCCGCAACGGCGTCACGATCGAGCAGTGCACGAAGTGCCACGGCATCTTCCTCGACCGCGGCGAGCTCGAGCAGCTGCTCGGTCGCGAGAGCTCGTTCCTCGGCCGTGACGTGATCAGCAGCGGGGGCGCATTCCTCCCCGAGTCGGACCCCGCCGACTCCTAAATCCCTGCACCTGACGGGGTTCTGCGCACCTGTTACCCGCCATTTGGGGGGAAGGCGTGAACTTCGTCACACGAGTGCCCAAGTGTGAGGCCGATCACGAAAGCGAACGGCCGTTCGTGTGCATACTTGTATACAAGCAGGGATCCGGGAAGCGCCAACTCAAACGACTGGATGGAAACGATGAAGAGCTCAACTTGGAAGATCACCACGCTGAAGGACGGCAAGGCCGTCGCCAGCGTCGAGGGTGTCAGCCAGGAGAACGCAGTCACCGCGATTCGCAACGCGATGTACGGTCGTGATCCGCTGGCCGGCGTCGCCCAGGGCAGCGTCGCCCAGGAGCAGGTCGAGACCGTGGCGGCCGCTGCCTAATCAGGCAGCGCGCCGTCCCGGGCGGCCGGGTGCCTCAGGGTTCCTCGGGCCGCTCGAAGTAGTCCGGATGTTCTTCCCGCATCCGCGGGACCTCGCGCAGCACCGTCCGCAGGTGCGCGCGCAGATGCATCTCCGCCTGGCTGGGGTCGTGTGAGGCGACCGCGTCGAGTACCTGCCGGTGCTCGGAGAGCATCTCCTCAAGGTAGTTCGGCATCCCCAGGCTGAGCCGCCGGATCCGGTTCAGATGGGCCTTCGCCCGCTCGCTCACGGTCCAGACCGAGCGGTGGCCGCTGAGGTCGCAGAGTGCGTGGTGGAAGGAGTCGTCGAGCAGGTAGAAGGCGTCGAGGTCGCCCTGCTCGATCGCCCGGTCCTGGTTCTGCAGGTTTTCCTCGAGCTCGGCGATGTCGGCCTCCCCGGCGACCTTGGCGCTGAGCCGGATCGCCGCGCACTCCAGCGACTCGCGGATGAACTGGGCGTCGGCGATCGCCGCCGGGTCGACGCGGGCGACGAAGCTGCCGAGCTGCGGCACCGTTTCCACCAGCCGGTCCTCACGCAGCAGGCTCAGGCCCTCGCGGATCGGCGTCCGGCTGACCCCCATTTCGCTGGCCAGGGTGTTCTCGGAGAGGCGTTGGCCGGGCTCGAGTTGACCGCGGACGATCGCGTCACGGAGCGCGACGTAGACCTGGACCCGCGTCGGCGTCCCGCTGCGCTGGGTGCGATTGAGGGTGATGCTGCCTGCTGCCACCGACCCAGGTTAGGGGTCGAAATGGACTTGATGCTCGCTTGGGGGGCCTAAGTGCCGCTGAGCGGCTCGATCCGGAAGGCCGAGCGCAGCGGGTGGGCGGGCTTGTAGAAGGTGGCGGTCTGGTTGACCAGGCGCCAGGGGAAGGGCAGGCGGCCACCCGGCTGCCCGAGGAACCTGGTGAAGAGAACCGAGGCGCGGCGGCAGCTGATCAGCGACCGGGCCGGGATGTAGATCAGGAATTTGCCCTGGGTGAAGCGCAGCGGCCCGACGATGCTGGTGTGGTTGACGGTGTAGCTGCCGGGGCAAAGGCGGCCGAGTTCCGGGTTGTTTTCTTCTTCTTCGCCACGGGTGCGGGCGACCGAGAAGCCGGGGCCGCCGCTGCGAGTGAAGGTGGCTTTGCCGGTCCCCTGCGGGTTCACGCGCCAGCCGCCGGGCAGGACTCCGTCGTAGTCCTCGAGGAAGCGGGTGAAGAGCGCCGAGGCCTGCGGGCAGGTGAGGCCCGAGCCGCTCGCCGGGGTGACTTCGTAGGTCCCCGCCGGCAGGTTGGCGGCTCCGATCCGGTCGTTGTGGAGGACGCGGAAGGTCGGGCAGGTGGTCGCTTCGGCGGCGCTGGCGCTGCCGATCCCGGCCGTCAGCAGCAGCGCGGTAGCGGCTGCGAGGGCAGCGAAGGCGACTCCTCCTCTTTGGGCGAGGTTCACGATCCGGAAACCTACCAGCGCCCGCGGCGCCCACCCGAACCTTGCCGACGATCGGGTGGTTGAGCCTCCGTCAGCCGCGCGGGGTCGGCGCGATCCGGTCGAGCTCGGCCAGGTCCTCGGCGCTCGGCTGCCAGTTCGCGACCGTCGCCGCGTTGGCGGCGATCTGCTCGGGCCTGGTCGCGCCGGCGATCACCGAGGCGACCGCCGGCTGTGCTGCCAGGCCGGCGATCGCGACGTCGATCAGCTCGATCCCGCGCGCGGCGGCGAACTCCTCCAGCCCCTCGATCACCTTGAACTGCGCGGCGCTCGCGGGCTCACCGCCGCCCCGCCCGGCCAGCCGCGTCCCCGCCGGCGCCGGCTCGCCGCGCCGGTACTTGCCGCTGAGCAGACCGCTTTCGAGTGGGAAGAAGGGCAGGATCGAGACCCCGAGCCGCTCGCAGGCCGGCGCCACCTCGGCCTCGATCCCGCGTTCGAGCAGGCTGTAGTGGTTCTGCAGGGTGATGAAGCGGGTGAGCCCGCGCTCGCGCGCGACCCGGTCTGCCTCTTCGAGTTCGGCGGCGCTGAAGTTCGAGCACCCGATCCCGCGCACAACCCCTTCCCGGACCAGCTCGTCGAGCGCTTCCAGCGTCTCGGCGATCGGCGTCACCCCGTCGGGTCGGTGGTACTGGTAGAGGTCGATGCGGTCGACCTGCAGGCGACGCAGCGAGCCCTCGACCGCCCAGCGGATGTACTCGCGGGAGCCGAGAGCCGCGGCCGGCTCGCCCTCGGCGCCGCTCTTCTCCCAGCCGAACTTGGTCGCCAGCACGTACTCGTCGCGGCGCCCGCGCAGCGCCTCGCCGATCAGGCTCTCGCTCTCGCCGGGGACGCTGCCGTAGACGTGGGCGGTGTCGAAGAAGGCGATGCCGTTGGCCAGCGCCGCCTCCAACACCGCCGCCGTGCGCTCGAGGTCGAGCCGGCGGCCGAAGTTGTTGCACCCGAGCCCAACTGCGGAAACTTCGATGTCGGAATCGCCCAATTGGCGGGTTGGCAGCGGGAAATCGCTCATCCCTAATCCTTAACATGCCACGGGCCGATGCCCGAACCAGTAAAGCGCAACCAGCGCTACATGCCCGGGCTCGACGGCCTGCGAGCGATCGCGGTTCTGTCCGTGATCGCCTTCCACCTCGATCGCGATGCGGTCCCTGGCGGACAGCTGGGCGTCGGGATCTTCTTCACCCTCAGTGGCTACCTGATCACCGATCTGCTGCTGGCGCAGCTCTCTGCCCGCGGCCGGATCAAGCTCGGCTCCTTCTGGCTCGCCCGTGCCCGCCGCCTGCTGCCGGCGCTGTTCGTGATGCTGGCGATCGTCGTCGCCTGGGTGACGATCTTCGGCCCCGCTCAGCCGGACCAGTTCCGGGAGGGGGTCTTCTCGGGGATCTTCTACTTCAACAACTGGGAGCAGATCGCCAACAACTCCTCCTACTTCGCCCGCTTCGCCGACGAAAGCCCGTTGATCCACCTCTGGTCGCTCTCGGTCGAGGAGCAGTTCTACATCCTCTGGCCGTTCCTGCTGCTGATCGGGACCAAGCTCGTCCGTGAGCGGCCGCTGGCCTCCGGGGTGCGGCCGCGGCTGGCGATGGTGACGCTGGGGCTGGCGGTCGCCTCCTCGATCCTGATGGCGGTCCTCTACCACCCGAGCATCGACCCCTCGCGGATCTACTACGGCACCGACACCCGCGCCGGCGGCCTCCTCTTCGGCGCCGCCCTGGCGATGGTCTGGCCCAGCCGCCGGCTCAGCAAACGGATCACGCTGCAGGCGCGCAACATCCTCGACGGCGTCGGCGTGCTCGGCCTGGTGATCGTCGCGATCATGATCTGGCAGGTCGGCGAAACCTCCGCCTTCCTCTACCAGGGCGGCTTCGTCCTGCTCTCGCTGGCGACGGTGATGATCCTGATGCCGCTCGCGCACCCGGCCTGCCGGCTCGGGGCGGTGCTGGGGGTCGCGCCGCTGCGCTGGGTTGGCGTCCGCTCTTACGGGATCTACCTCTGGCAGTCGCCGATCATCGTCCTCACCTCGCCCCAGGGCCCACACGGCGCCAGCCTCGTCCGCGACGTGATTCAGGTCGCGGCGACCTTCGGCATCGCGGCGCTCTCCTGGAAATTCATCGAGGAGCCGATCCGCCATGGCGCGATCGGGCACTTCTTCGCCCGCCGCCGCGCGGTCGGCTGGAAATGGGAAACCTTCGCGCCGGCGATGCGCGGCGTCATCGTCGGCACCGGGATCGTGCTGGTGATCGCCGTCGCCGGGATGGCCGGCCTCAACGCCGCCAGCGCCGAAGGCGAACAGACCCGGGTCGAGCAAGCACGGGCGGCGGGGACGACGGAGCCGCCGCCGCTGACGCCGAAACAGCAGGCCGAATCGACGCAATCGTCCTGCAAAGCGGTCGTCCACATCGGCGACTCGACCTCCGAGGGGCTCGACTCGGCCGAATACCTGCCGATCGAATCCCAGCGGATCCCGCACCGCTACGAAGAAGTCGGCGTCAAAGAAGTCCACATGCAGGTCTCCGGGGCGCGCTCGATCGAAGAGCAGTTCGAAGGTGAACCGAACGCCCAGGAAGTCGCCGAGGCGGAGAAGACCGAAGGCTTCAAAGGCTGCTGGGTGCTGGCGCTGGGGACCAACGAGTCGGCCAACGTCGCCGCCGGTTCGAACGTCACCGAGCGCGAACGGATCGACAAGATGATGGCGATCATCGGCGACGAACCGGTGCTCTGGGTCAACGTCCGCACCCTGCCCAGCGCGACCGAATTTTATTCCGAGGAAGGCATGAAACGGTGGGATGAAGAACTGGTCAAAGCCTGCTCCCTCTACCCGAACATGCGGATCTACGACTGGGCCAAGGACGTCAAAGACGAATGGTTCATCGAAGACGGGATCCACTTCACCTCGCCCGGCTACGCCGCCCGCGCCCAGCTGATCGCGCAGGCGCTCGCCCACGCCTTCCCCGCCAAGGGCGAGAGTGAAGGCGGCTCCGCCCACTGCCTCGTCGGCTGAGCCCGCCGTTTCGGCGTTTCAGCGCAGGGGTAGCCGCCTCGGACCCCAATCAAAGGAAACACAGCCATGAGTGATCCGAACGAGCGCGACGCCAAGCTCGTCCAGTACATGAACGAGGCCTACGGCAAGGAGCGGGAGTTGGAGACCGCGCTGCAGGCCCACATCGAGATGACGACCAAGGACGCCTACAGGAAGCGGCTCAAACAGCATTTGAAAGAGACCAAAGCCCACGCCAAAGCGCTCGAGCGGCGGATCAAGAAACTCGGCGGCGGCGGCCACGCGGTCCAGACCGTGGTCGCGAAGGTGACCGCCGCGGCGAAGGGGCCGGTGCACGCGCTGCGCGGCAGCGGCGAGCAGGAGAAGATGCTGAAGAACGCCAAGACCGAGTACTTCAACGAGCACGAGGAGATCTCGACCTACCTGGCGCTCGAGACCTTCGCCGAGAAAGTCGGCGACAAGGAAACGGCGAAACTGGCCCGCGGCATCCGCCGCGACGAGGAACGGATGGCGAAGTTCCTCGAGGGCCAGATCAAGCAGCTGGCCGGAGCTGTCGCCAGGGCCGAGGTGCCGGCGGCCCAGCGCCGCTAGCTCGTCTGCGGCGGGTTGGGCTCGCTGCGGGGCTCGAGCTGGATCTCGCGCTCGGCCCCGGGGCGGCCCTCTTCGATCTCACGGCTGCGCTCGAGCTCGGCGTTGAGCTGATGGCCGAAGAGGATCGCCAGGTTGCTGATCCAGAACCAGACCAGCAGGGCGATCAGGCCGCCGAGCGTGCCGTAGGTCTTGTCGTAGGAGCCGAAGTTGGCGACGTAGGCGGCGAACAGGGCGGAGGCGACGATCCAGACGACGATCGCGACCAGGGCGCCGGGCGTGATCCAGCGCCGGTCGCGCAGTTTGACGTTGGGTGCTGCGTAGTAGAGGACGCCGACCAGCAGCAGGAAGACGATCATCATCAGCGGCCACTTGACGACGTTCCAGATCGTGACCGCGGTGTCGCCGATGCCGAGCGGGCCGGCCACGGCGTCGACGATCGGGCCGGTCAGCACCAGGCCGACGGCGAGGAAGACGAGCAGCAGGATCATGACCAGGGTGACCGCCAGCTGCAGCGGCCGCAGCTTCCAGAACGGCCGTCCCTCGGGGGTCTCGTAGATCACGTTCGAGGCCCGCATGAAGGCGCCGACGTAACCGGAGGCGGACCAGATCGCGACCGCGAGGCCGAGGACGAAGGTGACGCCGGCGGTGCCGCGATGTTCGGTGATCGATTCGATCGGGCCGGAGAAGGTTTCCGCCGCCGATTCGGGGCCGATCCCGGTGATGATCTCGGTCAGGCTCTTGGTCGTGCTCTGGGGATCGCCGAAGAGGCCGAGTAGCGAGACCAGCGCGATCAGGGCGGGGAAGAGCGAGAGCAGCCCGTAATAGGTGAGCGCGGCGGCCCAGTCGGTCAGGTTGTCCTCCATGAACTCGGTCGCCGTGCGCTTCAGGGTCGCGAAAGCACCAGCCTTCCGCTCAACGCCCCGAGGTCCGTAATCGCCACGCTCCACCCCCAACGAGTTCCCGAAGGCGAGGTTGCGAAAACCGAAGCGGTGCGACGGAAAATGCAACCTCGCGACCAGAAACGCCAGTCTGTCCGCTGCGGCCGGAACCATCGGGGCATGTTCGAGATCGACGTCACCTGCACCGGGCCTGGCTGCGAAGAGGAGTTCCAGGTCTGGGTCGAGGACCTCGGTGGGCTTGACACCGTCGTCTGCGATGCCTGTGGCCACTCGGTCGTGACCCTGAGCGTCGCCGCCTACGAGCCGGAGCTCCCGGTGCGCATCGTTCGCGCCCGCGAGCTGGCCGCGGTCCGCTGACGCTTTCGACTTTGTACCGCCCAGAGGCGGTAAAAAGTCGAAAGCGGTGACGGGCGAGAGCAAGAAGGCCTTACGCGAGTACGAGCGCAAGCGCGACTTCGAGGCGACGCCGGAGCCCTCGCCGCGGCAACAGGGCCGCAAGGAGGGCGCCCCGCGCTTCGTCGTCCAGGAACACAGCGCCCGCCGCCTGCACTGGGACCTGCGGCTCGAGCACGACGGCGTCGCGGTCTCATGGGCGATCCCGAACGGGATCCCGATGGACCCCGCGCAGAACCGCAAGGCGGTCCACACCGAGGACCACCCGCTGGAGTACCTGGAGTGGGAGGGCGAGATCCCGGCCGGCGAGTACGGGGCGGGGACGATGCGGATCTGGGACCGCGGCACCTACGAGGCCGAGAAGTGGCGCCAGGACGAGGTCATCCTCACTTTCGCCGGCGAGCGACTGCGCGGTCGCTACGCCCTGTTCCGTGCCGGCAAAGCCGAGAAGGACTGGATGATCCACCGCATGGACCCGCCCGAGCGGGAGTGGGATCCGATGCCGGACTCGGTGGCACCGATGCTGGCGATCCCCGGGGAGCTGCCGCGGACCAGCCGCGGCTGGGCGATCGAGCTGGGTTGGGAGGGGGAGAGGGCGCTCGCCTTCTGCGAGCCGGGCCGGCTGCGGTTGCAAAACGCCGAGCTCGCCGATCTCTCCAAACGCTTCCCAGAGGTCCGCCGCCTGGCGCGGCAACTCGGCTCGCGGACGGCGATCCTCGACGGTGAGCTCGTCGTCTTCGACGGCGACGGTCCCAGCGCCGAGCGGCTGGCCCGGCGCCGCGAGGCGGGAGCGGACAGCGTTGTGCGGCGGCTGGCGAAATCCGAGCCGGCCACCTACGTGATCTTCGACCTCCTCTATCTCGAGGGCCGGGACCTGACCGCCGAGCCCTATCGTCGCCGCCGCGAGCTGCTCGAGGGCTTGGGCCTCGACGGCGATTGCTGGCAGACGCCCGCCTACGCGAGCAAACAGGCGCGGCAGCTGCTCGCCGCGGCGCGGGACCGGGGCCTGCCGGGCCTGGTGCTGAAGAAACTCACCAGCCCGTACCGGTCCGGCGAGCGCAGCGCCGACTGGATCGCCGTCTAGGGCCGGCTCAGTCGAGGCCGACGATCTCGACCGGCCGGATCTCGCCGGCCGGGTCGAAGCCGAGGATGCGGCCGTAGAAGTAGAGCTCGGCTTCGAGGCAGCGGATGTTGGTCTCGGCGCGGCGGAAGCCATGCTGCTCGCCCTCGAAGGCGAGATAGGCGTAGGGGATCCCGTTCGCGCGCAGCGAGGCCGCCATTGCTTCCGCCTGGTTCGGCGGCACGATCTCGTCCTCGAGGCCCTGGAAGAGGATCAGCGGCGCCCGCAGGCGCTCGGTGAAGTGGATCGGCGAGCGCTCGCGGTAGAGGTCGGCGCGCTCGGGATAGGGGCCGATCAGGTTGTCGAGGTAGCGCGACTCGAACTTGTGGGTGTCGCGGGCGAGCGTCTCGGTGTCGGCGACGCCGTAATAGCTGGCGCCGGTTGCGAACTCGTCGTGGAAGGCGAGCGCGCAGAGGGTCGCGTAGCCGCCGGCGGAGCCGCCGCGGATCGCCAGCCGCTTGCCGTCGGCCTCGCCCTCGGCGGCGAGGAAGGTCGCAGCGCGGACGCAGTCTTCGGTGTCGACGATCCCCCAGGTGCCGTTGAGGCCTTCGCGGTAGCGGCGGCCGAAGCCGCTGGAGCCGCGGTAGTTGACGTCGACGACGCCGAAGCCGCGGCTGGTCCAGTAGAGGAATTCGGCGCTCAGCGCCGGCGTCGCGTGCGAGGTAGGGCCGCCGTGGCTCTCGACGATCAGCGGCGGCAGTTCGCCCTCGGGAGCGGTGAAGCCGGGGTTGGTGGGCGGGTAGAAGAAGCCGTGGGCGACCTCGCCGTCGCCGGTGGGGAACTCGATCGCCCGCGGCACCGAGACGTAGGCGGGGTCGATCGACTCCTCGCTCGACTCGCGCACCGTCTCCAGCTCGCCGCTGCCGGCGTCGTAGACGACGACTACGGCCTCGGCGGTTGGCCCGGCGGCGGCAAAGGCGACGCGGTCGCCTAGCGCCGAGAGCGAGGGGAAGCCGAACGAGGTGAAGGGAAGGCCAAGGTCGCGGGCCGCCGCGGCGCCGGGATCGAGCAGGCCGAGTCGTTCTTCGGCGCCCTCGGTGCGGACGCAGGCGATGCGGCCACCGTCGAGGAAGGCGTAGGTCGAGCCGCCGAACAGCCACTGCGGGTGGGCGAGATCCGCCCGCTCGTGGGTCAGCTGCTCGACTCGAGGCTCGGCGGCGGCGTCAAGCTCCTCAACTCGGAAAAGGTTCCACCAGCCGTCGCGGTCGGAGACGAAGTGCAGGCGCCCCTCCGTGTCCCACTCCGGTTGGAAGATCGACTCCGCCGGACCACCGGCGACCAATCGCGCCTCCTGCGGTGAGGCGAGCGGCGCGACCCAGAGCTCGGTCCCGTCCCAGGGCATGTTCGGGTGGTCCCAACAGGTGAAGGCGAGCGTCGAGCCGTCGGGGCTGAGGCGGGGGAAGGAGTAGAAGTCGCGGCCGGAGACGAGGACCGAGGGTTCGCCGCCGTCGATCGGCAGCGCGACGATCTGGTTCTCCGGTTCGCCCGCGCCGTGGACCTCGCGCACGCAGACGACGGTCGCGCCGTCGGGGCTGACGCGCATGTCGGCGTAACGCAGCGCCGCCGGCGTCTCCGGCTCCGGGGTGATCGCGACCGGCGCCTCGCCGAGGCTTTGGCGGTAGAGGCGCTGGTCGTCGAAGTCGACGAAGAGGGCGACGTCGGGTGTGGCGAGGCACCAGGAGCCGCCGCCGTACTCGTGGACCCGGGTCCGGACGTTGGTCGCCTCCGGCGCCACCTCTTCCGGCTCACCATCTGCGGGGCGCCGCATCAGCGCCACCCGGCCGCCCTCGGTGGGCCGGCCCTCCGCCCACCAGACGGCGCCGTCGGCGGCCAGCGCCGCCGCCCCGAGCCGCCGCCCCGAGCGAGCGACTGCCGCCGCGTCGATCGGCGACCCCCAAGAACCGTAAGCAGCGACCTCACCCACGCCGCCAGTCTAGGTCGAGTGTTGGCTTGACATGTGACTATTTAGTCACGTATGCTGACGGCATGGATGACGTGTTCAAGGCGCTCGCCGATCCGACTCGCCGCGAACTGCTCGACGCGCTCCACGAGAGCAATGGGCAGACGTTGAGCGAGCTCGAGGCGCGTTTCGAGATGACCCGCTTCGGGGTCATGAAGCACCTCAAGGTGCTCGAGGGCGCTGGGCTCCTCGTCACCCAACGACGGGGCAGGGAGAAGCTGCATTTCCTCAACCCCGTCCCGATTCGAACCATCTACGAGCGCTGGGTGAGCAAGTACGCCGAGTCCTGGGCGGCACCTCTCAGCCAGCACAAACACGACCTCGAGAAAGAGGATGAACGATGAACGAGCAACAGCCCTACGCCGTGATCGACGGCCACGGCGCGATGAACGTGTTCGAGATCTACATCAAGACGACCCCCGAGCGTCTCTGGGAGGCGATCACCGACGAGGAGATGCGGAGCAAGTACAGCTTCGGCGTCGGCACCGTCTCCGAGTGGACCGCGGGGTCCGAGTACAAATCCGGCGTCCCCGGGGCGATCGAGATCGCCGCCGGCGTGAACGTCGAGGTCGACCCGCCGCGCCGGCTGGTGCAGACCTTCACCGCGCTCTGGAGCGATGACGTCCGCGCCGAAGGTGAGTCCCGGGTGACCTGGGAGATCGAGCCGGTCGGCAGCTCCTGCCGCCTGCGGGTCACCCACGACCAGCTCAGCGCCGACGCCAACAGCGAACTGTTCGGCGGCTGGCCGATGATCCTCTCCGGCCTGAAGACGCTGCTGGAGACCGGCGATCTGCTCGACACCCCGGGCTCGCTGCGCTACGCCGAAGCGGGGTCCTAACCCGCACCGAGGTTGCCTTTTGCCTGCCATGCGCAGGCAAAAGGCAACCTCGGCATCAGTCCGCCGCCTCCACCTCGCGCAGGCGGTGCGTGTCGACGTCGTAGACGAAGCCGCGCACCGTCTCGCGGTGGAGGAGGAAGGAGGAGCGGCGCACCCGCAGGATCGACTGCCGCACGTCGGCGTCGACGTCGCTGAAGGACTCGATCGCGAAGGCGGGGGTGACGCCGGTCGCCTCCTGCAGCTCGGCCCGGAAGCTGTCGTCGCTGATCTTCTCCATGCCGCAGTCGGTGTGGTGGATCAGCATCACCTCGGTCGTCCCCAGCAGCCGCTGGGAGATCGCCAGCGAGCGGATCACGTCGTCGGTGATGACGCCGCCGGCGTTGCGCAGCACGTGCGCCTCGCCGTCGCCGAGGCCGAGCGCGGCGAAGACGTCGAGCCGCGAGTCCATGCAGGTGACGATCGCCAGCTGGCGCGCCGGCCGCACGTCGAGGTGGCGCTCCGCCAGCGGATCGGCGAACTTCTGGTTGTTGGCGAGCAGCTCGTCGATCGTGTCCACGGGTTGGCAAGCCTAGTTCCCTAGGCTGCCCCCGTGGCAAACATGGAGCAGACGACGATCCGAGCGGCGACCGCCGCGGACTGCGAGCTGCTGATCGAGCTGATCCGCGAGCTCGCGACCTACGAGAAGCTCGCCGACAAGGTCGTCGGCGACGCGGCGGTGCTGCGGCGGACGCTGTTCGAGCAGAAGGCGGCCGAGGCGCTGGTGCTCGAAGCCGGCGGCGAGCCGATCGGCTACGCGATCTTCTTCACCACCTTCTCCAGCTTCGAGTGCCGCTCCGGGATCTGGCTCGAGGACGTCTACGTGCGGCCTGAGCACCGGCGCGGCGGCGCCGGCCGCCGGGTGATGGGGCACCTGGCGGCGCTGGCGCTGGAGCGCGGCCACGTCCGCTTCGAATGGTGCGCGCTGGACTGGAACGAACCGGCGCTGAACTTCTACGCCGGCCTCGGCGCGACCCCGCTCAGCGAGTGGACGACGCTGCGGATGGAGCGGCCGGAAATGGAAGCGCTGGCTGGACGGGAGCGAGACCCGCGCTAGCGACATCGACCCCACTCAGGCGGGGTCAATGTCGCGATCGCACTCCGCTGCGCGACCCAGGAGCAGCTCGCGCTCGCGCTCATTGGCGGTCAGCTCGGCGGCACGGCGGAATTCGGCGCCGGCCTCGGCATCACGGCCGAGCCGGGCGAGGAGGTCGCCGCGGACGCTCGGCAGCAGGTGGTACTCGCGCAGCGCCGGCTCGGCGGCGATCTGGTCGACCAGCCTGAGGCCGATCTCGGGGCCGAAGGCCATTCCCAGGGCGACGGCGCGGTTGAGCTCGACGACCGGGGAGGGAGTGACCCGCGTCAGCGCCTCATAAAGCGCTGCGATCCGCACCCAGTCGGTTTCCTCGGCTCGCAGCGCCCGCGCGTGGCAGGCGGCGATCGCCGCCTGCAGCCCATAGGGGCCGAGCGGCCGCGGCAGCGCTTCCGCCCGCTCCAGCGCGCGCCGGCCACGGACGATCAGCAGCGGGTCCCAGAGCGAGCGATTCTGGTCTCCCAGCAGCACCGGCTCGCCGCTTGGGCCTACTCGCGCGCGGGAGCGCGAGGCCTGGATCTCCAGCAGCGCGATCAGGCCGTGCACTTCGGGCTCGGCGGGCGCCAGCTCGGCGAGGATCCGCCCCAGCCGCAGTGCTTCCTCGCACAGCGCCGGCCGGATCAGGTCTTCGCCGGCGCTCGCCGCGTAGCCCTCGTTGAAGACGAGGTAGATCACTTCGAGCACCGATGGCAGGCGAGCCTCGAGCTCCCCGCCGTGGGGGACGTCGAGGGGGACCCGCGCCTCGCGCAGGGTGCGCTTCGCTCGCACCAGCCGTTGCGCGACCGTTTTCTCCGGAGTGAGGAAGGCGCGGGCGATCTCCGTCGTCGTCAGGCCGCCCAGCAGCCGCAGCGTCAGTGCCACCCGCGCCTCCTCGGAGAGCAGCGGGTGGCAGCAGGTGAACATCAGCCCCAGCAGGTCGTCGCCGACCTCGTCGTCGAGTTCGGCGACGAAGTCGGCGCGCTCGATCGCGAACTGGAGGCCGATCTCATGGGCCATCTCTTCCTGCTTGCGCGCGTAGGTCTTGCCGCGCCGCAACTGGTCGATTGCCCGGTTGCGAGCAGTGGCCATCAGCCAGGCGCCCGGGTTGTCCGGGACGCCTGACCGCGGCCAGGTCTCGATCGCCGCCACCAGCGCGTCCTGGGCGAGGTCCTCGGCGAAGCCGACGTCGCCGACGATCCTGGCCAGGCCGGCGATCAGCCGGGCGGACTCGATCCGCCAGACCGTCTCGACCGCCCGCGTGGCGTCGGCTTCGCCCATCTTCCGGCCCTGGACGATCTACGCCTGGGGCGCGCCGCCGGGGTCGTTCTCGAGCGCCGCTTCCTGCACGTCCTGCGGGAAGTCCTCGAGCTCGAAGACCCGCCGGACCTCGATCCGGCAGTTCTCGCCGGGGCAACGCGAGGCCCACTCGACCGCCTCCTCCTTGGAGCGCGCCTGAATCAGCCAGTAGCCGCCAACGACCTCCTTGGTCTCGCTGAAGGGCCCGTCGGTGACCGTCGACCTGCCGTCGGAGAAGACAACCGAGGCGCCCTCTCCGGGCGGGTGCAACCCGTCGAGCGAGAGCAGCATTCCCGCCCTGCGCAGCTCGTCGTTGTAACGGCTCATCGCCGCCACGTCCTCGGCCGACGGAGCCCACTCATCTTCGGTGATACCGGGGTACATGAACATCATGAATCGCATCGCTTCACTCCTTTGTTTTGCGGCTCACATACGCATTTCGTGCGGGGCAGAAACACTGTCCGCAACCTTGCGACGAACGGGGCTCTCGATAAACGACAAGTTCTCCTGTCAGGGTTGACAAATCGCTTTGAGTAAGTGAGTTTGTCGAAGTAGAGGGAGGACTTGTCGGGGGATGAATTTTGAGTGAATTAGGCCGCAAGGCACTGGCGATCGGGGTCGCCCATGGTGCCTTCGGCTCCCTCGGAGAGCTCTTGCGGGGGGCGGGAGTCGAGCTGGTCGAGACAGTCGATGGAAGCGCCGGCCTCAAGGCCTTTTACACGGAGCGGCCCGACGTTGTCCTCCTTGATCTCGGCCTCGGCGATGCCGACGCTCTCGACCTGCTCGGCACCGTCCGCGAGCTCAGCGACGTACCGGTTTTCGCCCTTGCCGCCAGAGACGAGGAGGCGGAACGGATCAGGGCGCTGCGGGCGGGTGCCGACGACTGCATCGGCACCCCGGCGTCTGAGCAGGAGGTTCTCGCCCGGATCGAGGCACTGCTTCGGCGCGCCCGCTCGCGACCCGAGGTGGCGGCGGTGCTCAGCGACGAGTTCATCCATATCGATCATCCCAGGCACCGGGTCGAGGTCCTCGGCGTCGAGGTCAGTCTGACTCCGATCGAGTTCCGGATGCTGGCGACGTTCGCCGAGAACCCGGGCCGGGTTCTCGGCCACGGCCAGCTCCTCGATCTCGTTTGGGGCGACAGGATTCGGGACAAGGACGAGGTCAAGCTGTACGTCAGCTACCTGCGGCGCAAGCTCAGCGAGGCCGCTGACGTGGACCCGGTCGAGACCGTGCGCGGGGTGGGGTACCGGTACCGGCCACGGCGAACAGACGGCGGGCGCTCGGCGCCTCTTTGAGAAAGCAAAGCCACACTCATACTTGTTTCTAACTCTCTCCACCCTCGATTCCGATTGGCGGCGCCGAAAGGTGGGGGATGTCCGGGAGAGCCACCCCACCAGTCGCGCCGCCCATGACCGCCACCCGGCCCCGGCTGGAGCTTGCGCTGGGGCTGACGCTGCTCGTCCTCGCCGCCGGCCTCTGGCTTTCGAGCGGCGAACAGACCCGCGCCGCCAGCTCCAACCAGACCCAGTCCGTCTCCGCCAACATCACCAACTCGATCTCCTGGGGCAACCAGGGCACCTGCCTGCAGAGCGCCGGCGCGGCGCCGTTCGGCACCCTCGCGGCCGGCGCCTCGAACAGCGCCCCCGCGGTCGGCGTCTACACCGGTTGCATCGGCTCCAACGCCAAATGGAGCGTGACCGGCGCGATGACGACTGAACCCGCCGCCGGGGCGGAAAAGATTCCGGCCAGCGCCTTCCGGCTGGAAACCCTGACGGTGCCGCAGGGATCGGCGGCGATCGGGTGCGGCGTCGGCAACTCGAGCTTGAGCTGCACGCTCGACAACTCCGCCGTCAGCCTCGTCAGCAACGCGCCGGCGACGCCGCTGATCGGCACGATCCTCACCAACGGCTTCACCTACAACTACAAGCTGAGCGTGCCGTCGAACCAGTCGGCCGGGGAATACACCGGCGGCGTGATCACGCTCACCGCTTCGAACTGAGTCCCGGTGTACGTCCTCGCCGATCGCGACTGGGTGGGCGTCCCGCAGATCCTGACCGCGCTGCTCCTCGGCGGGGCGGCGGCGGTGCTGCTCTTCGCCTCCTTCGGCGGTGGGACGGGCCGCCCGGGCTCCGACCTGGTCGCGGCGCGGACTGGTGCTCCCGCCCCGGCGCCGATCGCCGTCCGCCACGAGCGCGCCGGCGAGCGCTTCGAGGTCGCCGGGGCCTCCTTCCTGGTCGCCCGCCGGCCGCTGGGTGCCTGGGGCGGCGCCGCCCGCCGGCTCGTGGCGCCCCGGGGCGAGCGGCTGCTGGTAATCGCGGTCACGGTCGTCAACCGCGGCCGCCATGCCTTCAACCCCGGCCTCCTGTCCTACCTCGTGCGGGGGCCGGAAGGGACGATCCTGGCGCCTCTGCGCGCCGGCGCGGTCGGCCCCAACGGCCTCGGCCGGACCGGCGGCCTGCCACTCGGCGCCGCTGCCGAAGAGCGCCTCGTCTTCGCGCTCCCGGACCGGCTGCGAGACCCGGTGCTGGCGATCCAGCCGAGCCCGGTCCGCGCTCTCGAGGTCCGCATCTCGCTTGACTAGCTAATACCCCCAGCGGCGTCGGCGCCAGCCGCGGTAGAGCAGCACGACCGCGACCAGCAGCAGCAGGACGGCGCCGATCTCGCGCCAGGGCACGACCCAGAAGCTGGCCTCGCGGCGGGCGGCACCAGCGCCGGTCCGGACCGCGGCCTCGGCATCGAAATCTCCGAGCAGCGGCGGGTCATCCCAGCGGCTGACGAATTCGCGCGTTTGGCCGGGGAAGAGCTGGCCGCCGAAGGGCAGCCTCTGCTTCGCATCGTCGCCGTCGCGAATCGTCACCCCGGCCCGGTTGACACCGTCGAAGTCGAGGGTGACGTTGCCGCTGTTGCGGACCGTGGTCGTGACCGCGACCGGGCCGCCGTCGGCGACCCCGGGGACTTCCAGCGAGGTGATCGTCGCCCGCGGCCGCAGCTTGCCGCGGACCCGGATCGTCAGCCGCACCGAGACCGCCTCGACCGCCGTCGCCGTCACTCCACCGGCGGCGGCGAGGCGCTGCACGGTCAGCGAGGTGAGGTGGTCGCCGGGTTCGGCGTTGGCCGGGACCGCGACCTGGAACTGGATCGGCTGGGTGCGGCTCGGGGCGCCGGTGAAAGCGCTCGGCGCGAGACGGATCCATGACGAGGCCGAGAAGCGGGCGCCCGAGGCGGGGCTGTAGACCTGACTGCCGTCGGCTCGCTGCCCCACGTCTTCGACGACGACCCGGAAGCGGTGGTGGCCTTCGCTCTCGAGGTCGACGTCGATCGTCCCCAGCGCGACGCCACCGGCGCCGCGCTCGACGTCGACGACCGTCGGGTACACCTTGAAGCTGGCCGCCGCCGATTCACACCATCCCCAGACCAAAAGCACACTTAAAAAACACCCCAGTCCGACCACCCGGAAAAAGGGTGTGTCGGTACTCCACACCGGGGCAGGATCGCAAACGGAGTGGCCGGCAAATCCGGCGCCGGGCCGCTACTCGTCGCGCGGGGTGATGCGGAAGATCGAGACGACCTCGGCCTGGTGCGCCTCGGGATGGGCGACGTAGGCGCTCGGCCCGCCGCCGAACCAGCCGGCGGCTTCGTTGTTGCCGACGAAGATGCCGGGATGGTGCTTGCCATCAGCGTCCTGCACCCAGACCTTGTCGCCCTCTTTGAAGCCGGCTTCGATCACGTCGTCGCTCATCGCCGGGCATCCTAGCCGGCGGTCCCGTCGCCCCGGATCGCTCGGGTTTTCCGATCTGGCGCCCGGGTAGCTCACGGGGGTCCGTTCAGGGAGTCCGAGGGAAAGGAGCGATGATGATTGGTGGGCTTATTGCAGTGCTGGTGGTGATCGCCTTGGTGCTGGTCCTGCTCAAGGTGGCGGTGGCCGGAGGGATCCTCGGCGTGATCGCGATCATCCTCCTGATCCTGCTGCTGATGGGACGCCTCTAGGCAGCCCTGACGGGCTCGCTCAGCAGGGCCCGAGCCGCCGCAGCGCGGCGCGGTAGACCCGCATCGACCTGTGTCTCCAGTCGCCGTGCGTCTGGGTCCGCAGGCTCGGGACCAGCTCGTGGTGGTAAGGGGAGCTGAGGCTCTCGTTGTGGCCGATCACATCGTGGATCGGGATCCGGTAGTGGCAGCGCAGGTACTGGGTCAGGCGCAGCGAGTCGCGGAACTGACTCGGGTCGTCGAGCACGTCGGAGTCGGCCGAGCCGACGTGCTCGATCCCGATCGCCGTGTAGTTGAGCCCGACCGTGTGGCGGCAGCGGGTGCGGAGGTTGACGAGCTGGAAGATCCGCGAGTTACCGACGACGAAGTGGGCGCAGACGTTGGGCAGCTCGCCGAGCTCGACGTCGGGAACGTCAGGGGCGAAGGTGTTGTAGACGGCGGCGGCGGTGCTGGTCACCGCCATGTGCTCGACGATCACCTGCGGGTGGCGCAGGCGCCACTGGTAGGTGCCGTAGTGGCGCTTGGAGTAGGCGGCCATCTCGCGCTTGCGTTTCGGTCCGTAGGGGATCAGCCATTTCGTGATCGGCGGCCGTGCCGCGCTGGCACTGGCGCCGGGAACCGCGCCAGCGGCCCCGGTCGGGGACGGCACCGCCAGCGCGACAAACAGGGCCGCGGCCGCGGCGGCCAGGGTGACGACGGTCGCGCGCATCGGCCGGGAGACTAGAGCCGATGGCAGTCGAGCCGATGAAAGCGAAGCTGAGCGACCGCCCCTTCGACGACCCGGGCTGGGTTTTCGAGCGCAAGCTCGACGGGATCCGGGCCAGCGTCCGCCGCCACGGCGACGAGGTGGAGCTGACCTCCCGCACCGGCCGCGATCTCTCGCCCTCCTACCCGGAGTTGGTCGAGGCGCTGGCCGCCGACCCGGCCGCCGACTTCCTCGCCGACGGCGAGATCGTCGCCTTCGAGGGCTCACGCACCAGCTTCGAGCGCCTCCAGGGCCGGATGGGGATCGGCGACCCGCGACTGGCTCGCCTGAGCGGGATCCCGGTCTTCCTCTACCTCTTCGACCTGCTCGCCTTCGCCGGCCACGACCTCACCGGCCTGCCGTTGCGCGAGCGCAAGCGGGCCCTGCGCCGAGCGCTCGCCTTCGAGGGTCCGATCCGCTACACGCCGCACCGCAACGAGCACGGAGTCGAGTACTTCCGCAAGGCCTGCGCCAAGGGCTGGGAGGGCTTGATCGCCAAGCGCGCCGACAGCCCCTACGTCCACGGCCGCAGCTCCGACTGGCTGAAGCTGAAGTGCTCGTTCGAGCAGGAGCTGGTGATCGGCGGCTTCACCCCGCCCGGCGGCTCGCGCACCCGCTTCGGGGCGCTCCTCGTCGGCTACTACGAGGACGGGGAGCTGCGCTTCGCCGGCAAAGTCGGGACCGGCTTCGACCAGCGCACCCTGGACGACCTCGGCGACCGCCTGGAAGCGCTCGAGGTTCCCGATTCGCCGTTCGAGCGCGGCAGCGGGCTGCCGCGCGACGGGCGCTGGGTGCGGCCGGAGCTGGTCGGCCAGTTCGGCTTCGGCGAGTGGACCCGCGACGGCAAGCTGCGCCACCCGCGCTATCTCGGCCTGCGCGACGACAAGCGCCCGCGGGAAGTGGTGCGCGAGCTGCCTTCAGTGCATTGAGGCCAGCGCTAGGCGCGGATCAGTTTCGGCGTCGCGTCCTCGCCGGTCCGGGTGCCGGCCGCCGGCCGGACCGCGAGCACGACGAGGTCGTCTCGGAGGCCGCCCGAGCCGCGCTCCAGCGCGTCGGCGCGCAGCTTCGCAGTCAGCTCGGAGAGCTCGAGTCCGGCCAGCGAGTGGGCCGTGGCGGCGAAGGCGTCGGCGTCGCGGTGGGAGGTGACCGGCCCGGCCTCGAGCCAGCCGTCGGTGCAGAGCACGAGCGTGTCCTCTGGCCCGAAGTCGGTCTGGTGGCGGGCGATCGCGGGGTCGCTCCAGCCGCCGAGGACGGCGCCGCCGCCGAGCTGCACCGGTCCGGACGCGGTCGCGTGGATTGCCGGCGGGTGGCCGGCGCTGGCCAGGGTCAGACTCCAGCGCTTGCCGTCGCGTCGCATCCGCACCAGCACGGCGGTCGCGAAGTCGTTGAGGCTGCTGCCCGCGAGCAGCAGCTCGTTGACCCGCGCCAGCACCTCGTCGGGCTCGTCGATCTCGCGGGTCAGGCCACGGACTGCGTGGCGGACGGCGACGGAGACGCCGGCGGCGGCGCTGCCCTTGCCGGCGACGTCGCCGACCAGGATCCAGCAGCCGTCCTCGGTCGGGAGCACGTCGTAGACGTCGCCGCCGATCTCGATCCCGCTGCCCGCGGCCTCGAAGACGACCGAGATCCCCAGCCCCAGAACCTCGGCGGGCTGCGGCGGCCGCAGCCCCCGCTGCAGGCTCTCGGCGATCTGCGCCCGCTCGCGGTAGAGGCGGGCGTTGTCGAGGACGAGCGCTGCTCGCTCCCCGAGCTCGGCGAGGAACTCGAGGTCGTCGGGGTCGTAGCGCCCGTCGCCGTGCGCGTGCAGGAAGGAGAGCGCGCCGAGGGTGCGGCCGCGGGCGATCAGCGGCACGACGGCCGCCGAGTTGTAGCCGGCGTCGTCCATCAGTTCGCGGTGCTCGTCACTCTGGGCGACGTCGTCGATCACCTCGGGGGCCTTGAGGTCGCGCCAGACCATCGGCTGTCCCGCGCGCAGCACCTGCGCGGCGGGGTGCTGTCCGCCCGGATCGAGCGGTGAGGTGCGGCGGATGTGCTCGAGGCGGGCGGCAGCGGTCGGGTCGACGCCGGCGACGACGCTGTCGCCGAGCCAGCCGTCGGCACGGACGAAGTCGATCACGCTGATCTCGGCCAGGGCCGGCACCGTGGTGGCGACGATCGTGCGGGCGGTGCGGTCGGGGTCGAGCGAGGTGTCGAGCAGGCGGCTGGCGGCGAGCAGGAACTCCTGCGCCTGGCGCCGGCGCTTGATGCTGGTCACGTCACGGGCGATCACCGAGGCGCCGACCACGCCGTGGACCACGCTGCGGATCGGGGAGACGGTGAGGGAGACGGCGATTCGGGCCCCGTCGGCGCGGATCCGTTCGGTCTCATAGGTCTGCAGGGCTTCGCCGCGGCGGACCCGTTCGAGGATCATCTGCTCCTCGTCTTTGTGGTCGGGCGGGATCAGGAAGGAGATGTGGCGCCCGATCGCGGCGTCGGCGCTGTAGCCGTAGAGGCGTTCGGCGGCCGGGTTCCAGGAGGTGACGATCCCCTCCAGGTCCTTGCTGAGGACGGCGTCCTGGGTGCCGCGGACGACCTCGGCCATGTGCTGGCGAACGCGCTCGGCGTCGGCGCGGTCGGTGGTGTCGCGGAGGAAGCCGGTGAAGGTCGGCGGCTCAGAGCCGGGGATCCTGGTCACCGTCAGCTCGACCGGGATCACGGTCCCGTCGGCGCGCTGGGCCGGCAGCTCGGTGCGGCGGTCGATCATCTTGCCGTCGCCGGTTTCGAGGTAGCGCCGCAGGCCGTCGCGATGGCGCTCACGCAGCTCCTCGGGAACGATCAGCGCCGCCAGCTCCTGCCCCATCGCCTGCTCGCGGTCGAAACCGAAGAGCTGCTCGGCGGCGGCGTTGAACTCGATCACGTTGCCCTCGTGGTCCATGCCGACGATGCAGTCGAGCGCGGCGGTCATCACCGCCGACTTGAACCGCTCTGCTTCGCGCACCCGCAGGTCGCCGCGACGGCGCGAGATGAAGGCGGAGAGCTGCTCGGCGAACCCGGTCAGCAGATCGAGCAGCAGCTCCGACTTGGCGTCGAAGGAGCGGGTGTGGAACTCGGCGACGGCCAGCACGTCCTCGCTGCGGCCGGGCGCGATCGGCACCGCCAGCGCCGCACGGAAGCCGAGCTCGACGGCGAGCTCGCGGCGCGGGTAGTTGGCGTCGCTTGGGACCTCGGGGACGAGGAAGACCTCACCGCTCTCCCAGGCGCGGCCGGGGAGGCCGTCGCCGCGTTCGAAAGAGAGCTCGCGGCTCAGCTCCCAGAGCGGCTCGGTGTCGAGCTCCGGGATGCTCCAGCCACGAATGAAGCGCAGCGCCGGCTCCCCGTCGACGACTTCCCAGAGAGCGCCTGAGTCCCAGCGCAGAAGATCGGCGATCGTGGCGAGGAAGCCCGGTGCCACCTCGGCCAGGGAGTCGCCGTCGAGCAGCAGCGCCGCCAGCTCCCGCTGGGCCTGCAGGTAGCGCCTCAGCTCGAGTTCGCGCGGCTCGTCCATGTTCAGACGTTACCCGGGCTGCGGAACGGGTACCTGGCGAGCATGGCGATCAAACAGAAGTTTGCTCGTAAGGCGGTCAAGACGACCGCGAAGCACAGCGCCCACGGGGCGGTCTCGAAGCTGAAGCGGGACCCGGCGCGAGCGACCGCCCTGCTCGGTGCCGGACTGCTGATCGGTGCCCTCGTCGGCTGGGTCGTGGCCCGCATCGTCAGCGACGACCCAGTCGTGAGCGAGGACTCTGGGAGGGACTGACGTGGCCGAGCGGCTGCTGCTGGCGATCGTCACCGACGCCTTCGGTGGCCCGGAGTCGATTGCGGAGCTGCGCCGCCAGACGGATGGCGGTGCGGCTGAGGTGCGGTTGATCGTGCCGGCGGTCGAGGCCAGCCCGTTCCGGCACACGCTCGGCGACGTTGACGAGCCCAAGCGGGACGCGGAGGAGCGTCTGCGCGTCGCTCTGGCGAAGGCGCGCGAGAACGGCCTCACAGTCACCGGCCACGTCGGCGATCCCGACCCCGTCCAGGCGGCACAGGATGCGCTGCTGGAAGCCCCGGCCGACGAAGTCGTGATCTTCGAGCACGAGGCGAGCCAGGCGAGCTGGTTCGAGAACGGTCTCTTCGAGCGGGCGCAGGAAAGCCTCGAGCCGCCGCTGCGGATGGTCGTCGTCGAGTGCGAGAGCGACGGCGCCGACCACGTGGTCGAGGTCGAGGAGGCCGGCAGGGGTACGGTCGAGATCGACGCCGAGAAGGAGATCGGATCGGCCTACTTGCCCGGCCTCAGTCGGGCCGATTTCGTCGGCATGGTGGTCGGGGTCCTCGGCACGATCATCGTCATCGTCCTCGCCGCTGTGGCGACGGCGGAAGCGACGCCGACCGGGTGGCAGGCGGCGGCGATCCTGATTGCGATCTTCACCGCCCTGATCAACATGGCCCACGTCGTCGGGCTGACCTTGATGGAGAGCGTTCACTACCGCGGCGGCTTCGCTCGCTTCTTCCGCGACCTCGCCCTGGTCGGGACCCCACTGGCGCTGGTTGCCAACCTATTGATCCTGCTCCTCGCCTGAGCCGACGGGGGCAGACAATCCTCCAGAGAGAAAGGCGCAGTTGATGCAGAGCAGAAAGCTTGGAGCGGCGGGCCTCGAGGTCTCGGCCGAGGGCCTTGGTTGCATGGGCATGTCCGAGTTCTACGGCGGCAGCGACGAAGCGGAAGCGAAGGAAGTGATCGACCGGGCACTCGACCTCGGCGTCAGCTTCCTCGACACCGCCGACATGTACGGGCCCTTCACCAACGAGAAGCTGGTCGGCGAGGCGATTGCCGGCCGCCGCGAGGAGGTCGTGTTGGCGACCAAGTTCGGCAACGTCCGCGGCGAGAACGGCGAGCGGCTGGGGATCCGCGGCGACGGCGAGTACGTGCGCAAAGCCTGCGAGGACAGCCTGCGCCGCCTCGGCGTCGAGCAGATCGACCTCTACTACCAGCACCGGGTCGACCCCGAGGTTCCGATCGAGGAGACGGTCGGCGCGATGGCCGAGCTGGTCGAGGCCGGCAAGGTCGCCCACCTCGGCCTCTCCGAGGCGGCGCCGGAGACGATCCGTCGCGCCCACGCCACCCACCCGATCGCGGCCCTGCAGACCGAGTACTCGCTCTGGACCCGTGATCCCGAGGACGAGGTGTTGCCGACCGTGCGCGAGCTCGGGATCGGCTTCGTCGCCTACAGCCCGCTGGGCCGCGGCTTCCTCACCGGCCGCTTCCGCTCGATCGACGATCTGCCCAAAAGCGACTTCCGGCGCGTCAACCCGCGCTTCGAAGGCGAGAACTTCGACCGCAACCTGGAGCTGGTCGAGCGGGTCGAGGAGATCGCCGCCGAGAAGGGCGTCACCGCCGGCCAGCTGGCCCTCGCCTGGGTCTTGGCCCAGGGCGATGACATCGTCCCGATCCCCGGCACCAAGCGCCTTTCTTATCTAGAGCAGAACGTCGCCGCCGCCGACGTCGAACTCAGCGACGACGACCTCCGCCGCATCGACGAGGTCGCCCCGCAGGGGGTCGCCGCCGGCGAGCGCTACGCCGACATGTCCTCGGTCAACCGCTGATCGGGGAAACTGTGGCGATGGCCGAGCCGCTGATCGAGTTTCCGGCTGACGATGCGGAGCGGGCGCTCCGCTTCTGGGGCGGCTTGCTCGGCATCGAGCTTGCCCCCCGCTCGGAAGCGGCCGGACAAGGGTGGGAAACGGAAGCCGGCGACCTGCGGTTGGGGGTCCACGAGCGCGGCCGCGGTCCCGGCGACACCGGCTCGCTTCCATATTTCACGATCGACGACATGGATGCGGCGCTGGAGCGCGTCACCGAGCTGGGCGGCAGCCTGATTCACCCCGGTGAGCGCTGGTCGATCTGTCGCGACTCCGAGGGCAGCCCGTTCGCCCTCGCGGCAGGCCCAGGCGGGGTCTGAACCAGTCCCTTCCATACCCGTTGACTCGTAGACTGCGGTGATCCAGACGGGGAGGGGAGTTTGAAACCGGTCGAGGCAAGCGGAGAGGGTTTGGCGCCACCCCCGGTGTGGGTGGTTCGCGCCGGCAAGGGCGGTCGCTACGCGAGCGAGTTCGAGGAGCTCGGGATCATCGGCATTGGCTTCGAAGAGGTCGGCGACGTCGCAGGCATGGACCGCGCGACGCTGTTCGACTTCGTCCGCGAGCGGGTCGGCAGCAACGCCGGCAACGTCGCCGGCCAGATCTACCGCTTTGCCCAGCGGATGGCGCAGGGCGACCTGGTCGCGGTGCCCGACGGCGGCACCCGTGAGCTGCTCTACGGCAGGGTGGTCGGCGACTATGAACATCGCCTCGAAGCGCCGGTCGCCCACTATCGACACGTACGCGCGGTGGAATGGCTCGGGCGGCGCGATCGCGACCCGCTGCCAGACCGGGTTCTGTTCAGTCTGGGCTCGCTCCTGACCGTCTTCCAGCCTTCTAGCCAGCCGCTGATCGGGACCTTTCTCCTAACCGGAACCGTGCCGATCGAAGCAGGGGAGGAGAGCGACGAGTCGAGTGATGAGAGCGAAGTCAGCCCCGTCACGGGCGCCAAGGAGCAGGGAGCGCGGAATCGAGAATTGATCGGTAGGCAGATTTCACGCCTTGGCTGGGAGGAGACGCAGGACCTGGTCGGCGCCGTGCTCGAGGCGGTTGGCTACACGGCCGATGTCGCCGCTCGCGGCCCCGACGGGGGAGTCGACATCCATGCTTGTCGCGATCCGCTCTTCCTCCATCCCCCGATCATCAAGGTCCAGGTGAAGGCGAAGCCGACGACGAAGATTTCCTCCGATGAGATCCGGCAGCTGAACGGTCTCGTGGATCGCACCGCCGAGCGTGGGATTTTCGTCGCGACCGGCGGTTTCACCACCCCCGCGGAAGCGGAGGCGACGCAGATGGGCGTCCAGCTCTGGGACCTCGAGCGCCTCGTTGAGTTGTTCCTCGATGCCTACGACCGCCTCGACGAGCGGATCCAGGGCTTCGTTCCGCTGCGCCAGATCTGGGTTCTCGACGACCCGAAAAGCGATGCGGAATAGCCGCTAACCAGAGCCGACCGGCTCGGGGTGGCGCAGGGCCTCGAGTATCTCCTCGGCAAGCTGGGAGCCGTCCTCGGGGCGCAGGGGGGTGGCGTTGATCCGCAGGGTGACGCCGTCGCCGTCGACCTCCTCCAGCGAGACGCTGGGGCGGTAGCGGGTCGGGACCGTGATCGCTTCCAGCAGCCGGTGCTCGACCTGCTGCGGGCTGGCGTCGGTCGGGAAGCGGGCCTTGACGTCGACCTTGTCGGGCTCGCGCAAGGGAACGATGACGAGGCCGAGGAGGACGTTGTTGGGGACCATCAGCCGGTCGGCTCCCTGGCTCAGCGTCGTGTAGAAGAGGCCGAGCGAGGCGACCGTTCCCTCGAGCGAGCCGGCGAGGGCGCCGCCGACCAGCCGCACCCGTTCGCCGACCCGGAACGGCCGCGTGCTCTGCAGGACGATGCCGGCGAAGATCCCGCCCAATGCCTGCTGAGCGGCGAGACCGAGGAGGACGGCGGTGAAGGCGCCGCCGACGGCGAGCGTGCTGGCGGTGACGCCGGCGATCCGCAGGGCGAGGATCACCACCGCCGCCGTTGCCAGCAGGCGAATGACGAACCCGGTGGTGCCGGCCGTCGCCGGGTCCATCCGCCGGTAGAGACGCGGTGAGAGACCGCGCGCCAGCCAGTGCGTCGCCGCCGAGCCGACGATGACGAGGACGACGACGGTGCCGATCCGAATCAGCTCTTCGTAGCCGGGCGCGATCTTCGAGCGCTGCGAGTAGACAACCAGCGTCGCGGCCAAGACGAGTAGGGCAACCAGCAGCCCGCCGAACGCCTTGCGCGAGACGCGCGGCGACAGCTCATCGCCGAGTCCGAGCTGCTGCCAGACGTGGCTGCGGGTCTCGAACAGCTCCGGCGGAAGTCTCCGGCGGCGCGGGGTCGGCATCGCTTTTGGCTACCCGAAGTAGCCGGCGCCCATGCGCTCTGTGACCGAGGTCCGGTTAAGCGGGCTCGGGAGCGCCGTCGCCGCCCAGGGCCGCCAGGCCCGCTTCGCGACTGGGGTGAATCGAGATCGAGAGGTTGAGTCCGCTGATCTCGAGCACTCGCTGGACTTGGTCGTTGTTGTTGGCGATCACCAGCCGGCCGTCGCGATCCTCGTCACCGTCGAGCTGCTGCCAGGCGCGGACGATCATCGCGATCCCGGTCGAGTCGATGAACTCGCACTCGGTCAGGTCGATCAGGACCGAGGCGTCGCCGCCGGCGAGAGCCTCGTCGAGCGGGCCCTCGAGCTCCGGCGCCGTGCTGAGATCGAGCTCGCCGCGGACCGCGACCACGCGGATGCCGTCGACCTCGGAGGTGGACGTCTCGAAGGGGGCAGGCGACACGGCCGCGATGCTACCGCAGGACGGCTGCGTTTCGTGGGCGTAATCCACCCGTCCAATTTTTAGAGCGGCGGTTTTGACCGTCTGGGGCGAGGGTATGGAATTCCCCGAGGCAGCGCGCGACTATATTGCCCCCGAGAGAAGGCGAGACCGGCGCCGATGGCGCCAGCGAAACTGATGGCGATGACGACGACCGACGATCGATCGGGGCTGAAGATGTCCCTACCGGCAAGGGCCGAGAACGTCGCGGTCGTTCGGCACGCCCTTGCGGGCCTGGGTGAGCGGTTGGGGATGGACGACACCGCGATCGCCGACTTGAAGACGGTCGTCACCGAGGCGGCGATGAACGTCGTCGTCCACGCCTATCCGGACGGCGATCCCGGCCTGCTCTCGGTCGAGGCGGTCGTCGAGGACGGCGGCCTCACGGTCGAGGTGCGTGACTACGGGATGGGGATCCGGCCGCGGCCTGACGCGACCCGGCCCAGCCTGCGGATCGGCTTGACCCTGATCGCCGCCCTCTCCAGCAGCTTCGAGATCAGCGGTGGCGCTCGCCGCGGCACCGTAATCCGAATGCACCTGCCGATCGGGGAGGTCGAGGACGAGGTGGACGAGGTCGAGTCGACGACAATGGCGGCCCACGCCGCGCCCGCCCAGACCGAGGTCCGCGTTGGCCCGCCGGAGCTGGTCGGCACCGTGCTCTCACGTGTCCTCAGCGCCCTTGCCGCCCGTCAGAACATCAGCGTCGACCGGCTCTCGGACACGATGCTGCTGACCGATGCGATCTCCGCCGGCGCTCCCGCCGGCTTCAGCGACGGCCATGTCTCGCTCAGCATCGCCGAGCGCCCCGAGGGCGTCGTCCTGCGCGTCGGCCCGATGGTCAGCGGCGCCGGCGAGCGCCTCCAGGCCAGCCTCGAGCTACCCGCGGTCGGCTCCCTCGCCAAGCTTGCGGACGAGATTCGCGTCGACCGCGACACCGAGGGCGAGTACCTCGTCGTCGCAATCTCCTCGCTGGCCAACTAGTCGCCGGCTGCCTCGCGGCGCTGTTCGGCGACCTCCGCCCGGATTTTCTCCAGAGTCCGCCGCAGGATGCGGGAGACGTGCATTTGGGAGTGGCCGATGCGGTCGGCGATCTGGGACTGGGTCAGGTCTTCGACGAAGCGGAGGTGGAGGACGACGCGCTCGCGCTCGTCGAGGTGGGGGAGGACGCCCTCGAGTGCCAGTTTGTCCTCGATCAGCTCGAAGCCGGCGTCGATGTCGCCGACCCACTCCGAGGCCGGGGATTCGTCGTCTTCGCCGCCTACCGGGCGGTCGAGCGAGAGCGGGCGGCGGTTGTGGTTGGCCTCCATCACTTCGAGCACGTCGGTCGGGTCGATCTCCATCCGCTCGGCGATCTCGCCGACCGAGGGCGAGCGCTGCAGCTCGATGGTCAGCTCCGTCGTCGCTTTCTCGACTTCGGCCATGCGGTCGTGCAGCCCGCGCGGCACGCGTACGGTCCAGACCCGGTCGCGGAAGTGGCGCTTCAGTTCGCCGAGGATCGTCGGCGAGGCGAAGGCGGCGAAGGGGGTGCCGCGATCCGGATCGAAGCGGTCGATCGCGTTGACGAGGCCGAGGCTGGCGACCTGCAGTAGATCGTCGAAGGACTCGCTGGCCCCGCGGTAGCGCAGGGCCAGGTTTCTCGCGAACGGCAGGTAGCGGCGAACCAGCTCTTCGCGCGTCGCCGGATCCCGTTCGGTCCGGAACCGTTGCCAGAGTTCGTGCTCGCTGGCCAGGCCGTCGACGTGGTGATCGCCTGACGGATGCTGCTCGGGTCGTCTCTCGTCCATTTTTCGGGTTGCCCTCAATTTTGCGCCGGTTATACCGGCGCCGCCCTGAGGGCATCGAGTAAACCGAGCCGTGCAGCGCCTGGGAGCCCGGTCGGGCTACCCGTTCACACGATAGCGCCGGCCTGAGGCGGGCAAGGCAGCGGTTGATTCCCTGCGGTCGGGGGTAGCGTCCAAGCATGGAGAGACGACATCGAGTGGCGCTCGCGGCGGCTGGCGCGGCGCTCCTGCTCGTAGCGCTCTTGCCGCCCGCAGCCGGTGCGATCGGTGGCGTGCCCGGCGGCCGCCACTGGCAGCCGCCGCCGCGAACGTCCGCCTGGCAGTGGCAACTGCAGGGCAGGATCGACCCGACCGTCCAGGCCTGGGCCTACGACGTCGACGGCTTCGAAGCGAGCAAGAGCGACGTCCGCGCCCTGCACCGCCACCGTCGCAGGGCGATCTGTTATCTCGACGCCGGCAGCTGGGAGAGCTTTCGTCCCGACAAGGGCCAGTTTCCGGCGAGCGTGATCGGCAAGCGCTACGAAGGGTTCCCGGACGAGCGCTGGCTCGACGTCAGCCGCTTCGAGCTCTTTGCCAAGCCGTTGAAGGCGCGGATCGCGATCTGCGCGCGCAAGCGCTTCGACGCGGTCGAGCCCGACAACGTCGCCGGCTGGGAAAACGACACCGGTTTCCAGATCAGCCGCGGCGACCAGCTCCGCTTCAACCGCTGGATCGCCGACCAGGTCCACGCTCGTGGCATGGCGGTGGCCCTGAAGAACGACCCGAAACAGGTGAAGGAACTCGCCGGGCTGTTTGACTTCGCGATCGTCGAGGAGTGCTTCCAGTACGACGAATGCGGGTACTACAAGCCGTTCATCAACCGCGGCAAGGCCGTTTTCGAGGCTGAGTACGAGCTGCGCCCGGACGAATTCTGTCCCGCCGCCGCGGCGCTCGGCTTCAGCGCCATCCGCAAGTCCTACGACCTCTTCGCCAGGCCCTGGGAACCGTGTCAGCCGCTGGACGGTCGAGCTGTTGGGACGGCGCTGTAGGTGTCGCCGACGGCTCCAATCGCCTTGCCTTCCTCGCAGAGTCGCTGCAGCTGGAAGGCGATCTCGGAGAGTGAGATGCCGGGTGTCTCGACTCGGGGGAGGAGGGTGCCGGCGGTTTGGGGCCCATCCACCGTCAGCATCTCGATCAGTTGGGACCGAATCTGCTCGCCGCGTGTCGTGGCTGCTTCCTGCCGGTTGTGGGCCCGCGGCTCGTCGCTCATTTACCGCCCTCGCTCATGGACGGGCACCATATGACAATCTGGCAGGTTCCGCTGTGGGAGGCCCGACCAAGCTGGCCCGGTGCCGTCCCAATCCAACACTCCACAAGCGAAGTTCGCCGCAAACGTCGAGCGCATCCGCGAGCGGCGCAAGCTGACCCAGGAGCAGCTCGGCTGGGCGGCGGGCCTGCACCAGACGGCAGTGGCGAGGATCGAGTCCGGTGAGCGCAAACCAACGCTCGACACGATCCTCAAGCTGGCGCGCGGTTTGGAGATCTCGCCTGCGGAGCTGTTCGCAGGCATCGAGTAGCCTCGTCCCCTGCCGCGCCGCGACGACCTGACGAAGGAGGCCAAATGGGATTCGACCAGTACCACGAGCCACCGGAGGAGCTGCCGGCGGAGACGCGCACCTTCGCCCGCCTCAGCGCTTCGCTTGAAGAGGAGGCACAGGCAATCGGCTGGTACCAGCAGCGGCTGGCGGTCGAGCCTGACGCCGAAGCGCGGGCGATCATGGAAGACGCCCAGGGAGAGGAGTTCAAGCACTTCTCGATGGACCTCGAGTTCCTGCTGCGACGGACGCCGCGCTGGCGGGCGATCGCCAAAGGGGTCCTGTTTCAGGACGGCGACATCGTCGAGCACGGCGAGGCGGCCGAGGCGGCTTCCGAGGAGGGCGGCGACGGCGACGTTGAGGGCAGCGCTGGGCCGGGCGACGGGTCGCTCGGGATCGGCAGCTTGAAGGGAGAGAACCAATGAACCACCTGCTGCGCGGTCACGCGCCCCTCTCCGATTCGAACTGGAAGCTGCTCGACGAGGAGGCGCGCGAGCGCTTGCACGGGCCGCTGGCGGCGCGCCGCCTGGTCGACTTCTCCGGTCCCCACGGCTGGGAGCATTCGGCGACCAACCTCGGCCGGGTCGACAAAGTCACGCCACCGAACGGCAAAGGCGTTACCGCCCTGCGCCGTCAGGTGTTGCCCCTGGTCGAGCTGCGGGCCGACTTCGCGATTTCACGCGCCGAGCTGCGCGATGACGACCGCGGTGCGGTCGACGTCGATCTGTTGGCGCTGGATGAGGCGGCGCGCCGGATCGCGCTCTCGGAGAACGTCGCCGTCTTCCACGGCTGGGCGAAAGCGGGGATCGGTGGCATCGCTGAGAGCTCGCCGATCAAAGCGGGCAAACTCGGTCGCAACGTCGAGGACTACCCGCGTTCGGTTGCCCGCGCTGTCGACGCGATCCGCCAGGGTGGGGTGGAGGGGCCTTTCGCCCTCGCCCTCGGCCCCGACGAGTACACGCGGGTGATCGAGACCGCCGAGCACGGCGGCTACCCGCTCTTCGACCACTTGGCAAAGATCCTCGACGGCCCGATCGTCTGGTCGCCGGGGCTGAAAGGCGCGGTCGTGCTCAGCCTTCGCGGCGGCGACTTCCTCTTCGAGTCAGGGCAGGACCTGGCGATCGGCTACGACAGCCACGACGGTGAGAGCGTCTACCTCTACCTGGAGGAGAGTTTCTCGTTCGTCGTCGCGACGCCCGAGGCGGCGGCGCCGCTCAAATCTTGAGCGGCGCCCCGCAGGGCGCCGCCGTCTCACTCGGAGACGGCGGCCTCGGTCTTGGCGTCGGCACTGTCGCGGTCCGGCGACTTGAAGTGCAGCATCTGCACCTTCGAGACGATTCCCGTCTCTTTGCCGTTGGCGAGCCGTTCGCCTGATTCGGCCTGGATCTCGAGGACGCGGTCCAGGGTCTCGCCGAGCAGGGCGGCGACGTCACTCCAGCCCTGCTGGTCGACGACCATCGGGGTGCGGCTGACGTGAACGTCGTCAACCTCCTCCAAGGTGCCGGCGGCTGCTGCCTCCTCGATGTCCTCGAACATCGACTTGATGATTGCGGTGGCGATGCCGGGGCGTAGAACCTCGGGCATCCGAGCCCATTCGGAATCGGTCAGGAACTGGCGCCTGGTAGCACGGTAGAAGTGCTCGGTGGCGCCTCGGCGCTGCTTCGTGTCGACGAGCTCGATGCAGTCGTATTTCTCCAGCACGCGCACGTGGTAGGCGACGAGGTTGAGGCTCTGGTCCAGCTCCTGGGCGAGCAGGTTGGGACTGGCAACCCGTTCATTGAGAATGATCAGGATCTGTACGCGCAGCGGGTGGGCAAACGCTTTGGCGACGATTTGTTCGACGCCATCTTTCTTCTTCGTTCTCGGCAAGGGGCTGTCCTTCGGTCGTTTGTGGGTGGCGGCCGATGACTTTTGACTTTAAAGCCAGAAACTCAGGATTTCCACAACAGTTGCGTTTTCTTCGTTTATTGCTGAGTTTTTAGTCCCTTGCGGTTGATTGCTAGAAAATATTCTAGTAGTCATTTCAATTACCGCGCTCGAACGGCGCGAATCCACCGGGAATGGATTGAGGGGAGGTGGGCTGGATGAAGATCGCAACTGCGTGTGTGCGCGTTACGCCGACGGCCATCATGAAGGGGGCCTGAGCTCGCTTTGGGACGGCGGTCGCGCCTGCCAGGCTTAGGCGGTGGCTGCAAGGAAGCTGCCCCTGCTGGTCGTCGCGATCGCCGTTCCCACGGTCGCCGGCTTCTACGTCGGTGGCCCCGGAGTCGGCGTCGCCGTCGGCGCCCTGATCGCGCTTGCGATCGTCACCGTCGCGGTTCGCGCTCGGCCCCGCGAGGCAATCGGCAAGACGCCGACGGCCGGCTCGCGACGGCGCCTGCTGGTCGTCACCGCCAGCCCGGTCGAGGACCAGGCCGCGATCGCCAAGATCGCCGCCGAGGCTGCCGGCGGCGAGGGCCGCGACCCGGCCGAGGTCCTGGTTCTCGCCCCCGCTCGGATCGGCTTCCTCGACCGCTGGGCCTCCGATCTCGAGGGGGCCCGTCGCGCCGCCCAGCAGAACCTCGTGATCACCGTCGCCTCGCTGGCGAAGGCCGGCGTCGCCGCCGAGGCCCGGGTCGGTGACGAGGACCTCGTCCAGGCGGTGGAAGACGTGGTTGGCAGCTACGCCGCGACCGAGGTGGTCCTGGTCAGCGCCGGCCTCGACGCTGCCACCGCCGCAGCGGCGGTGGAGCTGGAAGAGCGGTTACGGATCCCATTGCTGCGCCTCAGCGTCTAGTCGGGCCTAGCGATCGACCAGCTCGCTGAAGCGCAGGGCAGCGCGGGTTGGGATCGCGAAGGAGTCCTTGTGGTGGACGAGGCCGGCGCCGCTGAGATCGCGGACCGCGCGCTCGACCGCGTCGCGCTCGGCGAAGCCGGGATCCTCGCCCACGACTTCGCGGACGATTTCGTTGACTGTCAGCAGGGTCGGGTGCAGATTGAGCACGAGTTGGAGGACGGCCGCCTCGGTTGCGACGTCGCCTTCGCCTGTCGTCCAGCTGTCATCGCTTCGTCCCATGCCGCGCTCCCGGCTGCTAAGTCGCTCAGTCGTCGCGACTCTCCCCGCGCGCATCGTTCTCGGTCTCACCGAGGCCGAGGATCTGCCGCGCCCAGGGCGCGTCGACCGCCGTGCGGTAGAAGTGCTGCATCGATCCCCGTACCGGGACCGTGTTGACCAGGGCAACCGCTTCGCAGTCGGCGAGCACCCGGACGTGGTAGCTGACGTTGCTGAGCGGCTGCTCGAGCAGGGCCGAGAGCTCGCGCGGGCTGATCGCGTCTTCGCTCTCCATCAGGCGCAGGATCTCCCGCCGCAGCGGGTGCCGCAGCGCTGCCAGCAAGTCGTTGTCGTCAGAGCGGTCGAGGCGTCCCATCCCGCCCGGGAATATAGAGCAACCGAAATCTTTTGTCTGTAGATCCTCTGTCTGCGCGAAAAGTTTCCTCGCGCAGACCGAGATCCCGAACGAGAGTTCCCAGTCCCTAACCGCGGACGCCGCCCATCTCGCTGAAGACCGCGGTGACACCGCCGTCGTCGCGCTGCTCGTCGGCGATCACGTGGGAGACGGCGTTGATCAGCGCCAGGTGGGTGAAGGCCTGGGGGAAGTTGCCGAGGTGACGGCCGGAATCGGCCTCGAGCTCCTCGGCAAAGAGGTCGAGCCAGCCGGCGGCCCCCAGCAGCCGCTCGCAGAGCTGGCGCGCCCGCTGGCGCTCACCGATCTCCGAGAGCGCCGAGACCAACCAGAACGAGCAGATCAGGAAGGTGCCCTCCTTGCCGCTCAGGCCGTCGTCGGTTTCGTCGACCTTGTAGCGGAGGACGAGGCCGTGCTCGGTCAGTTCGGAATCGATCGCCTCGACGGTTGCCCGCAGGCGCGGGTCGTCGGGGGGGAGGAAGCGCAGCAGCGGGATCAGCAGACAGGAGGCGTCGAGGGCGTCGGTGTCGTAGTGCTGGCGGAAGACGCCGTCGCGGACGCCGCGTTCGAGGATCTCGGCCTGGAACTCATCGGCCTTGCCCCGCCAGCGCGCCGCCATCTCTTCGTTGCCGATCGAGCGCGCGAGGCGGGCGCCGCGATCGACCGCGACCCAGATCATCAGCTTCGAGGAGACGTAGTGCTGGGGCTCACCGCGCGACTCCCAGATCCCCTGGTCGGGGTGGGGCCAGGCGTCGATTGCGGCCTCGACCTGGTAGCCGATCAGCTCGCGATCGGCTTTGGTGCCGCGCCCGCGCAGCGCTTTTTCATGCAGGTAGACGGAGTCGAGCAGCGCCCCCCAGACGTCGTTCTGCCGTTGGTCGTAGGCGCCGTTGCCGATCCGCACCGGTTTCGCCCCGCCGTAGCCGGAGAGGTGGTCGAGCGTCTTCTCGGTCAGTTCCCTCTCGCCGCCGATCCCGTACATGATCTGCAGGTCGGGGTGGTCGCGGCAGACCTGGACGATGAAGCGCATGTAGTCGCGCGCCTCGCCGTCGAAGCCGAGCGTGTGCAGGGCCCAGAGGGTGAAGGTCGAGTCGCGGATCCAGCTGAAGCGGTAGTCCCAGTTGCGCTCGCCGCCCGGCGCCTCCGGCAGTGAGGTGGTGGGGGCGGCGACGATGGCGCCGGTCGGGCAATAGGTGAGGCCCTTGAGGACCAATGCCGAGCGCTGCAGGTGGATCCGCCAGGGATGGTCGGGAAACCTGCCTTTGCGCAGCCAGGCGCGCCAGAAGTCTTCGGTTGAGTCGAGTCGCTCGAGTGCCTCGGGAGCGCTGCGCGGGCCGCCGGTGCCGCTGTCCCCCCAGGTCACAGCGCAGAAGCCGCTCTCGTTCTCGCGCAGCTTGAGGGTGCCGGTGACGGTGCCGCCGTCGACGCTGAGCTCCATGTCGGAGGTCAGGTGCAGCTCGGTGCCGTCGCCGTCGCTCGCGGTCGCTTCGCCGAGTTCGCCGCCGGTCCAGCTGGCGCCGTCGAGGCCATAGTCGAAGCGCGGCAGGCATTCCATCTCCATCTCGACCTCGCCGTCGACACAGGTCATCGTCCGCAGCAGCGAGTGGTCGGCCTCGAGGGCCACCGAGGCTTCGCCGGAGCCGTCGTCGGCGCCCCACTCGGCGATCGTCAGCGCATCGTGGACGACGACCCAGCCGGTGTCGGTCACCCAGGTCGTCTCGATCACCAGGGTGCCGGGCTCGTAGCGGCTGCCGATCGGGACGATCACCCCCTTCGGCTTCAGTTTGAAGCGGCCGGCGCCGCGGTCGAGGACGGACGCGAAGACGCTGGCCGAGTCGAACCGCGGCAGGCAGAGCCACTCGATCGTGCCGGCGTAGGAGAGCAGCGCTGCGGTGTGGCAGTCCGAGAGGAAGCCGTAGCTGCCGATCGGCGGGAAGAGGTCGTCGAGGCTCCGCGGCATCGCGCCGCCAAGCTACCAGCGCCAGCGGGCGGGTGGACGACTCTTTTCCGGCGCTACGCTGGATCGCGTGACCCTGCCGATCGCCCACGCCTCGGGCATCTTCGGCCCGCTCGAGCTGTTGCCGATGCTGATTGCGGCGGGCCTCTACGCGAAGCGCTCGATGACCCTCGCCGAGAAGGGGAGGCCGGTGCCGCTCTGGCGCCAGATCTGCTTCGCCGCCGGCCTCTTGCTGATCGCCGCGGCTCTGATCACGCCGCTCTCCGACGTCGCCGAGGAACTGGTGATCGCGCACATGACCGAGCACCTGCTGATCGGCGATCTGGCGACGCTGCTGCTCGTGCTCGGCCTCACCGGCCCCCTGCTGCAGCCGATCCTCGCGATCCGCTTCTTCGATCGGCTGCGGATCCTCGCCCACCCGGCGGTGGCGATGCCGCTGTGGGCGGTAAACATGTTCTTCTGGCATGTGCCGGCGCTCTACGACGCCGCCTACGGGACGGCGTTCGTCCATTTCGTCGAGCACGGCAGCTTCATCGTCTTCGGCTGCCTGGTCTGGATGCCGGTCTTCGGGCCGCTGCCGATGCCGAAGTGGTTCACCGCCGG
>Ga0307476_10000272_pt1 | contig 45998 bp, 48 predicted proteins | sample atmos_gasesECM2C_2_FD_203314 | JGI IMG/M metagenome (GOLD analysis project Ga0307476, IMG submission 203314) | Hardwood forest soil microbial communities from Morgan-Monroe State Forest, Indiana, United States - atmos_gasesECM2C_05 | ecosystem: Environmental > Terrestrial > Soil > Temperate... | reverse complement strand
TGACTGCCTCGTTTAGGCGGTACTGCATGAGCGACTCGTGCGATACCGCATCCATCGGCGGGTGGATGTGGACGAGGACGTTTTTTGCTCGCGGCGAACTCCCACAGCCACTCCGCTTTGGGACTGTCGAGAAACTCCCGCTCCGGGCCGTCGCCATAGCTTGAAGCAACAGAGATCGCCTTGGCGCCGTTCTGGTTCTGCATCTCTTCAACGACCGGGCGGCAGCCCTCATCGAGAGCATGCGCGTTGGCCATCAATTCGAACTCGCCGGGGTAGCGATCCCTTATCTCAACGTACTCGTCGTTCATGAATTTCAACGCGTCGGTAGTGCTCATTTGCAGCACCACCCGCGCAAGCCAATCCACCTCGCCGCCGTTGCTAGCGAGACTTAACGTGACGCCGCCCTCGCGCTGTTTTGGCACGGCGTAAGTCAGATCGAGAAACTCACGGTAGTACATCACGTCGCCCGCGCCTGCCTGCGGGAAGGGCATATTCGGGTCGAACAAGCCTCGTTCTGCCATATTGGCGGTAAGCTTCGGGCCAAACGGATGCCGATGCGTGTCGACCACATGTCTGTACTCTGCGGGTTGGTCGGGTGGCATTTGCTGTCTCCCTGGTTTGAAGGTTGCCGAAGCGGGAAAGAGCCGTGAGGTTTCGGTCGGCGCGCTAGGCGGCTACGCCTTGTTCTCCGCGCTTGCACGCTCCTCGGCCCAGCTCTCCATCACCTTTATGAGCAAAGGGAAGTTGCCAAGCTGGCAATGCATCTGCGCGTATTCGTCCTCAGTGAAGATGCGGATCGTCGTTGAGCGCGCGGCAGAAAGCAGGCGACCCTGCTCGAAGACTTGTTCTCTTGGAACGGCATGATCGTGCGTGCCGGCCATCAGGAGAACGTCTTGTCGTATCCGCGGAGAGACGTTGCGGGTGTCGAAATCGCGCCCGCGCACGAACACCCCGCTGAAGCTTTTGCAGCCGAAAACATGCTGACCCTGTTTCAGCCCCCATTCGAGAATGGGGCTTTTTGCGGCGACGTCATGCAGCGCCAGGTCGAACTTGCTAAGCGCGTCGGCATTGACGGCATTATCGGCAAGCTGCCGCAGCGCGGGCGTCATCGTAGTCGTCAAGGCCGCATAGAAATCAGTCAGAACATCGCAGGCGATCACGCGGCGGACGCGAGGCTCGTTTGCGGCAGCGCGCATGACGAGACATCCGCCCAGGGAAATTCCGAGCAGCGTAACATCGTCGAGACCGAAAGCGTCGAGCACGGCGGCGACCGGGCGGTCCCAGTCGGGTGTCATCACGGTTTTTGATTCTTCGAGCGGTGTCCCCTGTCCGGGGCCTTCGAACGCGACGATGGTCCACCCGTCGTCGCGCATTTTCGACAGCATGGGGAAGAACTCTTCGATGTAGCTATCGTACCCACCGAAGACGACGAATGTCCCTTTCGAGCGCTCCGGAACGAAGTGCCATGCCGGCAGCTGCACCCCATCGAATGGAATCCACCGGCGCGCGATCTCATCGACGCCGGCCCCCGCGCGAAGAAGCGGCAGCAATCGCGTGCGCGTTGGCTGCTTGCGCGGGTCATCGGAGGTCATGAAGAACTCGGCGCTACGGAAGTGAAGCGCGGCATGAAACGGGCGACCCTCAGCCAGAGCCCTCTCTCCCAGCGTTATGAACGTGTCGATCCAAGCTGGATAGGATGCGAGCTTCGGCAGCACGGGACGAACGTCGTCCAACCAGCGAGGACCGCCGTAGGCCGCCCATCGATTGATCTGAAAGTTCAGACTGGCGTCGGAATGCAGATCGTTGCTCCAGCCGACGTACAGGTTTGCTGCCATCGTCGTCCCGTAAGTTAGCGTTCAATCAAAATAGTATTCGCAATATGCGGTCTCTTTTCGCATTGGAATTCGAGGGAGTCACCGTCGCCGCACATATGAATCAGATAAAGGGAAAAGTCTTTTAGGCTCGCTTGTTTTTTGTCTCGGATTCAATGGTGATTCGGTTTAGAAAAGGAGGGTCTCCGGCCGGCGTTTGCGAGCTATCGTGTTGTTAACATTCGATAATTTTGAAATTGATACTGAGCGCCGGGAGCTAAAAGGCCCCGACGGGGTGATCCATGTCGAGCCGCAGGTCTTTGACTTGCTGTTCTACTTTGCCCAAAACGCCAATAGGGTCATCAGCAAAAACGAGTTGATCGAGAAAATTTGGAATGGGCGCGTCATTTCCGATGCCGCCTTGAACAGCCGCATCAATTCGGCTCGCCGTGCCGTCGGCGACACTGGCAAGCGGCAGGCGCTCATTCGCACCGTCCAGCGGCGAGGTTTCCTGTTCGCTGCTCAAGTCACAATACGAGCCAGTGTGCACTTATCGGCCGCAGCTGATTCCAACTTATCAGCGCGACCGCAACTTCCACTGCCGGATAATCCTTCAATAGCTGTGTTGCCATTCCAAAACTTGAGCGGCGATCCGCAACAGGAATATTTCGCCGATGGTGTGGTCGAGGAAATCATAACCGGGCTTTCGCGCATCAAGTGGTTGTTCGTGATCGCGCGCAATTCGAGCTTTGCCTACAAGGGACAGGCCGTTGACGTGAGGCGGATCGGCCGGGAGCTGGGCGTGCGCTATGTGCTCGAAGGCAGCATTCGCAAGACGGGTAAGCGCGTCCGCATCAGCATCCAGCTGGTGGAAGCTGAATACGCGGTTCACCTGTGGGCTGATCGTTGCGATTGCAGGATCGGAGACATCTTCGCGGTTCAAGATGAAATCACGCTAGGCGTCGTTGGCGCCATAGAGCCGAGCTTGCGCGATGCTGAGATTAAGCGCATCAAACGGAAACGGCCGGACAATCTCGATGCCTACGACCTGGTTCTGCAGGCCATGCCTTTGGTCTATGTTGCGATGCCGGAGCAGGCAACCAAGGCGATGCCATTGCTCGAACAGGCGCTCGCGTTGGAGCCCGATTATGCTGCCGCCCACAGCCTTCTCGCGTGGTGTAACCATATTCTGTTCTTGCGGGCCGGCTATAAGGAGGAGAACCGTCTTGTGGCCATTCGCCATGCCCACGCTGCCGTTACCTACGGCCGCGATGACGCAAACGCGCTGTCGCTTGGAGCACTCGTCATCGGGATAATTGGGCATGACCGCACGACTGCCTTTGAGGCATTTGAGTGCGCGCTCGTCCTAAGCCCTTCTTCTGCCTTTGCGCTCTTCATGGGTTCCAACGTCCAAGCTTTCGCCGGAAAGGCTGAGCGCGCCATCGAATGGGCCGAGCGTGCGCTACGCGTCAGCCCAATCGATAGGCTGGCTTACGTTCCCCATATCGCGCTCGCCGTAGCGAATATCTTGCAGGGCCGATACGAAGAGTCGGCAAATGCCGCTCGTCGCTCGGTCCAGTCGAATCCCGACTTCAGCTTATCCCACAGCCTGCTGGCAGCGGCGCTTGCCAAGCTCGGCCGAATGGAAGCAGCCAGGAGCGAAGCAAAGAAAGTGTTGACGCTACAGCCCTCGTTTAGCGTGCGTAAATTCTTAACTGCTGTCGATGCGGTGCCGGTCCTAGCCGAGCCACTTGCGGATGCTTGGCATCAAGTTGGACTGCCACCATAGTATACAGCAGGGCAAAGCAGTTCGAACGCGCATTAAATTGGACTGAGCGCTTCGGCAACAGATCGGATTTCTCGCGTCCATCGATTCCTCGTTAGGGCAGTGGTTCGAATCCCACTATCGATCGGAGGAAAAATCTCTAATAGTTTCAACGTTGAAAACATTCGTGGAGGACACCACACTGACCGTCCAACGCATTGTTGTTTATGGGTCAATTTGAGTTCGAGCAATCGGCATACCCCAGGCAAATACCCCCCGGATTTTTAGCCTTAAACGGGACTCGAACCATGGACTTGTTCCTGCTCCGTGCCGCCCCGGTTTGTGCTAGCTCAGAACAACATTTCCATCCGCAGACCGATCGGATCAGGATCGTCGCGTTAGCTAGAGGAGTGGCTCCGGTTATCCACAAAAATCCAGAAACCTTTTTTGTCGGGCGGCAGAGGGTGATGACCTCAAACGTCAGGAGCAGGGCGAAAGACATCACATACTAAGACGATCCGCCGTTCGACGACGGCAACTATCGTGCCCACGGCGTGGACCTCGCCATCTCGATCAAGGAAAGCGCCGACTACACGGCCGTTGCTACCGGCGAGGTAACGTGGCCAGCAGGGAAGCTAGAAATCCACGTACAGCCGCATCCAGTCATTCGACGCATGTCATTTAGCGAAACGATGGAAGCATTGGACAACGTGCGGCACACAGGTCGACCGTGAGCGGCGAGTTCCGTGGCGAAATTTCTAAAAAATAGGACCGTTGAGGTCCTCGGCGTGAGCAGCTTCGACGACGGAATCCGCGACTTGTCACGACAAGGCGTGAACAGTGCCTCGCGGGTCGCGGGGATTATTTGATATCAATTTTTTTGGAAATATTCGGATCAAGGGCAACCGCGGTTTGAATGTCTTGATCGCCAGGGGCCTGCTGGCCCTTCTTGCGCCGTGCAAGACCTCTGCCGTACAGAGCTGCGGCGAGCTTTGGATTAGCTTTAATTGCACGATTATAGTCCGCTATCGCTTCGTCCAGTTGATCATTTTTGAGATGGAGGAGGCCCCGAGCATCGAATGCGGTGCTACTGTTGGGAGCGAGCTGGATCGCCTGGTTGCAATCCGACAACGCCTGTTTCAGGTCGGTTGCCGCTCGGCAAGCTGCTTCATAATCAGCGGCGGCGTTGGGTCGGTCATTAAGCTTTAGGTAGGTCACAGCCCGGTTCTCGCGGATCACAGGTCCTGGAACCACGCTGAGCTTTATGGCATCTGTATAATCGACAACCGCTCTTTAGTAGTCACCCCTCGCGAAGTAGGAATTGCCGCGCATATTGAACAGGGTGACTACTCCGCCGCCAAAATCCATGCCCCGCGACACGAAATCTTCGACCCGCTGGAGGCCCATGTCACTGATGAAATTGGTCAGCGAAATAGCTTGTGTGAGATCGTCGATCGCTTTGTCATACTCCTTCTTTTTGAAGTACGTTATTCCCCGATTAGTAAAAGCGTCTCCATATTTTGGCGCTAAACGGATTGCCGCTGTGTAGTCTGCAATAGCCTGGTCGAGGCGGCCGGCGAGCTGATAGGCATTGCCGCGGTCCGCTAAAGCCTCTGCGTTTTTCGGATCGAGCTGAATTGTCTCGGAGTAGTCGGATATCGCACGGTCGTAGTTCCTTTGAGCTTCATAAGCCTGCCCTCGCAGAAAGTGTGCACCCGAATTGCTTTGATCCAATTGGATCGCGATGCTGAGGTCGGCGATGGCTTCGTCGTAGCGCCGCTCTACGAAATCGATGGCACCTCTGCCCGCGTAGGCGCGGCTGTTTGGGGGGTCGAGCGCTATGACGGCGGCGTAGTCGGCAAGAGCGGGATAGCAATTTTCATACTCGCGGGCGCCGTGATCGTGTTGGTAGATACATTCCGAGCCATACGCTTCGGCTAACATCGTTCGCCGACATGGGCGTTGAGTTCGGTCACCGTCGCTTTCGCTGAAATGGTTCGGCCAGTTTGCAAATCGCGTTTGCATGGTCGGAAATCTCGCCCCACATCTTGAATTCTTGGCCCATGGCTTCTAAGCCTGCTGTTTTGTCAGATCTCAGTGCCTGCACTTTCTGGATTACCGATAGTAGGTCTTGCGCCTCGGCACCCAGCGAACTATAGATCGCATCGATGTCGACCGGCGCCGCTTTCGCGGGCGCGGCCTGCGCGCCGTCGATGCCAAAACCGCTAACGGCGATCCCGACCAGCACAAGTCTCCTATCCATCCCGCACAACCCCCTATAGCTTTCGCTGCCGGCATTAACGCAGGCAAACTCAAATGCGATCAACTAGCCTGCACGCCACTACCCCGCACACTTCCGCCAATACACCCGTCTCCCCTGATATAGCGCAGAAAACGCCCTGCAAGCGCCACCTGTGCGTGCCTCCCATGGACCGTGTATATCCATGTCGGACACTGGAGTACCGGGAATGACCCAGCAATGCTCGTTCGGGCGGACCGGGCCAACAGTGTCAAGCATTGCCGCGCTGTCACAAACAACCTCTGCTTGTGTCGCCTTTGCGAAGCCGAAGGTCGTCGTCGCCAAGACGATGCACCCAAGAAGCACCTTTGAAAGATTCATTTTTTTCCTCCCCTCGATCAGCCCATTGTACAAAAGCTGCTATAATAATTCCATATCAGCTTACCCGTTCGAGTGTTTGCCCCGTCTGGTAAGCCGGGCGCACGTTGGAGTGAAATTTATGGCTTATGAATTAGCGAAGCAGTTGAAGGATGTGGGTTCGCCGTCGCGCCGATGCATCCGATCAAAGACAAGCGCCCACGGCTTCGTGTCGCGGCACGGTATATCAAGATGGGCGTGGTGAAGTTTCCGCGCACTGGCTGCGAACAAGCTTACGAAGCCTCGGCAACGTGGTTCCTTGCCGTTTGGTCCCGAGCAGCGATCACTGTTGCATCCCTGGCGGGTGAAAAGACGCCTGTCCATACGCGACCCCGGAAATTATTAATAGCAGAAGCGTAGCTCCAATGACTTTCCATTGATCTGACAGCTCGGGCGAGCTTCCCTAGCGCTAAGGACACCTTCCGCTCGTCATTTTGTTTTCCGTCAAGCCAGGGCTCAGCATCACCTGGGCGTCATTCACCCTCTCAAATGAACTTGCCGTCACGCCTTGGTGTGTTCCACCCGACCGCACTATGAAATAGCCCTTGATTATGTAACTGCCGTGCAAGAAGAAGTACGATCCTTGGGGAAAATCGAATTCATCTTCTCCGGCCCAAAAGACTAGCGAGCCCCCCTCTACTGACGCTTTATCTTGCGGCCAATCTACACTGATATCCAGGTGTACGATGTGGTCGATATTTCGGCACGCAAGCCCCGATAAAAAACTTGAGTCGCCCGGCCTGATAGAAGTCTGCAAGAACTCGACGGTGATCGCGTTGCTCGTAACAGTAGCCAGTAGCAATGTGGCCACGCTTAGCGCTGCAGCTTTCATTATTTCCTCCTTAGTACTTTTTAATACAGGCTTATGACGTCTTGCGTATTCGCTAGAGCTTGTAGGTCACTCTCAGCTTCACGAATTTGCTCGTCATCGCCCGAGTTCAGCTCGTCAAATATTCTTTCGTAGTCTTCCTCGGGTACTTCAATATAAACGTCATACTCTTCCCACCACACGTATGCGGGGCCGGAGTATTCCTGCAATTGGAACCAAATCTTCCGACCGTCCTTGTCCACGCGCGTGATACCTCTTCGTTCTTCCATCGCGTGCGTCCTCTTGTTCATGGCCGGTTGGTGCGCGAGTGCGAAATTCCGCTGACGCGCCGCTTGCATCTCGCGTCGGTTTGCATCGATCTGTCCTTGATTAGGCCGAAGCTGAGGCTGCGGCTGAGGCTGTGCTTGCGGCTGCGGTCGCTGTTGAACAGTACGACATCCGTTTATCCCAGCGAACGAACCGTCCGGGCACTGACACATGATGCCGCCGCCATTCGAAACCTGTCGGCTACCGGCCGGACAGAATTGCGCGTTCGCGAAAGAGGTTCCGAGCAGAAGAAAGGCTATACAGAAAATCGTTCGTCGCATTGACCCCTCCCAGCAGAAAAAGCCTCCTCTGCACGTATAAGTTTGGACGAGGTGAGCCTCTTATCGCGCGGTTTCGCGCTGTCGATTTTCACTGCTGACAACATGAGTATAGGACCTCTGTGAAAGAGCTTTCCTATACTCAGTCCTATACTCACTTCGGCGGGGTGTCACAGGACGGGACACCGCTCAAAACATTTCATCCTCCGCCCAATACCAAAATCCCTGGATCACGAAAAGCCGAAAACCTCGTGCATGATAGGGTGATCAGCGCGTAGACAAACCCTAACTGGCCCCCTAACTTGTGGAGACTGCGACAGAATCTGGAATACGGAAAGTTCGCCTATACTCACTCGTATTCTCAGACGGTAGGAAAAGCGGCGGAGCACCAGTTGCGCCGTGATTTCCTTCAAAGGCTGATCTCGTGATCTTGTCATGTCCGCGATGCGGCAACGCCCACCGCCGCGGAAGCAGCTTCGTAAGCAAGGGCATCATCGTTCCGACGATGACGCACAAAGACTTTTTTCGCAAACCACTCACCGTGGTAGCTCCAATACCCAAACAGCAAGCCTATAATCTGACCCGAAGGGGCCGTACATTTTTGCGCCACGATACCCGCCACGAACGTAGTTAAGGTCCGTGCAGCCATTTCCAGTGCACTGTCCGAGTATCGTTGGCTGACCGGTTTCGTCGATCAGTACTCTGCCATAGGGGGATTCAGCGTCGCCGGTCGCGAATGCTTGACCGTCGACGAAAGTGAAGGCAGCCCCTCTGAAAATGTTAATATAAGACGTTTCGTCGTTTTCTGGCTCGGCCGTCGACCGACGTACTCGGCCTGCGAATAACAATTTATAAAAGCACTTCTGCTTTGAGCACGTCTTGGTGTTCATTTGTTCAATCTGTCTAAGGCGGCTGTCGTAGATACACTGTCGGTATCCAGCCATGCCGTGATTCATGCTACGGCGACAATCTGCATCAAAGTCCATCGTGATTTGCTGTGCGCGGCATTGATAAACATCAAAAATATCGACTGCCATAAGCATCATCACGAGAAGAATTACTCTATATAGCATGGATTCTAGCTCCAATTTCGGTTTACTGGATCCAGTTTTATCGCCGCAGGAGTTGCCCTCGGCCGGGTATAAGCAAGCTATTTACGCACAACGCAGTTCAGACGGCCACATTTTACTTGGACAATCTCACTTCTTCCCGAATGAGTGAAGTCGCGGGGTTATTCTTCGGAGCAATACTGCCGCTTTAGCTGATACAAGAATTCTCCTCGCAGACTGACATTACAGTTAGCCGCTACTTGCGAGAGCTGGTGCTTTTCGTCTGGCGACAGCCCGGATTGCGGACTCACCGGACGATTTTCCATTGCGCTCCAGAACTCCGTCGCAGCGTGTACTATTCCAGCGCAAAACGTCTTCCTGTAATGCTCTTCAAGTTCATAGCTCCTCTGCACCAAAGTGGTAGCTTCAGAAGTCCCCTTGCCTGACGGACCGCCCTTCAAGGCAGAAATCCTTTCGCTGATTTGCTTATCGATATTGTTAAAGGCGATATTTAAGCAATCCACACTTCCAGCACAGGGACCAATGTAATCGACACGATCCGCGTTACACCCTCCCTCCGCGTATGCAGCCCCGATCAATGAAAGGAAAGAGACACCGCAGATCGCTCCCATTAAGAATTTCATACTCCACCTCCCCAGAATCTGACTTTGCCATTTGGATCACAAGATTCGGCCCAAGGGTGCCTGACCGTCTGCGCGTTGCCACGGCGGAGCAACGCGGCTATCATGAGTAGGACTTTCGTGCTCGTTCCCATCAAATCCCCTCATTCAGGCTCGTAGTCCGGCGTTTTCTGCAGCGCACACGTTGATTCGATTATCTCGGTGTCTGCGACTGAAGCTTGCTTGCCTCTAACAAGGCCGATTGAGCTTGGTCGGTTTTGCCTTCCGTCGAGTATAGCGTCGCAAGATTTCTCAGCACGATGGCTCGTTCGCGAGCGCTTCCGCCAACGCTTCTGCTAATCGTGAGCGCCTTTTGGAAGGCTGCCTCTGCTTCATTGAAACGCTTCTCCGAAGCCAGCACCCCTCCCAGGGTCGCTAGCGGGGCGACCAAATCTCCGGTATTCGGGCCCTGCAGCTTTTCTCGAAGTGAGATGGCATCGCGCAGAATTGGTTCCGCTGCGTCGTATTTAGCCTGGTCTAACAAAATAAGTCCAATATTGTTGAGCGAAATTGCAACACCGGTGTAGTCCTTGCCGAATACCTGTTCTCGCAGTCGGAGCCCCTTTTCAAAGACGGCTTTTGCATCATCTAACCGACGACTCGATTCGAGCGTCAGTCCTTGTCTATCGAGTTGCTCAGCGACCAGCGCAACGGCGGCTTTTAAGGACGCTTGGACGGCCTCCTTCTTTTCCGGTTCAGGAAATGTCGAATAATATTCCGCGAATTGCTTCTCCGCGTCCGCAACTTTTTCGTCTTGAAGTAATTGAGTAGCGCGTTGCATAACTGCAGCTGCGGGCGTTGCCGCCGTTTCGGTTCGAGCACTCAAGGTCGACCCGATCAGAAGCAGTGCAGCCAATGGATTGATGAGAGATCGCATGTGCAGCCCCGGGTTTTGAGTGGACAATAACACACTTAGCCCCGTAGGATGGAAGGCTAGGAAAGCGACCGTCCGCATCTCGAGCACATTCGATGACAATCGAAGATGATATGCAGATTCCATCTGGCCGGCGCAAGAAAATCGCAGTCGTACTTGCTCTCCTGATCGTCTGTTCACAATTAAATGGGGCAGCCTTCGGCGGTGAAAACTGGTTGCTAGACCAACGACGGTGCATTGCTTTCAGGCAAAATACTTCGGGTCAAATCGTTCGACTGACGACGATGAACGATCTACTTCTACTCGACTCCTCGGAAGCGGATATGAAATCAAGCTTTGGGCGAGACGAGTCTCTTTTGCTGGAAATAGATACACAGGCCGCGCGTGAGCTGCACTCCGCCGCGGACATGAGGATGGAGGGATGGTACATTGTTGGGGCAGCGATCCCCAGCCTTAAGATACTTGCCAGCGGTCGCAGTCTGGTCGTCTCCAAGGCAGATAAAAGTCACGCGGTTTCGATCAACGTGGACGGCATGCGACGAGTCGAGGATTTCTTGAAACGTTGTCACCTTTGAGAGCGATGGCCCTGAGATGAAACAGGCCTTACCAAACACCTATAATTCGATTGCTTACGCCATTCTTGTTTCAGGAGTGCTCACATGCGGCGGCGCGGCGTCAAAAGATATACAAATTGAGTTGCTTCGAGATAACGTAACACCCGCCAATGTCGGGAATCTGGACGGGCTGGCCTGCCGCAACTTTGATCGCATCGTTCATCTCAAAATCTCTGTGGACTGGCCGTGCACCGGAGGGACGCACCAAGCGGTGTCGTCGGTCGCGTTTGCAAAGGTCGATGACGATAAAGTCCTTCTAAATCCCGCGGTTGAAGAGATCGAGGCCAAGGGGCGCGCCTATATCAAATATTGAGCATTGTGGATCCCGACGGACTTAATTGAGGGGGCACCCTTGGAAGTCTTAACGCCTACCTATGGACGGAACGGCGAGATAATCGACACTGTGGCGCGCCGGCACCGTTTGCTAGGCATGAAAACGGCGCCCATGATAATCGTGGCGGCCCTGGTCTGCGGACCTGGCTTGCCTCAAGCTCAAGACCATCCTTCGGCATTGACCTACGTCGAGGAAAGCACGATCCCGCTTAAGCAGGTCTTCGGGACGAAACGCGATTGGCACGTTACTGCTTACAGGCCACAGGGTGATGATGCAGAAACAGGGGATTTGCCAGTCAAAATCTGCTTCTGGTTTGAGCCACCAATAAAAGAACAAGACTGTACGCCCGCCGGCCGCACGGGAAACCCGCACCAAAACTTAAGGGCATTCTCGATCATCCCGCTCGTACAATCAAATCATCCACTCTTGGGCATTCTCATGGAGACCTTCTTTTCCGGCGGAGGAAGCGGCATCGCGCGTACTGTATCGGTGTCAACGTACGATACCGATACGGATGCGTTTTACACTGCCGCGTCAATCGATCTGAGCGAGCTCGGCGAATATCAGGTGGTCAGCGCCGCTCCCCTGCCCGGCACCATCGTAACGGCCTCCGGCCTTTGGCAGATGAATGAGGGCCATTTCGGCTCGCATCGATTTTGGATTCAAGTGTATAAATACAGCCAGTATTACAATCAGTATGAAAAGCTATTCGGATATGTGACGCACAACCAATATGCGAGCGAACAGCTCGCCGTAATCCAGCAGGAGAATGCTACAATTTTGAGCCTGCTAAGAAAAGTATATGGGGACAAGGACCCGCTGGGTGACCCGATCGCGCCGGATCTGGATGCCGGTGCGTCGCTGGTCACCCAATTCTACAGCGCACTCGAAAAGGCCGATGGCAATCTAGCCGCTACTTATGTGGTGCCGGCAAAGCGAAACAGCGACGCGTTCTTGCCGGCAAACATCACTCGATTTTACTCGACGCTTGCAAAACCCCTACGACTTACAGCGGTAGATGCGCTGGGCGCCGACACGTAAGAGGCTCGTTATAATTTTGTTGACAAGGCAGGGCATTATTGTGACGGCCGCTCAATTATTTCGACCGTGACGCAAAACGGGTCGCTGTTGATTTCGAATATCAAAACGGTCAATGGATGCTGAGGGGAAGTATTGAGATGGCAACGCGTCATCCTCGCTTTCGCTTTCTAATTTGCAAAGGGATTCTGATCTTGTGGCTGTTCCAATCGCCCATGGTTGCTGCGGACGATTCCTCCCTTAGGATGGCCCAAGTGCCGCCGAACGTAAGCGTTGATAACGGTGGCGCGGCCAGTTCTGATCAATTCATGTTCGAGGTGTGTAATCAAGGATGCGCACCGGCCTCAGTAGCGGTGTCCTACTACTCCGACGACAAATCATCGTGGATGACTCAGGGGTGGTGGACTGTGCCGGGCAATCAGTGCAAAAGTTTGGGCAGTTTCAAAAAGGGTGAATTTTATTATTACGCCAAGGGCTTTTATTCAGACGCCTTGGAATGGCACGGTGACTTTGGACTTTGTGTGAGGCTGCCGGGTCCCTTCCTAACGGTCAACAACGGCGCGTGCCCTCGTCCAGGCATCAGCAAGCGGTTCACGCACAATGCAGTTCAGACGGCTAAATTTAGTTGGAACATCCAAGGCCCTTGCGAGTGAACGAGGACAGCGAGCGGACGCTCAAGAGTACGTCTGTAATGAGATCAACGATCATTTGCACTCAAACGCAGGGTGCCCGGTTCGCGGCGTTTTCGGTCAATTATTTATTGGTGCAAATGTAGGATGTCGGGCCGACTTGCTTGGTAGTGAGGCAGGGCGGTCTTGAGTAATACGGAACGCGTTGGCCGTTGATGGTGATATAGCCGGCCGGAGAGCCAGCGCTCGCCGTGCGCTGGGACGTGGTTTGCCGAATGGATGGCGATGTTGGGGTACCCGTACCAGGACCCGCTGTCGCAAGGCGCGGAGCAGGGCTAACGGGCGCGACCGTTAGATGCTCAGTGTGAGATGGCAGTACGACTCTCGAAGAGACGTGGGGACTGACCGAGCGGGAGCTGCCGCCGTGGGCGATTGGTCCGCCGCCTGAGAGATAGCCTTGAACGAGCCCGCCGAGAAAAGCGGCTGCGGCGCTGCCAGCTGAGGAGCCTCCATTATCGTATGTGCTTTCAAACTCCGCGAGCTGATTAGGATTCGGATGGCGCGCAAAGGAGGCGCAGACGTTGCGCGCGAGGCGCCAGTAATAGGCTGCATCCCCGTTTACCCGGGTGCCGGCATCAACCATACAGAGACGATAAGCATGAGCGTAGGTGCTTTCGGCGCGCGCCAGTTGGATCCCCGACACAATGCATGCCGCGGTACAAACAATGGTCAAATGACCACGCATGACTGCCCCCCGAGCGCGACACACGTAATGGTAGCGGCATAGCATGAAAGCGACAAGAGGCTTTGATCGCTTAATCTCGGCACCGGACGCCGTGCCACCATTGATCAATACGATCAGCGGCTTCCCGGCCGTAAGATCGCCCAGGCGCGCGTTTAACCGCTGTGTGTCCTCGGCCCTTCGTCCTCGCGTGGCGAATATCTCGACTCGGTCCAGGAACCCGTCGGATACCCCAGGGCGATACCCCCACATTTTTTAGCCTTACCCGGAACGGGGCGGGACGCGCCCTCACACCAGGCACACAGTCGTACGATGCCCCCTAACGTGCGACGGGCTTTATATGCCTTCCGCGCCATGGACCTTGCAAGTTGTAGGTGTCATGTGATTCAATTCATCGTCTCTCAGGTAATCCTGAAAAAGAGTTGTCCGGGCGGCAACGATGTGTCGGATATTCGGCTTTATACTGGGCGCGGTGACCTTGGCTCTCGCGATGTGCGCGAGAGCGCACGCTACGGAGAGCGCGTGCGCAGTGGTCCTTCATGTCAGCGACGGATTTGTTGCGGTTCGGCAGGGCCCATCCGCCGCGACAGCGATGATCGACAAAATAAAGCCAGGACAACTTGTTGGCATCACAGCAATCCCGGCAATTAAGGGCTGGGTGCGGCTCGATGTACTGTTCAAGATCGATACAGGAAAGCTAACGCCACTTAAAGACATGAATGGCTGGGTAAACGAGAACCTCGTCCGGCCAATTGATTGCGGGGGATAACGTCAATACGTAGGGTCTGGCTCACTGCGACGCTTTTCATAGCGTCAGCGATATACGAGAGGGATGCCGAGATCACCCGCGACTGTTTGGGTATTCCGATGCGCCCCTTTCTCGCCCTGGTCCAAATAATTGCTTTTCTCTGCCTGCGCGCCCCAGATGAAGCGTACTCTTTTGCGAGTATATACTGCGGCAAACAAATCGATGGACAATATGCATGCTTTGCAGCTACCGAGAGAAGCACGCCGCAAGATGCGGCAAGAGATAATTGGCGGGCGGATTGTTGACGCCATACTCATTTTTTCCATATTCGTGGCGCTCCCGCTTGGAATTGGATTGAATGCTGCGGCAAAATGGCGAGCTAAACGCCTGGACAACAGTGCGAAGAGCTAGGCGTATTGGATTTTTTGCTCCTCGATGCAGTTCCTCCCTCGGCGGAAGGCTCAAGTGCCAGTGGCATGGTCGAATTCTAGCTCCAGTCTCGGGATTGCCTGACCGCACGCGAACGTGAATGCTGTACACCGCAGAATATGGCGCAGACTGCGTTGCATAGCATTTCATATGTGCCTTTTACGACCCGAGCCGGTCCATGCCAGGCGAGCGCATGGACTGGTACGTTGTCATCAAAACCATCAAGGGCCATCGATACCGCTACCGTCAGCAGACCTGGCGGCGCGGCAAGCGCGTCCATACACGCAGTGAGTATCTCAGTCCGGAAACCATCATTGGCTATCACGGGACTTTCGCAAAGTTCGAACGATTTGATTCGGACCACCTCGGGGCGGCCAACGATTGCGACAGCTCTCGAGAGGGGTTCTTCTTCGCTTCCAATCCACGAGTGGCTGCGTCCTACGCGTCGACGCAGATAGCCAGGCGGCGCGGTCTCGAAGCCAGAATTCGCCTGATCGAGGTGCGTATCCAGGCCATGACCGACCTAACGGTGTACGCAGCTGAGGACGCGCTGAACTTTGGAGATCGCTTCGTTCCGAACACTGCCAACAAGCTCAAGCACTTCTTGGGGATGCGACGACGAGCACAGCAAAAATTGCGAGACAACGATATTATCAAGATCACCGTTTCAAAACGCGCTGAAATAAAAAAGTGCATTCTCGATTTGAGGAATCCATACGTCTATAACATGGACAGACGGGGGTTCGATGACGGCGAATTCTGTGAAGTAGCTTTGTCCGCGCAGAAGGGAGGGCATGACGGGGTGATCATCCGGAACACCTACGATCCGGGCTCGTGCTTCTCGGATTGCCGCAATGACCTCACGAACGTGTACATCGTCTTCGACCCGGACAAGATCGCTTCTTTCGTCCATCAGGACGCTCAGAAGAGCGCGCAGACGGTAAAAACAGGGCCCGAAAGTTGACGTCCGCGGGGCACAATAGGCGTGCTTTGGGGGCTGGCCTGTGTGGGCCAGCCCCTTTTGTTACGCTTCCCGTTGCGGCTGCGGGCACGTGCGGGCCGTATGGCCCTCCTCGTTGCAGATCGAACAGCGCTGCGTCTTCCGAACCTTCGGCGCGATGCCGAGGATGACTGAAAGCTCCGCGTCAATCTCCTCGCGTTTGGCGATCAGGTCTTTGATGCGTGTGATGCTGGTATCGATATCCGGCGTACTCACCTCCTCTCTTCCAACGTGCGAATGTTGAACGTACCGCCGAGCCGCTCCCACGGCGCGTGCAGGAGCTGCGGCAGCGGTGCGGCGTTAAGAAGGGGATCTACCGGCGCGATTGTCTTGAAGAGAAAGCGCTCCGGGCAGCTGGCATGAACTTGGACGACGCGCATGACATGGGCCATGCGCGCGGGGTCGGAAAAGACGCAGAGCACGAGCAGATTCGGAATTTTCAAGTAGGTCTCGTACAGCGGGCTGGGACCATGCGAGAGCGCCGAATAGGAGAGCGCTTTGCGCAGCCATGAGGCCCGAAGAAGATTTTTGGTTGGCTCCACGTCCTCCGTGCTTCGGTCATACTCAAGCGCAAAGAATTTGAAGTCCGGGTCATTGGCCGGCGGATATTGAATCCCGAACACCGCGTCCGGTATTAGGTGAACGTCGGCCAGCTCGACGCGCCGGCCGCCTTGAAAAGTATGCGCGATCAAGGGGATCGGAATAGAGAGGGGATTGGCCGCGCGTTGCGCCTGAGCGGAACCGTTCCTGACGATTTCGATGTGGGTGATGAACCGAAGTTCTCGACATTGGCGGACGGCGATTTCGAGCGACGCCATGATGAGGGACAGCGCGGCATCGTGGTCGGACGGTGCTTGCCGCGAATCTGCGCTGATCTGGACGACGCGCGTTCTGTCCGCCCAGTCAAGGGCGTCCTGCTCATAGATGCCATTGGCCAAGAGGAAGCGGCCAGTGCCCGCTGTCCGGCGGTAGATCGTCTGATGATTGTAGCCGAAGCGCCACTGGTACTCGGGTCGCAGCAAAATCCTGCGGGTCACGGGCAGCCCATCCGCTTCGTGGAAAAGCTGCTTGAGCCGCGCGAGCGCGTGCCGGCTAGTCGGCGGTAATCCGTGCAGGGCGTTGTAGAGGCCGACGATCTGGCAGGCGAGAAGTTCGCCGTAGCGCTCAAGCGGCTCGGCGATGCCGCGAGCGTCATGCATCGTCAGGACCAGGACGCCGGTCGTTTGCCGTTGATGATTGCGCGCGCGGCGCTGGCGTTCAGTGTTCAGCTGCATACCAAGGGTATGCCGCAAGACCGACACGAATAAAACGTCCGCAGGTTGACGCTATGCGACGTGTGGAGGCGACATGAGCAACAATGTTTGCGCGAAAAGATTTTACATCACAGCGGCCATTTCGACCGCTTCGGCTTCTCTATAGGTTCGTCGTCTACCGCCTTCGATTGTTGGCCTCGTTTCGGGGGCTCTGAGGGCTGATCGGACTGAGAAGATCGACTAACCGAATCATTGGCGTTCGGCAAGGCAGGCGCCGACGGCGGGGAGCCGTCCGGTTTTGAGGGAGGGTTCAAAGTTTGCTGGTAGTGCGTGGCATATTTTGCGCGGTTCGCCGCCAGGACCGCCGCGTATCGCTCCTTGGACATCTGCTTGAACCGCGGCATCAGCGGAAATTTGAGTGAGATCGCGTTCTTGGTGGTGTTTCGCACAAAGGCGGCGAAGCTGCCGCGCGGCTGCTCGGCGATGAACGCGGGTTCGCAGCGCATGTTCCGCGCAAGCGCGTAGGCATCCTTGTCGCTGACGCCACCCGCAAACTTAATGCTGGTATTGGCATACAGGCTGTCGAGGGTCTTCTGCGAAAGTTGTGTAACATATTGATGCGCGGCGATAATGCCCACGTTCTGCTTGCGTGCCTGTTCAAGGATCATGGTAAAGTTTGAATCAGTCGCCAGGTAGTCCTGACATTCATCGATATAGACAAAGCACGGCAGGCGCTGCGACGGCGGTAAGGTGGCACGCTCCTGCGCCGCCTGGGCGATGAGCGCGAGAAAGAAACGGCCGAAGATCTCCGTGCCCTGCTGCTTGAGCAGGTCCTTGGCCGTATTGATGAGGATCAGCTTGCCGCTATTGATCTCGGTAAAGAGGTCGAGCTTCGACGTCGGGTTGGAGAGCATGCGGTCGAACGTGCGGTTTTCGCAGATAGCGAAAAGCCGGGCGACGACTTGCTGCTTGGTCTGCGAGAAGATCGCGGCGTCGAATTGCGTCTCGAAAAATTCGCGGGCGCGGCCCTCAAGGTTTGCAAGGTACGGCGCGAACTTCTTGCGCCCGTTGGGCTCCATGAGTTCACGGAAAGTATGGATGGTCGCGTTGGGGATCAACTGCATGGCCTGCAGCGCGTAGCCGAAGAGGGTGGATTGCCGGCTGGTCATCTCGGCTCCGAGCAGGCTCTGCAGGATGAATTCCATGACTTCGGCGGCCGTGTTCAGGAGCCGTTCGCGATCGAGGAGCGAATAGGTGTCGATCCGCTTCAGCCCGACGTCGAAGAGGTTCAGCGCGACCGGATATTCCACGTCGGAGGCGTCGATGAGGACAAGCTTGCCGTCGAGAAGGTCGCCCTCGGCGAAGACCGGCAGGTGAGAGAGCATCGGGATCAGCGTGTTCTGCGAATCGATGACCACGACCGACGCCTCGCCGTCGGCGACGCGCTGCAAATCGTCCATGAGCAGGTTGCCCATCGCGTTGGTCTTGCCCTGGCCGGTGCCGCCGATGATCCAATGGTGCTCGAAGCGGGTTTCCTGCGGCAGCTCGAACGGCAGAGGTATTTTGAAAAGATCGATGAACGGTGTGCCGTCCAGGTAGGCGTGGATCAGTTCCTCGGGCGGCAGCTCGCAGTCGCAGGCGTAGAGGAGCGGACGCCTGGTCTCCTCATAGGGGACGAGTTTGGAGACGCGGCACTGATTTTCGTATGAGCGTTTCTGGAATTCGGTAAAGAGGCCGGCGTCCACCAGCGACCCGTCGCAGAGGGTACCTATGATCTTGTCGACGACGACGCCCGGATTGGTCAAGAGCGACAACAGCGGGACCGTGAGCGTGGGCTTGTCATCCTCCGGAATGGGCGGCAGTTCCCCGACGATGCCTCCGATGACATTGCACAGAGCGGTAACCCATAGGTCGAAGACGCGATCTTGATTGGCGAGAAAGTGCTCCTTGGCGCGCAAAAACCGGCGCAGGTCGACCTGCTCCTTCATCGACAGCCGGGCACGGCTCCAGTCGATGTCCGGGAACGAGACGATGGTGGTTTCCTGGGCGATGAGCGCGGATTGGCAGCGGTCAAGCGCCTCCGCGAGCGGCAGATAGTCCGGCACGGTCGCAACCTCCCGGACGATCGCGGCGCAGTGACTGTTCACCCGGTCGACGACGTCGTGCAGGGCGAACGGGGACCCGTCATGCGCGCGACGGACCTCGCGATACAGAGCGATCGTCTCCGACAGCTCGCGCGCAGGTTCGTCGGTGAAGCGCCGGAGGAACGGCGTGTAAACGGAGTACCTACTTGAGCTCAACGATCTCCTCCCGCCCGTCGAACGTCGTCGCAACGTCAAGGTAGGCGCGGAGGTTTTGCGCCGCTTCCCTGATCGCGGTTTCGGCCTCCAGGAGTTCGCCCATGCTCTTGCATTCGACGTGAACTCCCGAAATTAGGGCGTCAATGGTTATCCGCAGCGAAAGAGCCGCGGCCGTCGCGCTGATGCTCGCTCGACCGAGCCAAAACAGCGACTTTGCCGCGCCCCACGCCTGGGCGCCGACCGAATCGCGCAGGCTCGGGGCGCCCTGGGTCATTTCGAGGTGGGCCTGTGTCATTTCCTTGCGTCGCAGGCGATCACTGCTTTCATAGATCACGTCGCTCCCTAGGCGGTACTTCCGAAGCAGCTCGTATTCATCACGCGTCAGTTCCATGCGCGCGTCGAGCACGAAGATGACCTTGCCGAGCAGACCCGTGCGTTGCGACCGCTTCAGCTTGAGCCGCATCGCGTCCACGGCTGGGGAGCTGTAGATGGCCGGAACAGGGTACGAGCCGCTCGATTCCTCCGTGTCGGTTTTGATGACGGCTTGCTTCTCCGTTTCGAGAGCTTCCTTCTTCTTTTTGAGGCGGGCGTACCGATTGACGCGGTAAATGTTGAGCAACTTGAAAATGAACATGCGGAAGCGACTGTACGCGAGGACCAAGTTGGAGTCGGCGGGTAACACTACGCCACAGCCTACGACGAGGAGGAGTGCTGCCGCGACGACAAAATAAGGCTGATTACTGGCGAACCAGCAGCCGCTAAAAGGTGGAAACGGCGGCAGGCCATCGCACGTTGGGAAAGGCAGCCCGTAAAAGACGTAGCACAAGAGGATAGCCATCGTGAGAATGGCAAAGGTCAATGTTGCGATCGGGAGCATGAAAAGATTTGGTGCCGTCCGATCGGATGAAAACCGCCCTTTCAATCGGGTACCAATAATTAACGCAGCGAATACGTCAGTCCAAGCCAACGCCCCCAAATAGAGTAGATCGAGTACTGGCCCGTTCACTACCAATGTGCCGACCCAGAACACCGCAGCCGGGAGCCCTACCCATGCCGAAATTGACGCTCGATCTTTCAAAGTGGAGATTGTCGTTGATGAAACGATTGAGATGAGAAGCCACAGAATTGAACCGGACACTATCAACCCGGCAGTGATCTCAAGAGTCGTCGTCACTCCAGAAAGGCGGTTCAAGAACACAAGTGCGGCTATCCAGCCCCAGTCGTGGCCGGTATCGTCCGGCTCGGGAGCAGCACTGGTATCGGTCGCCGCTGGAGTGGCTGTCTGGACCGTAAGAACTTCCGTGCACCTGACGCCATCGCTGGAGCAACGCGCGAACATGCCCTGGCGAGCTTGAAACGCCTCGTGCGCCTCTGTGGACCTGTAGGTGAAGCCTTCCACGAGACCTACAGAGACGCAGCTGTTTTGAAACTCCTTTAGGATACGACAATTCTGCAACGGCCAGCCATTGCAGCGATTCATGCTCGTGGCATTGGCGTCGGCAGGCGTGGCTTTATTGTAGGATGCGGCGAAATTGACCGCGCGACCGTTTTCCCCGATTGCAATCGCGCCATAGCCGAAGCAGCTCGACGCCCCCGCCAGGTAGACCAGAAGACCCAACGCCAAGTTTCGCATTTCTGCCCGCCCGACTGAAATTCAAAGAGCAACTTCGGAGAGAGTCAAGTTATCACTACGCTTCGGTGGCCAATCTTTTCCCACCGAAACCACCCCAAGGCGCCCTCATATGACCGAAGCTGGAGGGTTTCGGCCCCTTTCTCTTTTGGCAGACGGCGCTTTAACCTCGGGATTTCGACTGGCCGCCGGCACCGATGATGCTCTACAAATCGCAAGCGCCACGCCCCGCTGCCGGTACGCCAATTGCCACGGGGCCTGAAGCAGCTTGGCCGGGATGCCTTCCTCGGAACGTTAACGCGGCGTCCTAGCGTTCCGACGTTCGATGCATGCTTCATTCAATTTGATTGGCGGCGCCCGAAGTTAACACTACTGCTGAAAAATTTCGCCGCGGCGACCGCGCCGGGCAAGCGCATAAGCGACGCGCAAGCCGGATACACCCGGCGTCGCGCCGGAAGTGTTGTCAAACCTCGAAACAAAAAAGCCAGATTTTGCGAAACACAAAAACGTCGAACGCGAAAAAATCCAAAACTCTTCCACCTTCGAAAATGGCAATCTTGAAAAGTTGGAGCGATTCGAATTTGTCTCTTGAGCCGATTATCGTTCGTGATCTCGACTATGGCATTTCGGCCCAATCCCTTCCTAATTCAAAGACTGTACCGTCCCCGCATATTTTGAGTCTTATATGTATCCCCAATGAAGCGACGATATCTGCCTGTGTATACAGGCAGTGAGGAGCGAACGTCAGGGGCACTATGAACAAGGTACGGCGCGAGCGAAGCGAGCGCCCATATGGCTTGTAAAGCCTATTAAGTCGGGCCGTACTTGACGGAGTGGCATGTGCGCTGTGCGACTGAAATACTTTAGGAATTTCCATTTGCGCACCACATACCGGTGCCACATGCCGTATGCGGGGTCGCATGTTGAGGGCTACATCGCACGGGCGCGTCACTTTGTATACATGCTCACTTCTCGATCTTCTGCACCCACGCCTGTCCCGATCCCGCGACGGGCCTTACCAGCCACCGGTCATTTCCGTAGCTGAATTTGTAATCGAGCACGTGCACTGTGATCTTGAGGCCGGCCGGGAGCGTCGTTCGTATTTTTGCGCGCTTGCCGATAAGGGCGGCCTTTTGGGCGTAGCTCATAGGATGCGGAGAAGCTTGCCATCATGCCGGATCATTTGGACCGGGTTCTCGCCAAGGGCGTCACCCTGAATGACGTAATAGTCGCCGACATAGCCCGGACCGCCAGAGATATAATGGAACTTCACGGCATAAGCGGTGCTTTCGAGAATATCCGCCATTTCTGCGGCATCCTCCGCGCCCCACATCTCTTGAATTACTTTAAATTCCGCGATCTCTTTAATCTCCGCGCTCGTCAGCGCGATAGGTTTATTGTTCATACGCTGTGTTGCATGAATGTCCTAATTATTGGGGTCAGTGACGTGCCAACTAATGCGACCGTCGATAGTCTTAAGCAGGCGCCTGATCTTTTCCTGCTCGGCCGGGCGGCGGATCACACCCTCCTGAAAAAGAAAATCGAACGTTGCTGTCAGCCGTTCTAGAACTTTGACCTCGCCATACTTCTCGACGACGGCGTCAAGTTCTGCATTCGCCCGGTACTCTGTGCGTTGGACTTCGCCCATACAATTATTGGCTAACTTGTAATGCCCACATCATACCCTATAGCAATAGCCATGCAACTAGTTATGGGAATAGGCGTTGCGATGCGATCGTTGTCTAAGGTCGTCATAGTTCGTCCAAGTTCGCCGGCACCTCACCAAATGTTTTCAAAATTGTGGCGTCGTTAAAATTTCCCATATTCGGATCGCCGCTCCGCTTGAAAGCGAGCGCGCCGGCATTCGCAGAATCTCGCGACATGGACTCGGCCCGCCGGATCGCCGCACCTTCGTTGGGCATCTCTTGCGCCTCGCCTGGCGCAACTCCCTCTTCCGTCCTCACAAACGGCAGAGCTACGTAATATGTGACGGACATTGCCGCCTCCTATGCGGTCTCTCTACTTACGATCTTTGTATGCGGATGCTCGCGGAGAAGCTGCATTCCATTTCGCAAGGTCAGGCGTTGGCCTGGCCAATGCTTCACTGCTTCGTCAAATGCGGCACGCGCTATGAATACATTCCCGGATGCCGCGATAAGCCACCGTCCGTGCACCGCGTGGCGATCCCACAGGTCGATCCGGTAACTCATGTTCTGGATATCGTGCAGGTTGGGGTTTTCCAACTGCCGCATCATCGCGTCTACGCGAAAATGGAAATCCGATGCCGCGCGCCATAGGTAGCCGCTTTCGGCAGGTAATTGTTCCAATAGGCCCAGCGTATGGAGCTGGCCATCGTCGTTTTCGGGGCCTTGACTCAGGAGAACAAAATGAGAACATTAGGGGGAAGAGTCAAGAGTGCCGAGGCGCGTAATGACCCGTGGAACGATGCGAAGACTGGCGGAGGCGCTGCGCTATTCCGCCATCTGGTATCTCGAAAAAGGCGAATACACCGAACTGATGGACGAAGAGGACAGAAACGTCAAAACGTTCTGGGCTCTCGAAAAATCTGTCGTGGATATACCGCCCGCACTGAAGCGGGACCTGCTCGGGCTGGTGCGAAACTACCCGGACTTGTTCGAGCAATCGCTGATGGTCCTGTTGTGCAGCGTGAACGACAAGTTTCGTCCAACGACTGCCGCAGAATTTGTCGAGAAGCTAAACGCACAAATCCAGTATGTGGCCGAGAATACGAAATGCCCCGCTTGCGGAGAGCGCATGAAGGCCATCGAGCATGAGCCGGGACGATGGCGCTTCGAGTGCCAAGCGTGCACCGACGGCGCGGAGCGGGCAGGGGTGGCAGCGGCCTAGGACGCTCGCTACATTCCTCCCGTGTGCGGGCGTGCCACCTACAAGCTGACCTGGGAAGAAATCGTCGCGCTGTACCGGCTCACGTTGGGACCGGCGCCGCACAATTTCCAACCACGGTTCAACGTCTGCCCGACCACAACGATAGACGCCATCGTGGCTGAGGACGGGAAGCGGGAGCTGATCCGCGCCAGTTGGGACCTCATCCCGAACTGGTGGAAAAAGCCGCTCAAGGAATTGAAGCTCGCCACCTTCAATGCACGCGCGGAGACGGTAACGACCAAGCCGTTCTTCCGCAGCGTCTTCAAACGCAAGCGCTGCCTGATCCCCGTGTCGGGCTACTACGAGTGGCAGGACACACCGAGCGGCAAACAGCCCTGGTATTTCACCGCACGGGACGGCTCGCCGGCACTGACGATCGCCGGTCTATGGGACGAGTGGAATAACCCGGAGACCGGCAAGCCGCTCAAAACCTCCACCATGATTATCACCAAGCCCAACGAGTTCGTGGCGGAAGTACATGACCGGATGCCCGTACTCCTTACGGAAAAGCAGTTCGACCCGTGGCTGAGCGGGGAGGCGGGCGTCGAATATTTCAAGCCGGCCCCTAATGATTTACTGCGGAAGTGGCCCGTGTCGAAGCGGGTCAATAGTTCACGGGCGGATGACGATGATGCCACACTCATAGAACCGATAAAGGAAGCGGCGTAGATTTCAAGATGATGATCATCGCTATCCAAGAAAGCGCAGCGACGCCAGTTGAGTCTATGACTCTCAAGCCGCGAGCCGAGCGAACTTGATGCCTTCCTTGACCTCGCGCCTGATCGCCGGGAGACTTTCAAGATAGTTGTCGGCCGCGAGTGTGAGGCTCTCCTTCGACAAGGCCATCCTAAAGGACTGGTCGTCCCAGTCTTCGTTCGCGCGCTTAGCGAGCGCGAAGACTGTCGCCTTCCCAACGCGGCGAGCGAGGTGGCGACGCGCCGCAGCGATGATAAGATCGCGCACCGTCTCCGGGTCTCCTTCGCCAACGAACTCCGGCTCAACGTCCTCCAGCGTGCGCGTCACGGCCTCGTAGAGGCCGTTTACGAACAAATCACCCGTTTCAAGAATGAACAAGGCGCCGCGGCCTTTAAGGCCCTTCTCGTTCACCTCCTCGGGCTTGATGAGCATGATGAAATTCGGCGGCTTCTCGAACACCTCGTATAGCGAGGTCGAGGTCGCGCCCTCGGGAGCCTCGCGGAAGCGGCGCGTGCTTTTCCGTCCCGTACCTCCACCTTCCGAAGCTCCGGTCCCGGCGCCATTTGCGCCGACGGCTACCTCTTCGCCCTTCGTATCGTCGGACGGGTGGCCCTCTTGCGGATCAAGCTTGCGGCCGAGCACCTTTACCTTGAACTTGTTGAGAAGATCCTGGAGTTCCTTCTGAAGGTCGGTGAAGTCCTCAGTCTTGCGCGGGCTCGCGTTGCGGATGACCTCCTTGACCCACTCCGGCATGATCTCACGGACGCAAAAGGCGTAGTCCTGCGGAACGATGTCGATCGCCGTGTCCTTGGTGATGAGCCGCTCTCGGTACTGGCTCGGCCGGGCTTCCGCATCGTCAAGCTCGATGTGAACGCACAACTCCTTGGAACCGAATGGAATGCCGAAGTGCGGCGCTGCGGCCGACCATTCGTTCCCGGTCATCACCGAGTAGAGCTCGTCCTTGTGGACGAGCCCGCACGTTGTCGTGGAACTCGCAAGCGCACCCCGCGACGACATCCGCAGACCCGACTTGTCCCCCACATTCGGGTCGTGGAGAAAGTGAATTGTGATGTTCATTTCCGGGACGCGGATGCTTTCCACCTTGGCGTACCGATCGTAACGCTGGCCAATAGGCGTAAGCATGCGCGTATTCCCGAGCCGATGGTAGACATCGTCAAGCTTCAGCTTCACGCCCTCCGGAAACCGGTAGAAGCGACGATAGAGCGCTGTCGCGACGTAACCTTTGTCCGTCGGCGTTGAGGCAAGGGGACGTGCTGCCGTGTCTTGGTCGTCACTATTCCCGAGGAGCGCGACTTCTGTCCAATCGAACGACAGGTCGCAGCCGTCCTTTACCGCGAGGGCCGTCACGTCGATGACCGTGTCACGCTTGGAATTGTTCAGCACCCGCTCGAATCGGACGTACTGCTTCAGGTCGGAGTCATATCCCAAGATAACTTCGCTCACCTTGCCGTTCTTGCAAGAGCGAAAGCGCATGCCGTGCTGATTATTGGCGAGCGAGCTGACCTTTGCGCCGACGCCGAAGTTTTCATCGATGCCAAGCGTCTTGTCGATGCGGCAAGCAAGGTTAGTGGCCTTCTTGAGCTCGACGGCACTCATGCCAGGTCCGGTGTTCCAGATGACCGCCTTGCGCACGCCGTCGATTTCGCGCGTAGTCCAGTGGACGATTTTCTCTCCCGTGGAATTTGATGCCGCCTCGATGGCGTTCATCGTAAGCTCCCGGATCATCGTCCAGTGAGGCGCACGCTGAATCTGTGTGGTAACGCTGAAAGGAATGTCTGCGATCGCAAGTGCTTCATTCGGCATTGGCCAACCCCTCCCGGTGCTTCCTACAACTTAAACGTCTTTTGGGAAGGTCCACCACTCGGATCGAACTTCCGCTCCAAATCAGACACAGCCTCTTTGAGGGCCTTCAAAATCTTCTTCACGTCGCCGTCGTCGTAATTGTACGACCGCCTGTTGGCGAGGTTGCCGATTTTTCTAATGGCACCAAGGGCGGCTTGAACGCGTCCTTCCGCAAGCTTCACGAATTTGGTGCGCTTCTCGGTGTCTTCCTTCATCAATAGCGACTTCCGTAATATGACGTAGTTTGCCGTATTTCGATGAATATCATCGCGATAAATGACAAGATTGACAAGACGAATTTCTGAGAGATATGTGCAATGAAATTCAAGACATTGATTCTGCTGCATTTTATGTCGAGAGACAGGTCATCACCCGAGCCCAGAGCAACTTCATTACGCCGCACTCGCGCTCGATGTAGGCGAATCGCCTGACAGGTGTGCGCGCCAGTAGCTAGCGACAACAACAGAAATAGAACGCCTGGCACGAAGAAGGCGCCGGGACAGAGTTCAGGGTTCAAAGGACAGCGTGAGATGCTTCTGCCGATCGCAGGCAAGACAGGCTAAGGAAGCCTCGGGCGCGGGGGGGGGGGCGAAAGAGGCAAGTCGGCCGTTAACCTTCTGTTTACCTATCCATTCCCCGCCCGCAACCTGTCGGATAGGCTGTGAGCTGGTTGCGCGTGTAAGAGGGCCTCAGACCCCCGCCGCGCTTGTGCGGGTGGCGTCATGAGTAAGGTTGGGAACGGCGCATCCGCGCCGATGACCCCCTTGCAATTTGTAGAAAAGTGGAAGCCCGTAACCCTCAGCGAACGGGCCGCGGCTCAATCGCATTTTTGCGACGTATGTAGATTGCTCAGCCACCCTGATCCCGTACAGGCCGATCCGTCCGGCGAATGGTTTACCTTCGAAAAGGGAGTCAAAAAATCCGGCGGAGGTGATGGTTTTGCTGATGTTTGGAAGCGTGATTATTTCGCATGGGAGTACAAAAAGAAAAAACGAAATCTCGATGAGGCTCTTGGGCAACTTGCGAGGTATGCGCTCGCGCTGGAGAATCCGCCTCTTCACATTGCCTGTGACACTGACCGCTTTCGCATCGTTACAGCTTGGACCAATACAGTACCGCGATCATTCGACCTTTCACTTGACGACATCCTAGTCCCGGCAAAATTGGATATTTTACGGTCTGTTTTCTATGACCCCTCCGCCTTAAGGCCCGGCGAGACAAGAGCCGACTTAACAGAGGCGGCGGCCAAAAAATTTTCCTCGCTGTCGCTGCGATTACAGCAACGCGGCAATAGCCCCGATGATGTCGCTCATTTCATAAGTCGGCTCGTGTTTCTTTTCTTTGCTGAGGATGTGAAGTTACTGCCGCGAAATTATTTTCGTCGCGTACTGCGTGAAATGGCTAACAAGCCAAAGGAATGCAAAGAACTTCTCGATGGCTTATTTGCTGTTTTGCGAAAGGGGGGCAGGTTTGGGGTGGACCGGTTACCTCATGTCAATGGAGGTTTATTCGATGAGCGTCCCGCACTCTGGCTTGACGACTCCGAAATAAGCCTACTGATCGCGGCTGGCAGCGAAAATTGGGCTCACATTGATCCGTCTATCTTTGGCACTTTATTTGAACGTCTATTAGACCCAGACAAGAGAAGTCAAATTGGTGCGCATTATACTGATCCTGACAAAATCATGTTGATACTTGAGCCTGTCTTATTCCGGCCATTGCGGCGTGAATGGTCTGAGGCAAAGGTGGAGATAGAAAATCTTGTTACAAAAGCGAACATAAAAGGAAGTCGCGCACTTCTGCCAAGATTTCCTTCGGTAGGGCCGGAAATCATACAGGGAATCGAATTAAATCCGCTTGCTGCCGAACTCGCACGGACGACGATCTGGATCGGCGATATCCAATGGCACATTCAAAATGGGTTTTATAGTAGGCCAGAGCCGATACTACGACCGCTGGAAACGATTGCCTGTCGAAATGCGCTAATTGAAGTGACTCAGGGCAATGTGCCAATTGAAGCGAAATGGCCAACCGCAGAGTTTATCGTTGGGAATCCGCCGTTCCTCGGCATTCGATTGATGCGCAAAGGACTTGGAGACGAAACTGTTGAGGCGCTATTCCGAGTCTACAATGGTCGTGTTTCACGCGAAGCTGACTATGTTTGTTATTGGTTTGAGAAGGCAAGAGCGGAAATCAGCGCCGGGCATACCAAACGAGCTGGCTTAGTCGCAACAAACTCAATCCGCGGCGGTGCGAATAGACGTGTCCTCGATAAAATCGCCGAAGAAAATGTTATTTTTGATGCTTGGAGTGATGAAGCTTGGGTCATTGAGGGAGCAGCAGTTCGGGTATCGATTATCAGTTTCGGAAAAGAATGTGCTGATTTTCACCTGAACGGTGAGCCAGTATCGAAGATCAATGCAAACTTAACGAGCAAATCATTCGATATTACAAAGGTTCGTGCTCTTGCAGAGAACGGCAACGTTTCCTTTATGGGAGATACGAAAGGCGGAGCTTTCGATATTCCTGGCGACCTAGCTCGAAAGTGGTTGCGGCTTCCAACAAATCCTAATGGGCGAACAAATTCAGATGTCGTTCGACCGTGGGCTAATGGACTTGATGTCACCGCACGTCCACGTGACATGTGGATTATTAGTTTCGATCCGGAAATGTCGGAGCGCGATGCGTCATTGTATGAAGCGCCGTTTGAATACATCAAAGAGCATGTGTGGCCAGTGCGGAAAAAGAATAGACGGGAAGCGTATCGAGATCGCTGGTGGCTCCACGTCGAGCCCCGACCAGGTATGTGGCGCGCATTGAAAGGAAAAGAACGATGTATTGTGACGCCGGAAACACCAACTTACACAGTATTTTCATGGCTTCCTACGACCGTATTGCCCGACAAAAATCTGACAGTAATTACAAAATCAGATTATACGACATTCGGGATACTACAATCTCGGTTTCATATTCTGTGGACGAGGGCAATAGGATCACCTTACGGAAATCACCCAACTGCCATTAGATACAATAGCACCCGAATTTTTCAAACGTTTCCGTTTCCAGATGGTTTAACTCCAGATAGGGATGGAAAGCTTTATCAGGATGACAAGCGCGCCATTGCAATTGATACGGCAGCTAGAACGCTGGATAATTTACGAAACGCGTGGATAAATCCGCCCGAATTGGTCCGCGTCGAACCGGAAGTCGTAACTGGATATCCCGATCGAGTTTTGCCGACAAATGCAGCCGCAGAATCTCTTTTGCGCGAGCGTACCCTGACAGAACTTTATAATAACCAGCCTCAGTGGCTTGTAGATGCACATCGAGTGCTGGATGACGCTGTTGCGAATGCCTACGGCTGGAATCCAGATCTTCCTGATGATGATATACTTTCGCGGTTGTTGGCGCTAAATCTTTCGCGGCCGGCAGCATCGGAGACCGAAACATTGTCGCCGCACGTCGCAAAGCGGAAGAGACGCACAATAACGCCAGATGAAATACGGCAAAACCCACAATTTACATTTACAATTCCAGGCGGAAAGAAAAAACAACGGCGTGAAGAGCGGGCACCTAAGAAGGTGTCGTCTAGAGCACCAAGAAGCTCACGGCGCGGCCAATCATAGCTATTGCTTCCCGCCCTCGATTACACGGAATTGCCGCCGGCGATCTGGCGCTGAACTGCCGCACCAAAGGGATGTGCCCAAAGCCATACCCAGTTGGACTAAGTGGGCAGCGTGACGGCGCTGAATGGCATTGAGGGAGTGCCGTCGATCATGAGCTTCAGGTAGATGCGGTGGTTGGGGAGCTGTAGGAGGTCGATTTCCTCGAATACCTCATGGAACTCTCGGGCAAGGTAGGGCGAGTCCTCGGCGCCTACCCGAAAGGAAATTATGGTGCCGGCGTTGCCTAGGACGGCGTGACGGACGTCCGGCTCTAGCTGGTGCAGATACTGGTGGGCGACGGTGAAGCCGAGGCGGTACTTTCGCATTTCGGAGAGCATGTTGGCGAGCGCGAGGGTCGTGAAGCTCTGGAACTCGTCCACATAGACGAAGAAGTCGCGGCGCTTGGTGGGGTCGAGTTCGGCGCGGCTATAGCCGGCAAGTCCGATCGTGGTGACCAAGAGCCCGCCGAGAAGCGAAGAACTGTCCTCGCCGATCCGCCCCTTCGCGAGATTCACCAGCAATACTTTGCCTTCATCCATTATACGACGAATGTGCAGCTCTTGTTTAGACGCCGTGAGGATGCGGTTGAGAAGGGGATCGGCCAGGAAGGCGCCGACCTTGTTTTGTATCGGAGCAATGCCGTCGGCGCGATAGCCGAATGTGAAGCGCTCAAACTCCTTCTGCAGGAAGTTTCGGACTGTCTCATTTTGTAGAGTTGCGACGATAGATTTTCGATACTTGCTGTCAGAGATAATCCGTAGCACGTCGTGCATCGTCGCGTGAGGCTGCTCCAAGAGGGCCATGAGCACGTTTCGAAGTATGTGCTCCATGCGAACGCCCCAGGCCTCAGGCCACATTTTTGCAAAGACCTCCATGAGGCCGGAGGCGGCAAGTGCAATGCGGTCTTGGCGGACTCGGCGCAGAGGATTGTATCCATACGGCTGCGACGGGTCGGCGGCGTCGAGATAAAGCACGTCTGGCGATCGTTCAGGAGGAATACGGTTTGCGATCCGCTCGATCAGGTCGCCGTGGGGATCGATAAGCGCGAAGCCGTTGCCACGCTCGAGGTCTTGCAGAGCCATCCTCTCAAGAAGTGTCGACTTACCCGTGCCAGTCTTTCCGATGATGTAGACGTGCGAGAACCGGTCCTCGCGTTTGATACCGAACAGTCGCCGATCATTTCGAAAATCAGTGCGGGCGAGATGCAGAACATCGTTTGATTGATGCATTCGGGCAGGATACGCGGGCGCGGAAGCTCTGCACGACGCAGTGGCGTGTCGTGGTGGCTTATGCGGGGGCCACTCAAAGACTGGTCAAATTCGCCAGCCGCGGCGTCTTCCGCGCTTTCCCCTGGCAAGGAAAATATCAGCAGTCAAACACGGGCGTCGGGCAACGTCTCAGCCTCGGATTTCGGCACCTTCGGTCTCGGGTGTCGATAGCGGGGCGGAGGGGCAAAGATCGGACCGCTGTTACAAGCTAAGTCCCGGTCGGCCTCTGCCTCGCGATCCGTCAACCGAAACATCGGTTGCCGGCCAGCGAGGAGGAGTGCAATGCAACTTGTTCTGACGACCAAAGCCCAAAAGCTTATGAAACTGTGCGAGGTCGAGGGTTACACAAATGTCATCGATCTCGTCGAGGCCGTGTGGTGCGACAGTGTCTGCCCGGCCATCTGCATGACGGAAGGGTGCGACTACACGGCGGAGATGGAGCCCGACCAACAGGAAGGGCACTGCGAAGCGTGCGGAGGCAACACGCTCATGTCGGCCTTGGTTCTCGCTGGCCTCATATGAGGAGGCCGGCATATGAGCAAACTGAAAGAGTACGAGAAGATTCGGGTTCTCAACGACAACTTTCGCACCACGTTCATCGGCGGTCAGCTCTATCTGACGATCGGCGTCGCTGAGCTGCCGATCGATGTAAAGGCGCAGGCCTTGCTCCTGGTGAAGACGTTCAAAGACTTCACCGGCGGCAACGACCCGCACGGCGAGCACGACTTCGGCAGCTTCGAAGTTGCTGGCGAGAAGTTCTTTTGGAAGATCGACTACTACGATCTCGACCGTCGATATGGCTCCGAAGATCCAAGTGATCCCGAGAAGACGAGGCGCGTGCTCACGATCATGCTCGCCGAGGAGTATTGAGCCATGCCAGTCAATGGAAAGCGCGTCTATACGCTTGCCGAGTACACGGTCGAACAGAAGCAGGATGGTTGGTACTTCGGTCGCACCGCTCGGTACGAGGACAAGGAAGAGCGCAGGGGGCCTTACAAAAGTATTGCGTCAGTGACCCTGGTGATCGCTCGCGAGTTAAAGCGGGAGATCACTCGACGCCATGTCTTACCTGCTGCCGGGGCCTGAGATGGCGGCCAGATTCATCGTCATCGATGGAAAGCGGTACCTCTGGAGAGAAATCCTGCAACTGCGTCGAGAGCAGCGAAAGGCGGCAAGAAAGCCGCAACTCACGTTGTTCGAGCTGAAGGAGGACAGCCGCCCGGCTAGCCAGCGGACGGCCGAAGGTCGCTTCACGGAACCAACGCTCTTTCGGATCGACTGAGCTTCGGTGCGAACCGTTCCCACGGGCAGCGGGGAGGGGGTAGGGCCGGGCTCTGGGACTAGCGAGACGGCCGATCCTTGTGATCCGCGAGGTGCTGAAAATCAATTGCCCCGCTCTCTATAAAGGAGCGGGGCTTTGTTTTGTTTGAGCCAGTCGTCGGGGATTGGCTTGCGGGCTACCTTGCATCTTTCAGATGCTGTTGTATAATTCTTTCAGCTCCGCTCCCTGACAATTTGGTCTCGCCGCAGCCCCAAAGCATCTCACGCCAGCGCGTGGGCTTCTCCGGGCTGCGGCGACATCCATCACGGATTCGCTTTGAGCAGCACCATAAGGAGCTGATCATGGGACGAATCTCTACGGACCAATCCCATCAAGTCATGGCCGTGCTGGCCACCAACGTTGATTGGGACACAGTCGATTTCGACGGATTGCAGGACCTCATCGTCCGCCGTCCGAAGGACGCCGGCGCCGCGTTCGGTGCGTGGCTTCGGAATGGAGGCCGGTTCAACATAAAAGGACCGAGCGCACTCGTCGTCGACCGCTCGAAGCCCTTCGACCCTGTGAAGTTCATCGGTTCCGGCTGGTCGATCGTCGAGGAGGACACGCGTTCTCTTGCGCTCACCGAGATCGATTTCTCGAAGGTGCGCTTCGAAAGCGGCCTTCAAGACGGTGAGCGCTACATCACCGGCGAGGAGAAGCTGAAGCGCCTCACGGCGATGCCGGAAATCCGGCTCGACACCAAGATCGGCCAAGCCCTGTACGAGGAAAAGGGCCAAGCGACGCTCCGCTTCATCCACGACCACTTCAACGTGTCGTGGTTCGAGCTGGCGGGAACCGTTCTGCGCTACTCGGTCGGCCACCGGTACTTCCTGTACCTCTACCGGGTCGGGGACGGTTCGTGGGCCTGGCGCTACCGCTGGCTCGACCGCGGTCGCCGCCGCGGCAGTGTCTCGCCGCTCCTCGCAAGTTGAACTATGCTTTGGGACCTTGGATTGTCCCTTGGTCCCTTGGCTTTCGGCCCTGCACTCGCGGGGCCGATTTCTTTTGGAGCCACGACAGCATCACAAATGCCGCCTGAAGGCGGCATTCGCGAAATTCTGCGATATATCAGTTTTCCCTATCCCGCTCTCTGGTAATAATTCGGAAGCAACGTGTTGTAGTGCGTTGCCCGCCGGTTGCCGTAAAACTGATAAAAAGCTGTTTACTACTGTTTACGTGCGCGTACGTTTGATCAGTCCGTCGTCGGCTCATAATTCTTTCATTAGAGCCAATAATCCTGATTTCGCGCGCTCGATTTTCGTCTTTGCGAATCTCACTTCTCAGGGTTCGATTCCCCGTAGGGTCATCAGTTGAGATAGCTAGATCGTTTACGTCGGACCCAATTTCATCTCGAGGGTCAGCCGTATTTTCGCTCAAGCTGATTTTCACCGATTTCTCTTCTTTGGGCCTCCTGCCACTGGTTGACGCCAGGTTGCCCAAGATTCGCATCAATCATCGCTCGCGGATTCAACATTTCGATTGCCGACCGCAAGGTTGACGGCGCCACGTGCGCGTAGCGCATCGTCGTCGTGATGCTGCTGTGACCCATGAGTTCCTTGATTGCCGACATTGGCACCCCGCGCATGGCGAGATGGGACGCGAACGTGTGCCTAAGGGTGTGCCAGCCGATTATTCTCAACCCCACCCGCTTACAGAGCTTTCTGATTGCATAGTTCAGTCGATAGTTGTTGAAGGGTTGACCATCGCGGGCGAGAAACACGTATCCGGTCTCTCCCTTGCGACGGTACAGCATCTCATACACGTCGGCATCGAGAGGTATGTGCCGAGTCCTGTTGCTTTTCGGCGGTACCAGCACTTTCCGATAATCGTCCCGTGAATGCCGGACTGAGATGCTTCGGTTCAACCAATCCACTGAAGACCACTGCAGTCCTTTGATCTCTCCTTGCCGCATGCCCGTGCGAAGCGCCGTCAGAATCATCTCGTACATGACCCCAATTGCGTGCCGCAAAAGTAACTCGCATTCTTCTGGGGACAGGTAGTCGATGTCGGGACTGGCGCATTTTGGCCACTTGATTTTGGGTGGCGCTCCTTCCAGTTGCAGCCATTCGTACGCCGTAGCGAGACACTTGTTTAGAACCGTTAAGCGATTCCTGATCGTCTTATTCTTGAACCCAAGCTTGACCTGCTGCGCCTTGTAACGCTCGATGTCGTGCGGGCCAATTTGCCCGACCGACATATTGCCAAAGAAGGGAACGAGGGATGCTGCCAGAACATATTTCTTCGCCAACTGCTCCGAATATTTGTTGTTGGGCTTTACGTAGTCCTCGTACCATTGCTCTGAGAACGCCCTGAAGGTTGGATTTTTCTGCTTCAGCTCTATCACACCGTCTATTGTTTCGCCGCGCGCCAGTCTTTGTCGTAACCAGATCTCATGTGCGATGGCTCCATCGCGCGAGTTGTCGGGACTGCGCTTTCTGTATCTTTTGCCACTGAACCCGAAGTCAATCCACCACGATTTTCTTATCTTTCGTGCTGCCATAGATTGTTATTAGTCGATCCAGCGCACCCGTCGTTTTGCCACGTACAACGCAATATCTGATTTGGCGAAACGAATACGTCCTCCTACTTTGATGAATGGGAGTTGCCGTTGCTGCTGCAAGCGCCGGACTGTCGGCACGGATATTCTGAGTAATTCGGCTACTTCGGGAATCGTGAGCAGTCCGAGCAGCGGGTCTGTGTCAATCGACATAGATGTCAGAGAACGGGATAGGGGAGGCAACTGCGAATAACGATACCGCGTTATTTATGTTTTGGCGAATCATCATACCCATTCAGTTCGTTTTCGCGGCGATGTCACGCAGATAGATCGCGCCAACCCTGCGAAGCAGTTCAGGGCTTATACCGTTCAGATATGCGAAGTTGTTTAGGTGGTGTTCGACGATATGTTCGAACGGCAATTCAGCGAGGAGATGAAAAGCTCGGCGTTGGAGTTCGTAGGAATCGGATGCCCCTGGGGCGTTTAAGTCCGCGAGGAGGATTTGCCTTTTGGCATCGATGTACGATCTAAGGCCGCTGCGCCCCAGGATGTGGTAGCCCGTAGGCGTGAGGGTTATCGGCGATCCGGTCCTAAATAGTTTTGTTCGGTGATTTTCGGAATCGAGCATAAGCTCGGTGACCGTCTCCTTCAGCCATGCAACGGTAGTTTCGAGGGCGGTCAATCGACCGTTCGAGTAATACGCAACTGCGATCAGCGAGCCCATGATGCTCAGGAAATACTCCCAGCTGATATTTATGGTCAGTCCGTCCATGGGTGAGGATGGTACGCAACATATACCGTGGTACCAGACGCCATGCGTTGCGAGTTCGGCTACACATGGCGCCTGTCGAAACCGGATGGAAAAGGCACCATCCGTTTATGGAAAGGCATGCGAAGGATGAGAATAAGGAAAAGCGCGCGATCCCGATCGTGTCAGCCTGTCTTGCCGGCGGGAGGATGATAGAACTCGTATATGATCCGGATCAGCGACGCACTGCATTGGCTGTCTGGGAAAATGGCACGTGGCGAATTGAACGGGCGATTGAAGGAGGCGGTGGGGAGAAGCTTGTCCCTTTTTCGGCAAGCAACAATCTCATCAAAAACGAAATTGTGCAGCTGCCCAGCAAGCCGGTCGATTACGGCACGGAGCATCAGCTCCTCTCTGAGATCAGAGCGTTTATCCATCGATACGTCGACGTGCGGCCGGCTTTTGAGATGATCGCAAGCTACTACGTCCTGCTGACATGGCTCTATGACGCTTTTAATGAAGTGCCCTACCTTCGTTTGCGCGGCGACTGGGGAAGCGGCAAGACGCGCGCGCTCATGACCTTTGGTTCGATCTGCTACAAAGCTTTTTTTGCCAGCGGGGCCTCCAGTGTCTCGCCGATATTTCACATTCTTGACGCCTTCGGCGGAACCTTTGTCTTCGACGAAGCTGACTTTCGGTTCAGCGACGAAAAGGCGGAAATCGTGAAGATTCTGAATAACGGTAACGTCCGCGGTATGCCGATTTTGCGCACGATGATGAACCGACAACGAGAGTTTAATCCGCGCGCTTTCCGTGTTTTCGGCCCAAAGCTTGTCGCGACGCGTCGAAGCTATGACGACAGGGGACTGGAAAGCAGGTTTCTCACCGAGGACATGGGTCCTCGGCCGCTTAGGCCTGACATCCCGATTAATCTGCCGACGAGCTTTAGTGCGGAGGCGCGCGAACTACGAAACAAGCTGCTCTTGTATCGCTTTCGTCATCTAAGTGATACCACGCTCGACGCGAGCCTGGCCGACCCTAAATTGGAACCTCGCCTCAACCAGATTCTCTTGCCGCTTTTGAGTATCGTCCGGGAGCCGGCGCTTCGAGACGAATTACGCTCGGTGGCGGCCGACGCCCAATCCAGCCTCATTGCAGAACGCGGACTGTCGATCGAGGCCCAGGTCTTGGAAATCACGGCCGATCTTATGGCAGCCACGAGGAACCGCCAGTCCGTTCCGGTGGCCGACATTGCGGCCGGTCTTACGAAGTACTACGGCCCTGAGTACGAACGACCGATCACCAACCGGTGGGTGGGTGGCGTTCTTCGGAACCGACTTAATGTGCGCACTCTGAAAAGTCACGGCATTTACGTCGTGCCAATAACTGAACGCTCAAAAATCGAAGGTCTCTGCGCGCGGTATGGGCTTGAGAGCCGTCGGGTGGACGTGGGGACATCGGGGACGGCGTAGGGCTCGCCATGGGATAATTGGGGTACGCAAGAGCGGCCCAGAATAACGGGCTTGGTCGAACGCTCGCGCTGTCGGCATCGTCCCCTCGTCCCCACGTCTACCTGCACAGCGTGGATTCAGCGGGACCCTAGAATAATTCAGGCTTTCCTAGAGGCCATTGGCCGATTTGACCAGTAATGGTGTCTGCCGCCCTTCGCTGGCTTCGGCGAATATGCCGCTCGTGCGCTAGCGAGTGCGGCTGCACGAACTAACTATGAATACAAACCTAGAATGCTATCTGAAGCCTTATCGTCGCCGCTGGGGTCTTAAGCAAGGCGAACTCGGAAGATTGTTAGGGTTCGAAACGGGCACTATCGTCTCTCGATTTGAGAGAGGAGTCCAGAACCCGACCCTTGAGAACGCCTACGCCCTCGAAATCATATTTGGCACGGCACCAATCGAGCTGTTCCCGGGCCTCCATGCCGAGGTTGGGCGAAATGTGATCGGTCGTGTTCGCACTCTGTATGATGAGCTGCAAGGAGATACCTCCAGCGAAACCCGACTAAAACTTGATCTATTTGAAGACGTATTTGAGCGATGGGAAAAGCGCTCAAACATGGAACATGACTGATCGCGCCGGCCACGGTTTCGTAATTGCAGTGTATCCGAATACAAACGGCATCTCGTTCGCCGTCTTTGAAGGAGCGGCTTCTCTCGTGGACTGGGGTGGCCGAGGTGCAGGATACAAGCATCGCCGAGATCGGTTGCTCGAAAATGTCTCGGCCTTGTTTGAGCGATACCAACCGGCGACCCTCGTTCTTCAGAATATGAATCGACGTGGAACCCCTCGAAGCCCGCGGATACGTGCCCTTAACGCGGAAATCGCCGCGCTTGCGAAATCGCGCCGTATCCCGGTTTGCTCATATAGCCGTATCGAGGTTCAGAAAGCCTTTGCGTCATTGGGGCCCGTTACCAAGGTTGGAATTGCCGAAACGATCGCAAAGCAGATCCCAGCTCTTGATCGGCTCGTACCCCCGCCGCGCAAACCCTGGCACTCAGAGCACCGTCGTATGGGAATATTCGATGCCGCCGCGCTTGCAATGACATTCGTCTACGCTCGACGGGGTATCCAAAAACAGACCTAGACGGCCTGTCGGTTACGTTCTTTGGTAGGACAAAAATTGATACATAACAGGAGCCTAAGGGTTACTCTATCCACACGGCTCATGTGCCGAGAATGAGGAGACCGCACTCGCTGATATACTGAATGCACACCCCCAAATAAGAACCTGACGAAAACTCCGCCTTGGAGCGGGTTTACTCGTCAGGTTTCCCGAATCCAAGGCGGTGTTTTTATGGGGACCAATAACCTGACGCAGCGGAGCCTTTCCGCACCTTTGTATCATATCGACATCGACGGCGCTCGCCACGTCGCTGCAGCGGTGCTCGCTGCTCAAAGCGGCTACACTCGTGATTATATCGCGCGGCTGGCGCGGCAGCACCGTATAGCGGGGCGACAGCTCGGCACACACTGGTATATCAATGAGGTGTCCTTTTGGGAGTTTCTCATGCGGCAGGAAGCTTTGCGCGCCGAAAGGGCTCATCAACTAGGCCTTATTCGCCGACTTGAATATGGTGACGCCCAATCCGCATTAAAAAAGGCGGTATGATGGACGACCAAAGTGTTCGTGAGGTTAGTACTTTGATTATTGTTTGTATGTTGGGAGCTTTCGCGCTGTCGGCAATCTTGTTCATTATTACGCTTTCAGGCTCGCACACTTCAATAAGTTCAAATTCCGATACCGCTACGAGCACCGATCGGTAAGTCGTTGGCTAATGGACTGGTCCGGATGCCCCCTCCATCTCGCGAACCACGCGCGATCGCTCAAGCCAATCGAATACCAGCATCTGGATTACAGCGGAATCCCATTGGCTAGGCGCATTGGCGAGGTAGTCCGGCTGTAACCACATTCGCACCTTCTGCCAGTCTGGTGCAGAAAGTCCAGGTGGACATTGTCCAAGGTAGCAGGCAACTAACCCGCTCGGAAATTGAAGTCGACCAACGGCAGGTTCTTCACGCACGATATTATGCTGCCATTGCTCCTTCAGACGTATCCGCTCATCAAACCATTCGACGTATGCCTCGCCGATCGTGTCGGGACGATCCTGGCGCCAGGAGGGAAACGCCGTCTTAACACGACGGCCTGAGATTCCCACTTCCACATCAACGTCCCGTATGCGCGCTCGTAAGTAGAAACGGGGCTCGCGGGCCCGCGTCACGCGTCTCAGCACAAATGGATCAGGATGGTCGAGAACTTCGATGATGGCCTGTAAAATATCGCTTTGCGACCATTTTGCAGGGAAGAGTGTTTTGCCACCGATCGGGCTGGTCCCGTATTTGGCCGCCGCACGTGTGTTGTCCCAAGCACGCCCATTGAAGTAGCGTCTCGGGACACGAAAACACCGAACGCCATTACGCCGCTCTGCAATTCTCCAGCGAATCTGGTCGACGAGAAGAAATTTCGCCCATCGTTGTCCGGAAAGGTCGAATCCCACATGTCCATACATCGCAATGATCTGCTGTCGCGCTTCGGCTGGGTTGAGGTTCGCGATAGCTGACTTAAAACGCTTCAGTTCGGCGGGAGGCCACTTCGAAAGTGCCACATCCGCTAGCTTCTCAAATGTCTCAAGCAGATGGCCGCCGCCGGTGAGCTCCGAACCCGAGTGCGTTTCACCGTCGATGTGCCTGAGAACGCTGTTGGGATAACGCACCAAATGCGATCGCGCACTTTGAATCCAGGGACGCAAATCGGGATGCTGGGTGAGCAACGGCTCGAAGGCGGACGCAATGGGCTCGCGTACTTTCGGAACGAGCTGCAGAAACGAGCGCGCCTGACTGACTGGAGCGAGCGTACCAAGATGGGTAAGCCGCGCCTGCAGCGCCATCCGCCCGGTTTTATCTTGGGCCGAGTAGGTGAACGCAATTTCACGGGCTTCCTGCAATGACACGTTAAGAAGCTCGGCAAGGCCGCGTTTTATTCCCAAGCCTTCTGGTTCGACAATCATGTCGACAAAGGGGGCAGCTCTGCGCAAAAGCCGCCGGCGCAGATTAGGTGGGAGTCGATGTACGTCGAAATGAGATGCTAATTTTGTGAATAGCTCGCCCGGATTTCGGAGCAACGCTATCTCGCTTTTGAGACGCTGCCGCATCACGCCTAGCTGTGCTTAGGGTCAACAATTTGGCATTGTACGCCGTTCCCGTATCGCTCGCTACAGCGCTAACTTCCGTATCTCGCCTCGGTATCTCGGTATCTCGGCATAGTATCTCCTCGCCGCTCACCGGGACTGTGACCCAAAGTCGATTAAGCCGACTCCACCAAGCTAGTGGCGGCAAATTGGCACGTCGGCTTGGAGATGCCCCAAGGCAATTTACGGCTGTTGAACCGGGTCTCGCCCGCGCCACAGTCCATGTGAAGCTATTCGGAAGCGCTGCAACTACGGGCGACAACCCGAATAGCCCGACTTATCAACCTATTCGTCCGGGCGCACGCGGCTGCTGCGGTACAATGATCAGTATCGCCACCGTATGACCGCCATCGTCCAAAGAGCTTTTTACTCTCCGTGCGTATGAGAGACGCCATCTTCGTGGATGGCGTTCATTATATTTCGACCGTCGATGCCGCGGAACAGACGGCCCGCAGCGCTGACTATATCGCGCTCCTCTCCCGCCAGGGAAAGGTTCGCGCGAAGCAAATTGCGCGCAGATGGTACGTCGATCTGACCTCGCTCGACCGCTTTCTCGCCGAGCGGAATGAGCAGGAAGAAAAGCGCCGGGCGGACCTCTCGGCACAATTGCGCGCGGCGAGCGAGCGCAACGCCCAACTCGCGGAAAGTTCCCGCGCCAGCACGATCACCAAGGCGGCCAGCCACGGCGCCAATCAATTTGTAGAAAGCGTCCGTGCGAGAACGATCGCGAGAGCGGCGTCCATTGCGCGAAGTACCACGGGACAAATTCCGTACGATGCCGTTTCTCCCGCATTCGAAGTTCTACACAAAGTTCTTGCTGCAACGCTCGCGCTGACGCTCGTCGTCGGTTTGTATTCGGCAGAAGGCTCGCTCATCGCCACCTCGCCGCAATTTATTCCGGGCACGAACATTACGCCGGCGGGCGAAGTTGCCGCCGCGAGTAGCTTTCTTGGCGGCACGTTCGGCCAAATCGCGAGCGTATTCATAAAAGGCGCGGATGCTTTTCTCGCACCTTTGTACGGCGTGCATCTCGCGCAAGAAAACTCCCCGCAAGGAGTCGTCGCGGTACAAGTGGCGCCCGTCCCTCCGAGCGCGCCGAGCGCACCCTCGCAACCCGTGCACCGGATGGTGGTCGAGGCTCCCGTCATCGAACGCGTCGTGCAAAGCCAGAACGTGCTCTCCTCCGGCGGCATTACGCAAGTCGAACTCACGCAGCAACTGCAGGAGCTCGACAACGCCCTCACGGAAAAGCTCAACCTCGCGACCGCCGCCAACTCCACCGCCATCGCGCAGAACTACGAGGTCACCGCACAGACGAACGCGATCGACCAGCTCACGAACACCACGATTTCCGACCCTTCTATTTCGGGCGGATCGATTGCAAACGCGGGTATCTCCGGCGCGACGATGTCCGATTCGGTATTTACGGGCACGACGACCCTCGACGTCCTCGCGGTTTCCTCTCTCGCGACTTCGACCTTCGGCGGCGGTATCGATCTTGCGGGCGGCTGCTTCGCGATCAACGGCACGTGCATGTCAGGCGGTGGAATTCCGGGCGGCACAAACTCTGAGGTGCAATTTAACAATGATGGCGTTTTCGACGCCTCACCCGCATTCACGTTTTCGACCTCGACCGAAACGCTCTCGGTCGTAAACGCATCCACAACCAACGCAACCTCTACCGCCCTCTTTGCGACCGTCGGCGATCTCACAACTGGCCTCATCAACACGCTCTCTGGCACGACCCTCACCTATACCACCGCCTCGACCACAAACTTTGCCAACTTCGGCACCGCATACTTCGGCGGCAGCGCAACATCGTCATTCAACTCGGCAGGCCAGCTGACGCTCGCCAATCTCGCGGGCGCGATTCTCGCAGTCAATCCGTCCGGGCAGGTCGTCGCCACCACCTCAATCGGAGTGAACTACCTCGCCGGCACACTGCCGGTTGCCAACGGCGGCACCGGCACCACCACCGCCCCCGCAGGCCAGCTCATCTACGGCGGAGGCAACGCAGGGGCGTACCAGAGTGTTGCCACTTCGACGCTCACGGCATCCTCGCCGCTCACCGGTTCTTTCACCGTCGTCGGCACCGGAGGCTCCCTCGGCTGCCAAACGGCCTCCGGCTCTCAAGCAGGCTGCCTCTCTTCCGGCGATTGGACGACGTTCAACGGGAAGATCGGCGTACTCGGCAACTATGCCTCGACGACAGGTTCAAGCATTTCGCTCTCCACTTCCACCGTGACGACCAACGGACAAACATTGGGAACGACCATCATCGCCTCGGCCAACGGTCTTCTCTTCACACCGACCATCTCCGGCACGCTCGACAACTCCGGCCTCACGCACTCGACCATCTCCGGCGTTTCGCTCGGTTCGAGTCTCAATAATCTCACCATTAATAGCAGCGGTTCCGGCGCATCCTCCGGCGCCACCTACAACGGTTCCTCCGGCGTCACCATTTCGTACAACACGATCGGCGCGCAGGTCGCCGGCACGTACCTGACTGGGCTTGGCAACTACGCGACGACGACCGCAACGGCCGTTTCCATCTCGACCTCGACCGTAACGACGAATGGACAAACGCTCGGTCTCACCGCACTCGTCTCCGCCGGGAACATTCTCCTCACACCCACCATTTCCGGCACCCTCGACAACACCGGCCTCACGCACTCCACGATCACGTTCGCTTCTCCGAACTCCACACTCTCGACCCCGGGCTCCATTGCGCTCGGCTCCACCGCGAACTTCGATCTCAACCTCGGCAACTCGAATTGGTGGACCGCCACCCAGAACTTCACCAACGCCTCCACATCAGAGTTCACCGCAACCTCCACCGTCTGGTTCACCGCACTCGGCTCCGGAGCGGTCTCTGCGGACTCCAACGGCAAGCTTTCTTCTGGCACGCTCTCCATCGCCAACGGCGGCACCGGCACCACCACCGCCCCCGCAGGCCAGCTCATCTACGGCGGAGGCAACGCAGGTGCATACCAGAGTGTTGCCACTTCGACGCTCACGGCATCCTCGCCGCTCACCGGTTCTTTCACCGTCGTCGGCACCGGAGGCTCCCTCGGCTGCCAAACGGCCTCCGGCTCTCAAGCAGGTTGCCTCTCTTCCGGCGATTGGACGACGTTCAACGGGAAGATCGGCGTACTCGGCAACTATGCCTCGACGACAGGCTCAAGCATTTCGCTCTCCACTTCCACCGTGACGACCAATGGTCAAACCCTGGGGCTTGCGATCATCGCATCTTCGAACGGAATTCTCTTTACGCCCACGATATCCGGCACCCTCAACAACGCCGGCCTAACCAACTCCACCATCAGCGGCGTCTCTCTCGGCGGCACGCTCGCCAGCCTCTCCGCGGGCACCGGACTATCCGGGAGCGCATACAACGGCTCCGGCACGCAGACGTTCTCGCTTAACCTTGGGAACGCCAACAGCTGGACTGCACTCCAATCCTTCGCGAACGCATCCTCAACACTCTTCTCCAACACCGGAGCGGCGTACTTCGGCGGCACCGCAACCTCATCATTCAACTCATCAGGCCAGCTCACGCTCGCAAGTCCCGGAGCAAATTCGCTTCTTTATACAAACGGATCAAGCCAAGTCGCGGCGGTCTCACTCCCGAGCTATGTCACGCTCTCCTCTGGCTCACTCGCCATCTCGGCCTTACCCATCGCCGACCTCGCGGCCGACACTATCTCGGGCATCGCGCTCGGCAATAACTTGGGCACGCTCACTTTCGGCACCCACCTCACCGCCGGTGGCTCCTCGTACAACGGCTCCTCCGGCGTCACCATCACGAGTGACGCAACAAATGCCAATACCGCGTCCACCATTGTTGCGCGCGATTCATCGGGCAATTTCTCCGCCGGCACCATCACCGCCTCGCTGAGCGGCAACGCCTCAACCGTCACCACCGATGCCAACCTCACCGGTCCGATCACTTCCTCGGGCAACTCAACAGCCATCGCATCTCAAACGGGCACCGGCTCCACATTCGCAATGAGCGCCTCGCCGACATTTACCGGCAGCATTAATTTCCCTGGCTCCGGTATCTGGAATTCTTCCGGCAACGTCGGCATCGGCACGACGACGCCTGTCGATCCCCTTGATTTAAGAAATACAGCCGGCGCGGATAATGTTTTGCGGCTGATGCAGCAAAATTATCCGCAAGGAGCATATATATTCAGCGTAGATAGCGTGTCCACCGGCGATTTATACCTCAACTCAAACAATGCGGGAACGGTCACTACAGGATTTGAACAAGACAGAAACGGCCGTGTCAGTATTGGGCTGTCTCCGACCACAGGCGTAGCGCAAAATGAGTTGGATATTGCTGGTTCAGAAGCCATCGGCTCGTATGCGGGCAACAACACTGCGCCAAGCAACAGTCTCATCGTCTCCGGCAACGTCGGGATCGGCACGACGACGCCGATAAACAAACTGTCGGTCAACGGTGGTATTGATATAGAGAGTGCGGTCAGCGCCCCTGTTGGTTATCCAGGATTATATGAAGGGTACACGGGCGGCGCTGGTTCAATACTGGCAATAGATCAGGGTTCCGTCTGGGAGAAACTGTCGATAGATGGGAGCCCCCTAGTATTAAACGGCGGCAGCGGCGGCAACGTCGGCATCGGCACAGCAAATCCGGGAGCGCAGTTGAACGTGTATGGTGCTGGGCAAACGACCGCGAATTTGAGTGATTCCGGCAATACAGGTGGCACCATAAAAATCTCAGATAGTGGACCCGCCGGCGGCAACGGCGGAGCGCTTGTATTTTCGGCCGCGGTATCTAATGGAGACAAAGCCCAGGCTGCCATAAAATCTCTTTTGGCCAATGGCGCGGGCAACGGCGGAAGCGATTTAGCCTTTTCAACTCGCAACTCCACCACCGATACGTCTCTGACAGAGAGAATGCGCATTACATCCGGCGGCAACGTCGGCATCGGGACGGCGAGTCCGAACTACCTGCTTGAAGTAGCTGGACAGGTTGAGGCTGATCGTGGCGTTCAAGCAGTGTCAGGTGTGGCCAGCACTCTCTCCGGCTCCGTCGGCTTCGATAACGCAAGCGCAATGCGCTTCTGGACCGATGGGCTGCCCTACACGTTCTATACGGACAAAAACTTCGCGACGTCGCGCATGACGATCTCGGCTGCTGGCAACGTCGGCATCGGGCAAACGAGTCCACAGGGACCTCTCGATGTAGAAAATCTATCGGGTGCTGACAACATTTACTTTGGCGGCACAGTCCCGTCTCCCTCCAACGGGACCATCGACACGAGCCTTAAAGTGGTTGATTCGACGTACAACACGGTGCTCTCGAGAATTAGCACAGTGTATTCCGGGTCCGGTGGCGCCAATGGCT
>Ga0307476_10000271_pt1 | contig 46043 bp, 80 predicted proteins | sample atmos_gasesECM2C_2_FD_203314 | JGI IMG/M metagenome (GOLD analysis project Ga0307476, IMG submission 203314) | Hardwood forest soil microbial communities from Morgan-Monroe State Forest, Indiana, United States - atmos_gasesECM2C_05 | ecosystem: Environmental > Terrestrial > Soil > Temperate... | reverse complement strand
GATAGGGTTTTTGGAAGATTGGCGATCGTGGCGTCGTCTTTAAGCGGGATCCCGGCAGGATTTCCCTGGCGGGTTTTCAAAGAAGAAAGGGTGACGTCATGTTGAAAAGACTATTGCTTGGAGCGGATCTCGCCGCCTGCGCCTGGCCTGCGCATGCGGTGGTGACCACCGTCGAAAATATCGGCTCGATCCTCAACGAAAGCCTGCCCCTGCCGGCCGAGCAGACCCCCGGCCTCGGCGCGGCCTTCGCTCAGTTTTTCGAGTTCAACCTTCCGGTCGCCGAGACGGTGACGCTGTCGATGAGCGACAGCGCCACCGGCTTGCAGCGGGTGGTCGACGGATCGCTCAGCCTCAACCTGTGGTCGACCACCGGAGCGACGCCGCCCTTCATCCCGGCCGGGGCGCTGATCGAAAGCTCGGCCATCGTCAATGTCGTCGGCGGCCAGGAGGCGACCGTCCTTCCCGACCGGGTCGCCGCCGGCAATTATTTCGCCGAGATCGCCGGCCTGAGCGGAGCCTCGCCGATTCATATCGCCATTGACGGCACCGCGACCGCGACGGTGCCGGAGCCGTCGACCTGGGCGATGGTTCTGGTCGGCTTCGGCCTGGTCGGGCTGATCGGCCGCCAGCGGCGCCTGGACCGCTTCGCCTTATAGGGAGGGACGCCATGGGGCGAGGAATCGGCGAGCTTCTGCAAGGCCTGTTCGTCCTCTTCCTCGCCCTCGCCATGTGGAGGGCGACCGGCAGCTGGCTCGGCTGGCTCGCCCTCTTCCTTCCCGGCGCTTATTTCGTTTTGCGCGGGGCGTTCCTGGTCCTTTCCGACGATGACGGGTGAGCCAATGACCGGCCTCGGCCAAGCCTTCATTCAGGCCGCCTCGCATGCCGCGATGAAGCGCGGCGCGCTCGCCATCTGGACCATCTATGACCGGCCGAAAGACCACCCCAACGGCTTCATCGCCCGGCGGTTCGAGATCGGCCACAAAGTCGGCCCGCTCGCCACCAGCGACGTGCTGACCGGCAAGCTCGAGGCGTTGCGTGAGGCCTTCGAAGGCGCGGGCCTGGTCAAAATGGCGCGCTCCGAGAGGGACCCGCCGCACCTGGTGGAGAGCTGGCTGTGAGCGACAATGTCGTCCACGCCTTCGGCGCCGTGCCGATGAGCCAGCTGCAGCAGGAGATGCTCGAGCATCTCGATCCGCTCATCGCCGACATCAAGGCGGGGCAGCTCCTCGGCGTCGCCTTCGCCGGCGTCACCCGCGACGGCGGCGTCACCCACAGCTGGACCCGGGCGAAGGATCAGCATTTCGCCCTGATCGGCGCGGTCCAGCGGCTCAGTCAGCGGCTGCTCGACGACGGACACGACCCATGACCGTGAGAGAGAAGATCCTCGCCAACCGCTATGTCGCCGATCAGGAAAGACGCCTCGAGCTCGTCCCCGATCCGCCGGCTTTCGACCAGGTGGAGGTGCGCGAACTCCTGATGCAGGTCGACGGCAACGTCACCGCGGCGGCCAAAGCCATGGGGGTCGAGCCCGAGCGCCTCAGGCGCTATGTCGAGGCGGTCCCGGCGCTCAAGGCGGCGATCGCCGAGACGCTCGACCAGGGAGTCGACGAGGCGGTCGCCGTCTTGTTCGCCGCGCTGCGAGACTCGGGCAGCTTCCAGAACCGCTATTACGCGGCAAAAGAGTTCCTGCGCTCGGCCGCGGGCAGGAGGCGCGGCTTCGGCCCGCGCGAAACGGGCATGCCCTCGACCATCGAGCTCAAGAACGACCGCTCGACCATCACCCTCAAATGGCTCGAACCCCCCAAGGAAGGATGACATGGCCCAGAAATATGAGCTCGGCGACCAGCCGATCGAGGACAAGTTCCGCGCCACGATGAACGGCGTCGCCCAGGCGCTCGACGAAACGTTCAACGGCAAGGCCAGGGGCAAGGAGCGCCAGGTCGGCTTCGTCCTGCTGGTGTTCCCCTTCGGCGAGGGCGAGGGCCGCTGCAATTACATCAGCAACGGCGCCGACCGGAAGGACGTGGTCACCCTGCTCAAGGAGCAGATCAAGCGCTTCGAAGGCCAGCCCGACGTGACGGGGCACGCATAGAGGAGGAGTGAAATGTACCAGATCGCCGACTTCACCAGCCAGCTGACCCTGATCGGCATGAAGAACCTCAACTATCCGACCCTGGTCACTGAATTGAACGCAATCGCCGCGGCGCTCGACGTCGACACAACCACCCACGATCTGACCATCGCCAGGCCGCCAGCGGCGCTGAAGCCGGGCCCGACCCAGACCGCCTTCACCAACGAGGCGCTTCACCTGGTCAACCGAGGCAAGGCCGGCAACCTCGGCGGGGCCGCCATGGCCGACGCCATCAGCGGCGCGCTCGGGCTGATCCAGCCGCCGGTTCTCATCACCGCGCCCAATGTCAGCGGGACCGGCGCGGTCGGCAACGTGCTCGCCTGCACCCAAGGGAACTGGAGCTATTCGCCGACCGATTACGTGTATCAATGGCTGCGCGGCGGAGGCAACATCCCCGGCGCGACGCTGAGCAGCTACATGCTGCAGGCGGCCGACAGCGGGACCAACGTCTCTTGCCGGGTGACCGCGATCAACGCCGCCGGCGAGGCCTCCGCCACCAGCAACGCCATCGCAGTGGCGTAAGGAGAAAAGTCATGTCGCACGGGAGCACCAAAAAGACCGGATCTTTCCACGGCAAATCGAATGCCCTGGGCCATGGCGGCCGGGCGGCGCAGCTGAAAGCCAAGGGGGTCCCGGGCGCGGTGATCGGCGCAATCGCCCGCGCCAAGGGCGCCGCGCCCGGGCAGAAACACTACCACGGCAAGAAGAAGTGAGGCGCGGTCCAGGCCGCTACATCCTCGACGGCCATAACCCGGTCGAAGAGCCGGACCTGATGACCTGGGGCCTATGGATGGAGCACGCCGATCGCCGGGTCGCTCATACCGTCCAGCTCGAGCTCAGCGTCTCGACCGTATTCCTCGGCCTCGACCACCAATATGGCGACGGGCCGCCGCTCCTGTTCGAAACGATGGCGTTCTTCAACGGCCAAAGCGAGGACCAGGACCGCTATTCGACCTGGGAGGAGGCGGAGAAGGGCCATGCCGAGATGGTCAGGCGCGTGTTGAGCAAACGCTATGTGGGGGTCAAATGAGCGACGTCCCGCATATCCGGCTGCGGGAAGACCGCTGCCCCTATTGCGGCGAGGTCGTCGATTCGGCGTCGACCCTCAAGGACGACGTGCCTTTGGCCACGCCAGGCGACATGTCAGTGTGCTTCTACTGCGCCGAGGTGATGCAGTTCGGCGCCGACTTTAAGCTGAAGAAAATGAGCACGAGGGAAATCGCCGCGCTCTCCGCCGAAGAGAAGGCCGACCTCAAGCAGACCCAGGACGCCGTCCGCGCCTTTCTTCAGAGCGAAAAGCAGGCGCCATGACCGATAAGGCCCGCTGCGCCGGCTGCGGCGCCGAGCAGCCCTATGGCCGGATCCGCTGTCTCGCCTGTGGCCTGCCGCTGGTGTTCCCGGCCGCCGAGGACGTCAAGCCGAGGCCGTCGAGCATGCGCGCGGTGTTCGTCTGCCCGCGCTGCGGGATGAACAGCTACAACCCCAACGATTTCCGTGAGCGCTATTGCGTGCGCTGCCACGTCTTCGTCGACGACCTCTTAAACCAGCCCGCGGATCTTGCGCCTCAGCCGCTGCCCCCGCCCCTGGCTCGCCGCTAAGCCGCCGACCATGTGGAAAGCGGTGGCGAAGGTGCGATAGGCGTCGGCCCCGTGGCTATGCGGCCCGGGCCCATGCACCGGCTGACCCATCTTGTTGCGGTGATAGCCGCGCAACATCGCCAGGCCCTTGCGGCAATTGACCTGGTCGAACCAGGAGAGGCCGAGCAGCCCGCGCGCCGCGGTGATGCCGTCGCCTGGGTTGGCGAACGGCGCGGTGATGATCGGCTCGTCGAGCTCGTTCTCCAGGAAGGCCCGCCGGCTCTGCCCGGTCGACAGCTCGCGCGCCTCGACGTCGTGGGGCAGGCAATGCGCCTTGAACACGTAGCCGCCCTTCTTCGCGCGCAAGCGCAGCTCGTGGGCGTAATGGTCGAGGCCCTTGCCGTTGTCCTGGATGTAATCGATGAAATGGATCTCCTTACCTGCGATCTGGTAGAACCAGATGCAGCAATAATCGTGGATGCCCAGGTCCCACGCGGTGATGACCGGCTGGGAAAGATCGACCGGCACCGAGGTGATCCGGCCCTGCAAGGCGAGCTTGTTGAGGATCTCGCCGTAATAAGAGCCCTCGACCGGCGCATCGAAGCTGCACTCCATCTCGCGGGCGTATTCCTCCGGACTCATGTCCTGGGTGAGCTCGATCGCCTCGGCGTGGGAGAGCGCCTCCTCGCCAGTGGCGGAGAGCGGGATGATGAACATGTCCCAGCGTGGATCGTCCTCGACCTTGAGCCGCAAATGGTTGAAATGGTCGTCGCCGTTCGAGGTGCCGCTGACCAGGCCGAAGCCGCGATAGTCGGCCAGGCACGGCCTGACCACGGTCGACAGGACCGCCGGGTTGAGCAGCGGATATTCGTCGAGCACGATGCCGTCGAAATACATGCCGCGCATGCGCTCGTAGGCCGCCGCGCCGCCATAGAGCTTGATCGTCGCCTTGTTGGGCAGGATGCAGGCGAGCTCGCCCTCGAGATGGCGGACGCCGGGAATCTTCTCGGTATATTGCTTCAAGTAAGCCCAGACCAGGTCCTTGGCCTGCTCGAAGGACGGCCCGACATAGCCGTAGCGCGGCGGCGGCCACTTGCGCCCGTTGAGCGAAGCGGCGCGGATCAGCTGGTTGGCCAAGGCCACCGTCTTGCCCGCCCGGCGATGGGCGCAGACGAACATCCAGCGCTTGGTCGAGGCGTGCAAAGGGCGGAAGTGCTTGCGCGGCAGGTAGGGGACCTCGATCGTCCCGTCCCCTGAGCCTGTCGAAGGGGGCGCGGCCCCTGAGCTTGTCGAAGGGTCGTCGTCGAGCCGCGCCTCGCTCATGCCAGCGCTTTCTTGAACTTCCCGTAATAGCCGGCGATCAGCTCGGCCTTGTCGAGCGCGTTGACGATCCGGCGCGCATTGACCGGGTCCTCGACCGTGGCGTTGAAATATTTCGGCAAGCCGACCCCGGTGAACCAGCCGTGGATCATCCCGTCATAGAGGACCAAAGCCGAGATCTCGTGCTCGAGCATGCGGTGCGGCTCTTTGTGCAGCTTCGCCTCGACGCCGTAGCGATCCTTCAGGTTCTTCTCCGCCTTGAGGTAATTCTCCTCCCAGGTGAGCTGGACATGGCCGCGGCCATAGTAGCAGTGGCCATGCGGCCCCGCCGGCTGGCCGTATTTCTTGCCCTTGCCCTGGCCGTATTCCTCGATCGGCTGCATCGTCTGCGCCGTCTCGTGGTAGACCGTCGCCATGCAGTAGGAGAGCCACTTGGTCCCGTCGCGCGGATTGGGGATCTCGAAATGGCGCTCCCAGACATTCAACAGGTAATCGACCCCGTCGACCTGGCTTTGCTTGAGCGTGCCGCCGAATAGCGACGCGCGGATCGAATCGAAGAACGTCTTGCGGTCGATCATCTTCACCCTCCGGGAGGGCGCGCTCTTTTGAGAGCGCGCCCCGGTGGCTCAGCGACGGGTCGGCGTCGGGGTTGGACGTGTCGGCAGCTGGCCCGCAACTGGCGGGCGCCCCGGCGGCAGGGGCTGGGTGCTGGGGCCGCCTGGACGTTGCGGCGGCAGCGGCTGACCGGCGACCGGCGGACGGCCCGGCAGGCCCTGGTCGGGATGTTCGACCCCCTCGCCAGGCAGGCCCTGATCGGGTTCGCCCCCGCCATGCTCGACGGTCAAGACCGCATAGCGGTAGCCGACGCCAGAAATGTACACGAGAACCAGGACCTTGCCGGCCGGGACGCTGGGCGGCAGCGGCGGCCAGATGGTGCCAGGCGGCGGATCGATCGGCGGCAGCGGATGGCCGGCGACCGGCGGCAGGCCCGTGTCGGGATGTTCGGGATCGAGCGGCCAGACCGGCAATTGGCCGGCTTCGCCTTCGCCCTCGTCGACGCCATAGCCTGGATCGGTCGGACGGCTGGGTCGCGCCGGCAGATGGCCGGGATGGCCAGGCGCGCCGGGAAAGCCGGGCAGGCCCTGGCTCGGGCGATCGGGGAATCCGCCCCAGCCGGGGCGACCTGGCAGGCCCTGGCCAGGATGGCCGCCTTCAGGATGGCCATAACCGGGATCGACCGGCCAGCCTCCCCCCTCCGGTCGGATGAAATCGATCCAAGCGTACGGCATTTGCTTCCTCCTCAAACGGGTTGGTTGCCAAAACGGCGATTTAAGCCTTAATCTACCCCGGCAAAATATCAATGACGCCGGGGTGCACTTGCCGATTTGGCAACCAAACGGCCAAAACAAGCGGCCAAAGCGAGGCCAAATCGGGAACGAACAGGATCGAGGGTTAAGTCAATGCCCAGCCGTGCTCTTATCAACGGCAAACCAGCGGATTAGCCGGCGGTGGAGCAGCTCTTCGCCAGCTTCAAAGAGGGCGGCGCGCCAGACGCCTACGACCCGGCCGACCCGGCGACCTATGAGCAATTCATCCAGGCTTTGATCCGCGACTCGCGCGACTACGAGGGCTCGGTGCTCGCCCCGGTGCGCGACAAGTCGCAAAAGTACTATTACGGCCTGTTGCCCTCGCTCAACCCGGACGGCTCGCCCTATAGCGACACGCTGATCATCCAGGATCCCGACGCCACTTACGAGCAGATCCTCGGCTATGACCAGGAGAGCGCCAACAAGTCGACCTATGTCTCGACCGACGTGCGCGACGCCGTCATGCTGATGCTGCCGAGCCTGATCCGGCTGTTCGGCTCGAGCCAAAAGCCGGTCTTCCTCAACCCGCGCACGCCGGCCGACGTCGACGCGGCCGAACAGCAGACAAACTACATCAACTATGTGTTTTGGCAGGACAATCCGGGCTTCCTGATCCTCTATGGCGCGTTCAAGGACGCCATGACGGTCAAGACCGGCTTTGTGAAGTGGTGGACCGACGACCACAAGGAGTTCAAGCGCAAAACCTTCATCAACGTGAACCCGCAGCAGATCCAGATGCTGCTGAGCCAGGACGTCACCGCCCAGATCGTGCACCAGGGCCCGCTCGACCCGCAGATGGGCACCTACGATGAGGTGACATTCCGCTACCAGGTCGATAAGCCGCTGATCAAGGTGGCGGGCGTGCCGCCGGAGGAGATGCGGCTCGATCGCTACGCCCGCTCGTTTGCGACCTCGCGCATCGTCGGCCACCAGCGGGTGGTGGCGATCGATGAACTGGTCGCCATGGGCTATCCGCGCGAGCTCTGCGCCAATTTCCTGCAGAGCCAAGACATCCAGAACTTCACCATGGAGAGCCAACTCCGCAATCCGGGCCGCTACAATTCGACCCGGGTCGGCGACGGCGTGCTCTATGGCGAGTGGTACATCAAGGTCGACGCCGACGGCGATGGCCACGCCGAGCTCCGCTACATCTGCACCATGGGCGAGGACAACGAGATCGTCCATGACGACTACGCCAACCGGGTCAAGTTCGCCGTGTTCGGCGTCGACCCGATCTCGCACACCATCGTCGGCGACAGCGTGGCCGACTACGTCACCGACATCCAGCGCATCAAGACCAACATGATGCGCGGCGTGCTCGACAGCCTGGCCGAGAGCATCAACCCCAAGACGGTGGTCAACGAGCTCACCACCAATATCGACGACGCGCTCAACGACGATCTCGGCGCGGTCATCCGCACCCGCGGCAATCCCAATGAAGCCGTGTCGTTCTCCACCACCCCGTTCGCCGGCCAGCAGGCGATGCCGGTGCTCGAGATGCTCAACGACATCTTCCAGCGGCGCACGGGCTTAAGCGACGCCGCCAAGGGCCTCGACCCCAAACAATTGCAATCGTCGACCGAGATCGGCGTCCAGGCGATCATCAACGGCCAGCAGGAGCGCACCGAGCTGGTCGCCCGGGTGCTGGCCGAAACGGGCTTCAAGGATCTCTTCCTCGGCCTCTACAACGAGATCGCCGAGAGCCCCAACCAGCGCCGGACGCTGCGCATCAACGGCGCCTGGACCGACATCGACACGGGCGCCTTCGACGCCAGCATGGGCGTCGAGGTCAACCCGACCCTGGGCAAGGGCTCGGACACGATCCGGATGATGACCCTGCAGCAGATCAAGGCCGATCAGCAGATGATCATGCAGCAGTTCGGCGTCACCAACCCGGTGTGTGGAATTCAAGAATACTTGAACACCATCAGCGACATGCTCGACATCGCCAACATCAAGAATGTCGGGCGCTACTTCAGGACGCCCGACCCGCAGACCCTGGCTGCGATCGCGGCGACGCCGAAGGAGCCCGACCCGATGGCGGCGGCGGCCAAGGCGCAGATGGAGAAGGTCAAGTCCGACACGGCCCAGGCGCTCGCCGACCAGCAGTTCAAGCAGGAGAAGCAGGACCAGGACGACGCCTTCCGCCGCGAGAAGCTGGCGCAGGAGACGATCTACGACGCGGCCAAGCTTAAGCTCGAGCAGGAGCAGATCAGGCGTGAGCATGACGCCGCGCTCGGCAACGTCGCCGCCAACATGTTCAAGGCCCAGCAGCAGGCGGCCGCGGCCGCGGCCAAGGCCGACGCACAGAGGTCGGGCCAATGAACGACCTCTCGAACAAGAAGGAGCTCGCCGACGCGGCCCGGGACCTCTTGGACAATAAGGCGTTCGCCCATTCGATCCTCGAGCTCAGGAAGCGCTTGTTTGAGGAGCTTCTGGGCTGCCATGCTGACGAGTTGGCCGAGTTCCGCGCCCAGATCAAGGCGCTCGAGAGCATCCCGACCGAGCTCACAATCTTGATGAACAATTACAAGATGGCGATCAGGCAGCAGAGAAATGGCTGAGGGCCTCGACCAGGCCGCGCAGGCCTTCCACACCGAGATCAATCCGCAGGCGAGGCCGCGCGACGACGGCGGCCGATTCGCCGCGGTCGCCCGCCCAGAGACGATGTTCGAGCCCCGGCCGGTCGAGGGCGATCCATTAACCGGCGATGTGCGGGACGGCGGCGACGACGCGCGCCTGCTCGCCGCTGAGAGGAGAGTCGCAGATGGCCGGGCTGAGGAAGGGGATGAGGCCGAACTCAGGAAGTCCGTATCGGACCGCCCGCGCGCCCGGGATGCCAGCCCCGATGGGAGACACGAGCGAGCCAATGCGGAGCCGGAGCGGATCGGTGAGCAAGAAGGGGGCGATCAAGACGCTCAAAGGCAAGACGGCAAGCCCGCGGCCGAAGGCGATGAAGGGAACGCCGAAGGGTCATCCGAGCAAGACGCCGACGGCGCGTGGCTGGTAACCCTCGACGGCAAACCGGTCGAGAAGCTCGAGGTCACCGTCGACGGCCAGCCGCACGAGATCACGCTGCAGGAGGCGCTGAAAGGCTATGTCGACGGCGAAACTTACAACCGGCGCGTCGCCCAGGTCGGCGAGGCGGTCAAGGTCATCGAGAGCGAGTACCAGCGCGCCACCCAGTTCCGCGACCATTACATCCAGAGCCTGCAGCATCAGGAAGAGGAATACGCCGCGCTGATCCCCCGCGAGCCCAATTGGGACCAGCTCTTCCAGCAGGACCCGAGGGCGGCGCACGAGCTGCAGAAGAACTATCAGGCGGTCTATGGCGTCTTGAACGGCATGCGCCAGCGCCGGGCCCAGGAGATGCAGGCGCGCGAGCAGGAGAACGCCCGCCGGGTGCAGGAATACGCCAACAACGGGTGGGAGGCGTTCAAGCGCCACACCAAAATCGCCGACCAAGCGACCCTCAACAACGAAGTGTCGGCGATGCGCAAGGCCGCGCTCGAATATTATGACTTCGGGGAGCACGAGGTAGCCACGACCTACGACCCCCGGATGCTGGCTGTCCTGTGGGACGCCAGCAAATACCGACGCATGGTGGCTGACAAACCCAGACCAGTCATGCCTGACAAAGGACGCACGTTAGCCCCCGGGAGCGCCAGACCAATCGGCTCAGCGGCCCGCAGAGGCATCGATGACGCCCAACGCAAGTTGGCGAAGACCGGCAAGCTCGATGATGCGACCGCCGTCTTCGAAAGGCTCATCCGATGATTCTGCGAGGACAACATGGCCAAGGTCACCAACGCATTCACCACCTATCAGGCGACGGCTAACCGCGAAGATCTGTCGAATGCGATCTACAACATAGATCCGTTTGATACGCCCGTCATGTCGGCGATCCGCCGGCGCAACGTCAAGAACCGCATCTTCGATTGGCAGACCGAGTTCCTGCCGATCGTCAATCCCAACAACGCCCAGGTCGAAGGCTTCCAGCTGGTCAACCAGCCGGCCCAGCCGACCATCCGTCTCAACAACGTGACGCAGATCTCCGAGCGCGACGCCACCGTGTCAGGCACCCAGGAGGAGGCCGACGCGGCGGGCAAGGGCTCGGAAATGGCGCACCAGATGGCGCTCGCCAGCAAGGTGCTGAAGAGCGACATGGAGACGATCCTGTGCTCGCGCCAGGCGAACAACCAGGGCAACGACGCCGCCACCCCGGTCGCCCGCACCACCGAGGCCTTCTCGCATTGGGTGGCGCGCGCGGTCGACAAGTTCGGCAATCCCGCCGCCGCCGTCGCCGGCGTCACCACCGGCCTGCCGGTGCTGCCGACCGACGCCTTCGCCCCGCCTGCTGTCGGCTCTCAGATCCAGATCAGCGAGGACATGCTCGGCCAGGCGATGCAGAACGCCTACACCAACGGCGCATCGCCATCGCTCTGGATCGTGCCGCCGGGCCCCAAGCGCACCATCTCGACCTTTGTCGGGCGCAGCACGACCCAGGTTTTGGTGGGCAAGACCGAGGTCGTCTCGACGATCGACGTGATCGCCACCGATTTCGGCCGGGTGAAGGTCGCCCCGTCGCGCTGGACGCCGACCGACGTCGCCCTCCTGATCGACCCGGACTATGCGGCGATCAGCTTCTTCCGCGCCTTCCGTCAGTACCTGATGGCCCGCATCGGCGACGCCGAGACGCGGATGATCGTGGTCGAATGGGGCGTCGAGATGCGCAACCCACTGGCCCACATCCTGTTCAACGGGATCAAGCAGTGACCGAGCAGCGCTACGTCTATCAGAACCGCCACGGCGTGCGGCGGACGATGATCGTGGACGACGAGCGGCCCGACCGTTTCGTCGTCCAGACCGAGCAGGACATCGAGCCGATCCTCGACCTGGTGGCGATGGAGCGCGAGATCATGCGCAACAATGGGCCGAACAAGGTGCTCGGCCACGTGCCGATCGCGGTCGCCGAACGCGCCGTGCACGAGCAATGGGGCGAGGACGATTGGAGCCGGTGGTGGAACGGCGAAGGGCGCGCCTTCCGCGTCTGGAATCCTGGCGGATGGGTGTGACCCATGCGGGCCGACCTGGTCATCACGCTCGTATGGGCCATCGGCTCGGCGACCGTCATGGTCTTGATGGGCACCGAGGTCATCCACAACCCGAAGGTCGTCGACAAGCTCCTGGTGACCATTCCGACGATCAGCGCGCTGATCGCCGGCTACTGGTTCAACAAGAACCGCAATGGCGGAAATCACCATGGGTGATTTTACAGATTTCTGCGGCCAGATCGCCGATTGGGCCAATCGCCAGGACTGGTCGCAGAACCTGGTGACCTCGTTCGTGCGCATGGCTGAGCAGAAATTCAACGCCGAGCTGCGCGTCGACCGGATGATCAATTACGTGACCAATGTCGTCACCCAGCGCTGCTCGACCTTGCCCGACGATTGGCTGCAGGCCGACTTCGTCCAGATCCAGAACGCCAACGGGGCTAACGGATTTCTGCCCATCCGCTACAAGTCCCGGGACGAGTTCTTCAACCTCACCGACAATTGGGCTTACGGCTATTATACAATCGAAGGCCGCGTCATGTTCTTCGGCGGGCCGCCCGATGCGGTCGAGGGCATCGAATACACCATGAACTATTACCAGGAGGTGCCGGTCTTTTCCGACACGCCGCTCGTCCCCTCCTGGATCTACACCAAATATCCGAGCCTCTATTTGAAGGCGGCTTTGATCCATTCCGACCTCTATGCGGTCGGCGAGGAGCAGAAGGCGCTGCTCATGAAGCAGCAAGTCGAGGACGAAATCACCAAGCTCAACAACGTTCATCTGATGGCCAAGGCGAGCGGCTCGCGGCTGAAGCGAACCCGGCGCAGGAGGTTCTGAGATGAACGACCAGTGGGTCCCTGGGCCGGCGCCGGCGCCGCCGCAATGGACGAACCCCCTGCCGCCCTCCAACGACTGGAACGACGTTGCAGGTTGTTGTCCGCCTGGCGGCCCGTCGATCGTCGATGGCGTCACCATCACCGGCGTGCCGGCGACGATCGTGGCCCCCTATGGCTGGGGGATCACGCTCAACGACGGCGCCGCGCCGCCGAATTTCACCATCGACCACTACGACGGCACGAACACGCTGATCGATTCCCCGCTCGAATTCTCGGGAGTCGACGGCAGCGCCACGTTCAAGCACCCGGTCTATCTCAGCGAGAATCCGGTTCAGCCGATGGAGGCGGCGACCAAAGCCTATGTCGACGCCTTGCCGCCGAGCGGCGTCCCCGAAGCGCCGATGGATAATTACCCTTACGCCCGGTACATGGCGACCTGGGAGCGCTTGCCGCAAGCCTACATTCCCGAAGCGCCGAGTGGCCAGATCTTTGCTCGCTTCAACTCGACTTGGACGCCGGTGCCGATCCAGGCGGACGCGCCGAACGACGGCGGCACCTACGGACGTCAGAACAACGCCTGGAACCCCGCGCTGGCGATCAGCGGCGGCACCATCACCGGCAGTCTGACGGTCAATCAAGTCCTCACGGTGCAGGGATCCAACTCGCTGGTGCTCAACGCTCCGGTGACCGGCGGCAATCAGCGGGCCATTTTGAGCATGGCGGCCAATGTGGCTCGCTGGCAATTGGCGCTGGGCGACGGGACGGCCGAAGGAGCGGGCAACGCTGGGGCGAATTTCACTCTCGCCGCCTACGGCGTCACCGGAGCGTTCCTCGGCAATTGGCTGACCATCGCACGGGCCGACGGCTCGACCGTGTTCAACGGGTCCGGCCTCACCCTGGCAGGAGGGCTTGCGGTCAACGGAACGCTGGTCCTCGCCGATCTGAGCCATCTGGCGATCTACGGCGGTTCGCCAGGGCAGTTTCTGGGAACCAACGGCTCGGGCATTCTGTCCTGGGCGACGCCAGCGGGGGGCGGTGGGGGCATCGCCGACGCACCGGCCGATGGCACCTCTTACGCTCGCAACAATGCCGCCTGGGCGCACCTCACCCACACCGACATCACCGACTGGACGGCGACGCTCGCGCCCTATGCGCTGACCACCAGCGTGCCGGTCGCTTCGAACAACGCGCCGTTGATGAACGGGACCGCGGCGGCGGGCCTGCTGAACACCTTCTCGCGCGCCGACCATGTCCATCCGACCGACACGAGTCGCTATGCCGCGAGCAACCCCTCGGGCTATCAGACGGCAGCACAAGTCACGGCGGCTCTGCCGCCTGCTGCGACGACGACGCCATTGGCGGATGGGATCGCGGCGATTGGAACGAGCGGGGCTTTTGCGCGGGCGGATCACGTTCACCCTGCCGTTCAGATCGGCGACAACCGCATCATCAACGGCGACATGCGGATCGATCAGCGCAACAACGGCGCGGCTGGGACGGCGAGCGGCTATATGATTGATCGTTGGTTCTATGGAGCATCGCAGACCGGCAAGTTTCAATGGCAACGTAATACTTCTGGATCTGGCGGTCTTGTTAATGGTTTTAATTATTCTTTAAGCTTTTTATCATTATCGGCCTATGCCTCGTTGGCAAACGACAACTTCAATTTTCACCAGAGAATTGAAGCAGATATGATTGCGGACTTTGCCTGGGGAACGGCAAACGCGCAGCCTGTAACGTTATCATTCTGGGCGTCTTCCTCTTTGACCGGCACGTTCAGTGGCGTAGTTTATAATGGACCTGCCGCTACTCGGTCCTATCCATTCACGTTTTCGCTTCCGACTGCGAATACATGGATAAAATGCGCTGTCACAATCCCGGGCGATACGGCTGGAACATGGACGCTTCAGGGCAACACGGAAGGGTTGCGCGTTAGTTTTGATCTTGGAGCTGGTTCAAATTTGCGTGGTCCTGCTAATGCCTGGACGTCAGCGACGTATACCGCGGTGACTGGCGCGGTTAGTCTCGTCGGAACTAACAGCGCGAATTTTTTTCTCGCCAACGTCAAGCTGGAGATCGGCTCCGTCGCCACGCCGTTCAACCGGCAGTCGCTGGCCAAGAGCATGGCCGATTGCCAGAGGTATTACGAAGTGTGCAACGCTCTCTGGACTGGCGATGGGACGATTGGCAATACTTATACGGTTGCTGTTCCGTTCGCCGTGGAAAAGCGAGCGGCTCCGACAATCACCAGCATTCTGCAAACAGGAACGTCGAACGGCAATTTCAATGCGCGGGCGGTGCAGGCCACGATGGCGGGACCGCAAACGCGCGCCGTGACTTGGGGCGGCACGTTGGTGTCAACGGGACCAGCGCGTGGGTTCAACGACAGCTTTTCTGCGTCAGCGGAGCTATGATCATGACCTATACGCTCACCAACAACCCCGAGATTATTGTCCGCGACGAGGACGGCGCGTTCATCCCGTCCGATCCCGACAACGTCGACTATCAGGACTATCTTGCATGGCTGGACGAGGGCAACCAGCCGAGGACGCCGCCGGAGGCCGCGCATGGCTAGCACCCTCACCCCAAACTACAAATGGGTTCAGCCTACCGTCGGCGGCGATCCGACCACCTGGGGCAACGAGATCAACAACGATCTCGCTCTGATCGACGCCCAGGTGTTCAACAACGAGCAAGGCGTCGTGGCTCTGCAAGGGCTGCTCAAGCCTTCCAGCCTTGTTCTGACGACGACCTCCCCCAACAACGCCACGATCTCTTTCAACAAATCCCCTGCCTCGCCGCGCTGGATCATCTACGACGACGGCTCGGCCGAGACGGGCGGCAATGCTGGCTCCAATCTTGCCGTCAACGCTTATTCCGACACTGGCGCATATCTCTCTACGCCGCTCAGCTTCATTCGGGCGACTGGCAATGCAACATTTGCCGCGGCGCTCACAGTTAGCGGCCTGTTCACAGCTAATGCTGGTTTGAATGTCAATGGCAGCATAAACGCTAGTGGTAATATAAACTCTACTCTCAATATGGGCTCAACTAATAATCTTACTGCTGGCGCCGGTGTATATGTTGCCTATCCAACTGTAACTGATTTCGTGCTTTATCGTGACGGAAGCAACGATCGTATCCTTCAGTGGGCCGGTAATTGGTACGATATTTGGTATGCGGCAAATGGAATAAGAGCATGGGTAGGAGGATCCGGCCCCATCCAGTTGATGACGCTCGATGGCGCAGGCAATCTTGCCACGCATGGAAATATTAATACGGGCGCTCTTAATTCAGCCAGCGTTGGTACGGGGCCTATTACTGCCAGCACCATCAACGCCAGCGGTCTTATAACGACCAGCGCCAATATTAGCGCCAACGGTGGTATATCATCTAATTCCAATATATATGCTGCTGGCGCTTATGGCGGTCCGGATAATGGCGGCGGTGTTATTCAGGGCTATAGTGGTCATGGATTTTCTTTTAACTGGGGCGCACCTTATGCTTACATACGCATAGATGGGGATCAACTTCAGCTCGCCACCAATCCGCCCTGCGACGAGCGCATTAAGCAAAACATCAGGCCGAGTCCAGTCGACGCCCTCGGGATTCTCAACGCGGTTCCGATCGACGAATTTGAAATCAAAGCCGAGGTCGTCGGCTGGATGAGCAGGCGCGAAGCCGGTCCAGAGCACGTGCCGATCGGCATCGTCGCGCAGAAGCTGCAGGCGCTCATCCCCGAGGCGATTTCAATCACTCCGCAGAGCTACGGTTCTCCTCTTCCAGCTGATCTTCTGACCTTGGTCGACGCCAAGCTCACCCCCTACCTTCTGCGCGCCATTCAGCAGTTGACCGAGCGCGTTCAGCTTCTGGAGGCGAAACTGGCGGCATGAGCACCGACTTCAGGCCCCTCGAGATCCCGCCTGGCGTGGTCGCCAAGCCGACCAAGCAGATGCGCTCGAGCAATTGGGCGGCGGTCAACATGATGCGCTGGGTCGAGGGCCAGATGGGTCCGGTCGGCGGCCAGGCGCAATACAACTATGCCTTCGCCTCGCGCTGCAAGGCGATCCATGGCTGGTACGACCTCAACTCGGTATACCACATCGCCTATTTGTGCGAGACGAACCTCTATGTCGACACTGGCGGCGCGCTCGTCGACATTTCGCCGACCCCCGCGCTAGTTGCGCCGCAACCGCCAGGGGAAGGCGGCTATGGCGACAGCAACTATGCCGACGGCACTTACAATTACGGCGAGCCGCCGCCGATCTCGACCATCCAGGCGATCGACAAGGTTCCAGACAGCTGGAGCCTCGATAATATGGGGGCGATCCTCTATGCGATGACGTCGCCCGACGGGCGTCTCTTGATGTGGGATCCGGCGGTCGGCGGCCCGGCGGTCGTTCAGCCGGCAAATTCCGGGCGCGGCCCGGTGCCGCACGGGCGCTGCTTCGTGGTGACGCAAGAGCGCTTTCTCGTGATCTTCGGCTCGACGCAGGATGGCACGGCGGGCGGCGGGTCGTTCAGGCGCTTCGCCTGGTGCGACCAGGAGAACCCCGGCGCCTGGGACTATTCCAGCGTCACCTCGCAGGCCGGCTTTCTCGACATCGAACCGGCCTCGCCGATTATCAGCGCCTATGCGACCCGCAACGGCACCTTGTTCTGGACCGGCAAGAAGGCCTACGTCTCAACCTTTCTCGGCTTGCCCTACATCTACAATTACGTCGAGCTCGCCCAGAACTGCACGCCCTGGTCGCCCGAAAGCGTGGTCGGCACCTCGTCGATGACCCTGTGGTTCTCGCAACAGGGCATGTTCTCCTTCGACGGCACCTCGATCTTTCCGGTGGCTTGCCTGGTGCGCCCGTGGGTCGACGACGACATCGACCTGCTCAATGTGCGCGAGCAGGCCTGCATGGTGCATGTCGGCAATTTCAACGAGGCGTGGTGGTTTTACCCGCAGAACGGCCAGACTGCCAACACCCGGGCGATCATCTACAATTACAAGGAGGGCTGGTGGTCGCAGGCGCAGATGTCGCGCTCAGCCGGCGTCACCGCATCCTACAACGCTCAGACGATCATGGCGGACGGCCTGGTCGCCTTCCAGCACGAGGCGGGCATCGTCTACCCGGCCAATGTCCCGCTGCCATGGGCCGAGACGTTCGATCTCAATCTCAATTCCGGCGCCAAGCTCACCACCATCAAGCAGATGATCCCCGACGTCAGCGGCAATGTCTCGAGCCTGCTTTATTCGCTGTTCTACAGAAATAGCCGCAGCGTCGCGAACGGCGCTCCGGTGGTCGAGCTCCAGACGACGCCTAAACCGGTGCGCTCCGACGGCTTTCTCGATTTGCGCACCACCGGCCGCGACATCCGTATGAGGATCCAGATCGCCGGCCCCTCCGTGCTGCCGGTCACCGTCGGCCAGCACCTGATCGATAGCGTGCCTCGAGGAGATCGCTGATGGCTTCGCTGAACGCCTCGTCCTTCACCCCGCAACCGCCGCCGCCGGTGCCGAGCACGCCGGACATTCCGACGACGCTCGGAAATTATCTCAACCAGTTCGCGCTCTGGTGCCGGCACGGCTTCGCCGCCAAGATGAACGCCAACCAGGCGCTGCCCGGCGTCCTCTTTCAGTCCTACAATCCTCCGGCCGGGACTGCGCCGACGGTCTGGCTGTTGCAGGTCAATCAGGCGGGCAATGCTGTCATCACCCAAGTGGCGCTGGGCAGCGGCGCGATCGGAAACAGGCCGCCATGAGCGCCGCGATCTACCATCAGAAGCTTGCGCGCGTGCTCGACCGCATGGGGGGCTTGTACACGCTCAACGACATCCTGACCGCGATCGCCGAAGGGCGCATGCAAGGCTTCGCCGTCAACAACTCCTGGGCTGTGACCCAGGTCAACGATTACCCGCGGGCGCGGGCGCTGCAGTTCGTCGCCATGGTCGGCGATCTCGCCGATCGCGACGAGCTGGAAGCCAAGGTTCTGGATTATGCCCGCGACATCAACGCCGAGCTCGTGTCGGCCTATGGGCGGCTCGGCTGGATCCCGCATGCGCGCGAGCTCGGCTGGCGGCTGAAAGCCAGGAGCTACCTCTTCCACAAGGACGTGTGAGCCATGAGCGGCAGCGACCAGACGTCGACGACGCAAAGCCAGGCCGTCACGCAGATCCCCCCGTGGGTCAACACGGCGGCGCAGCAAAACTATGGGCTCGCCCAGAACGTCGCCTCGCGCCCCTTGCAGCAATATCAGGGGCAGATGGTGGCCGACATCGGCCCGCAGACGCAGCAGGCCTGGAACACCGCCGCGTCAGGCGGCGCCGCCGGCCAGGATCAATACAATGCTTCGCAGGCCGGCTATCTCGGGGTGATGGGGCAGCAGCCGCAGCAGGTGACGCCGGGCCAGTTGAGCTCGACCAACCTGCAGCCCTACATGAACCCCTACACCCAGAGCGTGATCAACCAGACGCTGCCGATCATGCAGCAGAATCTGGGGCTGCAGCAGAACCAGAACCAGGACCAGGCCGCGGCGTCGAACGCCTATGGCGGGTCGCGCCAGGCGATCCAGCAGGGGGTCACCCAGGCGCAGGGCGCGATGGGCATGGGCCAGATGGCGGCGCAATTGAACCAGGCCAATTTCGGCCAGGCTCAGGGCGCGGCGCAGCAGGACATCAACACCAACCTGCAGGGCCAGCTCGCCAACCAGGCGGTTCAGCAAAACCAGGCCGGGCTCAATCTACAAGGCGCTCAGGGCTTAGCCAATCTCGGCCAGCAGGCGCAGCTCAGCCAGGCGCGCAATTTCGCCGAGCAGACCACCGCCGGCGCGCAACAGCAGCAGCAGGCGCAGAACGAAATCAACGCCAATATGGCGAACTTCCAGCAGGCCTGGTCCTATCCCGGCACCCAGCTCGGGGTGCTGCAGAGCGCGCTCGGCATGACGCCCTACGGCCAGGCGACGCAGGGTCAGTCGACCACCCAGACCCAGGCCTCGCCCGACTACGCCATGGCGGCGCTCGGCGGCCTGCAGAGCTTGGGTGGCATGTTCGCGAGCGGCGGCCTGTTCGGCGCCGGCGGCCTCGGCACCAGCCTCTTCACCGGCTCCGACAAGCGGCTGAAGACCGACATCACCAAGGTCGGCGATCACCCGGCCGGCGTGCCGCTCTACGCCTATCGCTACAAGGGCGATCCCAAGACCTTCCCCAAGGTGGTCGGGCCGATGGCCGAGGACGTCGCCAAGATCGCCCCGCATGCGGTCGCGCCGATCCCCGGGTCCGGCGGCAAGATGGCCGTGCATATGGGCGTCCTGGGCGCGCTCGGGGCTGGCGCGCCGCGCCGACCGATGGGCAAGGCCAATGCGCGCGCGCGGGCGCCGATGCCGGCGGTGCCTGGTCTTGCGCTGGGACCGCCAGGCGGCGGCGGCCCGCCGGCGCTGGGAGGCGTGTCGCCGCGGGGCGGGATGGGGCCGCCCATGCCGGGACCCCGCGGCATGCCCGTGTCGGCCCCGCCAGGCGGCATGGGGCCGCCCATCCCTGGCGCGCTCGCTGCGCCAGGCGTCTCCGGCGCGATCGGCGCGCTCGGTTCGAACCTGAAGCCGCGGGCGAGAAAGCGAGCGTTCGGTGGTTGACCGAAGAGGGTATAGTCAAACCGGGATTGAGCTTCTCGACGCCGAGCTGGCGAAGCGCGGCATCGGCCCGATTGGCGCAACCGGCGCTATCGCGGGCATCATGGGAGAGAGTGGGGCCAATCTCGATCCGACCTCGTTCAACAGCCAAGATCCCGGCGGCGGCAGCGGCGGCATCGGACAATGGAACCGTGGGCGGCTGATCGGTCCGAACGGGATGCTGGCGTTCGCCCAGAGCGCGGGCGTTCCGAACATCAATGTCAACAATCCTCTCGATGCGAAGAAAGTCCCGCTAACCACTCAAGTGCAATTTCTCGGGCATGAACTCGATACGCCGGCTTATGCGGGCGTTCGCACCCAGCTTCAGGCGGCCACAAGTCCACAGGAAGCGCTCAATGTCTGGGTGAACTCCTACGAAAACCCGCAAGACAAGCAGGCGGCGATCGCGCAGCGAAGCCAATATCTGGCGCCCGTGGGCACAACGCTCAACTCAACCCTGGCTATGGCGCAGAACGCGCCTGTTTCCACCACCCCGGGGACTGCGAGCGCCGGGATCACTGGCAGTCCCGCCTCGATCGCCGCGACCAGCGCAGCGGGCGCGACGGGAGTCGTGCCGGGCTTTGTCGCCCCTCAAGCCTCCAATCAGTTCCTGCAGGGCGCGAGCACGCTCGACAAGGCCTTTGGCGGCAAGGGCGCTCCCGGCCAGCCGGGCCAAGGCGCAGGCGCTGAACCGGTAAGGCCGTCGCCGATGATCCCCGGACCGCAGGCGATCGGCGTTTCTCCGCTGATAGGCCAAGCGATGGCGACTTACGGCCAGACCTTGAACAGCATGCGCCAGCCGCTGCAATGGGGCCCAAACACGCCGGGATCGGGCTCGCCGTTCTACGCCAGCGCCGGCCCACAAACCGCGGCGTCGAACCAGGGCCTCGAGACGCAGGAGCTGCAGCAGCTGCAGCAGCTCAGCAACCCGATGATGCTCCAGATGATGGGGATGGGCTATGGTTAGCACGCCGACATTCCAGTCGAACCCCTATTCGAGCTTCGACCCGTCGCAATGGTCGAACCCCTATTCGCCCTTCCCGAACCAGGCGATCCCATTTCCCTCGAGCTATGTCGGCACGCCGACCGACTGGTCGGGCAAACCGATCGCATCCTATCAAGCTCCGCAAGCCGCGCCGGCCCCCGCGGCTGCGCCCGGCGCCGTGCCTGGCATGACGCTGAACTCCTCGCCGGCGACTGGGGCGGGCACCGCGTGGTGGGGCGGTCCCTTCACTCCAGCTCAGATCCAAGCCGCATCTGGCGGTTCTCAGGCGGCGGCGGCTCAGGCGGCGTACGCGGATGCGAGCCGGCAGAGCGGCAACATGGGCAGTGTTCAGACCGAAACGAATACTCCCGGGATGGCCAATTACTTCCTGGGCCAGTCGGTGCAGGGCTCTCAGATGGCCAACGCCGCGATGCAAGGCGGCGCGGGCGCGGGCGCCCCGGCCGCCCCGGCCGCGCCGCCGAACAATTCCGCCGCCTATCTCAGCGCGCTCGCCCATCCGAACCCGGTGGTGACGCCGGGAGCGACGGTGCCGCAAAGCCCGACCTCCTATCAGCCTGGCTCCGGCGCGCTGCAGCAGTTCATGGCCAACTTCAGGCCCGCGGCCAGCGGCCCGGGCGCTGGCTTCCAACAGGGATTTTACAATACCTTGAGGGGTCAAGGCTATGGCTGACGGCGACGGCACCAGCGACGGCACCGATGGTGGTCTTGGTCCCGGTAGCTCCGTCAGTGGAGTAACTTCGGCTCAAGCCTTCGGTCATCAAGGTTTGGGAGGAGGCATCGGCAGCGATGCCGCGGCTTCGGGTGACGAGGGAGGAGCTGCGGCCGACGGCGGCGCGAGCAGCGCTGTTGGTCCTGCCGCGCGAGGTTCTGCTCCCGCTGCTGCTAGCGGCGGGGGTGGAGGCTCAGTCGGCGGCGGAGGCGGGTCAGTCGGATATGGCGGCGCAGGAGTTGGCGCGCCGAGCGGCGGAGCTGCGACAGGTGGTGGCGCTGGCGCAGGAAGCGCGCCAGGCGCTTCGACGGGCGGCAATGCTGGCGGCGTAGGCGGCGGCGGTTTTGGCGGCGCTGCGCCTGGAGGCGCGGCTAGCGGCGGCACGAACGCATTTGGAATGCTCGCCCCTTCCATGCAGCAAATTAATACTGTTGTTAATGCCATTACCAACGTCGCCAAGCAATTCGGCGTCAGCCAGGCGCAAGCGGCGCAGATCTATGGGGGCATGAACCCAGGGCAGCAGGCTCAATATGGAGCCAGCCCCGCTGTCGGCAGTCCGCCTGGGACGGTTACTCAGGCGATCATGAATACTGCGCCGCCGGGAACGAATTTCGGGACCAATTTCGGCCCTCCCGGCGTGGCCAATCCTTACGGCACCGGCAATGTCGGGATGGTTCGAGGCAGCGATCCCAATGCGGCTTTGAGCCAGACAGCTCAAAACGCAATGTTTGGACCGTCTTTAGCGGGGGTGAATAATGCCCCCGGCCTTGCTACTCCGGCGCAGCAACAACAGAACAAGCTGGCGCAGTTGCAGCAGGCGCTGACCAATCTTTATGGCGCCAATTTTGGCAACATGCCGGGCATGAGCGCGTTCGGCCCCAGCGCCGCGGGCCCGTCGACTTTCGGTGTTGCTCCCGGGGCTGGCGTGTCGATCGGGCAGTTCGGATCCCCCGCTGCACCCTCCGCCAATCCCTATGGCATGAACTTTGGCAACATGCCGGGCATGAGCGCGTTCGGCCAGAACCCTGGCGTGAGCGCGGCGCCTGCTCCAGGCCCCGGCGCGCAAGCCCTGGCGTCTGTTATGGGAACGCCGAGCGCCCCCTACGGGACGACTCTGTCGTCAAATCCGGTGGCGAGTCCGGCGCCGAGCATGGTCGCCAACTCGATGGGGCAACCTACCGCCGGCGGCCGAGGCAATCAGGGGCTTCTCCAAATGGGAGGTCGAGGCTTCTGATGATCGTGATCGGGCAAGCTCTGTTCTCGTGGTCAACCTATTTGAAAGGCTAAGCGATGGCGCTGCTCGACAACTTGGCCAGCATGTTCGGCCAGCCGGATCCGCGGCAGCAAATCATGGCTTCGCTCGGACAGGCTCCGGGTCAGCCAGGCGGCAATACGGGCCCTCCCCCTGGGGTCCCGCCGCCTGGCGCGCCTCCGGGCGCCGGCGGTCCCAGTCCTCCTCCCACAGGACCGCCGGCTGCGGGGCAGGGCGGCCCGCCAGGGGCCGGTGGACCTGGCGGCCCTCCTCCGGGGCCCCCGCCACAGCCGCAGGCCTATACGAGCCCGCCTGACCTCATGCAGATGTATGCGGCGCTCTCACAGCGCCAGCAGGCCAGCGAGAGCTTCAACCGCGGCATCGGGATGATGGCGGCGGCCTTCGCCCGGCCCGGCGATCGCCAGATGATGCTGCAGAGCATGCAGGGCCAAACCCAGGACCCGGGCGAGTTCATCGGCAACATCATGAAGCTGCAGCAATACGGTCAGCAGCAGCAGGCGTATCAGGCACTGCAGGCCGCCGCGCCGGCCCTCGCCCAGCAGCTCGGCGTGCCGCTCAACACTGCCCAGGCGATCATCGCCAGCGGCAAGTATGGCGACGTCGAGACGACGCTCGCCGGCGTCTCAGGCGATCCGAGCGTCCGGGAAATGACGCAGGCCCGCAACGCCTGGATCCATGCGCATGCGGTGAGGGATCCAAACGGCAACCCCGTCGTCGACCCGACGACCAACCAGCCGCAGACGGACCAGCCGATTCCGCCGACCCTGCTCAGCGTCGATCAGTACAAGCAGGACCAAGCGGGAAAGGTGGTCATGGCGCAGCAGCGAGCAAAAGACCTGACGGCCGACACGGCAAATTTCGCTCCCGCCAAGGCCGCTTACGACCAGATGATTGGTGACGCGCAGAATTTACTGAAGCAGCCCGGCCTCGACAACATCCTTGGTCCCGCAAACCAGTTCAAACAAGCTCCAGCGACCTGGGGCGACACTGCGAAGGCTATGGCGATCTACAACAAGGTCATGGCGCAGCAATACGCAGCCGGCGTCCAGGACTTCAAGGGCGCGGGCCGCATCACCCAGACAGAGCTGAACCAGGATGCGCCATCGCAAAGCATCATGAAGAACCGGCAGCTCGACCCGACCTCCTACCGCCAGGGCGTTCAGGATTACATCAATAAGCTGCAAATCAAACGGGCGAATGCATTTGGCGCGGCCGGACAGCTGGCCAGTCCTGACCTCAGCGATCAAGACTATGACCAGAACGTCAATCCGATCTTCAAACCGCATGGCGATCTTTATGTGCCCGGTCAGGCGGCGCGGCCGGGGCCGGACACGACGATCAAATCGCCTGGCGACGTCGCCAAGCTGGCGCATGGGCGAGCGTTCGTCATCCCCGACGGCTCAGGAGCTATCGGCTATGCGCCGTGAGGAGCTGATCGATGGCTGAGGATCCCTGGGCTCAGTACAGAAGCGGCGCGGCCCCGGTGACGGCTGTGCCCGCTTCGCCGGCCCCGCCAGCGCCAACTGTCAGCGCGCCCAGCGCAAATCCGTGGGCCGCGTACAAATCAGGCGCGCCGCCGCCATCGCCGACAGCGACCAGCGCGCCGATCTCTCCGGCCGCTCCCGGCGGAGCCGGGCAAGGGCCGGCGTCATCGTTCGATCCCAACTGGAAGCCGTCCGGCAACGCTTTGTGGGACCTCATGACCCGGCCGATCGCCAAGACCGAGGACCCGCTCTCGGCGGCGCGCGACTATGGGCTGTCGGCTTTGGACGCCGCCACCTTCGGCTATGGTCCGGCGAAATTGGGGCTGGAATCCCAGACCGCCCAGGCGCACGCCAATCTCGGGTTAATGGACCCCTTGGCGCAAGGCGTCGGTTACGCTGTCGGCCCCGGCAAGATCCTCGGGCCAGTTGCTCGCGGACTCACCGGCGGTGGCGTTTTGGCCGCAGGCGCGGAGGGCGCTGGGGCTGGCGCGCTCGGCGCTTACGGGCATGGTGAAGATCCGACCACCGGCGCGCTCATGGGCGGCGGCCTCGGCCTTGCGGGCGGCGTAGGGTCGAAGGTCCTCAATTCCGTGGCCGGCAAGCTCGGAGTGCCCGGAACCCCGAGCAACGCAGCAGACATCACTCAAAATTTGCAAGACGCCAAGACCGCCGCTTACGGGCAGCTGAAAAATACGTTCTACAATCCAAATGACGTCACGACGGCCCTGCAGAACGCAGGCCACGAGATCACGCTCAATGATCCCGGAGGCGGACTTCAGCGCAACGCGCCGCGCTCGATGGCTGAGCTCACCAAGATGTACAATCAGGCGGCGACCTCGTCGACTCAGACCGCGCACGACATCTACACCTCGATCCAGAACCTCGATAAGCCGCAAGGAGCGCTCGGCGGGGCCGAGAATGATGTCGCGCCGATTGTGCAAAAGCACCTGCAGAACGTGCTCGACAACGTCCCCCCGGTCAGCACGACGCAAACGGGACCCGCGGCCGATCTGGCTGCGGCCAAGCTGGCAAACCAGCAATGGGCCAATGCGCGCGATCTGCAGCAAGCGAGCCAAAGCCTGAAAGGGTTTGGATCATCGCCGAGCGGGTGGGCGCAAGCCACCGCGGAAAAATTTTACCCGGATCCAAACAGCGCCCAATATAAGGTGCTCTCGGACATCGCGAACGCGGCCGGCGGCGCGAATGCCGGCCAAAGCGCTTATGGGATCGTCCACGGCGTCGTGCATCCCCTTGTCGAGGCTGCAGCCTTTCATACGCTTCCGCCTGGAATAGCGCCGCTCGCGGCGGCCGGGGCTACATTCCTGGGAGCGAAGCCGGCCATTGGCGCGGCCTTGGGCGCGCGCTCAAAGGCAGCGGCCCAGAATGCGATCGGCGCGGCCTATCCAACGCTGACGGGTCAGCAATTCACTCCGCCGAAGCCAGCGGATGTCGGCCAAGCGCTGCGGGCATTGCTGTTCGGGCAGGCGGCTGGCAACTTTCAGTGAAGCACTAAGCCAAGAGCGAATATCAGCGCCATGAAGGGGATGGCGACGAGAACGCCTATGGTCGTGGCGCCCAGCCCGTAATCATAGGCCCCCCGAATGAAGAGAAGCACGATGCAGAGGAGGCCGAGGGCGATGGCTTGCGGGCTCATGGCGATCCCCTAGCAGACAGTTGCCTATTAGGCAACCTCATGCCGCCCCCAGCGCCTTGGCGACGTCGGCCATGCTGTGCTGCTCCGAGCTGAGGGCTTGCGTCACCTCATGCCACTCCCGATCGCCCGACATCGCCGGGGCGAAGATGACCATGCCCTTTGTATTGTCCCACCGAATCAGGACGGCGACGCCCTCGTGCGAGCGGCGCTCGATATAGGCCCGCAACGCCGGATCGCGGTGCGCCTCGGGATAGTTCGGATCAACCCAGATCTGCACCACCTCGACATACTCGGCCGTACCCGTCTCGTTGTTCCGGATGGTGATGTAGTCGGGCATGACGTCGAGCACGTAGTGCGACCGATCGGGGCGACGCAGATCGGCCGTGTCGTTCTGAACCAACCATCGGCAATTCCACATGAGGCAGGCGTTTGAGATGGTCGCGAGCCGGGCATGGACGGTGCAGCCCTTGCCGACTCGCTGATACTTGCAGCGCTGGCCTGCAGGTTTGCCGAGGTTCGCGACCGGGACGAGCTTGCAGCACAACTGGCAGTCGCCGCAGCGCCGCCTGAGTTCGCCCTCTTCGACATGGAGCTGGATGCCGTGGCCGCCGTCGATGATGGTTGTCATTCGTCCCTCAAGATGATGTCGATCGACCCGTCGAGCCTCAGTTAGACACGCTTCGCTCCAGCCTTCTGGGCCGCGCGCCACGCCGCCGTGAGCTCACGCGCCGCGCGCTTGATATGGGCCTTTTTCACTTTGATGGGGGGCTTAGGAACGACCAACCGTTGCACAACCATTGCACCATCCTCCCTCTGTGATTGCTAAGTGTTTGAAATGATGGTCGGAGTGAGAGGATTCGAACCTCCGACCCCCTCGTCCCGAACGAGGGGTCTGGCAACTGGCTTACTGAAATTATTGAGCTTTTTTGTCGTTTTCGTTTCCGTTCTGGCAACTTTGTCTCCGTTTGTTCCGCCCAACCATGGCCAACCATTGCACAACCATTGCACAGTTCACCGTCTGTTTCCTTTGCGGGTGATGGCCTCAGCGACCTCCTTGTGCCGGTCCGGACAGTGATGTCCGTAGACGCGGTTGAGCACCTCCGGCGAGACGCCGAAGAAATCACTCGCATCCCAGATCTTGGTGCCGTTCTGCAGCGCCCACGAGATCGCGGTGTGGCGCAGCGTGTGCGGCGAGACTTTGCCCTCGAGGCCGGCGTCGAAGACGCAGCGGGCGAAGGCCTTCTTCACGCTCCGGACCGGCTCGCCGTTGAACTCGACGACGGCCTTGAGCGAGATGCCGCGTCGCTTCCATCGGCGCATATGGGCAAGCAAGCGACCCGGCAATCGAACTGGCGGCTGGCGCTTGTTCGTGTCCGTCGTGCCAGGAGCGCGGCGATAGAAAACGCCCTGGTCCAGGTCGACATGGCCGCGGCCGATCGCAGGGCCCATAGCGGCCCCGCAGACCGCCGCCGAGCGGGTTCCGGTATAGAGCGCCACCAGGATGAACCGAGCCACGTGCTGGCGGCTCTTGCGGCCCGTGGCATGCCCCTTCTGGACCTCGCGATAGCGCCACGCCGCCCATATCAGCCGCGCGGCCTCAGAGCGGGTGAGCCATCGCTCGCGGGGAGCCGCCTTGGGCGGCAGCTCGATGTCGCGGCGGAAGTCGACGGTGAGAATCTTCTCCTCGAAAGCGACGCCGAGGGCCGCATGCAAGTCCTCGAGCTCGCGCCTGGCGGCCTGCGGGCGGCCGCGATGTTCGGCGTAATTCCGGCATAGGCGCTTGTTGAGCGCCGTGACAGGTTTTGTCCCAAAGAAGCCCAGCAGCGCGGTGACACGCTGCCCGAGCTCCTGTGGCCGGGCAATCTTCGCGCCGCGGTCCTGCTGATAGATATTCAAGATCTCGGCGATCGGGATGGCAGCAGGGTCACGTCCGCTGTCATAACTCGGCTTGGTTTTCGCGCCGATGTGTTCGGCGAGCTTTTCTTCAGCGCTCGCGCGGTCATCAGCGCTGCAGCCAGTTGCGATTTGGCGTCCGTTGTCGAGGATGTACCAGACCTTGCTTCCCCTGACGTCCCGCAGCCAGAGGCGGGCGGGTTTTGCGGCGTTCGACATAGTCCCCTCATTTCTTCCACGTTCGACAACGTGGTGTATTGCTTCCCGGCGATCGTTTCGACCGTCAGTCGCCCCTTGGCGATCTCTCGCCGAAGGCCGCTCGCGGTCATGGAGCCATCGGGAAAAGCAAGCCTCGCCACGATTTCGAGCCTGAGCGGAGTGTCAGGCGAAATCGAAGCGGGCTCGACCATACGCGCTTTCATTGTGGTTGTCTCGCAGGCAACGTGGCCAATTCGCGCTTGAGCGTCTCGATCGCCTGGGCGCGCTCGTCCTCGGGGGCCCGAGCAGCCGGCGTGGGCACAGGATCCCACGCCGGCGCCGGTCGCGGCATGCGCGGCAGCGTGGCCCGCAGCTCATGCCGGACTTCGCATCGTTGCGGCGTCGGATAGCGCCACACCGAGAATCTATGGCAGGCGACCGCCTCAGGCGCGCCGGCGATCATCAGCGCCAGGACGAGGGCGGCCCTTTTCATCCGACAAATCTCCGGGTGATTTCCGAGCCGCCGGCGGCGACGCGCAGCGGCTCCTTCGGCAGTTTCTCACGCCGGCGCATCTTGACCTTGCCTGGGCGCTCGATCCCGAGCTCGGCCGCCTCGCGCCGCTTGGCCTCGGCGATGTCGCCCTTTTCCGCCCTCGTTTTGGGAGGGTGGCAAACCGCGACGCAGAGCAATTGCCCATCGGCCGGCGTGAGGTTGCGCTTGCGATCGGCCTCGGGGCGCATGCCCTCGGCGATGATGTGGTCGATCGCATAATCCTTGCGGCTCTTGCACCAGACGCCGCAGCGCTCGCAGTGGATGCGCCAGCTCGAGTCGGTGGCACGCTGGACGATCGCCACCTGGTCGGCGATGGTAAACTCGCGACGGGAGCGTCTCATGCCGGGCGCCGATCGGCGAGCTGCAGCTGAGGCCGCGAGAGCTCTGGCGTCGGCGCGTTCCAGTCCCAGACGCCATGCTCAGCGCCAAAGGAGTAGATCATCTCGATCATCTCGCTCATCTCCTGTTTGGAGAGCTTGCTCGAGTGGTAGCCGACCGCCACAACGCCATCGCCGTCGATGGCCGGCATGAAGCGCATCTTCTTGCCCATCGCCTTGAGGAAGGCGCACTTCCAGTCGTCAGGGGCCCAGCGCTCGCCGCCATGCGTGACCGCCTCGGCGATCAGGCTGAGGAGCTTCCACATCAACCGGTTCTGCGCGAGCGTGCGCGGATCGATGACCAGGTCGATCTGGGATCCGAGCGGAGCCTCCTCGACGGCGCGCAGGATCTCGTCGCGATTGGCCGCGGTGATGAAGCGCGACAATCTCACTGTCTGCCTCGCGCTTCCGGGGGGAAGGTGACGCCCTCGCCGCGCTTCCATTCAAAGCAGCAATAGTCGTCGACGTCGGTGATGATGACGCGGTCGACTACTCCGAGCTGAGCGGCGACATTGTGACTGTAGTGATGCGCTGCCTTGACCGCCTCTTCTGCAGGGACGAACAGGCGAACTCGCTCATAAGAACCGTCTGGGAAGAATTGATAGACGGAATATTCGTCGTCGCTCACGCCGCTTGCTCCCTGCACAGCCTCATTAAGGCACCAGCTGAAGGCCGCGCCCGCTCTCCCGCGCCTTCTCGGCGAGCTTCTTCTGGATCATCATCGGATCGAGCATGGGCATCATGCTCTCGATCGGCGGCAGCTTCTCGAGGAAAGCGATTGCCGCCTCGCTGTCGAGGCCGTTGGCGATGATTTCGGTCTGGGCTTCGATGCTGCGGGCTTCAATCTGCACGCGCGCGGTCTTCTCCATCGCTGCGATCTCGGCGGTGGCGACCTTGCGCAGTTCGGCGCGCCGCTCGCGGTAAGCGTTCTCGCCCTGCGAGCGCCAAGCCCAATGGAGGCTGGGGCGGAACTCCGGCGGGATGCCGAGCCGGTCGGCCTCAGCCACGATCGCCTCATTGGCCTTCTTCGCCGCCTCGACGCCGGCCTCCATCGCCGCGCGCCAGACCTCGTTCTTGTCGAAGGTGTGCACCGCCGAAATCTCGCGCTCGAAGTCGGCGAGCATTATCGCGCTGCGCTGCTCGGCCGCGCTCTTGGCGACCTTCTCGCGCTGCTTGACCAGGCGCACCAGGTCGTCGCGCTCGGCCTTGGTCATTCGAACCGTCACGCCGCCTCCTCCTGCACCTCGTATTTCCGCCGGAGATCGTTGACCTTGATCTCGAGCTCGAACAGAAACTTGCGGACCTCGTCCTCGATGTCCTCCATTAGGTCTGGATCCCGGCCGACCCGCTGCACGAAGAGCTGCATCGCCGGCGGAAAGTCGGGGTTCCACGAGACGTAGTCGCACCAGTGCCGGCCGGTGCAGGCGAGCTGCCATTGGATCTGGATGCGGTAGTCTTTCTCGATCTGCTCGGTGAGCAGCGTGTCGAGATGCGCAGCCATTTGCGGACACTTGACCTCGACCAGGCCGAACGCGCCGATGAGGCCGTCGGGCGAAGCGTGCGCGCCCTCGATCAGCGGATGGGGGACGAGGCCCGGCGCTGGCGGGTATTCGACATTGAGATCGAACATGAGCTCATAGGTCGCGATGGCTTGCGGCTGCTTCTCGATGCCCTCGGCCATCGCCTTGCTTTGGTAAGTCTCGACCGCGACGCCGGTCAGGCGCTCGAGCACCTTAAGCGCCATGAGATTGGCGCGGGTGGCCGAGTACCCGGTCTTGGTCCGGCGCATGAGGTCGGGGGCGTCGGATGCGCCGACCGAGCCGCAACGGGCCTGGCGAAACTCATCGAGCTCGGTCATTTGGCCTGCCCTCGGTCTTGATCTTGGACATGATGGCGCGATGGAGCGCATCATCCTGGGCCTTGGCGATCGCCGCGCTCCGCCGTGCGCGGATCTCAGGGTCGGCCCAGGCGCGCTTTTGGCCTTCGGCGATCGCCTGGTTGCGCGCCTTCAGCTGTTCAGGCGTCATTGGGCACCTTCGCCGCCTCGGCGCGCCGCTTCTTCTCCTTGAGGAACGTCGTGCCGCGCTGGGCCTGGGCGACGCTGAGCGCAGCGATCTCGGATGCGCCGCACCACTCGAGGAACTTCGCCACGTCGCTGCCCGTCTCGAAGAGGAGCTGCTGGATCTGGGCGATGGCGTCGATGTCGGCCGGCGCAGCGCCGGCGGCTTTGCCGTCGTCGTCGGCGTCCTGCGGCGCGTGGCTGACGATCGGCAAGACCGCCATCAGGGCGTAGCGCCGGCCATAGGTGAGGGTGCTCCCGATCGCCTGGCTATCGTTCTTGCTGCCGGTGCTGTCGTGCTTCATGGGCGGCGTGGTGGCGCGCTCTTGATGGCCGGTGCGGTGGCGTAGGATAGCTGTGGTGATGAGCCGATTGTCGCTGGTTGTCTCGTGCTCGAATCGGATCGAGAAGCCATGCTTCCCGAGCGGCCCGCGCAAGGTCTCGAGGATGTCGTCGAGCGTGACGTAGGGCGTTTTTTGTTGCGGCGTTTGGCCTTCGAAAACCTGCGGTCCTTCCTTCTCGGCCCGCTCGCGCAGCGCCTTGGGGTAAATGGAGATCCGGCCGTTGCGGTCGATCGTCGGCAGATTGGGCTGCAGCTCGGCGAAGGCCTCGGCGAAGATGATCGAGGCGCGCTCGGCCTCAATCTCCCTCTTCATCGCCATCAAGCCCTGCAGCTTGGCGAGGTCGACGGCCGGATCGCGCGCGGCGCGTTCGATCATGGCGAGGTACGGATCGGGTGCCCCGGAGGGAGGCGCGGGGGCTGCAGCGGCCCCCTCCGGGACGGGCGGGGGCGTCGGGGGGTCGACGCGCTCCGCCACAATGGCGGCTGGCTTCTTCATGGCCGCCAAAGTTCCAATTTGGCAACCCGATGTCAACGAAAGAACGCGGCGGCGAAAAAAAAGCTGTGGGTGGTTGTGGACTACTTCTCGCTACCGCCGTCGTCGAGGATCGCCGTAACCAGGTTGACAGCCAATCGCCGCTGCTCGGGCGTGGCGTTGCCAATCAGGGCGTCGAGCGAGGGTGCGCCGGGCGGCGAAAAGAACTGCGCCGGAACGATGCGCAGCGCCACCATGAGACGAAACTGCAGATCGAGATGAATCTTGCGCTCGCCTGTTTCGTAACGAGAAATGGCGCTTTTGGTCAGGCCGACGGCTTCGGCCAACTCTTCCTGCAGCATCTTGCGTTCCTCACGCCATTCGCGCAGGTAGTGACGAAACGGCTCATGATGCGACGAGGTTGCCATCTAGGCAACATAACGGATCAACCCGCTAGTTGCAACAGGAGCCCGGGAAGGCTCCCAGCGGCCTTTCCCGTGCTCTTGACGGCCAGTTGCCGAAGCGGCAATTTTTGCCCATGTCCAAACGCACCCATCTCATCCAGGCGCGCGAACGGCTGATGTTGACCCGGCCTCAGCTGGCCAAACAGCTCGGGATCGGCCGCGTGGCCGTCTATCGTGTCGAAGAGGGCATGCGCGACCCCTCGGCGGCCCTGATGCGCCGCTGGGTTAAAAAGCTCGGCCCCGGCGCGTCGATGGACCTCTTCAAGAAGCCGCCGCAAATAGCAGACGCAGCGGAGTAAATCCGATGCGGTGGCGGCGAAGACGGGCGCCTACGCCATTGGAGACGGCCATCCAGGCCGCCGTGATCGACCACTGGCGCATCCTGGGCGAGCCGGACACCCTGGTCGCCGCCATCCCCAACGCCGGCGCGCTCGGCCAGCCAGGCCTCACCAAGGGCCTGGCGGACCTCCTCGTCATGGGGCCCTACGTGCCGGGCCTGGTGGCCTTCATCGAGCTCAAGCGCGACGAGCACTCGGTGGTGAGCGACGACCAGCTCGAGTTTCAGCGCCTCTGCGCCAAGCTCGGCGTTCGCTACGCCATCGCCTACGGCCGGGATGAGCCGATCGCCCTCCTCGAGGCCTGGGGCGTCGTCCGGAGGGCCGCGGCGTGAGCGATCGCTGGAAAGTGCGTGCGACGAAGTGGGAAGCCTGGCTTGGCGCGATGATTGGCGCGGCGCGCAGGATCGAGTCGCTCATGGGCGGGCTGGAGGATCAGCACGGATTTTCCGGAGATCCCTGGGGGGCCAACATTGAGGGCGCGATTGGCGAGCTGATGGCGGCCAAGGGGCTGGGCCGGTACTGGGACGCAACGGTTAACGCCTTCAAGGCTCCCGACGTCGGGCCATACCAGGTCAGGACGATGAAGGACCTGATCATCCGCCCGGGCGACAAGCCGCATGAAGTTTTCATCTGGGTGACCGGCGCGTGCCCGGACTATGAGCTCCGCGGCTGGATCTGGGGGCGCGAGGCCCGCCGGGATGAGTGGCTAAAGGGATGGGGCCCGAAGCCGAAAGCCTGGTTCGTCCCGCCCCCGCTCCATCGGATGGAGGATTTGCCCTCGGAGGAGGAGGCCTACGCGGCTGCAGCCGCCGCCAAGGCGGGGAAGGTCGACGCATGAGGAGGAAATAACGGTGACAACCGCGGATTTGGTTCGGAAATTGCTCGAGGCCGGCGCGAATGCCGACGCCGTCGCCATCGCCATTCAAGCCGTTGAGGAGGCCGAGGTCGAGGCTGCGCCCCCGCGCCGCCGGCGGCGGCGCAAACCCGCCGAGGTGGTCGACCTTAAGCGGTAGCCCATGAGCCTGGCGATCACAGTGCAGGCGATGGTTGCGTCCGGCTGCACGCCGGAGCAGATCGCCGCTGTCGCCGCGGCGCATGATGCCGAGGCCGAGAAGGAAGAGGCCCGCAAGCGGAAGCTGAACGCGGTGCGCCAGAAGCGTTTTCGCGAGCGCCATCCTGAGGCCGTAACGCAAAGTAACGTTACTAAACGTCACGAGACGTTACGTAACGTTACTCCCCCTAAGCAAAAAGACGCCTTCCCCCCCACACCCCCCTTACTAGAAAAACTCATACCCCCCTTGAGTGATGCTGACGCATCACTTGTCGGCGTGCCCGCCGACGTGAATGAAATCAATGCGATAGCAAAGCGCAAAAAAACCGTTGAGCTTCTCCAAACCGTCGTAGGCATGTGGAACGAGCTGGCGACCGCCTGTCGCCTGGTGGCAGTGCGCGACATCACAGCCACCCGCCAAGCCGCAATCATCGCCAGATCGGACGACCTGGTGAAAACCTACGACTTCCCGGATCCGCTCGCCGGCTGGCGGAGGCTGATGGGCCTGGTGCGCGGCTCCCCGTTCCTGCGCGGCGAGCTCAACGGGTTCCGCTGTGACTTCGACTTCGTCGTCCGAGCCTCAAGTTTCACCAAGATCATGGAGGGAAAATATGAAGCCCGAGCTGCGCCCCGTCGCTAGCATTCCGCATGCGAAGGTCGCCGCTGCCGACTACGCTAGGCTCGCCGTCGGCCACATCCGGGCGATCGGCGGCCAGGGCGTCGTGTTGAGCGAGCGCGGCCAGCCAGCGCAATGGCGCGCCTGGATCGCCTATTTCGCCTGGCTGGACGCTGACACGGCGCCACGCGGCCACAAGGCCTCCACGTACGCCTCGCTCAAGCAGATCACGGTTCCGACGGCGTGGCCGCTCGAATTCGATGAGAGCGCGCCGGCGACGCCGGGTTGGGAGTTTGGCGCGCTCGAGGAAAAACCGCCGACGGCTGAGCGCAGGCGCGAACTCGCCGACATGTTGCGCGCCGTCGTGGCCGGTGTTGCGCTCGAGGACGCGCCGCGCGCGCGCAACTGGCGCAACATGACGCCGCAGACCGCCGAGGCGAAGCTCAGCGAGCTCACGGACAAATACGCCAGCGCGCCGGCGCAAGTGCGCACGTCCGAGATGGCGGCCTATCTCGCCAAGATCCGAGCGGACGAGGAAGGCCCCGTCGATGACGCCGCAAATGTGTCATTTTGACGGATCTGTGAATGAGGGTTGCCAGATGGGCAACGCGCGCGCTTAATAGGGTGGGGCGCTGACCTGATAGGAGGATCCCGCGTGTTGCGCTTGCGCTATCCGCCTTCCGCCCCAATTGGCGATGTCTACCCTTATTTGCTTGAGTTTATGTGGAGACTTGGCGACCAGCTGCAGAAGGGCGAACGGCGCGGCGTCGACGTGCTCGCCGACGGCCGGGCCCGAATCGTGGTGGAATATCCCACGCTCGGCGATCTTCTCACGGTGCTGGAGCAGCTGGACGCGCTGAAGGCGATGGCCAGCGAGCATGGGTCCGGCGCTAGGGTTGCGGCGGCGTCTCCGGCTTCATCGCGGCCTCGAATGCGTCGAGGAGCCGCTTGATGCGGCCGAACTGCTCGGCGTCGCCTCGCAAACCTTGGCGCAGCTCGATCTCGCCGATGTGTCTCCAGATTCGTTCGATCGCCTCCTCGAGGTCCTTTTGGCTGCGGAATGCTTCACGCATGTGGTTTAAGCCCTCTTTGGCTTGCCTGAGCTCCCTGCGCAGCAGAAAGAACGCCCAGATCACAGCTAACGCCACAGTGAGCAGCGCCGCAGTTTGCGCGGCCTGGACGAGGACTAGCTCGCTCATCCGTTTCCCTTGCCTTCTTTCATCGCGGCTTCGAACGCCTCCATGAGACGCTTCAGCCGGTTGAACTGTTCGGAATCGCCGCGCAGGCCTTGGCGCAGCTCGACCTCATCGATGCGCCGCCACAGCCGGTCGATGCGCTCCTCGACGTCCCGGTGCCCGCGTAAGACCTGGTTTAGAGCGGTCGAGGCTTGCTTGAGCTCAACCCGCAAGCGATTGACCGCGTACAGCATGATGCCCGTCATGGTGAGCAGCGCTGCGGTCTGCGCGGCGTCGACCAGATCTGCGGCGCTAAGCATGCGCAAGGTTGCCTGAGTGACAACACCAATGCAAGACGCTGAAAAAGACGCCGACCAGGCTTTGGATCTCGTACGGGACTGCAGCCGGCACTTCGCCGGCAAGCCTTCGGACGTTCAAGGCGCGGCGCTGGCCGATCTCTTGGCGCTATGGCTTGCCGGGCATGTCATCGTGGGCAATCCGAGAGCGACCGAGCGCCTGCGGAAGGAGGTGCTCGCCATGCATCTCAAGACGGTGTGGAACCTGGTCCCCATCAATTACCGCGATCGCATCGAACCCAAGCTTAGGCAGGGTGGGCGTGGCGCCAAGTTCGACTCTTAGCGCCGCGCGTCTTGCCCTTGGCGGTTGCGGTGTTGGTGCCCCGCTTCAACGAACCGGATTTCTGCAAGACGCTCGAGGCGACGGCGTAGGGATTGACGCCCGGGCTGTTGGTCTTGATGCGCTTGACCGCCTTTTCCATGATCGGCGGCAGCTTGCGTCCCCTGGTCGCCATTATCCGGCTCCGAACATCGAGAGCGGCCCGCGGTAGATGCGCGGGTCGTTGGGGTTGAGATAAGGCGTGTAGGTCGCGCCGCGAGCGTTGCCGCTGGTCGGGGCGTAGTAACCCAGATTCGGGGACGGCGCCGGCGTCGGTCGCGGGATGGGCGCGGCGGCCCGCGGCGCGGCGGCGGGGCCATAAGGCAAACCGGGAAGGTTGGTTGTAGCCACCGGCGCGGGACGGCCGGGCGCGGTCGCGCCGGCGGCCTGTCTGCCGATGGCCTGCCTGGCGATGATGCTCGGATCCATCGGCCCGGGCGGCATGGGCGTGGCTGTGTAAGGCCGCGCCGGCATTGCGCCTGGCGCGGCGGTCGAGGGCGCCGCCGGTCCTGGAGGGTTGGCTGCGCCGGTAAAGCCTGGAAACAGCGCCTGCATCAGGCCGTGCCGCTGGGCGAAATCCACGCCGTATTGGCCCATGCCGAGAAGGCCGGCGGCGCCGAGGCCGCGCAAACGCGCCGCCGGATCTCCGACCCCGCCGGCGGCCAGCCCGCCAGGAATCGGGACGCCGCCGCCGGCGCCGCCTCCGCCAGCGCCGGCGATCGCGCCCGCGCCAGGCTGACCAGGCGACGGCGAGATGGCGCTGCGGCCGGCGAGGATGTCCTGCAGCGATTGCGGGTTGACGTACATCGGCGCCCGGGCGCCGGGGACGAGCTGGTTGGCCTGGCCTTCGATCGTCGGCGGGTTGACGTAGCCTCTCGTTTCGGGCCCTGGGCCGGGGAATCCGGGCGAAGGATAGCCGACATCGCCCTGAAGGCCGCCGACGCCTTGGCCGCCGCCGGCCATGTTCTGTAGCCAGGCCTGCCAATCATCGCCGGTCGAGAGATCGGTGATCGGCATCAGCGCCGGCCGCTGCGGATCTCGTATTCCTCGACCCGGGTGTTGGAGACGCCGGGCACCGTCTGCTGCGGCGCTTCGGGATCGCGCGTGTCGAACTGCGCCATATAGGCGGTGACGCCCATGCGCTGGATCTCTTCGCTGCGCTCGCGCTGCTCGTCGGCGATGGTTTTGACCGGCGGATAGGGGAAGTTGGGCTCGGTCGGCAGCTGTTCCGGCTCTTGCTCGGCCTCGGGCGCCGCGCCGGTCGGCGGCGGCAGCGGGACATATTGGGGCAGGCGGGGCGGCGGGGGCGGCGGCGAAGCGCGGCGCGGAGGAGGTGGGCGACTTGCCATTGTGTCAATCTCCCGTTGAGATTGACATTGGGGCATAGCATGAACGCCCGCAGGTTACGAGAGGACCCGCAACTTGCGAAATTGCGCAGAATCGCAAACTGCTCGAAACTGCTTGCTCATGGCTCGATCCATTTGAGTGTGACGCCGCGCGGCTCGTCCTGGACTTCGGGCGCGGCGCCCGAACCAAAACCGCGCCGCCTGGCTGCAGGGCTGGTGCGCAGGATATGGCCGGCGGCGGCCAGCTTGCGGCTCCAATCGGCGCTCTTGAGCGCCTGGCGCACCACGGCCTCGGCCTCGTCGAGCGCCTGCTCCTCGGCCTCGAGGGCCGCCTCGATCAGGCTCGGCGCGATGCGGGTCAACCGGCGCAGATCGATGACGGGAACCCGAAGCGTGCGGGCCGTCTCGCTCACGTTGCCGCCGGTGCGCACGAGCTCGTCGTAGATCTCGGCCGGGTCGAGGTGGGCGCAGCTCGGCGGGACCTTAAGCGTCATTCGCGCAAGCTCCCCAGCCGGTTGCGCCGCTGGACGATCAGCGCCCGCCTGAGCGCGATCTCGAGCCGGCCGCGCCGTTCGATCAAGCCCGGCCGGCTGAGCCGGCCCTCGCCATTGAGGCGTTTACGCAGGCGCTCGATCACGCCGGATTTGTCGCCCGCCTGGCCGGCGTAGACTAACCCGTCGCAGGCTTTGCAGACGACGCGCCCGTCGTAGAGCCGCAAGGTTCGCACGCGCTTGGCGCAGCTCGGGCAGTGGAAAAACGACCAAGAGCCGCCATTGGGAAACTTGAGGTGGCTCACGCGGATCTCACGCACGAGCGCGCTTTCGCCCTCGCCGAAGGCGACGAGGGCCGATGACATGCTTGGGGTGATAAGGTGAAGGGCGCGCAGGCGCGAGACGCCGACGGTCGGCAATTCGTCGCGCGTCGGCAGGTTAGCGCGCTTGCCTGAGCCTTTCTTCGGCATCTTCGATCGCCTTCGACGCAATCCCCAGCTCGCGGCGCACGGTGGCATATTTGAGCGCCAGGCGCACCAGGACCGCGATCGGCCGCGGGATTGGGCTCGGCTTGCCCTTGACGACGCCATATTCCCAGCTGCGCAGGGTGCGCTCGTTGACGTCGAAGACGCGGGCGAACTCGACCGCGGTCAGGCCGAGCGTGAGGCGGGCCTGTCTGAGCTCCCCGGGGGTCATTTGGGCTTAGCCTTCTTTGGTCGTTTGGCCTTGGCGTGCTTGGAAACGACAATCCGACGCGGTTCAGGCATAGGGATCTCGACGAGCCCGTGTGAGCGCTTGCCAACTTGCCGGCCTTTGACCTTGAACGTCATGCGCGTTCCATCTCGGCCAGCCTGAGGATCACGTCGCTGTAGCCCTCGGATTTGCCCCTGGCGGCCGAAAGCCGGTTTGCCGTCCGTTTGTCCAACCACAAAAAATGACCGCCCTCGGGGCAACGTTGGGCCGGCAAACGCCGATCCTCGGGTACGCCTGTACACAAAGCCGCATAGGCGGCGTCGGAAATCAGAATCCGGATCATCAATCGGGGTCCTGGGTGAAGCCGTGGATGACCAGGCACTGGTCGTAATCCTTGGCGTGGCGAAATTGCCCGGCGAGAGAGTCGCGCCCGGGCAAGTCGTCGTTGAACCGGTCGGCGACAATTTTGCAGCGCGTTTTGACCTCGTCGAGCTCAGTCATTGCAGCGCCGGCGGCGACGGCGACGAGCGCCGCGATCAGCGATAATTTCTGTTTCATGCGAAACAATATGGGGATCTTCCCCGGCTTGTCAATCGCCATGCGGGCCTTTAGGCTCAACGCGGGCGATGAGGAACGGAAGAGGAACGCGGCATGAGCCTGGCAAGCGTCCTGCTCGCATTTGCGCCGGCGATCGCGGCGCGGCTCAAACCGCGGGAGAAGGGCGAGCGGGAGCTCGAGCTCGAGGCCGAGCTCAAAAGCTTGAACGCCCGCCTCGAGCACACAATCGCCGAGCTGGAGGAGGCGCGCGAGCGGGGGAACCGCTGGCGCGATCTATATTTGGATCTCAGGCGCGAGCGCGACGCCGGCCAGGCGATGCAGCAAATGGCGCAGCAGCAAATGGCGCAGTGGTCGCAGCTGCAGCAGATGGCCGCGATGCAAAACCAAGCGTTTGCGCAGCAGGCGCAGGCGCAGGCGCAGGGGCTGCAGAATTACCAGGGGATGCAGAATTACCAGCAGGGGCTGGCGCAGCAGGCCTTGCTTGATCACTGTTCGTGCACGCCGTCGCGCGCAAATGGCCTGTACGGCGCGTTGAGGGACGACGGGCCGTGAACGACAAGGGCCGCAGCTTTCGCCGCGGCCCGTGCGCTGTCCAATTTTGGAACGCCTAATTGGGCTTTGGGTCTTCGGGCCTTAGGCGCTCGAGCAGCTCCGCAATCGCCTCGTCTTCCGTGTCGCCTAGCCCGAGTGGACATTCGGGCCCGTCGTAAGTGTCCGAGTCAATCGCAGTCCAGCGCATGCCCTTAGGGTTGCGCGGGTCGTATTCGGTTTTGATGTTCATTCTCTCGCCTCCAGGATGGGCCGTCCGAACGCGCGAGCGATCGCCGCGCGGTCAATTTCCGTATCAACGCGGGTGACCGGCTCGAGCTCCTCCGCGGCAATCTGGCGCTCGAGCTCGGCGAGAACGGCGCGATCGATGGCGCGCCGCTTGGCCCCGAAATGTTCGGACCAAATAATTTTGGGCTTGGCCACTATGCCGCCTCCGTGACCAGGACAAATGCGCCGTTGCGCAGGGTATAGCGCGGCTTCAGCGCCGGCTTGGCCGCGGCGACTTTCGGCGCCCGACGCTTGCGCTTCGCCGGCGCAATAAGGTCGACAGTTTCCGGGTTTGCGCCTTGATAGACAGCCGCGCGCGCCGCGCGGATCTGCGCCAGCTTGGCCAGCCAACGCTCATATGCGGCTTCATTCGCCGCTTGCGTGCGCCCGCTTTTGTTGACGCAGGTTGAGCGCAGATCAATCTCGAGGCGCGCGTCGCCGCAGAGCTCGCGCCGCTGCAGCATCGCTACGCCTACCGCTTGGCCATGCGCGCGTGTTTCGTCTGCCGTCAGAGCTCGGCCGCGCGCCAGCTTGCGGTATTTCTCGACAGCCGCGCCGAGCTGCGGATAAGGCTTGCCCCATTCCTTCGGCTCACAATTGCCTTCTAGCGCCTCGAACCGGAAAGGCGTTGCCGGTTCCTTGTTCCAGGCGCGGACATGAGCATTGTCCGGGCCCCAATGTTGCGATTGCGACGGCGTGAACGGCTCACAGTCCGCAATGTCGGGAGAAACATGTTCCATTTGTCAGTTCCCTCAATCGGGCAAAAGCGCCCGCTCATGCCCGACGTTGTCCGTCGGGCATGGGCTGGCGCTTTCACGCTGCGATTGCGAGCTCGTCGCCGGCGTCTTCGGCCAGCGCCAGGCCGCGCATGAATTCGACGGCCTTGGACGCCGCGCTTGCCGCGGCGACGAGCGCCTTTTCATGCTCGGTGAAAAACTTGATCCAGGAGGCGATATAGGCGGCGTCGGCGCCGTCATTGTCGAAGCCGAATTCGGCGCAGAGGAACGCGCTGGCGAGCTCGGCGACCAGTTCCTCGGCCGAATAGGCGCTGTCGCCGAAACGCTTGCCGAAGGTTCGGTTCAAGCGTTTCTCGGCGCCCGTCCAATGGCCGAGCTCATGGAACGCCACGCCGTAATAGGCCGAGGCGCTCTTGAACGTTTCGAAGGCTGGCAGATTCACATAGTCGCGGACTGGCGTGTAATAGGCGCGCGCCTCGCCATGCCGGACGCTTGCGCCAGTCGAGTGAATGAAGGCCTCGGCCAGGCCGTCGCGCGCGTCGTTGTTCCATTGCCGCGCCGCGCCAGCCGGGTCGACGATCTTGGCCGGCAGATTGTCGCATTGCGACACGTTGAAAACGGTATAGGCCTTCAGGAACGGAATGCGACGCTTTTGTCCGTCTTCGTCGATGCGCTCGACATGCGAGACGTAGACGACGCATTCGCCTTTTTCCCCCTTGCGCACATTGCCGCCCGCCTCGAGGGCTTGCTTGAAGGTTAGCCAGCGGGGATCAGTGAAGCCGCTCTCTTGCGCGCGCGACCAGAGCAAGAGAACGTTGGCGCCCGAATAGGCGCGGCTGGTGGCGGCGTTGCGAGGCATGACGCCAAAGCCTTTGCCGGACCAGGGTTGACGCCAAGGAACGACGCCAGCCTTGAGGCGCGCCAGGATACGATCGGTGATTTCCTTGTGAAGGTTACGCATTGTCTCGAGCTCCAAAAGCGGGGATAGTCCCCAGAGCTAGGACATAGGGGGAAATCCCCGCTCATTCAAGGGCTGTGAACCGGAAAAATTCCCCGGCACGTTCACGAATTGTGACTGATGCTTGCGAGGCTAGGGCGAGAGGATTATGCTTCGCCCTATGCCTTTGAACTCAGACGAAAAAGAACGGCTCGAGCAACAGTCCACATTGCTGGCTGCATTGGGCGAACCGGAAAGCCTGGTCGCCACATTGCGCCAGACATGCGAGCGCAAAGCGCGAAGTCCCTTAATTGCGCCAGAAGAGGCTAACAGATGGGCGATCGCCGCTCGAGCGTTGCTCGAGGCCGAAGCAACCATCAACGCCGCACAATCGCCAGAAGCGCGCAAGCTGGCGCGCCATATGGAGCAATGGCCAGCTCAAGACCAAGGCGCGCCTAAGGCCGCGCCAGAAGCCAACCAAACGCCTTAAGACGCCTTCCAGTTTGAGAGTAGTCGCGCGATCGCGCTTGGATTGTAAGGCTTGCCGCTTGGCGTAACGTGACCTTCAATCGCCAGCTGCTCTGCAATCCCTCGTAACGTCATGCCAGGTTGGCAATCACGCAACGATTGAACCCGTTCCGCAACTTCAGGCCTCATCGCTGCTAAAGGCGTCTGGCCGCCCATCCGCCCAGTCCGCTTGCGCGCCGCGGCCAGCTTTGCAACCAACGAGGCCTTTTCAAACTGCGCCACAGCTCCGAGGATTTGGCGGACAAGCGTTGCGGTAGGCGTATCGTCGAGAAAGGCGTTCGGGCTGTCGACTGCAATCAATTCAATGCCTTGCGATTGCAAAAACCGCCATCCTGTCTCTTGCACGATGAGATCTCGAGCGAAGCGATTCGCCGTTTCGACGAGGATTGATCGAACGCCATTGCCGGCGATCGCCTCGAGCATGGCCGCAAATCCTGGCCGTTCACCGATCATATCCGCGCCGCTGACAGCTGCGTCATAGAAGGCCTCGCAAATCTCTATCCCATTGGAATTGCAATAGCTTTCGACTGCAGCTTGCTGGCGCGCCAGGCTGTCTTTGTCCGCGCCTACGTTGGTTGCGCTTGACGTGCGGTAGTAGGCAAAGGCTTTGTTTGGCATTTCAGAACCCCATGCGTGTTTCTCGTGCTCAAGGTAGAGCAACAAACGGCGTTGTCAAGGGCCGTCTGGATCCGTCTGGATCCGTCTGCAGCCCATCCGATCGCAGCAAGATCAATGGCTTAGCCGCTCGGCGCGCGCAACCGAGGATCCCAAAGCATTCCTTTCTGTTTTTCTGGCAGATCGAGCTTTTGCCCCCCCTCACCCACCCTCGATCGGAACCGGCGCCGGGGGCCCCTTCTCGCTCGCCCGCTACTTTTCTGGGTCACGTGTGTTTCACGTGAAACTTGCCAGATTGACAACTGAGACGGAAACTCTGAGACTGAAACTGGGTTTTGAGACGGGAATGATGGCTGATCAATTTGGTCCGCACGCTCGGAAGCATGGGCCTCGGCTGGATCAGATCCAGAGTTTGAAGCGTCGTGAGTTGTTTTGCGAGAGAGCGGCGGAGGGCGGCGATGCAGATGCGGGGGCGGCACAGATTGCATTATCCGCTGACGTGGGTGAGCGAGAGCGCGGTCCCGCATCATCTGCGCGGCTTTGGCCGCTGGGATTGGGTGGGAAGCCATCTGTGTCGCCGGATTTATCGGCTGGCCAAGCGCAAGCTCGAGCGCCTGGGGTAAAAAAGGGGAAGGTTGGGCGGCCGAAGGCTGAGGGGGTTCGTCCGTGGGAGGCGGCGGGGATGAAGCGGGCGACGTGGTTTAGGCGGAAGAAGGAGGGGGGAGGGTGAGTTACGGCGGGGCGTTTTACGCTCAGGCTCCGCAGATTGTGCGGCTGCATCAGCAGGGCAAGACGGCGCCCGAGATCGCGGCGTTGGTGCCTCCGGCGAGCCGGCCGTGGCTTCGCCCTGGTGAGCTGGAGCCGATCAATACGCAGATGGTTAGGTATATTTTGCGCCAAGAGGGGTTTGAGCCGTCCCCGCCAGTGTGGAGCGATCGTCAGCGGCAGGGTTTTGCGGCGTTCAAGCGCCAGTATGAGCTCTGGGAGGCTGAGCGGCGCTCTCGGCCGGCGGCGGGGCCGTTCGAGGCCTATGTGCTTGGGCTTCGTGAGGTTCTCAGCTGGATGATCGGCGAGCTCGAGGCGCGGAAGAGGGAAAGGGCATGATCGAGAGCCAGTTCCGCGACTGGATCCGGGCGCAGATGCGGGCCTTGGACGAGCGGGTGAAGGCGGTCGAGGCGCGCCCCGTTGAGGTTCCGCGGCAGGTGGGCGGCCGGCTTGGGGCCGGCATGGTTGAGCAGGTCGAGGCGGTCTTGAAGGCGGTCAAGGGCGGCGAGGTGGTCGGCATGGCGGTGGTTTATGTCGGGCCGGATGGGCCGATCACCGGGTGGTCGGCGAGCGGGCTCGACGGGCATTTGAGCTTACTGGGGGGGGTTGTGTCGCTCCAGGACGATCTTTTGCACCCGCCCGAGGATCGGATGACCCGGTTTTATGAGGAGGATGCGGAGTGACCCGGCTGGTCCGCCTCTATCGCTCGCTGAAGGGGACCTGGCGCTACGAGATCGAGCGCGACGACGGCCAATTGCATTGGGGAAGCCTGCACACCAAGAACGAGGTGCGCGCCAGGGAGCGCTATCGGCGGCTCGAGGAGGGTTACGCCGAGGCGGAAGCGACGAGGGAGGAGAGCGAAGTTGGCCGTAAACCTGCCTGACATGCCGGCGCGGATCGCCCGTCTGCCGCGCGACGAGCGGGGCTATCCGGTGCCCCGCTTCGTCGAGTGGCTGAAAGAGGGGAAGAAGGCCCCGAGGGGCTCGGAAGGGGCCGCGCCGGATTTCCGCTACGCCGATTATGGCTTTCGCCTGCTCGCCTTCAAGCGCGGCTTATGCTGGATCTGCGGCGAGCCGCTCGGGGTGCACAAGGTCTATGCGATCGGGCCGATGTGCGTGATCAGCGGCACCACGTCCGAGCCGGCCTGCCACCGGGAATGCGCCGAATTCGCGGCATCCGCCTGTCCGTTCCTGGTTCGGCCGCGGCAGAAGCGCAACGAGAAGGGGCTGGATCCCGATTCGACCGCGCCGGGGCTGATGATCAAGCGCAATCCCGGCTGCATCTGCCTCTACGAGACGCCGCTGGCGCACGCCTTCGCCGACGGCGCCGGCGGCTGGCTGATTTCGCTCGAGCCGCCGGTCCGGACCGATTGGTGGGCGGAGGGGCGTGAGGCCACAAGGGAGGAGGTGCTCGCCTCGATCGACAGCGGCTATCCGCTGCTTCTCGCCGAGGCGGAGAAGGACGGCCCGGCGGCCTTGGGCCAGCTCGATCGTCAGCGCAATGAGGCGATGCGCTATCTGCCGGCGGCGGCGTGATGCGTGACAAGCGCCGCCGTCTCACACAGCCAGGGATCACTGTCGAGTGCGTCCGCTGCAAGGATCGCAAAACCCTTAGCTTTGAGCAGGCCCGAGAGCTCGCCAGTCCGCCCTTCTGCGACAAGTGCGCCATGCCGATGGTCGCGGTCAGCGCGAGGATATGATGGAGCTTAAGCCGAAACAGGGCTTCGATTGGGCCAAAGTCACCTGGGGGCGGCCGGACAGCGTCGTCTCGGTCTTGTGCTCCTACTGCTCGGCCTCGATCCCCGAGGATGACGTGCCGCTGATGATGTGGAGCGAGGCGGGTTACGCGGCCAAGTTCTGCGACGCCTGCCAGGAGCGCTGGTGGGGCATGACGTCTTATAAGGACGAGGGCGAGTGACCCTGCTGCACCGAAGAGCGCCGCAGATCAAGAGGCCCGACGAGCGGGAGCGGGCGCGCCGCTGGGCGGTGCGCTTCCTCGAGCTCGAGCCGGACGGCTGCGCCTGGGCGATCGGCGTCGATGGGTCCGGACTTCCGCTTTTTTGCAACCAGGTGCGGGACGGATTGTCGGCCTATTGCGCCCTCCATCACCGGGAGGCGCGCGAATGATGATAGGGTTTTTGGAAGATTGGCGATCGTGGCGTCGTCTTTAAGCGGGATCCCGGCAGGATTTCCCTGGCGGGTTTTCAAAGAAGAAAGGGTGACGTCATGTTGAAAAGACTATTGCTTGGAGCGGTTCTCGCCGCCTGCGCCTGGCCT
>Ga0307476_10000270_pt1 | contig 46104 bp, 27 predicted proteins | sample atmos_gasesECM2C_2_FD_203314 | JGI IMG/M metagenome (GOLD analysis project Ga0307476, IMG submission 203314) | Hardwood forest soil microbial communities from Morgan-Monroe State Forest, Indiana, United States - atmos_gasesECM2C_05 | ecosystem: Environmental > Terrestrial > Soil > Temperate... | reverse complement strand
AGGTCGATTGGAACTATGGACAACTGTTCCAGGGCGGCAGTGCCGTTTGAAACCGTCGCAACCTTGAATCCCTCCGCCGTGAGCAATTCCTCTAACAGCTCACGGTTGGCGATCTGGTCGTCAGCGACTAAGATCGTGCCTGTGACAGCCTGCGGCGATTTACTAAACATCGGAGACCTACTAACTGCAACAGAAGTTACTGCCAGCGTTGCACAACAGGTTAGTAACTCCTAATTACCTAAGTCATTCCATCGGTCTTGTTCGGATTTCGTAACAAGAATCGGACTCCGTATCCGCCAGCAGGCTTACCTCGACCACCCGAGATGTGAAAGCTCCCGAAGAAGACGTTCCGGTCTACAGCCTGACCAAAGGGAGCGGGAGTGCGCCAGCGGTTGGCGGTGTCTCGCACGAACCAATTACGGAATTGTGCTTCTCATGATAACTTTCACTTGAGCCGCTTGTTCAGGAACGGATGCACAATCGAGGCTAAACAATGGACCCCTCTTCGCGCGATTTGAAGATCCTGGTCGCGGATGATTCACCCATATACCGCAAACTAGTCGAGCAATCGCTCGCATCAGAGCAGTACGCCGTTCTTTTTGCCAAAACTGGGCGTCAAGCCGTGGATATGTTCGTCGAACACCAGCCTGCACTTGTGATCACTGACTGGAGCATGCCCGACATCAGCGGCATTGAACTGTGCCAGCGTATCCGCCGGGACCATAAAGATTTCTATGCCTACGTCATCCTCCTTACCGGCAACACCGACAAAGAGGAAGTGATTGAGGGTCTGGCCGCCGGAGCCGACGACTACCTAACAAAGCCCTTCCATCCCGGAGAACTGCAAGCCCGGGTGAGAGTCGGCTGCCGCATCGTCGATCTCCACCGCGAAGTCCAGGAGAAAAATCGACAACTGGAGGAGATGGCTCTGACCGACTCGCTCACCGGCTTGCCCAATCGCCGCGCGATCGATTTCTGGGCCAGTCGCCAACTCAGCGCGGCGATGCGTCACGATTTTCCCATTTGGGTTGTCATGGCTGATCTGGATCACTTCAAGAGCATCAATGACACCCACGGGCACGATGCCGGAGACATCGTGCTCAAGAGCTTCGCCGAGATTCTCAAGTCCAACACCCGCAGCTCAAACATTTGCGGACGCCTTGGAGGCGAAGAATTTCTCGTGGTCATCACGCATGTGGAAAAGGACAATGCTGCGCTTGCAATTGAGCGTATCCGCAAGCAGTTTGCCGCCCAGAAGTTCACCGTTGGTCACAGCACTTTCGGCGCGACCGCCAGCTTCGGAATCGCCGGCATCCGCGCAACGGCGTGTCCCGATTTCAGTGAACTGGTGACCCGCGCCGATGCAGCTCTGTACTCCGCAAAGCGTCAAGGACGTAACCGCATCGAATTTGAAGCAGAAAAGGCTTTGTCAGCCACTAGCGAGGAGGGTGGCGGGAAAGACCGTAAGTCATCAGTCAAATACTAACTGCACGACAAATCCCACGATCATACTCGACGCCTCCCGTGAGTTAGTCCGCGATCCTGCGGGGAAGATCCGAACGCTCGGACTTTGGTAACTTTCCCTCGACTATTGCTCGTCTAGAATTAGTACATCCCCGGAATTTCAATCGTCCAAGACTAGGCGGCCATCGCTGTGAGTTCACAATCTCCGTCCGAGGACCCCAAGCCCCCCACTCTGCGAATGCGCCAAGTCGAGGGCAAGGAGTGGTGGCTTTGGGGTTCCGCCGTAGCCGTCACCCTGGTCCTGACCTTCGGCATCCTTTCATTAACCTTCCCCGGTTTTCATTTACCTACAGACAGCGTTTACTCGCTCAATCTCAAAGAATGGGTTCGCGGACTCGCCGCTCTCGTCCTGTTATTCGATATTTACACGGTTTACCAGCAGCGTGAGTTGCAGCGAATCCGCCGCCGGTTGGGGGAGCGCGAACGCCTGTTTCAGTTGATTACGGAGAATGCCGCGGACATGATTGCCGTCATCGACCGCAACGGACAGCGCCTATATAACAGTCCGGCGTATCAGAAAGTTCTAGGGTATGACCCCGAAGAACTGGCAGCCACTTCTTCTATGGATCAGATCCATCCGGAGGATCGGGCACGCGTGCTCGAGGCTGCGGAAAAAGCTCGCAACACCGGCCGGGGTGAACGACTGGAGTATCGCATTCGCCATAAAGACGGTTCCTGGCGCTTTATTGAATCCACCGCCAGCGCTATTCGAAGCCCGGAAGGCGAGACGGAAGGGCTGGTTATCGTGAATCGTGACATTACCGAGAGGAAGCGGGCTGAGGAAAAGCTGGACCACCTGTCCTTCCACGACGGCTTGACCAATCTTCCCAACCGCGCGCTTTTTCTCGACCGGTTGCAACGCGCGATTACTCAGGCACGGCGGCACTCGGATTTCAGATTCGCCGTGCTGTTCATTGACATTGACGAATTCAAGGTCTTCAACGATAGTCTGGGCCATGTTGCCGGTGATGCATTGCTCATCCAGATCGCGCAGCGTCTAACGGTCTGCCTCCGCGGCGCCGACACGGTTTCGCGTCCCCGCCTGGGTGACACCGCGGAGATCCTCTCGGGCGAGAGCACGCTTGCCCGGCCCGGGGGCGACGAATTCACTGTCCTCATCGAGGAACTTCATGACCCCAGCGATACCATTCGCGTCGCCGAGCGCATTCAGCAGAGGTTAGCCGTTCCTTTCGATTTGAATGGTCAGGAGATCGTGTTGACCGTGAGCATCGGCATTGCTTTCAGCAGCAGTGCCGGGGCGGAGGCACAAGACGTCCTCGGCGACGCGGAGATTGCCATGTATCGTGCCAAAAGCACGGGCAAGGGCCGCTGTGAGGTGTTCGATCACGCGATGCATGCCGGTGCCATCAAACGTTTGCAGCTCGAAACCGAGCTGCGCAAAGCCATCGAACTGAACCAACTCCGCGTTTACTACCAGCCTATCGTGTCCTTGAGCAACGGCCAGATCGTCGGGTTCGAGGCGCTCAGTCGCTGGCAGCGTCCCGAACGTCTGGTCATGCCGGGGGAATTTATTGAGGTTGCGGATGAGACCGGTCTCATCCTGCCCATCAACCGTCAACTCCTTTACGACGCCTGCCGACAGCTCCGTGCCTGGCAGGCGCTGTTCCCTTCTGATCCGGCTCTCACGCTCAATGTAAACATCACACCCAAACAGTTTGCGCAGCCTGAGCTGGCCTCGCAGATTGGCAAAACTTTGCAGGAGACCGGACTGGATCCCCGCTGTCTCAACTTGGAAATCACGGAAACGATCGCCATGGCCGACGCCAAGAGGTCTGCCGTCGTACTTTCCGAGTTAAAAGCGCTCGGCGTTAGTCTGGACATCGACGATTTCGGCACCGGCTACTCCTCCCTCAGCCGACTGCAGGGCTTTCCCGTGGACACGCTAAAGATCGACCGTGCCTTCATCTCGCGTATAGATACCGACCTCGCAACCCTCGAAATCGTTCGCGTCATCGTCATGCTTGCTCACGGTCTCCGTTTGAAGGTCGTTGCGGAAGGCGTCGAAACTCAAGCGCAGTTGGATTTGCTGAAGGATATTGGCTGCGAACTAGCCCAGGGTTACTTTTATTCCAAGCCTGTGGCCGCCGAGACAATCGAGCAGCTCCTGAGTGACAACCGCGCGGCAAGCATCTCACCAGGGCGAGCGAAAACGGCTACTTCCACGTCCGCATGAAACCCGCGCTCTGTCTGTCGTCTGCGTCAGAATTGAGTTTTTGAATGTCTTTCGCCGTGGAGAATAGCGGGATCGTGTTCAACATGCCGCCGGTTGTGGTTACGTCGCTAGCGAGTGGTTGCCTGTTACGGTGCCATTACAAAAGACTGGCGACAGAGGGTTCACTCCGGCGGGGGCGTAAGTGGGTGGGGGACTTCGTGTTTTAGGCGTGAACAAAAGACCCTCTCCCCGGCTATCGGAGAGAGGGCCGTTGCAGTCGGAACGTCTTTAGTCGTCCGAGTCAGTGGTGGTCGGTGCCGGTTTGTTGAATTCACTGGCGGGACGAACAGTCTTCTCGCCGGGATAGGGGCGCGTAAACCCGGTGGACTCATACCAATTGAAATGGTTGACAGTGTCCGGGTCTTCGGAGTCGGGCTTGTGCATCTTGCCAGCGGAGATCTCCGCCTTCTTTTGGAGCCAACCCTTTCTCAAGGCCTTGACCGCAGGGCTATCCGTTGTTTTGGCTACGCTCGCGGTAACGCCCTGATCCAGCGGGATCTCCTCCGGCAGGTGCGTCCACGGCTCGAAGTTCTCCTTGGGCGGATTGTTGGTGAAATCCGTCCTCATGGGCGACGCCACGAGGTCGAACTGGTTCATGGGCGGCAGACCGAGGATTTGCTCGATCGTCCGAGTCATGTTGACTTGGGTGTAGTAAGTGTGGTCGGTGGGTCCGTGCTGCACCGTGTATGGGCTGATGATATAGCCCGGGCTGCGGTGACCGTCGACGTGGTCGACGCCGTTCTGCGCGTCGTCTTCCTCGATGAAAATCGCCGAGGTGGACCAAACGGGGCTGTGGCTGATGTAGTCGATAATGCGTCCAACGGCCAGGTCGTTATCGGCTTGTTCGGCCTGTGAGGTCGGCGGGCCGGTAGTATGGTCGCACATGATCCACAGCTGTTCCATGGCAGGCACCGTGCCATTCTTGACGTCGTTGTTGAAGTCCTGCAACCACAGATCGACGCGGAACTGGTCGGGAATGCCCAGATCGAAATATGGGAAGTTCGGGACCATGTAGTCATGCACGGCCGGGACAGAGGACTGCGCCAGGATCTCGTTCTGGTAGAACAGCGTCTTCTCGCCCGGAGTTCCAGGTGCTGCGCAAGCAGGACCTCCCTCGAAGCACTGCGAGTCGGCGTAAAACTGGCTCCAACTCGGTTCGCCGCTCGGCCCATACGACCCATCGGACTGCAGGTACAAATCGTTCTCGATGTATTCGCCGTAGATCTTCACCGGGAGACCGGCGGCCTCCGCTTCCGAGAATAGGAAGCCTTTTTTCTGATAGGCGAGTGCATCGCCGGCGTTCCCGCCGGGATAGCTTCGAACCCAGTCCGGCGACTGGACATCGTCGGCATAAGGGGCCATGGCCTCTTGGATCCACTGATGACCATCCGCCGACTGCCGGCTCGGGTCGTAGAAATTGTCCAAGAGGGGGAAGCGCTTCACCCACGCGTGAGCGTTCGGCGTGACCGGGATGCCCCCGGCTGCGGAGCCGTCGCCGAAAACTGCCAACGAGGGATCGCCATTGCCAGCCGCCACGTCGCCCAGGACCTGATCATAGGTGCGGTTTTCACGGACGATCAGGAACACGTGCTGGATCAGCGACGGATCGCCGATCTTTGCAGGGATTGCGACCGGCTTGGTGCTCGGCTTGCCACCGCTGGCAGACAGGATGTTTTGCGCCAGATCCCAGTGGTTGTTCTGGAAAACCTGCGTCGTCATTGTCGCCAGCGTCGTGCTATTCGGTACGGGGACGATGCTGACGGTGCCGTTGTCCTGGTGGGTATTGTAGCCGCAGACGCCGTGGTCGCACTCGAACGATTCACGCGTGCCGATGCCCTTGTCGTTGGCAACGAGGAGGACGTTAGCCCTCGAGTCCAGCACGACTGAGCTCGGCGCATAGGCTACCGGGATCATGCCCAGGACCGGATTCTGCGCGCCGGGCAGGAGGTCGACCACACCAATCGCGTTGGCATTGTAAAGAGCGACGTAGGCAATGCCTGCTTTGGCATTGACGGCGATCGAGTTCGGCGCGGCGCCATAGGCTGATTGGCCTGCGCCGGGCACTCCGATCGGCAGCCCAAGGCTGATCGTCCGCTCCACAACGTTGGTAGACGTGTTGATCACAGAGATGGTGTCGCTGTAGGTATTAGCGACCAACAGGTTCCCTTCGTAGAAAGCCATGCCGGTCGGGTGCAGCCCGGTCGGGATGTTAGCGGTGACCGTCATCGAGGCCAGATCAACCACAGAAACTGTACCGGTGATGGCGGCGCCAACGAACGGGTCAGCGACGATTTCGGTGCCGGCGGAGTTGATCTGGAAGTCCCCTTCTGTAGCCGCTCGACCGCCTTCGTTGCTGACGTAGGCGGTTGTGCCAGTGCTGTTGATGACGATGCTGTGCGGAGCATTGCCGACGCGGATCTGCGTACCCTGCACCGGCGGCTTCGCGGTCAGTTCGATCTTGGTGAGCGTATTGTTCTGGTTCAGCAGGGCATAGGCGCTCTTGCCATCGTGTGACAGCGCGACGCCGCCCGGATAAGAAGTGTACGAGCTGTAGAACGAGCCGCAGGGGTTGCCATAAGATGCCGGCGGGCTATTGGGAAAGCATTCGATGAAGGAATTGTCCGGCGGCACGCTGACCTGCGCGTCGTCTGACAGCAAGCCCTGTGCATTGACATTGGCGATGGTGACGTTGCTGCTATCCTGACTGAACACCAGATGCTTGCCGTCCGCCGAATAGGCTATGCCGCTATAGCTGCCGCTCGGATCGTTTCCGCCGGCCGGGATATAGTTCTGCAGGACAATTCCGGTGTTGATGTCGAACACCTCGACGGCTCCGTTGCCGTCGGACGTCGACGTACCAAGAGTGAGCACCGCGGCAGTGTGAGTATTTAGATTCGGGTTGAGAGCGACGTCCTTTGCGCGGACTCGGATGCCGAGGTTGACCTGGGTGCCGGCTGGCGTAATGACCTGGCCACTGCCGACGACCCACGAGCCGTTCAGCTGCGGGCCGGCGACGTATTTCGGGTACTCCTTGGATTGAGCACCGGCGAGCACCGGAAGGCTCAGACCCGCCACCAGCAGCCCGCTGAGCGGACGCAGACGGTTTATCCGAGACCTATTTCGCGACTTATTCTTTTGAGACATATACCGTTCTCCTCCTTGGATTTTGTTCATCAAGTAACAGTTAGCAAAAAGGGACCTCGTAGCGGTTCTCAACTTTTTCCTGAATCTCCAGCAGGACTTGGCGCACGTACTCAGAACGCCAAGGGCACCACTCTAGTTTTGGGAAGGAGACGCCAGCATGACGCTGAGATTACATTCTTGTAATCCTGGTCCAGAAAGCGACCGTGACGGCTTTATGACGATCAGGTGAAAATCTGTTACAGGGCGCGCAGCTCCAGGTTAAGCAGAGTCTGTTTCGTGGACGTTGTCTTCGTGTCAGGAGACTATGAATATCGAATCCTTCAGCCGTGTCGTGCGATTCTCAGTGCCGCCGCGGCCCCAGACTTGCACGGTACTCGGCGAGACCGAACGCAATGCCGATGACACATAGCGCCCCGGGGAACACCCAGTTGTCTGTGTTCTTCCAGCGCGCATTGGAGGGTGATGCCGCATCGTAGAGAACGGTTACGTAGGTTTCCGGCTGAAGACGCATCCGAGTCTCAATGACTGGTCCTTTCATACCGGGGAGTTCTTCTTCGATCTGATAAACCTGACCCTCCACCGTGTATTGGATCGTGAAACGGGAGCTCGTGCGGGCCACGATCAGACCTTGAGTCTCGTGGGCATTTCTGGAGAAATTCCAGATGTCGTATAGGCGGTAAGCGCCGTACAAAGAGGCAAGGATGGCGACCAATATTGGCAATATTCTTCTTACATTCCAAGATCCCATGCGCCGAACCTCCGAAGCTCATGCCGAACTCAACCCGGAAGCTGGCGGAGAGAAGGTTGCGATAGAGACTACATCCGAGAATTTCAGAACCTGCCCCGGGTCAAACCAGCATCCTAACTGATGTCAGAAAAAGAGGCCGTGTGCCTGACCCCGCGACTTTCCTACCTAGCTCCGCCGATCACTATCAGGCGCTATCCGCGTCCAGTTCCGACCGGTCATGACTCTGCTTAACATCGACGAGCGCGCGCAAGGGCCCCAGCCAGGGTTCGTAGCGTCGCCAGCGTGCAATGGAGGTGCGATAGATAGGCTGCCGGGCCTGCCATTTGCTGGGGGTGTTCACAGCCCGCGGATTCGATTCGGGGCGCAGGCACGCGTCGTGCCACGCGAGGCCGCAGGCTGCGATGATCCGCCGGATGACTGGTTCGGGCGCGCGGGTCAGGTCCTCGTAATCGACCTCGATGAAGCGATCAGCCGGCAACACGCTCCGCCAATGGTCGATGAGCCGCTGGTAATCGCGGAAATACGCGACCAGTTCGGCGCCTCCGGTCGGAAACGCCAGGCCCGGACGGAAATGGGTTTGGTGGATCGACAGCGCTGTGTCGATTGCAGCGCGGCGGCAATGGATGATGATGGCGCGCGGGAATGCCACGTGGATCAGCCCCACCCAGAGGAAGTTGAACGGCATCTTGTCGGTCACTCGCGCCGCAGTCGGCGCGATCGCGCGCAGCACACCGAGATAGTCTGCCACCGCCTTGGCCAGGAACTCCCCATCGACGAACAACCTGTCGTTCCCGTCCGCGACGGAGCGGTGCCACTCTGCACCGCGCTGGTTCCAGAAATGCAACTCGCCACCGCCCTCGACCTCGGGATGCGCGGAGACGATCTGCTCGACGAGAGTTGTGCCGGACCGCGGCATGCCGAGGATCAGTACCGGTGTCACATCCGAGCTGCCTAGTTCGCGCGCCTGCCCGATCCACTCGGGTGTGCACCGGGCGATGAGTTGGTCGATTTTGATGGAGAACGTTGCCGAGTCGAACGACCCAGAGCCACGGCGCACCGCGTCTGCAGCGTCGAAATGCTCCATCGCCAGGCCGTAGTCGCCAAGATCCTCCGCCGCCTTGCCAATCGCGAGGTGAAGCCGCAGGCGTTGCCCGGCTTCCAGTCCCGGCGTGGCTAGGGCGGCTTGCATCCCTTGAAGCAGACCGTCGTCATCGCTTGTGACGGGGCGGCACCGGACCAGTTCGTAGTAGCTACCTGCCAGCGGCGGCGCGAGCGCAATCGCGCGTTCGAAGTATGCACGGGCCTCGTCGAAACGGCCGAAGTCAGAGAGCAGATTGCCCAACAAGTCATTCGCCATGGCGTTCTTCGGATCGGCCACCAGCGTCTCTCGCAGTGCCTGTTTGGCTTCCTGATTGCGCTCCTCGATCAGCAGCGCCCGTGCCTTGCCAAGGCGGCCGAAGCTGTTCCTATCTCCGGTCATCGCCGCGCGGCGGAAACAGCCGATCGCCTGTTCGCGATGGCCCAGTATGTAGGCCAGGGCACCGGAGCGGAACCATGCCTCGGCCAAGGATGGAAGGAGTTTCGTGGCGCGGTCGTATGCGGAGAGAGCCCCGTCGATGTTGCCCAGCTTCTCCAAAGCAATTCCCAGGCGGAAATGTGCATCGGCGTAGCGCGGATCGCCCGCAACGGCCTGCTGCAATGCCGCGACGGCATCGGGTACGCGGCCGACCTCGAGGCAGGCCAGGCCGAGATCGTGCAGGATGACGGCATTCGACGGCTGCAGCAGCGCCGCATCGCGCAACGGCGCGATCGCATCCGCTGGGCGCCCGGCGCTGAGAAACTTAGTGGCCAACGCAAGCAGAAGCGTCAACTGTTGCGACGCGGCTGGGTTTGGAGACTGGGACATGGCGCCAAACTGTCACAGAGAATATGACACGGGTTCTATACCAAATTCAGATTGTGAATCTTTTTTCATCCGAAATTTACATTCGGTTTAACTTGCTTTAACTTAAACCCCGTAGGTTCCACGGTTGTAGTACTCACCGTAGGCGACTATCGCTCAATGGGTGCCGCTATACCGATTTCCGCACTCACCCAAGTGCCAGCTATAACGGCGATACGGAATGCGTTTACCCATCGCGGCGAGGAATGACAGCCATGAAACCACGCAAGTACTCGTGCGACCTGCTTCGCATGAATTCAGCCCCTCTTTTTTCCGGCTTTCGCCTGCGGCTACCTCCTCGGAAAACGAGGCAGATTCCCTGTCTTGTCGGCTTCATCCTGTGTCTCGTGTGCTCGTCGCCGGCGCAGGTTGATCGTGCGGGATTAAATGGCACAGTCACTGACCCATCCGGGCGCCTACTCCCACAGACTCGGGTCACCGCGGTGGAAACCGCGACGGGACTGCAGCGCGAAACTGTTTCCTCTTCCACCGGAGCGTACGACATTCCGGAGTTGCCGGTCGGAACCTACACCATCAAGTTTGAGCATAAGGGGTTCAAGTCGTTCACCTTCTTGGATGTCGAGGAGGTCATCGGCCGCACGCGAACCCTCGATGTGACTCTGCATGTTTCTGGCAAAGACGAGCACCTGGAGGTGCCCGCCAGTTCGGCGCTGATGGACCGCAATAACAGTGCGGTGACGGGCTACATCGAGAGAGAGCAGGCGGATGAACTGCCGCTAAACGGCCGCAACTGGGCATCACTGACGGCCTTCGTCCCCGGGGCCATTGACACCGGTGGCAGCAACCAGCGGTCGATTCGGTTTGCCGGACGGGGCCTCGACGACAGCAACTGGACCTATGACGGCGTCGACTCAACTAATATCGTAAATCAGACGCAGCGCCCATGGGTGCGGCTCGCCATACCTCTGGACGCGATCCAGGAGTTCCGCGTCGATTCGCTGTTGGGGTCCGCCGAGAATGGCGGAACCGGCGGCCCGCAACTGGACGTCACCTCGCCCTCGGGCACAAACCGCTTCCACGGGCGCGTGTTCGAGTTCTTGCGGAACAGCGCTTTTGATGCACCAGTGCCTCAATGGGCCTCCCAGGGTGAGACCCAGCAGCCGCTTCGTCTGAATCAATTCGGCGGAGCAGTGGGCGGTCCCATCAAGCGCGACAAGACGTTCTTCTTCATTGCTTCGGAGGCTTACCGGCAAAACTGGGGCTATCCGGTGAGCGGCGACGTGCCGAGCGCTGCACTCATTGCGACGGTTCCGACGTCGTCGCCGATCTACGGAATCATGAATGCCTTCCCCGGAGCAGGTCCAAGGACAATTTTGACGCCTTGGACGCCAACCAACGACCCGGGCGACCCGAACTACGCGGACTATGACCTGCTGACCTGCTCATGCACTCAGGTGGTCAACGAGAATTCGGCGATGCTGCGTCTTGACCAGCATTTCTCAGAAGCGACCACGGGCTTCGTGCGATTTAATTACGATCGCTCAGTCGATACGCAGCCGCTTTCCGCTGCCGCGACAGACTTGCAGCAGAGGGTATCCTCTCCAGTCAATGGTGCGCTCGAATTGCTGCGCATCTTCAGTCCCACCCTGGTGAATGAGGCCAAGTTTGGATTCAATCGCGCCACCTCCAATACTTACAACCTCAACAAAACCGGCATTCTCTACCAGATTGCGATCTCCACCGGTCCTGGGCCAGGATTCATCACCCAGAACTACGATTACTACAGCATTTACGCGGGCAATTCCTTTTCCTGGCTCGATAATCTGACTTGGATTCATGGCCGGCATACCCTCAAGTTTGGGGCCGAGATCCGTCGCATTCAATTGAATCAGAGCTCCCAAGATCACGGAAAAGTTACGTTTTCCAGTGTGGAGGACCTGGCCGCGAATCTGGTGAGCCGAGCCAGCTTGTCAGGAGCCTTACCGGTCAACCACCTGCGCAAGAACGATTACTTCGGCTACGCACAAGACGAGTACAGGTGGCGGCCCAACCTCACACTCAATCTGGGCCTGCGCTATACCATCTTCGATCTCTTCCACGAGGAGAACGGGTTGGCCAACCCGTTTGATTTCGCCACGTGCGGGCCGGAGGGATTCTGCAGGATCGGCGCTAGCTTCGGCCAGCAAAACTACGGCGATATCGACCCTCGTGTGGGATTTGCCTGGATGCCGCCCGGCGGCAGCGGCCAGACCGTGATTCGAGGTGGATTCGGCATCTACCATGAGGACGGACAGTTGGACGACCAGAATCTGCCTGCCAAGAACGAAGTGCCGTCCTATTCGGTGAAAAGCACTTCGAGCTTGCAGATCGCGTATCCGGTTGATCCGTATTTTACCGGCCCCGGAACCCTCTCCCCGAACGCAGAACAACGGAACCGCAAGGACTCTTATGTGGAGCAGTGGAGCCTCTCGGCGCAGCGGGAGCTGCCTGCGAACTTCGTGGGCACGGTCTCCTACCTGGGAAGCCACGGCGTGCATCTGCTGGAGACCAACGTGGTGAACCTGATCGATCCGGCCACTGGGGTTGTGCAATACCCCGCTTTTGCTCCCGCCATCCCTTGGCGCGGCTCAGTCGGCATGAGCACCTACAATGGTCTCTCCGTAGCGTTGCGGCGTTCGTTCTCTCACGGCCTCCTCGTGACGGCCAACTACACCTGGTCGCATGAGATCGACAATGGTTCCAACGGCAGCGGGGATGGCGACGAAATATCGCCGCAGAATCCGTTGTGCCTGGTCTGTGAAACCGCCAGCGGCGTCTGGGACGCCCGCCACGTGGTCAACGGCAATGCGGTCTACCAGCTGCCCTTCGGCCAAGGGAAGCCGCTGCTGCATGACGGCGGGATTGCAGGCGCTATCGCCGGCAACTGGGAACTGACTACCACCGCCCTGGCTCGCACCGGCTTCCCGGTCAATGTGCTCATGCCAAGCAATTACACGGCGCCGGATGGGGCCTCCGGCACGGAGCGTCCCGATCTTGTTCCGGGCGTTTCTCTCACTCCGCCAGGAGGCAAAACCGTCGCGGAATGGATCAATCCCGCAGCGTTTGCTACCCCGGCTGGGGAGTTCGGCACGGCGCCGCGCGACCTCGTGCGTGGGCCTGGCACCTGGCAAGTTGATCTCGGCATCGCTAAACACATCCCGCTAACAGAGCGCGCTAGCCTCGAGTTTCGCTCCGAGTTCTTCAACATCTTTAATCACTCGCAGTTGGGTCCGCCTCAGTCCACCTTCAACCCGGCGAACACCACCGGGTTCGGCAGCATCATCACTACGGTGAACTTGAACACAAGCATCATATCGCCGATCACCCCCGTGGGCTCAGGAACCCCGCGCGAGATTCAGTTTGCGTTGCGGATCGCTTTCTAGTTGTGTGGGGGCATTCGGTCTTCAACGAGGCTCCCCGAGTGGACGACACCTTCGCAGGATATCGTTGAACGCGTCTTAATCTTCTTTCCGCGATATTCCGGGAGCACGAGTCATGAGAATTCTAGTCATCGAAGACGAAGCTAAGACCGCCGGGTTCCTGAAGAAGGGACTTGGAGAGGCGGGCTTCGTCGTTGACGTCGCCGAAGATGGATTCGATGGGTTGCACCTCGCTCAGGAATTGCAGTTCGATCTCGTCATTCTCGACGTGATGCTGCCAGGGCTGGACGGCTGGCAGGTTCTAACTCGCTTACGCCGGGAAGGCCGGCGGGCACTTGTGCTTTTTCTGACCGCTCGCGATGCCGTACATGAGCGCGTACAGGGATTCGAACTGGGCGCCGACGACTATCTGGTAAAACCGTTTGCCTTTTCCGAATTATTGGCGCGGGTGCGCTCGCTGCTGCGCCGTGGGCCTTCGCGGGCGCCAGAGACGCTTCGCCTGGCCGACCTCGAGATCGACTTATTGCGCCAGCGGGCCACACGCGCCGGCCAGCGGTTGGAGCTGACTTCCAAAGAGTTCCTTCTTTTATCCCTGCTGGCGCGCCGCTCCGGCGAAGTGTTATCGCGGACCCTGATCGCCGAAGCGGTCTGGGATATGAACTTCGACAGCGACACGAATGTAGTAGACGTCAATGTGCGAAGGTTGCGCAGCAAGGTGGATGATCCCTTCCCGCTCAAATTGATCCATACCGTTCGGGGCGCTGGCTATGTCTTTGAATGCGACTAGCTCCCTGCCGACCTCCCGTTTGTGGGGAACTCTGGCGTTCCGGCTAACGGCCGCCTACGCCCTTGCAGGTCTGTTTCTCGTGGTCTTTGCCACCGCCAGCCTTTACTTCGTGCTGGTGACCGAACTGGAGAAAAGCACTGAATTGTTCCTCGCAGATAAGGCGCACGTACTGCGCACCATGTTGCGGGAGAGACCAGACGACTGGGATGCACTGCGGGAAGAAGTTGAGCTGGAATCGGCCGCGCGGCGATACGAGCAATTTTATATTCGTCTGCTGGATGAAAGAAACGCACCCCTGTTGATGACGCCAGGCATGGCGGATCAACTAGACCTGACGAAATTCCCCAGTCGGACCCAAAGCCGCCCTGGTCGCACTATTCGAATGACGGGCAGGGGCGGTCAAGCCTTTCGCGTGACCAGCATAATTGCGCCGGTCGGGTCGTCTGCAACTCAAACTGACACCATTCAAATTGCAATTGATCTCTCGCAAAAAGAGGCGTTGTTGGCACGCTATCGGCTGTGGGCGTGGATCATCGTGCTGGGGACCTTCGCCATTTTTCCCTTGGTGGGATACCGGATTGCCCGGCACGGAATTCGCCCGGTTGAGGAAATGGCAACAACAGCTCGCCACATCAGTTCGACGAACCTGCGGGAGCGCATTCTGCCGGAAGGCTATCCGTTCGAGTTGGCGTCCTTGGCCAGTACCTTCAACCAGATGCTGGACCGGCTGGAGGAGTCCTTCGAGCGCATTTCGAGATTCTCAGCCGACATTGCGCACGACTTGCGTACCCCCGTCAATAACCTTCGCGGTGAAGCAGAAGTTGCCTTGGCCCGCACGCGAAGCGCCGAGGAATATCGCGATGTGATCGCATCCTGCCTGGAAGAGGCAGTTCGACTTTCCGATCTTATCGGCGACCTCCTGTTTCTGGGGCGCGCGGAGAGCCCATTGACTCATTTGCGCCGTGAGCGGGTGGATGTGCAGGAATTGCTGGGCGGAGTGAAGGACTATTACGAAGCCTCGGCGGCCGATGGGGGAGTCTCGCTCACCACTACCGCTGCCGACGAACCAGTCGTTGCCGAATTGGACCGCACGCTCTTGCAGAGAGCAGTGGGCAACCTGGTCTCGAATGCCCTGGCGCACACGCCACGCGGCGGAGCCGTCGTGATGGGAACAAGCATTAATCTTATGAACAAGGATTCTTCCACGATTTGCATCGAAGTTTCTGATACCGGCGCGGGGATTCCATCTGAAGCCCTGCCCAGGGTTTTTGATCGCTTCTTCCGAGTCGACTCGTCGCGGTTCCAGGGCTCCGGCGGCACGGGATTGGGGCTCGCGATCGTGCAGAGCATTGCCCTACTTCACGGTGGCAATGTGGAGATTTCCAGTCAGCTTGGCCACGGCACCCGAGTCACGCTCCACGTGCCGGTGTCTTCCTCGGTCGCAAGATGATCAGAATGTAATTTCCACGTCATACTCCTCGCCGAGCTTTTTGAGTGCATGAATCAGCTGGTTCAAAATGCGGAAAGCCACGAACTGAGCGATGCAGTGGCGTTTGCTGACTTTTCATCTGCATATCGCCGGCAACCGTCTCAATGAGTGTGGCGACGATTTAGCGCCAACCGAGGGCCGGGGCGACCGTAGTCAGAATTGCCTCCATGACGTGCGCGTTATAGGCGACACCTAGTTGATTTGGAATGGTTAGCAATAGCGTGTCGGCCTCCGCGATCGCCGTGTCTTTCTTGAGCTGCTCGATCAGAATATCTGGCTCAGCAGTGTAGCTCCGGCCAAAAATCGCCCGTGTGTCTTCGTCAAGGAACCCGATCTTGTCATCTTCCTGACCGCCTCGTCCGAAATAGGCACGGTCACGGTCATCGATCAACGCAAAAATACTGCGGCTAACGGAAATGCGCGGAGTACGCGTGTGCCCAGCTTCCTTCCAGGCTGCACGATAGGCGCGAATCTGGGCGGCCTGTTGGATGTGGAGCGGCTCGCCGGTCTCATCGAACTTGAGGGTTGAGCTCTGCATGTTCATTCCTAGCTTCGCGGCCCATTCGGCCGTCGCGTTCGAAGCAGATCCCCACCAGATACGATCACGCAAACCTGCAGAGTATGGCTCAAGACGCAGAAGCCCCGGAGGATTAGGAAACATCGGATGCGGATTCGGCTGAGCGAAGCCCTTGCCGCGCAGCAACTCAAGAAATTCTTCGGCATGCCGCCGGCCCATATCTGCATCGTCCTCACCTTTCATCGGGCGGTGGCCAAAATAGCGCCAACCATCGATGACCTGCTCGGGGGAACCGCGGCTGATTCCCAACTGCAGGCGGCCGCCAGAGATCAGGTCCGCAGCTCCAGCGTCCTCCACCATGTAATGAGGATTCTCATACCGCATGTCGATCACCGCGGTGCCAATTTCAATCTTTCGCGTTTTAGCACCCACCGCCGCGAGTAGCGGAAACGGTGATGCGAGTTGCTGCGCGAAGTGATGAACACGAAAATAGGCTCCGTCCATTCCCAAACGCTCGGCTTCCACGGCGAGGTCAATGGACTGCAAGAGTGTGTCAGCCGCTGACTGCGTTTGTGACCGCGGCGAAGGTGTCCAGTGACCGAATGAGAGGAAGCCAAGTTTCTTCATGCAATCTAAGTCTCCCGTATCGTGAGGATGTATTTGAGTCGATTAAACGAAGATGAATGATCGGCTGTGAGTCGCACACGACAGTTACCAGCGCTGCTGAGTAGCTCGCGCAAGCCAACCCCGTTCGCCAAGCATTCGTTTTCTGATCCCAACACGACAGAGCGCGACCGCCCTCTAGGCTTCAGCAGTCACGCTTGCCTTCACGTCGATCATCGTCGCGACGCCCGCCACGCGTCGATAGGACTCGATCCTGTCCGCGTGTTCATAGGTATCAGTCACAACGATCACCTCGTGGGCCGCCGTCTCACCCACGAGCCTCTCCAGCCCCGCTTTCACCGTCGCGCTCGATCCCACAATCGCCGCGCCCAGCTTGCTCTCCACCACCGCCCTCTCCCAGTCCTGCCACATCCCCTCCATGGAATCCACTGGAGGGAGCAATTCCACCGGCTGGTCTCGGATTAGTCGCAAAAAGCGCTGCTGCGGCGTCGTGAACAACCGTCTGGCTGCCGCATCCGTCTCCGCTGCAATCACCTGCACTGCTACGATAAAGTATGGGCTCCGCAGAGCCTCGCTCGGCCGGAACTGTTTGCGGTACAACTCGGCTGCTGCATACAGATGCTCAGGAGCGAAGTGCGCCGCGAACGCAAATGGCAACCCCAGCCTCCCTGCCAGGTGCGCGCTGAAGCCGCTCGACCCCAGCAATGTGATCGGCACATTGCTCCCCTGTCCGGGAATCGCCCTCACTACTCGCCCCGGTTTTTCCGGACCGAGATAACCCCGCAATTCGTCGAGAAGTTCTGGAAAGTCATCCCCACGATGCCCCAAATCCCGTCGTAGCGCGCGCATCGTTTGCGAGTCGCCGCCAGGAGCTCGTCCCAACCCCAAGTCGATCCGCCCCGGATATAGCGCTTCCAGGGTCCCAAACTGTTCCGCCACTACCAGCGGTGCATGGTTCGGCAGCATCACGCCACCACTGCCCACTCGAATCGTCTTGGTCGCTGCCGCCACATGCCCAATCAGCACGGGCGTGGCTGAACAAGCCAGTCCAGGCATAGAGTGATGCTCCGCCAGCCAGTAGCGCTTGTATCCAAGTTGTTCCACGCGCTGCGCCAGGTTTACCGATCGGGCAATTGCATTGCCCGCTGGCTCCTCGGCTCGCATGCCCACAAGATCAAGCGCTGAAACCGCTATGCCTTTTTCCATTAGCTCATTGGATGAGATCAACCGGAAAGCGATGCGACCCTGAAACGAGAGCGCAAACAGGGCTCGCCGGAAGAGGAGAGTAAGAGATTAACTCAAGGGCCGTCCACAAGCCACGATTCGTCCCCTCCCGAATCGTCGGCCACGCGGAAGTTATCCAGAAACGGGGTTAATGGGAAGCACGGGAATCACTTTCCAAGATGCCGACAAAGTCAACTCGCGATGCCCGAATCCCAGGGCTTCTGATCGCATTGCGTTCGCCGAGTGCAGTCCTCGAAACCGGACTCCACATGTGCCCTTCGGAGAAAAGCCGGCACAGTGACCCCGTTCTCAACTGAGCAGTCCGTTCTCTGCAGTCCGGCTTGCAGAGGAAGTATCGCGAAACAATGGGCATCTTTCGCGTATCTTGAAGGAAGGAGCGGCGCAGTTTCTCTGCACTTAAGACTTAATGGCGGAGAGAGTGGGATTCGAACCCACGTTACCCTTTCGAGTAAACACGCTTTCCAAGCGTGCGCCTTCAGCCACTCGGCCATCTCTCCGGCGAAACCTGGGAAGGAAAATCGCGCTCCAGTAGGCTATCGCATGGCGCCGAGCCGGCTGGATTCACGCCGACTTGGCTTCATTTTCATTCTATGGTCAGGAGCGCACGAGCGCAAATGGCTAGACTGCAGTACTGCGGGCACAGACGCTGGTACGCGAGAAAGGAGGCCGGATTTCAAAACTGGAGAAAGCCTAGGAGATCTTCTGTGGCGGGTTGTTCTTGGGCGCGTCTGAACTGGAAGGTGCGGCCGGAGCGCTCGAAGAAGCTGCGCCCGCCCCTGCGGCTGCAGCAGCGGCATTGGCTATGTCGCCATTGTGTGTGGCGGTTGACGGCATTGGGGGCGGCTTAACCCCATCGACGACGTGATGGCTTATGCAATAGAGTGCCAGTTCGAGACGATCGGCGACGCCGAGCTTGTCGTATACCTTGCGCAGATAGTTTTTTACGACTTGCTCGGTCGTCCCCACGCGAACCGCAATTTCTTTGTTCTTCATGCCCTGGGTGACGCAGGAAACGATCAGCGTTTCCTTGGGCGTGAGTTGGACTTTCGGGCGCGCTCCCGAGGGACGCAAATTGTGGCCGCGGTAAGCTTCCATCACCCAATGAATAGCCTTGTTCTCAAGCCAGGGTTCGCCGGCGGCGACCTTGCGCAGGCAATCGACCAATATCTCCGGCTCTACCTCGCGCGACAGGATGCCGTGGGCTCCACGGCGGAATAGTTCCAGCGTGAGCTGCTCATCCGACGCGGGCGTGACCACTACAATCTTCAGTTGCGGCGCCTGGCGCAGGAGTTCCGCCACGGCTTCAACCGGATTCGGCGCCAGCGCCGACTCAAAAATCAGAACGTCCGCGGAAAACTTGGTTACCGCAGATTGGGTCTGGGGCAAGGTCTCGGCCTGGCCCACTACGCGGATGTCGTCTTCAAGCGCGAAGATTTTCCGTAGTCCGGCGCGGAAGATAGCCTGGGTATCGGCCAGGATCACGCGAATGAACTGGCCTGTGCCAGCATTCTCGTGAACGCCGTTATTTTCTCCCACGCTGACTGAAGTGCTCGCCATCAGTTTCCTTCTACCTACGCTCGCTCGAAATGGTATTCGTCAATCACTACGCCAACGCCACGCCGTCCCTGGTCCTCAAAGCTGCGAACCACGCGGCCGTGGCAGTCAATCTGCACATCGCGACGCGACCCGACAACTTCACCCGGAAGCAGAATCGTGAAGTCCACCACCGAGCCCACTGGCACGTCGCGATCCATCGCGAACAGCACGCCGTTGGCAGAGATGTTCTGCGTCTCCGCCGAACACGCTCCGCTCGGCGAGTTCAGCTCCACCGACAGATGCAGCGGAAACCGGGGAGCACTCTGCATTGCGGCATAGTGCTTGCCCTCCGCCTGCGGTGGAATCGTCAGTTCCTTGCCTGCCTCGGCTGCCACGACTCGATTGGACCTTTCTTCTGCTTTTAGGGAACTCTGAGGCAGCGTACACCCAGGAATCAGGCATGCAAAGTTACCGAAGTCATGGAACAAAAGGGTGCTAACTGCTTGTGGATGAGCTGATTAGAGGGAATTTACTGAGGAAACTCAGCCCCGGGAAGAGGTATGGAGTTGCAGCGGCCAAAACGCTCTGGGCCCGAGGCGGCCAAATGCCGCCTCGGCTAGAACTTGGTCACTTCCGTGAAATTAAAATCTCGGACCTTCATGGCGGGCACGACCATGTCGAACGACTCTTCGCCGCAGGATCGCACCGGCGTGCTCATCCCTTCGACCCCCGAGAGCATGTGAATCAAGCTCTGGTTGAAGCGGAAGTTGCGCAGTCCGCGTTGAACTTTCCCGTTTTCCACAAGGAAGGTACCGTCGCGGGTCATGCCGGTAACGATCTTCTCGAAAGGATCGACTTCGCGGATGTACCACAACCGCGTGACCAGCACACCACGCTCGGTAGATGCGATCATCCGATCGAGTGTTTGCGGATTCTGCGGAGCCGCGAACACGATGTTGAGCGGTATCTCGCCCGTTTCGTTGGGCAGCGCGAATCCGTGGCCAGTGGCTTCGATGGATCCGACTTTGTCTTTGTATTCCGAATTCTTCATGCGCACGGCCGTTCCCCGCGCATAGACAACTCGATTAACTACTCCGTTTTCAACCAGCGGCACTCTCAGCCGCCTCATCCCTTCGCCATCGAAAGGCGATCCGGTTTGCAACGGATGCGTGACGTCGTCCCAGATGGTGACGTTTTTGCCGAAGAGCTGGCTGCCGATGCGGCCGCTGAGGAAGGAACGCTCGTCGAGGATCGCTGTGCCAGAGTAGTCCCAGAACATGAAGCCGACGATGTCGAGCGCTGCAGCCGGCTCAAGTATCACCGTGTACTTCCCTGCCGGAATCTCCGCGGGATGCGCGGAATCAATCGCCTTCTTCGCGCTAATCTCAGCCAGAGCAAGCGGATCGAGGTTCGCCGCGTCGGGCGAGTTCGCCTTCTGCCATCCAGAAGAATCAGCGCCCAGCATGGTGATGGAAACTTCCGCCAAGGTTTGCGTGTGCCAGTCGCTCAAGCCCCGCGAATTGAAAATGCCCTCGACCGATTCAGAACTGGAAAAGATTCCGGCCGCTGTGAGTTTGTGCTTCTGGGCTACATCGACAATCTTCTTTACACCGGCGGCGCGAAGCTGGGGCGTGATGGCCGCAGTCTGAGCGAAGTAACGGGGCGGGACTTTCGTGGAGCCGGCGCCATCGTCAGCGCTGCCGGCCGCTTCAGCCGAGTCGGGCATGGGCAAGAGATCCGGATCAGGATGCTGCACCCTGGCCAGAGCCTCCGAAGATTCCACCACCCGCCGCAAGCTGTCGCCGTCGAACTTGTTAGTGGAGGCGCGAGCCGTACGTCCGCCAAAAACGGTGCGCACAGAGACCATATGGTTTTGATCGTCGACGTTTTGGTGAATCGTGTTGTTCGCAAAGCGCGTAAGCGCAAAGCGTCCGCCCGAGAAGAGGACTTCGACCTCATCCGCGGTCGAGAGCTTACGAATGCGATCGAAGATATCTGCGGCTTGTTCTCTCGTAAGCATTCAGACAGTGTTTAGCTTTTCTCTGTGCCTCTGTGTCTCTGGTGAACTAGCTCTCGAACTAGCTTCCTTTGTAAGCGCTTCCCACCTTGATTCCGCGGAATCTCGATGGCGCCGCACCATGTCCCGTGCCCATTACCTGTTGAGGCTGACCTTTGCCGCAATTCGGCGTGCCCCAGAGCGTCCACTCATCGCGCGAGCAGATGGCGTCAAGCGAATTCCAGAACTCAGTCGTGATTCCAGAGTACGACGGGTTCTTCACCATCCGGACGCGCTTGCCGTGCTTGATCTCCCACCCGATCTCGCAGCCGAATTGAAAGTTGTAGCGCCGGTCGTCGATGGACCAGGATCGGTTGGTCTGCATCAGAATGCCGTGATCGGTCGAGGCGATCAGTTGTTCTAGCGTTAGCGGCTTCCCGCCTGGCAATAGGCTGATGTTGGTCATGCGAATCATCGGCAAGCGATTCCAACCTTCGGCCCGCAGTGTTCCACCCGAACGACTTTCGCCGATGGTATGCGCAGTTTCGCGCGAGCTGAGGTAGCCGGTGAACAATCCATTCGTGATGATTGGGGCGCACTGCGCAGGAACGCCCTCGTCGTCGAAGCCGAAAGTTCCCAGGCCCGGTCCGTGCTCCTGGCGCGCGTCCGCGACCACGTTCACCATCTCGCTGCCGTAACGCAGGGTGCGAAGCTTGTCGAGCGTGAGGAACGAAGTGCCCGCAAAATTCGCTTCCATACCCAGCACGCGATCGAGTTCAATGGGATGCCCGATGGATTCATGAATCTGCAGCCCCAGTTGAGAACTATCAAGAATGATGTCGAATGTGCCTTCCGGACACTGCTCCGCTTGATGCAGAGCAACGGCTTCTTCCGCAATGCGGCGGGCGTTCTCGACCAGCTTCAACTCTTCGATCAGCTCATAGCCTTTGTTCTGCCACTGTCCGCCATAAGAATTAGGATAGGACCGTTTCTGAATCTCGTTCCCCGCAAACGCGTATGCTGCGTAACCCGCGCCCGCGGAATATTTAGTCTGATGGACATCGGTTCCCTCCGACGACACAAACCATTGCTCTTCGCGATTGAAGTTAAGGTTGCTCTCAGCCAAGGTAATCCCGGGAACCGCACGCAGTTCTGAGTCGATCTTCAGCAGCAGCGCAATATTCTGCTCCACCGAAATCGAGAATGGATCGATCACATGCGGCGTAGTCCACTCGGCAGTAACGGGTTCTTCTGGAGCCAGGCGTACGTCCTGCTGCTTCACTTGCGCCGAGGCGCGAGCGATTTCGACCGCGCGGGCTGCGGTGGCTTCAACCCCGGAGCGCGACAGGTCTTCGGAAGCGGCGAAGCCCCACGCGCCATCGGCAAGCACGCGTACACTCATGCCGGCAGACTCGGCGTCAGACGCGCTGCCAACCTTGCCGTTTTTCGTCGTAAGCGCGCGGCTTCTCTGGCTGACAATGCGCGCATCGGCATAGCTCGCGCCTCGCATCATTGCAACATTCAAAGCCCAGCTAGGGATTTCTTTCATGCGGAGATTCAAATTTATCACGGAAGAAAGGCAAGCGAGAGCTACGGCGTGGCCCGCGCCACATCCAGCGCTTTCTTCACCGCCAGCAACTCCTTCAATACTTCTCGGAGCTTCGTCGACTCGAGAGCATTCGCCCCGTCCGACTTCGCCTCCTTGGGCTTGTCGTGCACTTCCAGAAAGACGCCGTCCACGCCCGCGGCGACGGCGGCACGCGCGAGGGCCGGAATGAATTCAGGTTGGCCGCCACTGACTGTGACCGCGGAACTTCTGTCGTCGGCCTGCGCGGAAGGCAGTTGGACCGAATGCGTCGCGTCGAATACGACCGGCGCAAACTTACGCATGATCGAAAGCGAGCGCATGTCGACGACGAGGTTGTTGTAACCGAAGCTCGTGCCGCGCTCCGTGAGAAATACCTGCGGATTGCCCGCCTCGCGGCATTTCTCGACCGCGTGCCGCATGTCCCAGGGAGAAACAAATTGCCCTTTCTTGATGTTCACAGCGCGGCCGCTGAGCGCCGCGGCCACGACGAGATCAGTTTGGCGGCACAGAAACGCAGGAATCTGCAGCACGTCGACAACTTCCGCAACCTTGGCCACGTCCGCGACTTCGTGAACATCGGTCAGCACCGGAAGCTGAAGGTCGTCTTTAATCTTTCTGAGAATGCGCAGACCTTCCTTGATCCCTGGCCCGCGAAAGCTGCGAATCGAAGTGCGGTTGGCCTTGTCGTAGCTGGCTTTGAAGATGAACGGAAACCCGAGCGCCCGCGTGACGCCCTTGATGATTTCAGCCATCCGAATCGCGTGCTCTTCGCTCTCGATGACGCACGGGCCAGCAATAAGGAAAAGGTTTCCCGAGCCGATGTTGACATCGCCGACTTTGAATGAAGAAATCAAGAGCGAGCGCTTACCGGCGCGTCACTTTCTCCGGACGATGAAACATCTCCACGGCCGCCGTCTCCTTCTGCGCCCGCCGCTTCGAGCCGTGTTCATACGCCGCCGCGATAAAAGTGCTGAACAGCGGATGCGGCTCCAACGGCTTCGACTTGAACTCGGGATGAAACTGGCATCCGATGAAATGGGGATGGTCGGGCAGTTCGATCATCTCGACGTAAGTTCCGTCGGGCGTTGAGCCTGAGATCCGAAGTCCCGCGGCCACCATGGGCTCTTCGTATTCGCGGTTGAATTCGTAGCGATGGCGGTGACGCTCGCTGATCTCAAGTTTGCCGTAGATCTTGTGGGCCAGAGTGTTAGGTTCAATCTTGCAAGTCCACGCGCCTAAGCGCATGGTCCCGCCAAGTTCCTCCACACCGCGCAACTCGCGCAGCTTATAGATCACGCGATGCGGCGTCGCCTGGTCAAACTCGCTCGAATTCGCGTCCTCCAGTCCCACCACGTTGCGGGCAAACTCTACACAGGCGGTTTGCATGCCGAGGCAGATCCCAAAGTAAGGAACTTTCTTTTCGCGGGCATAACGAATCGCAATCAGCATCCCTTCAATCCCGCGTTTACCAAAGCCGCCAGGAACCAGCAACCCGTCGTAATCTTCGAGCTGCGCGTCACTACTGTTGCTCTGGTCGCCGGTTTCCAAGCCTTCGGCTTCAATCCAGTTCAACTGAAGTTTCAGGTTGTGCGCCAGTGCGCCATGCACCAGCGCTTCCTTCAGCGATTTATACGAGTCTTCATACTCGACGTACTTGCCGACAATCCCGATCGTGACCGTGTCTTTCGGGTTGTAAACGCGATGCACAATGTCCTCCCACTTGGAGAGGTCGCGATCCTTAGCTTCCATGTGCAGATATTTGAGGACGAGCGTGTCGACACCTTCGTTGGCAAACACGAGCGGAACCTCATAGACCGAGGCCACGTCCTTGGCCGTGATCACGGCCTCTTCCTGAACGTTGCAGAACAGCGCAATCTTCGACTTAAGCTCCTTGGCGAGAAATCGGTCGGTACGGCAAAGCAGAATGTCAGGCTGAATTCCGATACTGAGCAGCTCTTTTACAGAGTGCTGTGTAGGCTTGGTTTTCAATTCCTGCGCCGCGGCAATGAACGGCACCAGCGTAACGTGGACGAACAAAGTGTCTTCGCGTCCTAGTTCCTGGCGCATCTGCCGGATCGCTTCCATAAAAGGCAACGACTCGATATCACCGACCGTGCCGCCAATTTCGATGATCGCGACGTCGACATCTTGCGCAACCTTCTTCATCGCTGCCTTGATTTCATTGGTGACGTGCGGAATCACCTGCACCGTCTTGCCCAAGTAATCGCCGCGGCGTTCCTTTGCGATGATCTGCTCATAGAGCCGCCCCGTGGTCCAATTGTTGTCGCGAGAAAGTTTGGCATGGGTGAAGCGCTCGTAGTGGCCGAGGTCAAGATCGGTTTCCGCGCCGTCGTCGGTCACGAATACTTCGCCATGCTGAAACGGCGACATCGTTCCCGGATCGACATTGAGATACGGATCAAACTTCATCAGGTTGACTTTCAATCCGCGGCTCTCCAGCAGGCAGCCGATCGAAGCCGCGGCTAACCCCTTGCCTAATGAAGACACAACTCCGCCCGTTACAAAGATGTACTTTGCTGGCATCTCTTCCTCGTCCTAAATTGTGTTTGAAAGATTGTGCAGGTGGGGTGCACGATCAATTATGCCAGAAGAGGCCTGTGGAAACAAATAGAAGAATCCCCGCGCGTTGACTATCCCGGTAATGTGGGCGAGAATGATTCGAGTACTTCTCTCGATCCCGATTCGTCGGGCTTCGACTTTTCGTCTTCAATCGTGGGCCTGTGGCGCAGCTGGGAGCGCGCTTCCATGGCATGGAAGAGGTCGTCGGTTCGATCCCGACCAGGTCCACCAATTCTCTCACCAACTTAGGCAAGGCGGGTGCTCTTAGCGACGGCGTTTGTGTCATGGTTTGTGTCATAACCCGCCGTTCTGGTGCTCACGGCAAGGGCTTCATCTCTGTCCGCTTCGCTTGGCTTCCATACGCACGCGACTGTAGCGTTCCAGCGCGACGGCTCACGTGTCCGGCAATAGCCATGATGGTTGAATCCGAAGTTCCCTTCTCCGCAAGCTGGGTAATGGCGCAGAGTTGGAGATCATGGAAGCGGAACCCTTGCAGCCCCGCTTTCTTGGTCAGTGTCCACCAGGCCGTGCGCCAGCTTTCAGGTGCCGGATCGGGTCAAAGGCCGTGACGTTATAGTCGATCACCTGTTTGCCGCTGAAGGTGAACTTGGGAACAAAGGCAGCGAATACATAATGCAATGGCGCCACTGCCCCAAGCCCCTTCCGTTCTCCGGCGTAGCCTTCCGAGGGCAGAAACCGCAACGTCCTTTAGGGGAACGGCCCTTTCTCCGGCAGCTGTCTTGGACTTGCGAATCGTCAGAGTGCGGGCGAACAGATCCACGTCGCACCACAACTCGCAGCCTCGTGCAGTGGTATTCAGGCAGAGAATGGCAGCGAGGTAGGCTGTTTCCCATTCAGGCCTTAGGACATCCGTCTCTTGAGCAGCCGTTGCTTTTCTTCCTCAGTTAGAGCCTTCCCAATGCTGGAGGGCTCTTTCAGCGGACGTATATCGTCGGGAAGCTGGCAAAAACAAGCACTTAGAACCGGGGAGCTCTCAACAACCGCTATATCGCTCATCGGCCAACCGGGGGTTTTGAGTGTAATCGCCTGATTACGTCAGTTGGCATCCACGTTCGCTTGTTGATGAGCCTAATTGTCACAAGCACGGTCTCAGCGGATGTTTTCTGTTATGGCTTTTTGCGAGGAAAAATCCCTTTGATGAGTTTGCGGTTTAATTTGATTTCATACTTGCCTGAGATGTGTTTTGGCGGGGTGTCGAGCGCGTCGATCCATACTCTGCCATGAGCGATGCTCTGACACTTGCCATCGGGGACGCACCCATCAGCGAAGACAGATACGTCGGACCATTTCCCCTGTCCGATATACTTGCAGCCGAATGTGCCTCCCGGAAAACCCAAGTAAGAAAAGAAAACCAGTTTTCCCGAAGTAGGAGCGCCATCAACTTTGGCTAGGAAGATTCCGACGCCATCACAATACTCCTCGAAGTGGCCGCTGGCTCTCGGAACAGATGTTGGTGTAAGCAAGGGCGGGACGAGCAATACGATGAGGCCGAGAAAGACATACGCCAGTGCGAAGGTGATCCTGCCTAGGTTGCGCATGGAGCCATCATAATTGGTGAAATATACCCATTACACTCATTGAGCCCAGGTTCCAGAGTCAATGAGTGTAATCGCGTGGTTGCCAATCATCTCTGTATGATTGCCTTTTGTGCCGTGTCGCAGTACGCTTTGGGTGATGAAGGAACCGGCTGAAATCCTGTTGGGAATGGCCGTCGAGGTGGGGTTAGGATGGCTCTACCTCAACTCGCTTGAGTGCACGAACGCATCTTCGGTGGCTCTCTTGAGTCCCTTCCGATGCAGTGGCTGAAACGGCGAAATCGAGTAACCACCATACTTAGGAAAGAACGAGGAAGACGTGCTCTGATTCGCCGTTGGAGTTGGGCTTCGTTGACGGTCAATGAATGTAAATCGCCCAATTGAAACGTTCGTCAGCGGAAGAGGCTCGCATCTACGCACGAAGTCTTGCCTTTTGCGACTGCGCAACGCTGGGAAAGGCTGGCGAATCGGGTTGGGTTCGCTGCCGGTTCTCATACTCCTGGCTTCGTTCGTTCTGATGCTTGCATGTGGCAGCAGCAACAACAGCAGCGGGAGCGGGACATGCACTACCGTTCCCGGCGCTCCCACGGGCTTGGCGGCCTCCAACACCACCGACTCGGGCGCCACATTGAACTGGACGGCACCCACCGGGCTTGCGGCCGATTGCAGCGTGACCGGCTACACCATTTACGAAAATGGCAATTCAATCGGCACCTCGACCACCCCCAGTTTCAACGTGACCGACCTGTCTCCCTCGGCAACGTACAGCTTCACCGTGGCGGCCAGCGACGCGGCTGGACTTGGGGTTCAAAGCTCCGCCGCATCCGTAACCACAGGCGCGGCTGGAACTCCAGTGACAATCAACGCCACAATGGTCTGGGACGGAGTCACCCGTTACTATCAGGTCTACCTGCCTGGCGTTCTCCCACCAAATCCGCCGATGCTCCTCATGTTACACGGAACACATCTTGATGTTCCGCCAGCCAACCCCACCACAATTGGGTGGTCCTGGCAAAGTGTGGCCGATCAGTATGGGTTCATCGAAGTGCAACCCGCCTCCACCTACAACGCGAATACGGGAGAGTGGAATTGGAACTCGTATTTCATGGACGCGGCTTTTACTGCGGCAGAGTCCGGCACATGTACATCACCGCCCGCCTCTGCCTGCCCTGATGACGCGGGCTTCCTGCGGGCGCTCATCACCAGCCTGACGAGCCAGTACAACGTGAATCCTAATATGGTCTTCGTTGCCGGCTTCTCTTCAGGCGCGCAAATGACCGAGCGCGTGGGAGTAGAACTTTCTGATCTGGTGGCAGCGATCGCACCCACTTCGGGTCAGATGGAGGGACAACAGAGCGCCCCCCCGCCGGTGCTTGTGCCCGGAAGTGCCGTAGCGTCCATCTCCGTTCAGGAGTGGCAAGGCACACTCGATACTGTGCTGCCGCCGTGCAACTACGGCACTACGGTGTACTCCGGAGTAACGTACTACCTGGACACTGTCGATGATACTTTCAATTACTGGGTGGGGCAGAATCAGTGTTCGGCATTGCAGACGACGCAGACTCTGTGCACCAACGGGGCAGCGACTCCAGGCCTGTCGGGCAATGTAGCCACCGGATGCAGCCAGAGTGGGGTCGAAGTCCAGTTTATCTGGGAGCAGGGGATCGCCCATACCTGGCAACCGCAGAACAACATGGCCCGCTGGCAATTCTTGTCCTCCCACCCGAAACAACCCTAAGGACGGACAAGAGGCGATGATTGAGTTGTTTGTAAGCGTCGAAATGAATAGCAGCCGGCCCGCATAGTTCTCCTTTCCCACGGATAGAACAATACCTCTCGATCTGCGTGGTTGACGTAACTTCCCTATTACACTCATTCACCGGGATTTCCGCTCCCAGGGGTCAATGAGTGTAATCGCCTGTTTATAGAAGTTACGCCGCAACTACTGCTCGCATGATTGAACGAAAAGCCGTCTCGTGATTCAGAACGGTTCGTTACGGCGTGCCCGTTCCGGCTAGTCCCACCCTCTGCGGACTTCCGCCACCGGTGTCACTGACATCAAGCTGCGCGGTTCGCGCCCCAGTCGCAGTAGGCTTGAACGTTACATTGATAAAGCAGCTCGCTCCCGATGCTAGCGTCGTTCCGCAAGTGTGGGTCTGAGCGAAGTCACTGCGGTCGCTACCTGTAATCGAGATGTTCGTTAAGCTCACACTTACGGCGCCTTGGTTGGTCACCGTAACGGTCTTCGCAAGGCTCTTTGTGCCCTCCGGCTGATTGCCAAAATTAACGCTAGTCGGCGTCACTTCCATGTATGTGCCAGTGCCTGTCAGCGTCACCTTCTGCGGGTTACCGGGAGCATTGTCATACACCGATACAGCACCGGTCAGCGTGCCTATAGTTGTGGGCTTGAAACTAACACTGATCGTGCAACTCCCTCCGGCGCTCAGAGTCGAACCGCAGGTATGAGTCTGGCCAAACGGACCGGTAACTGCGATGTTTCTGATGACCAGCAGTCCTACACCCGAGTTACTGAGTTTTACAGTTTTTACGGCGCTGGTTGTGTAGACAATTTGTGTCGCGAAGGTCAGGCTCGTGGGAGAGAATGTCGTGGCAGGTGACACACCAATGCCACTGAGCGAGATGTGTTGTGGGCTGGTGTGTGCGTTGTCGGTAATTTGCACGGCAGCGGTTCGTGTCCCAGTACCTAACGGCTTGAATGCGACAGTAATTGCGCACTTCGCTCCTACTGAAACCGATGTGCCGCAGGTGTTCCCCTGAGAAAAATCCGCACTATCCGTCCCTGCAATGGCGATGGAGATAGTCAAAGGGATGTTTCCGGCGTTGGTGAGAGTTACAGTCTTCTGTGTGCTCTTGATCCCAACGGTCTGATCTCCGAAGCTGAGGCTAGTTGCGGAAAGTGAAACAAGCGCTCCCCGGACGAGTTGGCTCAAGGCGGGCGAAGTGCTCGACACGAAATCTGTGCTTCCGTTGTACTTCGCTGTAATGCTGTATGTGCCGACCGCCAACGTGGAAATTGTCAAGGTCGCCACCCCACTGCTGTTGAGGTTGGAGGTGCCGATGTTCGTGGTTCCAGCATAGAAACTCACGGTTCCCATGGGCGGCCCTTTGTAAAAGCCCGGTTGCGCCGTTACGGTCGCAGTGAACATTACTGCTTCCCCGAAGTTGGAAGGATTCGCCGATGACTTGAGCGCTGTAGTCGTAGGCGTCGTGCTGGTATTGATTCGCACGTTCACAGACCCATTGATGGTGCTGCCTGCGGTCGACAGCACCAGATCGGGTTTCCCATCCCCATTCACATCCGCCACTGCAACCGAACGCGGGGAGCCCGGACCGCCCGAGCCGAAAGTCACCGCCGCCTGAAAAGTTCCATCTCCATTGCCCAACAGTATTCCTACAAGGCCGTAGCCCCCGCAGGCGCTATAGTTACTGGTGGAACAACCGCTAGTCACCAGCAGGTCGGGCTTGCCATCCCCATTCATATCGGCGATAGCCAGCCCCGCGCCCTGATAACCGCCCGAGCCGTAGCTCACCGCCGTCTGGAATGTCCCGTCGCCATTGCCAAGCAGCACGGCAACTATGCTTGTGCCAGTGCAACTGTTGTACTGATCTAAAGCGCCACAGTTGCTCCCAACCACGATGTCTGGATTGCCATCCCCGTTCACGTCGCTGACGGCCACAGAACCCGTGTCATAACCAGCGGATCCATAAGTCACCGCTGTCTGGAAGGTTCCGTCGCCATTGTTCAACAACACCCCTACAGATCCTTTCGAGGTGAAGCAACCGGGGTTGTTGACACACTCGTTAGCCACCAGGATATCGGGTTTGCCATCCCCGTTCACATCGGCTAGGGCGACTGCTAAAGCATCAACGCCGCCCGAGGCATAAGTCACCGCTGTCTGGAAAGTTCCATCTCCATTGCCCAACAGCACCCCAACGGCCCCGTCGGCATTACTACCGTTGGTCTCGTCAACTACGACAATATCGGGCTTACCATCGCCGTTCACGTCGCTGACCGCCACGGAAACCGGATCGTTGTTCCCGCCAGATCCGTAAGTCACCACCGCCTGGAAAGTTCCATCTCCATTACCCAACAGTACCCCCAGGCAGGCACTGGAACACCCACCACTGCCAGCCACCACGATGTCGGGTCGTCCATCCCCGTTCAAATCGGCGACAGCCAGGCTGGTGGTCTCGCCTGCGCCGGTTGCGTATGTCGTAGGAGTTTGAAATGTGCCATCACCGTTGCCCAGGAGCACACTGACAGCACCGTTCGGACAAGCACTGTATGTGACACAGAGGTTTGCGACCACAATGTCCGGCTTGCCATCGCCGTTCACATCGACGACTACCACGGATTCGGAGCTCCACCCTCCCGAATTGTAGGCAACAGGCACTGCGAAGTTTAAGCCTGATGTTGTGGACGCCTTTAAGCATAGGGTCAGTGCAATTAGGCTGATAAGAACCGTGGCGAGAAGAGAAAGACGATGGCGACGGGCTGGCATGGTACCCCCCGATCCTGGATTATTCAATTGTAAGGTGGGGAAACTCACGGGACAACAAGCCAGTGAGTACCGATGTCACGGCACAGCCTTCACGAGTTTTTGGATCTCGCGCGGGGCTTTGCCCGTGAAAATCGTCCAACTCAGGCAACAACTGTTCTTTTCTCTGTTAGACTGTCGGCAGCAACGCGCCACACTCCAGGCAAAGCGGCTTTGAGCACGCTGTGATGGCCCCGCACGACCGGCACATCCTTTGTGATCCGTAAGCCGCAATCTTAGGTTTTCCCTCAATGGAGCCCGATGAAGTCCCCTTCCTTAGCCGACAAGGGATGACGGACTGCACGATACGATGGAACAAACTGGGTTCCATGGGGCCTCGCTTTTCTGTCGGTTGCACAGGAGACCGTCGTCGCGACGTGGGAACGGCAATGCGACGGAGAGATGAACAATGGACTCTTTAACTGTAGGCTCTACCGTGGTCGAAGGCAAATCCGGTGAATCGGCTCAAACAAGATTCGTTACTGTTCTCTAATGAAGCCGCGTAGCACGGTGATGGATGCCATCGGGAGCTGGTAAAGCGTCTCGACGCCGGCGTTGACTTTCGACTTGGAGGGCGGACCATCGGGGTCAGCGTGGCCGCGTTCGCCTTCAGGATGCCACTTGTATTCGGCGGATCCGAAAGTGATGCGATCCACCTGGCCGGTGAAGTGGCGGTCCCGCCCATTTACTCCATCGTTGAAAACAACCTTCACGGCATGATCGTTGTATTGGTCCCGGTTGACCAGCATTACGGACCACTGTCCGTCCGGTCTCTCTACCGCATACGCCGTGACCAGCAGCGTTCCCGCGGCATCGGTCACGTCGCTCGAAACCTTAAAGAGTTTGTGCGGAGCATCGACGGGTTGAACCCACTCTTTTGTAATCACCTGCGAAGCCATGTACTGAGGAGGATAGCCGATCAGTTTGTAGTGTTCGTCAAGCAGGAGGAGGGGGTAGGCGCCCCAGTGGCCCGGCGTAGGCATGTAGTGGAAAAAATAAGTGGCTCCGGCGCCTGCGGTCATCATCGATCCGACGTAATCGGCGAGCCATAGCGCGCCTTTCACCGTCGAAGGCCCGGCTCCGCCGCCGATGTTGCCCTCGGTCATGAAGAAGGGAATATTCGAAGGCAGGCCATTGTCCTTCCAAACCTGAACGATGTGCTTGACGTACTCCGGCTCCGGATACAGGTCGGCCCACGAGTAAGTTGGCTTGTCCTGATACGGATAATGCTCGAAGGAGAAGAAGGTAAGGTCGTTCACCCGGCCGTGGGCTTTCAGATAGTCGAGAAATCTCCCGAGCCACGAGACTTTTCCGGCCGCGTCCGGCCACACTTCAACGTCATCAAATGTTCCCTCAAAAGGTGGACCGCCCAGCTTCGCCTCGGGAACGAGCCGGTGAATCGCGGTGGCGAATTGCAGGTACAGTGCGCCGTAATCCTCGGGCAGCATGTGCTGGCCATCGGCCTCTTCCCCCATCTCGATCCAGGAGATGGGATAGCGGCGCTTGTACAGGTAGGCAATCTCGTTGGCCGCATCTTCCGGCGTGGAATACAACATCGCAATCGGAACCATGGTGGGCAGGCCGCGAGTGACGCCGCAAGTGAAGAAAAAATCGAACCCGACCTGATCCCCTCTCGATTCGTCCATATCAGAGGCCGCATGCCACGGGTCAACCGAAGAAGGCCAGGTCACGGTCTGATTGCGACTGGGAAAATGCGTGACGTAATCATTGAACTGGCCATCGGCCGAGAGCGCCCCGACGTAAAGTTCATTGATGGCATACCCCACGCAGTTCCGCTTGTCGGCAGAACCATGGCTGTCACAGGTGTTGGAAGATTCCGTCATCCAGATGCGGAGATACCGCACGGGGATCATCCAGGAAACCAGCTTCAGCGTAACGGTCCCACCATTGCCTTCAGTGACCGCCCCTAATGGGAAAGTTTGCCACGTACCCCTCATGGTCCCCTCATAGAAGGGTTCCATTTCGCCGGTCCAGAACTGGACTGAGTAGTGCTTCGCGTAAGGCTCGGCCCAGGCGATACGAATTGCGTTGACGGGAACCTTGCTGCCCAGATCGATCATCACCCACTGCGGATGCAGCGAGTCGTCTTCGCCGGTAAAGGCTTTCGTGAGGTAAGGATTGCTCTTCCAGTACGATTTAGGATCGCCGTCGGTGAGCCGGGACCAGCCGTTTCCGTCTCCCCGGCTGAAGCCACGATGCGGAAGCGGAGCTGCCCACGAATGGCGAATCATCTCCGCGGTCGGTTCCGCGCTGCCCACAAAGTAGCCCTGCTGCTTCTCGGGGTCACTCCAGGCTCCGTTCGGGTTCCAATGCCAGGCCTCGACCATCAACTCTGTGTTCTGCCGATAAGTCACGGTCTGCCAGCCGGCCCCGAGAATTTCTTTGAGAACCGGGTCGGTCAGTAGATGGTCGGGCGTTCCAGTCCTCAGCCGGTCAATCGCCGCGCCCAGAGAGCGGACGGGACTGAACGTATTGGCGACGTGCGAGGGAGCGGCATCGATCGTAATTGTCTGAGCAAACGCAGAACTAGGCGTGAACAGAGAGCTGCAAAGGAATGCCCAAACTCCAACGACTCGGGTGTTCGCCCTCGATACCATCAAGCACCCCGAACTGTAAGGTGAGACTAGACTCCGTGTGTTTGTCGCATGCCCCGCTCGTAGAAGACGAGTCGAGGTAAGTAACAGCCTCGCCGCAGAAAATCCGATCTTCAGAAGTACACTTTCAAAGCCAACTGCAGTTCCCGGGGATTGTTAACCGTGGAAGTGATCAAACCGAAATCGCTCGCACCCACGGTCGCGTCTGGTCCCTGGAACTGCGGATGGTTAAACGTATTGAAGGCCTCGGCGCGGAATTCTCCGTGCATTCCTTCCCGGATCCTCGATAGCGGAAACTCCTTAAAAAGGGACATGTCGAAGTTTCTAGCGCCGGGCTGAAGAACAGTGGCAATGGTTCTCGGCGAGGTGCCAAATGTGAAAGGGTCGGGCGTCGACAGAGCATTCGGATTCGCAAAATAGTTCGTCCCGGTGAAGGTTCCGTTGATGACAGCGTCCTCGGGTCGGCCTGACGCGCGCGCCAACCGGCCCGTCAGGTCTGGCCTCTGGTTGTATGTTGGTATCGGGGTTCCGCCGTTGACCAGCAATGGAATGATCGGCCGGCCATCGTTGAATCGGATGATCCCGTTCGTCTGCCATCCACCAATGATGGTGTTAAGGATGGGGTTCATGTTATTCCCCAGCAACTTTCCACGACCTAACGGAAATTCGTACACATAGCTGAATTGCAGGACTTGAGGGATGTTGTAAACCGATACTGCCCTCTCTCCGCCCTCTCCGGCGAGATTGAAAGGATTCTGCACGTTGAGCGTCGATCCGCCAATGGTCCCGCCCCCCAGAAAAACGAAACTGTCATCGCTGGCCGACGCATCATCAATAGATTTCGACCACGTGTAGGTCACCAGGAATTGCAGGCCGTGGGTAAAGTCCTTCTCGGCGCGGACCTGGAGAGCGTGATAGATGGAGTTGGCAATGGGCGGAGAATCCCCCTGGAAGCCGTTATATTGCGGGAACGGCACCAGAAGCTGGGATTCTTGAATCTGCGGTCCGGCCAGACCGCTGGTTGGATCGCAGATGAATTTTGTGTCATCACATGTCCCCGACCCACTGAAAAAGAAAGGATTCGTGACCTGGTTAGTAAGAAAATTTCCAATCTGAGTCGGGTTCATGCCCGCGATCGCGGAGGGTGGCACGTAGTTGTGCTCGCGGAATCCGCCGAGATACAGATGCGTACCCTTCTTGCCGACGTAGTTTGCGTCCAGCAGGACTTTAGCGGGCAATTCCTTTTGGAACCCGAAGCTCCAGGTTTGCTCATAAGGAGTGTTCAGGCTCTCTTTCTTGATCGGTCCCACGGCCGCAAATCCGATGTCATTGAAGGCTCCCAGGGAATTGCCCGGAGCCGGTGCGACGCCGCAGGGATAAGGAGGTGCGAACTGGCAAGAGGTGTTGCTCAGCGTGTTCCAAGGCGTGGCGTGGTCAATGTTGAGCGTCGTGAGCCATGGCGGTTGAATGTTGTATCCCTGGAACCCCCACGGGCCTGTTCCCGAAGCGCCGCTGCGTGGCGTGGAGAAGTAAATGCCGTAACCGCCGCGAACCACGAAGGTGTGCGGCAACTGATAGGCAAAACCGAACCGCGGCTGGATATTCTTGTAGTCGGTGTCGTAGGTGTAGCGATCACCAGAACTGGCAAAGACTTCAATGCCGTGCAAGGCCGGAAGTCCTGCGACCTGCAGCGGGGAGAGAGCTGTGGGATCAAGAGAATTCATGCGGTTGAAGCGTTCGGTGCGCGGCGTGTTTAACTCGTACCGCATCCCAAGATTCAGCGTGAGCTTGGGGGTGAGCCGGTAGTTGTCCTGGGCAAACCCAGCGAACTGGAAACTCTGTGTGCTGACAAAATTGTCAAACCCTTGCTGACACGGAGTGCAGCCCCCGCCGCTTTGGTTGGGCGAGCCCACTCCCGTGAGGAAGCTGGCCAATGCATCCCCACCGGCGGCCGGCAACCCATTGTTGTCTGTGCCAAATTGAGTCCCGAATTGCGATGTGCTGGAAAAGTCATACGAGAAGTCGCCCGCGGGCCAGCCCGGGTTTCCATGGTTAATCCGGTGCAGGCGCATCTCCCCGCCGAACTTCCATTCGTGCTGGCCGTGAACCCAGCTTATAGCCCCACCCAGATGACCGGAGTCCTGCCCTTCGCGCGTGATGCTGAAGGTTTGTGTTCCCAAGTTGTTCCCCGCATTTCCGGAGCTGTAGCCGCTGAGCTGTATCGCTGGAAGCACTCCGAATCCGTTGTTCAGGTACGAGGGCAGTCCGAGCTGGCTGAAGGAGGAACTTATGCTGGGCTCTGCGCCTTTTATGCCGGGCGCATTGTCGAATCGCCGAACGTATCCGAAGACAATGTTCAGAACCAGCGTCGGGCTGAAGGTGTGCGTGTGATTGATCGAGATCGTATGGGCAGTGGAATTGCTCGGACCGCTTGTGCACGGATCGGCGATATCTCCAAAACAGTTAAAACTGGTGGAACTACTCCATTCTTGCGAATACCTGCCACTCAGCAAATCGCGGTCGCTGAATCGATGATCGATCTTGATATCAAATTGATTGTTTGAATTTGTACCCACGCCCGAACTGAAGAAGTTTGAACTTTGCAGCGTAACCAGATCAGTGGCAGCGAACGTAGGCTTGGGAAACAGCAGAAGGAGGTTGCGGGCTGCAGGATTGATCAGGTTGCCCGGGCCGGCCGGGAGCTGGAATGGTGTCCCCTGCAGTAGCATGTTCGCCGGCTGAGTCGGAGAACTGGTGTAGGACGAAAGATCGTTGAAGGGAATAAAAGTGGAACGAACCGCGCCAGCACCTAGGCTGCCATCTCCAGCGGGATCATTGCTGAAAACGCCGGAATAAGGATCCCATAACTGACCGCTCGGAATGTTGCACTCTCCGCTGCTGCTAAAGACGCCGCCTTGCAGCGTACAAAGTTCGCTGAAATTACCCAATCCTTGGTTTCCCGCGGGGCACGGGCCTTCGCCCCGCTCGCACAACGAGGGCACCGCCATGTCCCCCGAGTTGGAGGCAAATGTCGTCCTTACACCCTCATAATCGAAGAAGAAGAAAGTCTTGTTCTTTCTGATTGGCCCGCCAATGGTAAAGCCGAAATCGTTTCGCTTCAAAGATGCGATCGGGGTATCTGAGGGATTGAACCAGGTGTTGGCATCGGCTGCGGAATTGCGCAGGAACTCGTAGACGCTGCCGTGGAACTGATTCGTCCCCGAGCGAGTCACTACGTTGATGATCGTTCCGCCCGCGAAACCCATCTCGGCGCTGAAGTTAGCCTGCTCGACTTTGAATTCTTCTACCGAATCCACGGAAGGAGTGTAAGGGACACTGTTAAGGCCGCTGTTTTGTTCGAAATTCGTGGCGCTGGCACCGTCGATCAGAACGTCGGCAGTAGAATTTCGGCTGCCGTTGGAATTGAAGTTGACAGGCTGCCCCGACCCCGCCCCGCTAGCTCCTGGTGCATTCGTCTCGACAACACCGGGAGCCAGGAAGGCTAGATTGGTGAAATCGCGATCGACCAACGGCAGATCATTCATGAACGTTCTGTTTACCACCTGTCCGGTGGTCGCATCCTGCGTCTGCAACTCGACGCCGCGGGCCTGCACTTCAACCGTTTGCGAAGCCGCTCCCACTTTCAAAGTGAAATTGACCTCTGCATTCAGATTGACCGTGATGATCACCCCGTCTTTGCGCTGGCGCTCGAAGCCGGAGGCCTCGACCGATACGTAGTACGTGGCCGGCGGAATGTTGCGCAAAAGATAACGGCCCGCGCCGTCAGTGGTTCCCCGGAAAGCGAACCCCTTGTCCACGTCGGTCGCGACGACATGCGCTTCCGGCACGACCGCGCCCGAGGGGTCAGTCACCGCGCCCCCGATCGAACCGGCATACAGCTGGGCGCGGGCGGGAAGGGCGCACGACGCGAGCACAAGCCAAAGGATGAAGGGAGAGCGGACAGCCAGAGACCGTGAACTTCTGCGCATGACAGAACTCCTGCACCACTGTTTTGGACTGCAAGGTACGAGAGCACCCGAAAAGACAAAGGCGACAGGGACCCTTAGAAGGCTCTATTGAATCGTTTTATCATCCCCGCGATAGGGCAAAGTCAAGAGAAAAATTTCCTGGTCACGTCTTCTGCAACTATTGGACTCCACCTTTCAGGAGCCGAAAATGAGCTGCGCCAGGGTCACATAGTCGAGGATCTCTGTTTTTTACCGGGGTTGGGCGGGATCGAGAGCTGAGCTGGTAGCCGGCTCGGACGTTAACGTCGCGTTGTGCCAAACGCCGATTTGTTCGACCGCCTGCGCCAGCGAGGCCACGACTCGGTCTGGGCGTGTGCTGCCAAAACGTTCTTTGGCTTTGTCGAGGTCACCAACAAATCCCCAAATCCCGGCAAGGATCCTGATCTGCGGCAAATGTATGCGGATGCGCTGGCACAGGGTGCGAGCTTGCGCAAAGGCGAAAGGAGGAAGCGCGGAGATGCAGACCACGTCCTGGGCTTCGGGAAGAAGATGCGTCAGTATTTCCTCGACTGGGGAACCAACCGGCAGCGAAAGAACTCCGTGGCCGGCGCGCTCCAACAATTGGGCGAGCATGGAGGAAGTGATCTCGTCCGCCTGATCATTCGCAGCCAAACAGAAAATGCGAACGGTTGAGGGCGTGGGTTCCGCATGATGCGAGGGCAAGTCGCGCTGCGAAGTGGAGATCCAGCGCGACCTCAGCTTTCTCGGTTTCGCCGAGACCTCTTCCGGCCGGTAAACCGCCAATTCGGAAACGATTTCGCTCACGCTGAGAAACAGGAACGACTCCCGCGCCTCGTCCAATGCAGCTTTGTGACGATCCTGTTCGGCCAGAGTGAGAGCGGGAACCAGCACCTGGTCATAGAGGCTAACTAGAGAATGCGTTTTCAGAAATGTGTCGGCGATGGCTCGCGCGTCTTCCTGATCCAGAGCCAGCAATCGTTGATAGAACTGAGCCTCGACCGACAAAGCGGTTTCATCGCCTAGCAGAACATGCAGGAACGACATCCGCGGCACATAGCGCCCAAATACGATCGCCACTACCGTAAGGGGCACGGCCAAAACCAGCCCGGCCCATCCCCAAAGCGTGGTCCAGAAAACAGTGGTCACCAACAACGCGAGCGCAGAGATTCCGGTCCGCGCACCGTAGAGCCAGGGCTCCACAAAATTCACTGCGATCAATTCCAGCAGCGCGAATAGTAGAACGACCAGGACCGGCGGTCCCCAGCCATTGAATACCGCCAGAGCCAGCACCAAGGGAAACGCAGTCGCAGTCAGGACGCCAACATAAGGCACGATCCGGAAAACGCCCGCGAAGATCCCCCACAGGGCGGCGTTCGGAATACCGATCAGAAAGAGTCCAGTCCCGAAGCAAACGCCGTAGCTGGCGTTTACCAGAAACTGGACCACCAGGTATCGGCTTATGCGGCGGGCGGCGTCATCCAAGGCCAGCGTCATGGTGTTCAACTGCGCCACGCCGGCGAGGCGCAGCAGGCGGTTGCGCAGGTCCACCTGCTTGATCAGGATGAACACGGTGAAGATCAGAACCATGCCCGTCATTCCGAGCGGTATGAGTGCCGTGCTCACCACCTCGCGAAGCGACTGCAAACCACCGGGCGGGACCGCGACCACTTGAACTGGTAAGGGTCCCGCCGGCTGCGGAGCGGCCTTGACCTGGGAACTCTGTGTGGCCGAACCGGCCGTCGGAGTTCTGGGCCTGATCTCGGTTTCCGCCAGCTCGGTGCCAACTTCCTGCACGCTTGCGGCCGCGCGCCCGAGCGCGCCGTCAGGCGAAAAATGAAATGCTTCGATCTTTTTATGGATATTTAAACGATACTTCGGCAGATCATTCGCAACTTCCAGCAACTGATCGGCAACCACCCAGCCCATGCCTCCGATGGCTCCAACTGAGATAAGCATGACCAGCGCCACGGCAGGTACGCGCCGCAGACCGAGCTTCTGGAACCAAATCACCATCGGCGTCAACAGGAAGTTGAGGGTCAACGCGAGGGCAACAGGAATCAGAACTGCGCGCGCAAAATATAGGATCAGAACCACGCCAGCCAGCACCACCAAGGGGTTCAGCGCCGGCGCCTCCTGTCGAGAACGGCTCATATGCCTTGGAACTGTACTCCAATTCCGGCTAAAATCGCAGCGATTCTGACGTAGTTTGATCGGATAATAGGCGACGTTGAATTTCCGCCGTTATGCTCGCCTGACGCGGGTTTCATGGTCTGATTTCGATTTCAGTTCCATCAGGCACAGCCTGCCAAATCTCGTCCATTTCCTGATTCGTTACCGCGATGCACCCGTCGGTCCAATCTTTTAGCCGGTGAGCTGCGCCGACGGCGCCGAAGCCATTGGGCAACCCATGGACAAAAACATCACCCCCAGGGGAAATGCCTTTCCGACGGGCGACCGCCCGGTCACGCTGGCTCGGATACGAAATGTGAATCGACTTGTAGAACTGGCTGTGCGCATTCCGGAAATCCAGGACGTAAACGCCCTCCGGCGTTTTGTGATCTCCTTGCTTAGTCTTTGGCCCGACCGGATCCCCTCCGAGGGCTACCTTATAGACCTTCATTACTTTGCCTCGGCTGAGGAGTTCGAGCGTCCGCTCTTTCTTTAGCACGAGAACACGATCGACATGCGAGCCACGCTGCGGAACGGATTCCGCCGTTGTCGAGACACAGAGCAGGCCAACCGCCAGCGCGGTAAACACCCCGGCACGCATGCGCAGATTATAGCCGTCCGCCAAGCCCCAAAATGCTAGGCTGGTAGGGTGAGCCAGCGGCGATCCACTCTTCCCTTCTTCCGCATCGCATTCGCTCTCCTTCTTCCGGGATGGTTATTACTCAGCTCCGCGTCTCCAGCCTCTGCAGCAAACTTGGCCGTGCGCGCCCAGCCCGCGCGGCTGGTCAACGGAGGGCCCGTATTATTTCAGGTCAAACCTTCAGCGCGGCTGGCATCGCTAAGCGGAACCTGGTTGGGACACCAACTGTCCTTCAGCTTCGATCCCGCGAGCAAGACCTGGTTCACGCTGGCAGGCGTTAGCCTCGAAACGGCTCCTGGAACTTATGCCATCGAGCTGACTGGCGAAGCCGTTGCTGGAAAGACTCCGGGCGGGAAAATCTCCTTCACTCGCAAGTTCACAGTCGTGCGCGGGAAATATCCCCGGCTCCCGGGAAAGCTCAGCGTTGAAAGCAAGTTCACCGAGCCCAGCCCCGAGCAGCAGAAAGAAATTGAAGAAGGCCAGCAAATCAAGAAGGACTACCTGAACCGAGTCACGCCGGAACGGGAGTGGTCAGGTTCATTCACCGCACCCGCCGACGCTGAAATCTCTGACGTCTTCGACGCCGAGCGCGTCTTCAATGGCAAGGCGCAAAGCACTCACCTCGGCTTGGATTTCCGCGTCCCCAGCGGTACGCCCGTTGCCGCCATGAATGCCGGCACGGTCCTGCTGGCAAGGCCGTTGTACTTTGAGGGAAATTTCGTCGTGCTCGACCACGGGCAGGGCTTGCTTACTCTTTATCTCCATCTTTCCGAATTCAAAGTAAAGGAAGGAGATCAGGTAAAACGTGGACAGATCGTAGGGCTGAGCGGAGGCACAGGCCGGGCCACAGGCCCGCATCTCCACGTCGCAGTACGCTGGCAAGGAACGTATCTTGATCCTGCGAGTCTGATGCGTTTGCGACTGCCGTCATCAGCAACTAGCAATTAGCACTTGGCATTCAGCCCCTGCAACCCGTAATAACTAATTTGCCAACTGCTAACTGCTGCTTCACGCGTTCCCACCAGAAACCCCGCTCCATCGCGCCGGAACCTCGCCTAGCGCCTCATTCAAAATCTCCTTCAACTCCAGGTTGCGGATCAGGCGGTGCAGGTAATTGGGATGCACGCCCAGAATCCGGGCCGCATCGGCATAGCTACCGTGCGTCTGCTCCACGGCATCCACGATCAGCCGCTTCTTCAATTCCTTCACGGCGGCGTGATAGCTCGCCTCCGTCATCTCCGGCATCCGAGGACGCTCCAGCAGCGACTCCGGCAGATCCTCGGGCAGGATTACGTCCGAAGACGCCAGCACCAGCGCCCGCTCGATTGCGTTTTCCAGTTCCCGCACGTTGCCCGGCCAGTCGTAGTTCACCAGAACAGCCAGCGCCTCGCGGGAAATCGGCCGCGGCTTCACTTTGCAGCGTTTCGCATGCTTCTGCACAAAGTGCCGGACCAACATTGGAATATCCTCCCGCCGGTCTCGCAGGGCAGGCATCGTGATCTTCAACACCGCCAAGCGGTAATACAAATCCTGGCGGAAACTACCATCACGCACCGCCTGCTCCAGGTTGCAGTTGGTAGCCGCGATGATGCGGATATCCACTTTGATCGGGTGCATCCCGCCGACTCGTTCGAACTCACGCTCCTGCAACACACGCAACAGCTTCACCTGCAGCATGGGAGCCATCTCACCGATTTCGTCCAGAAACACCACCCCTCCATCGGCCACTTCAAGCCGGCCTCTCTTCAGCGAGGCGGCGCCGGTAAACGCTCCACGCTCGTGGCCGAACAGGTCGCTTTCCAAAAGCGTTTCCGGAATCGCAGAACAATTAATCGCGACAAACGGCTTGTTCGCCCGCGGACTGTTACGGTGCAAAGCCCGCGCCGCCAGCTCCTTGCCGGTTCCGCTCTCGCCTTCGATTAACACCGTTGAATCCGTCGGCGCCGCGCGCTTCAGGAACTGGTAGATCTCCTGCATGCGCGGGCCGTCTCCCACCAGGCTTCGTTCCTGGCTGATCTCCACCGTCAGGCGCTCATTCTCCTGCTCCAGCCAGTGCAGGCGGCCGGCATTCTCCAGCGCAACCGCAGAGATGCCTGCAATCGCCGTCACCAGTTGCAGGTGCTCCTCGTCAAGACGGTTGCCGACACTGTCGCTGTCCAGATAAATACACCCGATCACGCGCTCAAACACAGTCAAGGGAACGCATAGCAACGAGCGCACCTGGGACGCCGCCAGGCTCTCGACCTCCCGCAATTCATCGCTGCGGGCTACGTCGCTGCCCAGGATCGCTACCCCTTGATCCAGCACTTGGCGGGCAATCGTGCGGCTCACCTTTACCAACGGGACTTGTCCCGCCTGCCGCATGCGGACGTACATGGAATTGAACTGCTGGCCTTCCTTGTCCGCGAGCAAGATTGCTCCCCGGCCCGCGGGAACAATCTCAAAAATCAGGTCCAGCAACTGGCCTTGTAATTCGTCCAGATCGCGAATCGCATGCACGATACGGCTAATTTTGAGCAGCGCGTTCAGATTGCGGGCCACGCGCGAGGTCGCGGGCAACTCGCGCAACAGCCGGTCCGGCTGGAGATAAACCACATCCCGCGGATGCAGGACGGTGGTTTCCGCCGTGAACAGCGCCTCCTCGAATTCTACCCGGCCCGCGGCCGGTGCAGTCTGTTCGTCTTGCAGCAGAAACAAAAAGGACGAGTCGCCTGCGGCGATCTCGTCTCCGTGTTCCAGCCATTGCTCCTCGACCCCGCTACCGTTCACCAGAGTTCCATTGCGGCTGTCGAGGTCCCGCACCAGGAATTTTCCGTCCTGCCCGCTCAACAGACAATGTTTTCGCGAGACTGAAGGGTCGGTGATCGAGATTGCATTCGAGGCTTCCCTTCCAATCGTGACTTCCCCTTCCGATAAAGGAATCGTCGAGTCTTTCAAGGGCCCGGAAAGCACCAGGAGTCTGGGACGCAACTGCCTCACCTCGCGCCTTTCTTATCACACTTCCGCCCTAAATTCATGCCCGAATTGAACTCGTTCCATTATCCGAACAGATAGGTTCGCTATCCGATCAGATAGCACCCGAGTCGGCAGCAGAGTCAACAAGCCCCCGGCCGCAGCTCCGAGTTAGCCGATAAGTGCCTTGCCGAGAGCGTTTTGGAGAGTCCCTCACGATGCAGGGCAAGAGCGGGGACGATGGCACACCGCATGCACTATGCAGGCTGCGCTAGTGCTTGGCAAAAAGCGATGGGGGAAGCGCTTTTGCAACAGTCCTTGCCGAGTTTGGCGTAAATCAGGGATCCGAAGGGCCCCCTCATCGGATCCCTGGTTTTTTGTCCGTTTAACCCGATGCGGCTGGGCTCTCGTTGTAGAATCTCCGAGCAACATCTCTACGAGCTATAAATCGAGCCAAAGGAGAGCCGTTGATACGATACCTGGCTGTAATTTGCACGCTGCTCGCTTCCCTTTCGGCAGCCGAAGGCGCTGACACCAGGCCAGAAGACATCGGTGCCCAACACCTTGATTCCATCGGCACGGCGGAGGCACGGCCCGCCGTCAAGTCGCTCGGCATTCAGGGCACCCTGCGGTTTAAGGTTATCGTTGGCGGTGTGGGCGAGGCCTCAGGTACGTGGCAGCGTTTCTCCGAGCAGCGCAAGTCGAACTTTGCGATGAAGTTCGGCGGCAGCGATTGGTGGGGAGAACGTTTTGTCTTCGACGGCGATCAGACCTATTTCGCCGCGGCCACTTCCTCGCACCAGAGGAGCGCGTTTGGAGAGTTCGTGAGAAGCCACGACTTCATCATTAAAGATGGCTTGTTCGGCGGAGAGCTTTCCACCGACTGGGCTCTGCAAAACCTGGATCGCAGCCGCGTCAAACTCGACTACCTCGGGATGAAGAAGATCGACGGTCGCGATGTGCAAGGCATCGAGTATCTCTCGAAGGGTAATGGCGAGATGACCGTCAGACTATATTTTGACCCTGAGACTCATCGCCATGTGATGACTGTCTATTTGGTTGAGAGAGGAGCCGTTCGCGCCCACCACAATGTCTTTGCGACCGCGCATGAGCAGGAAGTCAGCTATTCAATTGAGGAACGCTTCAGCGATTTCCAAACCGACAACGGAATTACTTTGCCTCGGCATTATGACCTTCAGTTCAGCCAACAACCGCCGAACGGGAAAACCAGCGCATACGAGTGGGACATGACCGCGGAGAGGGTCCTTGGGAACCCTACCATCGCCCCAGCCAATTTCCAGGAGAAACAATAATCCGGAATGGCTTCAATGTAACCCTTAGCTTGCGGAGTGTTCCAACCGTAACATTCAAGCGGTTTCCGCTCGGTACTCGCTACTAGCTCCTGCAATAGACAGAACAGCAGCCCCATCGCGATAAGTAACGCTGTTGCCAGAAATCGCTGGCACCCGTTCCCCCGGAACCAGAATCCCCACCAGGTTCAGCGGATCGGCCGCCGACAGTGTAATCGCTCCCTCTGCTAAGTCGAGCTTGCGCATCGCGCGCACCGATTCCACCGCGACCGGTAAAGCAAATTGCTCCCCTAGAAATCCATCGACGAAGCGCCCGCCCCGAATCTCGCCCCGGTCCTCCAGTCGCCGGAAGCCCGCCAGCAGCTCGCGCCACGGCGGTAGGTTCGCCTCCCGCGCCAGCACGTCCCGGACAACAATTCCGTATCGCCGCAGCAGCATCCAGCAAGCTGCCTCCACCGCTCGAGGCCGCTCGACCACTTCATCGGTGTGCAGCAAAGCCCACCGTCCAGCATTGTGCCGGGGACGCGTCGTGCGCCCGCTGCCCTGCCCGGCTCGCCGTTTAGGATCGATCAACGAACGCAGATTGTCGAAACCATCGGCCGTCACCAGACCCGCGGCCACCAACTCCCAAAGCGCAGTCTCGATTTCCGCCTTCAACTTATCGGTACCGCGCACGATGTCGGCAAAAAACGACGCGCCCCGCTGCCGCAGAAAGTCGAGCACCATCTGTGCTCCATGGCTTAGACCGTTGTCCGCCGCCTGCTCCGCGCCCGGATGCCGCGGTGTCATCCAGTCCGCATCTTCCCGGATGAAAAACGTAATCGGCGCAACGCTGGTAGGAATCACCCGGCGCTGGCGCTGAGCCGCACCCGGCTTAGCCTCTCCTCCATGATTCGCAATCGAGTATTCCAGCGTCGCCGGATGCGGCGACAACCTTCCCCAACCCACAGCTCCGGTCAGGCAAAGCTGATCAAGCCATTT
>Ga0307476_10000269_pt1 | contig 46221 bp, 38 predicted proteins | sample atmos_gasesECM2C_2_FD_203314 | JGI IMG/M metagenome (GOLD analysis project Ga0307476, IMG submission 203314) | Hardwood forest soil microbial communities from Morgan-Monroe State Forest, Indiana, United States - atmos_gasesECM2C_05 | ecosystem: Environmental > Terrestrial > Soil > Temperate... | reverse complement strand
CGAATTCTTCAATGCGCCGGTCGCGCTGTTCATCGCCATCGACCGCAAGCTCGGGCCCGGCCAATGGGCCGATCTCGGCGGCTATATCCACGCGTTGGCGTTCCTCGCCCGCGGCTACGGCCTCGACACCTGCCCGCAGGAATCCTGGGCCCGCATGCACCGCATCGTCGGCGAGTTCGTCAAAATGCCGGCGGAGCAGATGCTGTTCTGCGCCATGGCGATCGGCTACGGCGACCACGGCCACCCGGCGAACAGCTTTCGCTCGCCGCGGGCGGAGGTCGACGAGTTCTGCAAGTTTTTTGGCTTTGAGTGAGCCGCTCGCTCCTCCCTCTCCCCGCGTGCGGGGAGAGGGTTGGGGTGAGGGGACCTTTCCGCTTGGCTCAGAATTGCGGGCATCTCTCAAGCGCAGTGTTTTCATCGGCGATGCTCAGAATCGCGGAGAAGCCCCCTCACCCTCGTCGCTACGCTCCTCGACCTCTCCCCGCGCAGCGGGGAGAGGTGAATGTTACTCATACAAATCCCGCGGCATGCATTGCCGCGCCGCGCGCTCCGGCGCGCCGATATTGCGCGGCGTGGCCTCGAGGATGTCTTGCCGCGCCCGCCATTGCGCCGGATGTGGCACGCCATCAAGCGCGCGGCGCAGACAGCCGGCCGCTTCGCCGCCGCAGCGGCGCTGCCTTCGGCACGCCGTGCGCGGACAGGTTTGCCATAGGGCGAACGCGTCGCAATAGCGGCGCTGCTGCAACGCCTTCTCGACCGCGAGGCGCTGCGCGTATTCGATCGCGCTAAGCTTCGGCTTGGGCTTCAGTCCCGCCTTCAGCATGGCGGACAGCACGGCGAAGGTTTCGCCTTGGTTTTGTTCGGCGTCTTTCACGGCCAAGCTTTCCCGTCCCGCGGCGCGTTGTTGCGGCCGCGTTTCCTCGTGCGCACGATCGGCGATGGATCGGACGCTTGCAAAAATGTGGTCACGTCTAACGCGAAACTGGTCTCGTCCAATGAAAGAGCAGGGGTGGCGCCTGGCTTTCGTCTTCCGTTATTCCGGTTTCGCCCGATCAATCTCATAAAATGAAGGACGCGGAACGCCGGCAAACGCAGGGTAACCACCGCCGCATCTTGCGACGCGGCGCGCGCTCTTTCGGAGCGCGCACGCTTGACGGCGTTCCACCGCGGCTCTCATCTCGGGGAGTATTTCATCCCCAAGGTCAGCTTCAGGCCAGGCTTCCTGGGACGTGGTCTGAACGGGCGTTACCCGCCTTCGCCTGTCCCAGTCCAGGGATGCACCTCCCGCCCCGGTCATAATGCCGGGAGACATGATGCCCAAGCCGCCCGGGAGCGAACTGCAAATCCGCCCGCGGGCACCGCCCTCGCTCCCATGACGCAATGTGCCTCCGCGCCACGTCCTTCAACGGAGCGAGGATGGTGACGTAACTTTATTAGGGACGAATGTCAAGGGGTGTCGCCGAAAAAGATACGCTATAGCCCGGATTGCGAAAGGGCTTTTTTGCCTCAATAGACACACCCCGCCCTCGATCATAAGCTCAGGCCGCAATCACGATCAGTTGGGGTAATCTTTATGGCCGAGGCGCGGGTCGAACGGCGATTAGCCGCCATCCTTGCGGCCGATGTCTCCGGTTACAGCCGCCTCATGGGTGTTGATGAGGAAGGTACTCTCACTGCCCTCAAAGCATACAGGCGCGAACTGATCGATCCAAAGATCACCAAACACCGCGGTCGCATCGTCAAGACCACTGGCGATGGCGCCCTGGTCGAATTTGCGAGTGCGGTCGATGCTGTGCGTTGCGCCGTGGAAATCCAGCGCGCCATGGGCGGGCGAAACGTCACCGTTCCCGAAGACCGCAGGATCGAGTTCCGCATCGGTATCAATGTCGGCGACATCATTATCGATGAGGGCGATATCTATGGTGATGGAGTTAACATCGCCGCCCGGGTGGAGACATTGGCCAGTCCTGGCTCAATCTGCATTTCCGACAATGCTTATCAGCAAATCAAAGGCAAACTCACGCTTGAAGTCAGTGATATGGGCGAGCAGCAGCTTAAGAACATTGCGCAGCCGGTGCGCGTTTTCGGCGTACGACTAGACGACGTTCCGGCGCGCCCGGCGCTTGCACTTCCCGATAAACCATCCATCGCTGTGCTGCCCTTCCAGAATATGAGCGGTGATCCAGACCAGGATTATTTTTGCGACGGCATCACCGAAGACATAATTACCGAGCTATCGCGGTTTTCAGATTTGTTCGTTATCGCTCGCAATTCGAGCTTTCAGTACAAGGGCAGGGCAATCGATCTACGCCAAGTAGGTCGCGAGCTTGGCGTGCGCTACGTGCTGGAGGGTAGCATCCGTCGCAGTGTAGATCTGGTCCGAATAACCGCACAGCTGGTTGATGCTGGCACTGGTGCCCATCGCTGGGCCGAGCGCTACGACCGAGAGCTTAAGGATGTTTTCGCAATTCAGGACGAGGTCGCGCGCACCATCGCCGCGATTCTCGCCGCTCATGTAAACAAAGCGGAAGTGGAACGCGCCTTGCTCAGGCCGCCCTCGACTTGGCAGGCTTATGACCATTACATGCGCGGAGCTGCCGCGTGGGTCTCGTTCCTTTCGTCGTGGAAGATTGAGAATCTCGCGGAAACGCGGCAATGTCTCGAAAGTTCGTTGTCACTAGATTCAAAGTACGCCCGCGCTTACGCGCTACTCGCGAGCACTCATCGGGTGGCTTGGCTCAATCCATTGAACGACGAATACATGAGCCCTCCCGCGCTTGACCGGGCCATTCAACTCGCCCGCACGGCCATAGAGCTCAACCCAAACCTACCCGAAGCTTATGCGGAACTGGCGTACACGATTGTGCGCAAGCGAGAATTCGACGCGGCTGCCGCGGCCGTGGAAAGAGCAATTGCATTAAACCCTAATTTTGCCGATTACCGCGTTTCAAGCGTTTTTCAGCTTGTAGGGGAGCAGTCGAAAGCAATCGAGGCCGCAAAAGCACAAATGCGTCTTGATCCATTCCATCCGCACTTTGCGCCTTTGATGTTGGGCGAGGCTCTTTATCTGCTGAAGGAGTATCGCGAAGCGCAACATTGGCTGCGGGAGGCTGTGGGCCGCGCACCCAATCATCTATACGGCCATGCTTGGTTGGCAGCGACCTATGCCCAGTTGGGCCAGCTGGAGGATGCTCGCGCGCAAGCAGCGGACGTCCTGCGACTTAATCGAAAATACAGTATCAACGGCCTTCACAGAAAAACATCCCCTTTCAAGCGCACCGAAGATATGGACCACCTTGCTGACGGTCTGCGAAAAGCTGAGCTGCCTGAATGACCGCTCGTGGCCTTGCGTGGCTCTTAGCAAGCGTACGGTGGGCAAAGACGCAACGCGCCGTGTCCACCAAAGCGGTACGGCAAATTCAGATGCCCCGCTATCGGCGGCTCAAGATCGGTTTTTCTTCACGCTTGCGCTCGCCGACCGTGGCAGCGATCTGTTAATCCGCTTCGGTGAATGAACGCGTGGGCACGCGCGGAGCTCGTCATCGGGCCGCGCGTTGCGCGGACCCGTTGACACCTTTGCCTACCCCAGGCTTGCTGCACGGAGAGACTGTGCGAGCGGGTTCTCTGCATGGATTATCGGATCAAGTCCGGCAGTGACGATTGAAAAGCCCTGCGCCCGCAACATTCAACCCAAACGTCCGGACGAGTCACGCGATTGCGTCTTGTCAATCCCGGATGGCTGGTATCGAATAAAATCGCGTGCCCAGATCGGTTCAAGCCGCGAGGACAAATTCATGAAAATCGAGATCGAATATTGCGGTCAATGAGGCTATGAACCGCGCGCCGTGAGGCGGGGAACCTGATCACCAAGCTGCAACCCTCGGCGCAAGTAAGCCTGCGACGGTCGAGCGGCGGCGTCTTCGAAATTCGCGTCGACGGCCGCCTCGCATTCTCGAAGAAGGCGGCCGGGCGCTTTCCGACCAGCGAAGAGATCGCGGGCTGTCTCACTTAGCGACGCCTAGTCCGTAGCCCGGACGGAACCGATGGGTCCGGCCCGAGTGGCCGGCTTGGCATCATCGATAGTGCGGCTCAAACAGATCACGGCTCACGGCGGACGATTTCTCCTTGGCGGCGCGGCACGTTCGGATCGGTGACGCAGAAGCCGTGATAATCCACCGCCTCTTCGCATTGCTGGCGCGTCATGTACCAGCAGCGGATGATGCTGCCCTGGGCGCACCACGGATATGACGGCGATTCCGCGGCGGCCGGCGCTGCTGATCCGATAGCCATTGCGGCGCCAAGCATGGCGAAGGTTAAGGTTGCTTGGATATGGTGTTTGAGCGACATGACACGGCGGCCTCTCTTTGAATAAATCTGCGCCAACACGCTGCGGGCGCCTGACGGGGATATGAGAGGCGTACCGGTCAGCGGCAGCTAAAATTCCTGTTAAAGTGCCGTTCTGTGATGCGCGTCACGTCGGCAGGTTTCGTGGCTTCGATGGGCGGTCGGGCGGTGCCGTCGTCTCTCCCGCGAGGATGAGGAGAGGTGCGCCTTAGGCGATCAATTTACCCATCACATCCGGCGTGATAGGCTGCGGCGAGTCTGGCAGGAGCGCCGCGATGCATCTCAACGCCCTCGGCTATGTCGGTATCCGCACCAAGAATCTCGACGATTGGGCGGCCTACGGCACCAATTTTCTCGGCATGCAGCTCACCGATAAGAGCCGCGGCACGCTGGCGCTGCGCATGGACGACCGCAAGCAGCGCGTCATCATCCACACCGACGAAAATGAAGGCCCGTCATTCTATGGCTGGGAGGTCGCCGACGCGGCAGCGCTCGATGCGCTCGCGGCGCATCTGGAAAAGAACGACGTGCGGGTCGCGCGCGGCTCGCCGGCGCTGGCCGACGAGCGCCGGGTCAGGGATTTGATCGTTTTTTCCGACCCGATCGGCAACCGGCTCGAAGCGTTTCATGGCGCCGAGACCGCGACCGACCCGTTCAAGCCCGGCCGCTCGATCTCCGGCTACCGCACCGGCCCGCTCGGCATGGGCCACGCCGTGCTGACCGCGGAGCGGCTCGAGGAGGTGTTGCCGTTCTATACCGAGATCCTCAACTTCAAGCCGACCGACTACATTCTCAAACCCTTCAAGGCGTATTTCTTCCACATCAATCCGCGCCACCACAGCTTGGCCTTCATCGACACCGGCAAGAACGGCATCCATCATCTGATGTTCGAAGTCTGCTATCTCGACGACGTTGGCCAGGCCTACGATCTGTTGTTGCGCAAGCCGGAATTGATCGGCACCACGCTCGGCCGTCACGTCAACGACCACGTCACCTCGTTCTATTCATGGTCGCCGTCGAAATTCCTGGTCGAATACGGCTGGGGCGGCCGCACCATCGATACCGGCAACTGGACGCCGCACGAGCGCACCGAAGGCCCGAGCCTGTGGGGCCACGATCGCATGTGGCTGCCGCCGGAGGGCCGCGAACAGGCGCGCGATTTGCGCGTCAGCGTCGCGCAATCCGGCGGCCGCGAGCCGGTCAATGTGATGGACGGCAATTACCGCCGCGCCGCCGACGTCTGCCCGTGGTGGAACGCCAACGTCGAGGCGCGCAAGACCGGTTAGCGAGATTGTTTCCCGGATGCGGTGCAGCACGAAGTGATGCGCCGCTGATCCGGGATCGTCGCAGACTCGGAGCTTGCCAAAGATCCCGGGTCTGCAGCGCACCACTTCGCTTCGCTCCGTTCTGCGCTGCGCCCGGGAAACGCAGGCGATTACCGGCAGCCGGGCAGCGTGCTGGCCTTGTTCTCCAGCGCGAACGGCCCGAGCTTCTTCACCGCATAATCCGCATAGGACGAATCGACCACGCGGTCGGCGGAAAAATTCGCGTTCGACATTTTGTTGGCGGTGTACCAGGCCTGCATGTCCATCATGCTCAAGGTATTGATCTTGCCGTCGGGGCTGCGCGCCGGCCAGGCTTTCTGGTCGTTGAGGATTTCGGGACGGCGCTCGATGCCGGACTTGGCGACGAGATCGATGAAGTCGGCGCGGATCGCTCCGCCGTGATAGGCCTGGCAATAGTCGCGCACGCCGCGCAGATAGGCGACGAAGTAGTTGCGCACCAGATCGGGATTCTTCTTCGCCCAGTCGGTGTTGATCATGACCACGGCGATGGTCATCGGCGTCGGCTTGATCAGTTCGTCGGAGGACAGGAACGGCACCGCGATGTTGTCTTTGATGTACTGCGTGCCGAACGGCGGAATGACCAGCCCGGCGTCGATGGCCTTGTTGGCGAAGGCGAGCGCATATTGCGGGAACGGCAGAACTTTCAGATCGACGTCATTGATGGAGAGCCCGCCGAGTGCGAGCATCTTGCCGATCTCGTAGGTCGAAACGGAGCCGTTGCCGTTGGTGGCGATCACCTTGCCCTTGAGCTGTTCGGGCTTGGTGATCTGGTCCTTCAGGTCGGGCCGCAGCATCAGATTGTGGCCGATGGGCGTCGAGACGCGGTCCATGACCATGGTGATCGGCAAATTTTTCTCCAAGCCGTTGAAATAGCCCGCGGCAATGCCGCCCTCGATGACGTCGAATTGGTTCTGCGACAACAGCGCGATCGAGTTCGCCGTGGTGTCGAGGTCGGACGAGTCGAGCTTGATGCCGAACTCCTTGAAATAGCCGCGCGCGCTCGCCCAGGCGGTGACGCCAGACGTGATCGAGCGCACGACGCCGAGACGCACGGTGGTTTCGTCGGCGCGCGCGGCGGTCATCCCGGCCGAGACCAGGACCACGGCCGCCGCGGCGATCGCATGCACCGAGATTTTGTTCGCCCAAATCATGTCTTCGCCCATGTCATGACGTCCCGGCCTTGCATCGCATGCCGATAGCCGCGCCTTGCGACCGGACCTGATGAAAAGGCGCCGGCAAAGCGCCGCGGCAGCTATCCGCGTCGCTCGGCGTTCCAGGCGCCGCTGCATTGACCGCCGGCTGCGGTCCACGTGCCGGCGCCGCGGGTCCGGTTCAGGCGGCCGCGGCCGGTCGCGCTCTGGCCGCCGCTGCTCACTTGCACCACGATCGCGCCGGCGCTGTTGACGATGCCGGCGAGCTGATAGGTGAAATCAGGCTCCGCCTGCACCACCCGGCCGCCGATGATACGCGCCGGATAGCGATAGCTGGAACATGGTCCCTGCCGCGTGAAGATCGACACGCTCCAGAGCCCGTCGAAGGCTCTGCTGGCCGCGTCCGACGGCGTTCCTGCGATTGCAACCAGCACAGCCGCGACGGTGGCCGCGGCCAAGATGCCCCCAAGCTTCCTCATCGGTTCGCTCCAGTTTTTTGCGGTTCCGGCACAGGCGGCGCGGGCGGCCCCGGATAGGGCGGCGGTGCGCTGCCGAACGGTGTCGCGCTCTTGCCCAGGTTCTCGCCGAGCTGGAACAGGGCGTTCATATAATCGGGATCGAACGGGCCGCGGCTCGGCGCGCTGAAGTCGGCGGGAATGGTGGCGATGTTGAAATCGACGCCGCTGCGCTTGGCCGCCAGATAGGCGCGATCGATCATCAGCCGCGTATCGACCTTCACCGCCGCGCCGACCGTGCCGGTGAGGATCGACGGCGTCGAGCGATTGACGATCTGGAGGTCCGGCTGCAGCCCGGTATTGATCACGACATAGAGCGCCGTCGCCGGCAGGCGATAATCGGAAGTCGCCGCCATCACGGCCGCCGGCGCGACAAAGAACTGGCCGCCGACGCCGCCATCGACGTGCATTTCCTGGAATTTCTTGCCGTTGGCTTCGACGTCGATCAGCACCGGCGGAAAGCCGCCCGGAATGGCGCTCGAAGCCAGCAACACGTTGCGGAACAGGTTGAGCGCGGCGTCGCCGCCATTCTTGTCGGCAGCATGGACGGCGATGGCGCCCATGTTCCACACCACCGAGCGCTCGGCATCGAGATCGGTGGTGACGACGAACAGGCGCCGGCCGCTCTTGTGCGCGGCGGCGATATCGGCGAGCAGCGCCGGCGTGATTTGTTTGGCGATCAAATCCTTCAGCGGCCACGAATCGACGAAGCTCTCGCCGGTAGAGCCGATCTCGAAAACATCGGCAGCCGTGATTTTGGTATAGGCGGCGCGCAGTGCGTCATCGTAGCGCGGCCCGGCAAAGGCGAACGGCGCCATCAACGCGCCGGTGCTCACGCCGGTGACCACCGCGTAATCCGGGCGATGTCCGGATTCGCTCAAGCCGTTGAGCAAGCCGGCGCCGAAGGCGCCGTCGGCGCCGCCGCTCGACAGCGCGAGCCACGGTCCCGGCTGCTGCGGCAATGCGGCGGTGAAGTCCGCTACCGAATCCGCCCAGAAGCGCGCATCCGGCATGTCGGGAATTGCGGCGGCCACCTCGTCGGCGGCCGTGAACGGGATGCGCGGCGGCAGTTGCTTGGCCTGCGGTTGCGGCTGCGCCTCCGGCGTTTTGGCGGGTGCGCGCTTATGGGCAGGTGCTTGATGGGCAGGTGCTTGATGGGCAGGTGCTTCATGGGCCGGTGCGCTTGGATTTTGTGCAGCCGCGAACGGCGCCGGCAAAAGCAACGGCGCGGCCAGGAACGCAGCAGCCGTATAAGCATACCATCGTGCCATGTTTGCCATGTCGTATTGGGTATCCCGAAATCAACGGAAGGTTCGGGTCCCGTTCGGTCCCGTTCGCAAAACACGATGGCCCAAAAACCGTGGCCCAAGAAACCGTGGCTCAAGAAACCATGGCCCAAGACGGTCAGCAAATAGGGTCGACCTTCGCCAAGATCAATTGGGGTGATGTCGCATATAAGCCTAGAAAGCCCCGCCGGGGGCCGCAATGGCTGCCCAAAACCTATCCACGGTTACGCGTTTGTCATGGTTTTGGATCAGGCGTGCCGATCGGCGACGAATCTTGCCCCTTCGATGAGAACGGCAGCCGAGGACCCGAACGGCGCCAGGGCCTGCTCGGCCGCCGTGACGAGCTCCTTCAATCGCGCCTTGGCAACCGGGACGCCCAGCACGCTCACCAGGGTGGCCTTGCCGGCGGCGGCGTCCTTGCCGGTCTGTTTGCCGACCAGCGCCGGATCGCCTTCCAGATCGAGCAGATCGTCGGCGATCTGGAACGCCTGGCCGACCGCGCTGCCGTAACGCTCCAGCGCCGCGCGTTGCTCGGGCGACGCTGCGGCCAAAATGCCGCCGGCCTGGCAGGCGAAGCGCAACAGCGCGCCGGTCTTCATCGCCTGCAAGGTGCGGACGTCTTTCTCGCTGAACTCGAGCGCGGCGCGGCTTTGCACGAAGCGGCCCTCGGCGGCGAGATCGAGCATCTGGCCGCCGGCCATGCCGCCGACGCCCGACGCGCGCGCCAGCGCCATGACCAGCTCGATGCGCACGCGCGGGTCGGCGTGGGTCTGTTGCCGCGACAGAATGTCGAAGGCGAAGGTGAGCAAGCCGTCGCCGGCGAGAATCGCGGTCGCTTCGTCGAATTTCTTATGCGCGGTCGGCTGGCCGCGTCTTAAATCGTCGTTGTCCATGGCCGGCAGATCGTCATGCACCAAGGAGTAGCAATGCACGCATTCCAATGCCGCGCCCGCCATCAGGGCGTTCTGCCGCGGCACCGCGAACAGGGCTGAGGTCTCCACCACCAGGAACGGCCGGAAGCGCTTGCCGCCGTTGAGGCTCGCATAGCGCATGGCCTCGATCAGCCGCGCCGGCCGGCTCAATTCGCCGGGTTCGGGCGTTGCCGCCAGAAGCTTATCGAGCAAAACCTCGATATCGGCGGCCACCGCATCGAGGCGGGCGAGAAAGGGGCTGTTTTCGTCGTTCATCGCGTCATTAACCAGCGTTTCGGCGACCCTGTCGGGTCCTATATTTGGTCCTACATTTACGGGATAACGATGGGTCCGATCGGGAAGGGCTATCTGTGGCCAACGACCTCATAGCGTCAATGGTGCTGGCGATCTGGCTGTATCTGCTCGCGGCGCGAGGCGGATTCTGGCTGGCGCGACAGCGCGACGACGATGGCCCTGCGTGGGCCGGAGCCGCGGACGGCTCTTGGCCGGCCGTCGCCGTCATTGTTCCGGCGCGCGACGAGGCCGCGTGCGTGGCTGAGACCATCGCCTCGCTGATCCGGCAGAATTATTCCGGCTTGCTCCATGTGATCCTGGTCGACGACCAGAGCCGCGACGGCACGGCGCTGGTCGCGCGCGAGGCCGCGGCTGCGCTCGGCGCCGCCGACCGCCTCACCGTCGTGCCGGGGCGAGCGCTGCCGGCCGGATGGACCGGGAAATTGTGGGCGCAGCAGCAGGGCGTCGAGCTTGCCGAGACCTTGCCGCTCAAGCCGGACTACGTGCTGTTCACCGATGCCGACATTGTCTATGAGCCGGACGTGCTGACGAGCCTCGTGGCGCGGGCGCAGACCGGCGGTCTCGTTCTGACGTCGCTGATGGTAAAACTGCGCTGCGAAAGTTTTGCCGAGCGGCTGTTCATCCCGGCCTTCATTTTCTTCTTTCAGATGCTCTACCCGTTCGCCTGGGTGAACGATCCCCGTCGCGCGACGGCGGCGGCCGCCGGCGGCTGCATGTTGGTGCGCCGCGACGTGTTGCGCGAGGCAGGCGGCATGGCGGCGATCAAAAGCGCTTTGATCGACGACTGCGCGCTTGGAAAAAACCTCAAAGCCTTCGGCCCGATCTGGCTGGGCTTGACCGAGCGCGTGCACAGCATCCGCGCCTATCCGGCGGTCGCCGATATCCGCCGCATGGTGGCGCGCACCGCCTATGCGCAGCTGCGCTATTCGCCGCTGCTGTTGGCCGCAACCGTTGTTGGGCTGGCGCTGACTTATCTCGCGCCCGTGGCGCTGACGTTTTTTGCCGACGGCCTGGCGCAGTATCTTGGCCTGGTCACCTGGCTGATGATGGCCTTCGCCTTCAAGCCGACGCTGCGGCTCTATCGCCTGTCGGCGCTGTGGGGACTGGCGTTGCCGGCGACCGCGGCCGTGTATATGGCGTTCACCCTTGATTCCGCCTATCAGCATGCCCGCGGGCGCGGCGGCATGTGGAAGGGCCGCGCCCAAGCCAATGTTTCACAGTCCCAAGCGAATGTTTCAGAGTCCAATGTCTCGGAATTGCGATGAATGATGCCAGCGCATTACGATCGGGCAAGGGCCACCGCGACGAGAATTTCCCGGTGGCGTCCTGGCTGATTGCGCCGCGCCATCGCGGCTCGATCCTGGCGTTCTACAATTTCGTGCGTACGGCCGACGACATCGCCGACCACGCGACGCTGCCGGCGGCCGAAAAATTGGCGCTGCTCGATCGCCTCGATGCCGGGCTCACCGGCAGGGACGACAGCGACGCGGTCGCGGTGCGGCTGCGCGGCGAGCTTGCCGCGCGCAATCTTTCGCCGAAGCATGCGCAGGATCTGCTCGCCGCGTTCAAGCTCGACGTCACCAAATTGCGCTGTCGCGACTGGGACGACCTGATCGCCTATTGCGCGCTGTCGGCGATGCCGGTCGGCCGCTTCGTCTGCGACGTCCACGGCGAAAGCCGCGATTGCTGGCCGGCCAACGACGCGCTGTGCGCCGCCTTGCAGATCATCAATCACTTGCAGGACTGCCGGGAGGACTATCGCAATCTCGACCGCGTCTACATTCCGCAGGATATGCTCGCCGCCAGCGGTACCACCGTCGAGGCGCTCGACGTGCCACAAGCATCGCCGCCGCTGCTGATTTGTTTGCATAGGCTTGCCGAGCGCACCGAGCGATTGCTGTGCGACAGCGACGACTTTGCGGTCCAGATCAACGATTGGCGCCTCGGTCTCGAAGTCTCGGTCATCAATACGCTGGCGCATCGCCTGACGCGCATTCTTATGACGCGCGATCCGCTGCATGATCGCGTGCATCTGTCCGCGCCCGCCGTCGCCGGCTTCACCATCGCCGGCATCATCGGCGCTACGTCGCGGCGGCTCGGCCGGCGCTTTTCCGCCGCCGCGCAAAAGCCGCGGGGGGCGTAGGTGAGCCAGCCGTCCCAGGCCGCCGCGCGCGCGTCCGGCAGCTCGTTCTATCGCGGCATGCGCATCCTGCCGCGCGCCGAGCGCGAGGCGATGTTCGAGATCTATTCGTTCTGCCGCGCCGTCGACGATATCGCCGACGATCCGGGGCCGCGCGAGCCGCGGCGCGGCCAATTGCAAGCCTGGCGCGCCGCCATCGATGCGATCTACGCCGGCGCGCCGCCGCCGCAGCTCGCCGGTCTCGCGCAAGCCGTGAAGCAATTCAATCTCAAGCGCGAGGATTTCATCGCCGTCATCGACGGCATGGCCATGGACGTGGACGCCGATATCCGCGCGCCGGATCAGGCGACGCTCGATCTTTACTGCGACCGCGTCGCTTGCGCGGTCGGCCGGCTCTCGGTGCGGGTGTTCGGCATGGCGCCCGATGCCGGGCTGGCGCTCGCCCATCATTTGGGTTGCGCGCTGCAGCTCACCAATATTCTGCGCGACCTCGACGAGGATGCCGCGATGGGCCGGCTCTATCTGCCGCGGGAGGCGTTGCGCGACGCCGGAATCATCGCCACCGATCCGGCCACGGTGCTGGCCAATCCGATGCTTGGCGCCGCTTGCGACACGGTGGTGGCGCTGGCCCGCGAGCATTTTCTGCAAGCGCGCGCGATCATGGCGCGGTCGCCGCGCCGCACGGTGCGGGCGCCACGGATCATGGGCGACGCCTACCGGGCGATCCTCGACAAGCTCGTGGCCCGCGGTTTTGCGCCGCCGCGTAAGCCGGTGCGCCATTCAAAACTGCACCTCCTTCTCATCGTGGCGCGCAATCTCGTGTGATGCAAAAATTGCGATGAATGGAACCGTCCACATCATCGGCGCCGGCCTTGCCGGATTGTCCGCCGCGCTGAAGTTGACGGCGCGCGGCCGCCGCGTCGCCGTGCACGAGGCCACGGGTTTTGCCGGCGGCCGCTGCCGCTCCTATCACGATGCCGCGGTCGGCATGACGATCGACAACGGCAATCACCTCTTGCTCTCCGGCAACCACGCCGCGCTCGAATATCTGGGCGACATCGGCGCCGCCGACCGGCTGGTCGGTCCGGCCCATGGCGAATTCTCCTTCGTCGATCTGGCGAGCGGCGAGCGCTGGACGCTGCATTTCAACGACGGCCGGTTGCCGTGGTGGATATTCGATGCCAAACGGCGCGTGCCGGGAACGCGCGCGCTCGATTATCTGCCGCTGGTGCGGCTGCTGCGTGCCGCTCCCGGCAAAGCGGTCGGCGAGGTCATCGCCTGCGACGGCGTGCTCTATAAGCGCCTGGTCGAGCCGCTTCTCCTCGCCGCGCTCAACATCGATCCGCCGCAAGGCGCGGCGCGGCTCGCCTCCGCCGTCATCCGCGAGACGCTTGCCGTCGGCGGGCGCGCCTGCCGGCCGCTGATCGCCCGCGAGGGCCTTGGTGCGACCCTGATCGAGCCGGCGCTGTCGCATCTGCAACAACGCGGCGCGGTCTTGCATCTGGAGCACCAATTGCGCGCGCTGCGCTCTGCCGCCGATAGAGTCGAGGCACTGGATTTCGGCGGCGAGACCATTGCGCTTACCGAAGATGACGCAGTCATTCTCGCCGTGCCGCCCTATGCGGCGGCGCCGCTGGTCAAAGACCTCGTGGTGCCGAGCGAATTCCGCGCCATCGTCAACGCCCATTTTCGCATCGCGCCGCCGGCCGCTATGCCGCCGATCCTCGGCGTCCTCAACGGCACGGTGGAATGGATTTTCGCTTTTCCCGGCCGCGTCTCGGTCACCATCAGCGCCGGCGATCGCCTCATCGACGGCGCGCGCGACGTGCTGGCGAAGACGATCTGGAGCGAAGTTGCGAGCGCGACCGGCCTGCCGGCGGAATTGCCGCCGTGGCAGATCGTGCGCGAGCGCCGCGCCACGTTCGCCGCAACGCCCGAGCAGGACGCCAAACGTCCCGGCGCCGCAACCCGCTGGCGCAATCTGGCGCTGGCCGGCGATTGGACCGACACCGGCCTGCCGGCAACAATCGAAGGCGCGATCCGCTCCGGCAACCGCGCCGCCGATCTCATCGCCAGGCTGCAATGATGGACGACAAGCTCACGCACAGCATCGAGAGCGCGACGGAAGCCTTGCTCGCGCGCCAGCGTCGCGACGGCCATTGGGTGTTCGAGCTCGAGGCCGATGCCACCATTCCGGCTGAATACGTGCTGCTGCGGCACTATCTGGGCGAACCCGTCGATGCCGCGCTCGAAGCCAAGATCGCCGTCTATCTGCGCCGCATCCAGGGCGCCCATGGCGGCTGGCCGCTGTTCGCCGACGGCGATCTCGACGTCAGCGCGACGGTGAAAGCCTATTTCGCGCTCAAGATGATCGGCGACGCCGTCGACGCCGATCACATGCGCCGCGCCCGCGAGGCGGTGCTCGCCCGCGGCGGCGCGGCGCGCGCCAATGTCTTTACCCGCATCATGCTGGCCTTGTTCGGCTTCATCCCCTGGCGCACGGTGCCGGTGATGCCGATCGAGATCATGCTGCTGCCGAAGTGGTTTCCGTTCCATCTCGACAAGATCTCGTATTGGAGCCGCACCGTCATCGTGCCGCTGTTGGTGCTGATGGCGAAAAAGCCTTTGGCGCGCAACGGCAAGGGCGTGCGCATCGACGAGCTGTTTCTCGAACCGCCGCAGACCATCGGCCCGGCGCCGAAGGCGCCGCAGCAGAAGGCGTTGTGGTTCTGGTTCTTCCGCGGCGTCGACAACGTTTTGCGCGCGGCGGAGCCGTATTTTCCCAAAGCCTCGCGCCAGCGTGCCATCGATCGCGCCGTCGCCTGGGTCGGCGAGCGGCTCAACGGCGAGGACGGGCTCGGCGCGATTTTCCCCGCCATGGCCAACAGCGTGATGATGTTCGACGCGCTCGGCTATCCGCAGAGCGATCCGCAGCGCGCCATCGCCCGCACATCCATCGAGAAGCTTTTGGTGGTGCACGAGCACGAGGCCTATTGTCAGCCCTGCGTGTCGCCGATCTGGGACACCGGTCTGGTCAGCCACGCCTTGCTGGAAGTCGGCGGCGAACGCCCGACCGCCGCGGCCAAGCGCGGCCTCGACTGGCTCATCCCGAAGCAAATCCTCGACGTGCGCGGCGACTGGATCGCGCGGCGGCCGGAGCTGCGGCCCGGCGGCTGGGCGTTCCAATATGCCAACGCCCATTATCCGGACGTCGACGACACCGCCGTGGTCGCCATGGCGATGGATCGCATCCAGAACCTGTCCGGAGGCGAGGATTATTCCGCGAGTCTGTCGCGCGCGAAAGAGTGGATCTTGGGCATGCAGAGCGCGAACGGCGCCTGGGGCGCGTTCGACGCCGACGACGAATTTTATTATCTCAACAATATTCCGTTCGCCGATCACGGCGCGCTGCTCGATCCGCCGACCGAGGACGTCACCGCGCGCTGCCTGTCGATGCTGGCGCAGTTCGGCGAGACCGCGGCGAACAGCCCGGCCGTCGCGCGATCGATCGATTATCTGCGCCGCACGCAGCTTTCCGAAGGAAGCTGGTACGGCCGCTGGGGCATGAATTACATTTACGGCACATGGTCGGTATTGTGCGCGCTCAACGCCGCCGGCGTCGATCGCGCCGCGCCGGAAATGCGCAAAGCGCGCGACTGGCTCATCGCCATCCAGAACGGCGACGGCGGCTGGGGCGAGGACGGCTCGAGCTACAAGCTCGACTACAAAGGCTACGAGCGCGCGCCGAGTACCGCGTCGCAGACCGCCTGGGCGCTGCTCGGCCTGATGGCGACGGGCGACGTCGATCATCCGGCGGTGGCGCGCGGCATCGCCTATCTCACGGCGCAGCAAGGCGCCGACGGTTTTTGGAACGAGCCGCGCTACACCGCGACCGGTTTCCCGCGCGTGTTTTATCTGCGCTACCACGGCTATGCGAAATTCTTCCCGCTGTGGGCGCTGGCGCGCTACCGCAATCTCAAGAACGGCAATGTGCGCGCGGTGGCGTTCGGGATGTAGCGCGTCTCCTTTGCCTGCTGCTGGATTCGTCCCCAGTCCAAAATGTCCCCGAGCGGTCATTGACGCTGTAAAGCGGCGACCGCAGGATGCAGCGTGTTCGGAGGATGACTGTGACGGATAATCAAACCAACCTCGTAACGATCGTGCTCATAGCGCGAATACCTGCCGAGGGTATCGCGGACTTTCGCGCTTACGAGGCCGCCGTCTTGCCGCTATTGCCTGAATATAACGGGCGATTGGAGCGTCGTCTGCGCAATCAGGATGGCACCGTCGAGATCCACGTCGTCAGCTTCGCATCCGATGCGGACTTTCAGAGTTATCGGAACGATTCCCGGCGCGCAGCGCAAGCCTCGCTCCTGAAAAAATCATCGGCGATGCTGGAAAGGTTTACGATGACGGACGTCTCTTGATGGCCGATTCTGTTGAAGAAGCTGACGATAATTCGGAGTAGATCGAACGGGCCTGCTGAGGGCGCGGTCAATCGTTGGAGCCGTCGTACTCTTATGCTGGCTTGAGGTTTGGTACCGGTATCAGCTTCGCCATTTTTCGGAGGTTCTGGGCGGTTGCTGCGAGGAGGAACTCGTCGCGCGCACCATTCGGTCCTCGTAGCCGGAGCCGATCGAGCTTGAGAATGCGTTTAAGGTGCGCAAATAGCATCTCGACCTTCTTACGCAGCCGTCGTGCGATGCGTCCCTCCCACGATCTTGCGATTTGGCGCGCCATATCTCGGGCACCTTCGTAGACCGATCGCGGCACATACCGGGTCGGCTCCTTGGGACAGCATCGAGGCTTCAAGCGGCAGGCTTCGCAGTCGTATTTGCTCGCGCGGTAGCGCAGTGTCGATCCATCATTGATACGTGAGCCGGTCGTGGTCAGCATCTTGCCGCCTGGGCAGTAGTAGACGTCGCCATCATGGTCATAGGTGAAGTCGTCGCGAGAGAAGGTGCCATCCTGGCGCGCCGATTTGTCGAACACCGTTACATGCGGCTCGATGCCCTGCTCATAGACCAGCCAGCCGAGCATCTCGGCTGAGCCATAGGCGCTGTCGCCCAGAAGGCGGGCGGGATACAGATCGAAGCGTTCCATCGAGCGTTCGATCATGCGTTTTGCGGCCAGGACCTCGGCCTGCCGGATCGCGGTTGTCGCTTCGACATCCACGATGATCGCATTGTCGGCATCGATGAGGTAATTGGTGGAATAGGCGAAGAATGCCTGCCCACCATGGGCGCCGGTCCATCGCGCCGCCGGATCGGCCGGTGAGACGAACTTGGGCGTCACCTCGGTGGCGGCACCGAAGGCCGCATCGTTGAGCACGGCCAGATATTCTTCGACCGCCCGACCGCTTGCTTCTGCTGGCAGCCCTTTCTCGCCTTCGATGCCGTTCTGCCGGTTCGCATCCGCCTTGATCAAACTGGCATCGACCGCAAAGGCCTCCCCGCCAACCAGTCCCTCGCGAATGCAGCGCCGTAGAACCGTTTCGAACACCCGCCGCAGCAAATCGCTCTCGCGGAACCGGCCATGTCGGTTCTTCGAGAAGGTCGAGTGATCGGGGACATGTCCATCGAGCCCAAGCCTACAAAACCATCGATATGCCAGATTGAGATGGACTTCCTCGCACAGCCGCCGCTCCGACCGAATGCCGAAGCAATAGCCTACGATCAGCATTCTGATCATCAGCTCGGGATCAATCGATGGCCGGCCCATCGTGCTGTAGAACGCTGCCAGCTCCCGCCTCACATCCCCCAGATCGACAAACCTGTCGATCGACCGTAACAGATGGTCAGCGGGAACGTGCCTTTCGAGACAGAACTCATAAAACAACGCAGCCTGCTCGACTCTTCGGTGTCCCATCATGATTCGCCGTCCTGCTTCTCGCAGCGACTGAATCAGCGAAACTCAGCCCTCGCAACTCCAGACTTTTTCAACAGAATCGGCCCATTGCGTCATTCCGTATGGAGCGGATGTTACTCCTCGCCGGTATGGAACGAATCAAAATACGGGGTTAATGCGCTGAGGCCGTTCCCGGCTTTCGCTGCGCTCCCAACCGGCTACGCTTGCTTCAGCGATAGAGATCGACGGTCAAAATATATTCGTCCAGCGCGACGCCGGTCAGCCGGCTTTTGAGAGAGGCATCTTTGTCAACTCCGACATGAATTGTCGCAATTTTCCGCCTATCGGCCGTTACCGTTTGCAGCGCGGTATTGAATCTCGTCATGATCCGCGCCCCCGCCACAAATGCCCGCGGATAGTCCTACCAATACCTCGGCGACTTCCTCCGATAAGACTTCAGTCCCAGGTACAAACGTTCCGGCTGGTAAGTCTCAAGGTTAGCTGGCGCGCTACCGCTATCTCAAGAGCGGCAATGTGCGGGCGGTGGCGTTCGGGATGTAGCAGCGGAGTTGCCAGCCAAGTCCTGGCGAACGTTCGCTTTCGCGGGAACTCTGCAGCGGATTAAGCCTGATAGGGGCGCCTTCGCGCCTCGGCTGTGAGGCTGCAATTCCTTGTAGGAAGGCATGATTTTGTCGCTGGTTCCGAATCCAACCATGTGCCTAGACAGCGCGGCATAAGTAAATGTGTCACGGTTCCATGGCCGTCGATTCATTTCGACTGTGACCTGAAAGTCACAGCTTCGCATGCCCTGGCGCGTTATAGTGCGCTCACGATTTCATCAATTGATGGGAAGTCTCATGAGGAAGCTTTTGCTTACTGCCACTGCTCTCGTCGCGCTGGTCGGCACACCCGCACTCGCGGCCGATATGGCGGCGCCGGTCTACAAGGCTCCGCCGCCTATGGCTCCGGTATGGAGCTGGACAGGCTTTTACATCGGACTGAACGGCGGTGGGACCTGGGGCAGGGATCACCTGACCTCCTCGCCAGCCGATGCAGGGACGACCGCGTTTTGGGCTCCTTGCGCTGCCGCTGGTGCTTGCCCGTTCGATTACGGCAATGGCTCCACGGGAACGAGCGGCGAGTTTGGCGCTCAGGCCGGCTACAACTGGCAAGTAAGCAATTTCCTGATCGGAGTTGAAACCGACGTTCAATGGACGAACCCGAAATCCAACAGTGCTGTCGCGCTTGTGAACACCACTAATGGATTTGTGCCATTCAACGGCCAAGCCACTTCCAATCTCGATTGGTTTGGAACGACGCGTGGCCGGTTAGGCGTTCTAGCTACTCCCACGTGGCTGCTCTACGGCACTGGCGGCGTGGCCTATGGCACCGTCAAGCGGACATGGACGCAAAACTTCCCAATCACCGGCCAGCTGGTCGCCGGCGCCAATACTCAAGACGCGATTGGATGGACCGCAGGCGCCGGAACGGAATGGATGTTTGCGCAAAATTGGACCGTGGGGCTGGAATACCTCTATCTCAAGTTCGAATCGACCAACTTCGGAGCCACCGGATTCGGAAGCGTCGGCTGCACCGCTGCGAATTGCAACTTCAATGTCCACAGCTCTGGCTTCCAGGCCAACGTTGCGCGGCTGAAGGTGAATTATAAATTCTGAGCGCGGCGCTCATCCACACACGACAAGCCCCGGGCCACGGCCCGGGGCTTTTTCTTTGCGCGGTCTGTGACGCGGGATTCGCCGGAACTCAGGCCGCCGATGCCGCCTTCTCGCGCGCCTCGTTGGCGCGGATTTCCGACAGCTTCTGCTGCACCTGGCCGTCGAAAATGTATTGCGCCGGGCGCTGGTTTTGCATCGGGATTTCCGGCGCCATCGGGCCCTTGGTCTTGACGCCGCGCCAGGCGATCGCCAGCGCCTTGAGCGGATGCTTGATCATGGCGTCGGCCGCGGTCGGCTCGTAGCCGCAATGGGCCATGCAGTTGGCGCATTTTTCGTAGCGGCCGGTGCCGTAGGCGTCCCAATCGGTGGTCTCCATCAATTCCGTGAACGTCTTGGCATAGCCTTCGCCGAGCAAATAACACGGCTTCTGCCAGCCGAAGATGTTGCGCGTCGGCATGCCCCACGGCGTGCAGTGGAATTCCTGGTTGCCGGCGAGGAAGTCCAAAAACATGCCGGAATGGGTCAGGTTCCAGTTCTTGCTTTTGCCGAGGGCGAAGACGTTGCGGAACAGCTCCTTGGTCTTGCGCCGCGACAGGAAGTGCTCCTGGTCGGGCGCCCGCTCGTAGGCGTAGCCGGGCGAGATCGAGACGCCGACGCCGAGCTGTTCGGTGAGATCGAGGAACGCCGCGATGTCCTCGGCCGGATGGCCGTCGAACACCGTGCAGTTGACGTTGACGGCAAAGCCCTTGGCTTTGGCGGCCTTGATGGCGTCGACGGCGCGTTCGAAGCCGCCCTCCATGCACACCGACTTATCGTGATGGGTTTTCAGGCCATCGAGATGCACCGAGAAGAACAGATATGGCGACGGCTCGAACAGATGCAGCTTTTTCTCAAGCAATAGCGCATTGGTGCACAGCGAGACGAATTTCTTGCGCGCCACGATGCCTTTGACGATCTCGCCGATCTCTTTGTGGATCAGCGGCTCGCCGCCGGGGATGGCGACCATCGGCGCGCCGCACTCGTCGACGGCGTCGAGGCATTCCTGCACCGACAGGCGCTTGTTGAGGATGGCGTCGGGGTAATCGATCTTGCCGCAGCCGACGCAGGCGAGATTGCAGCGGAACAGCGGCTCCAGCATCAGCACCAGCGGATAGCGTTTGCGGCCCTGCAGGCGCTGCCGCATGATGTAGGAACCGACGGCGGTCATCTGGCGTAAAGATACAGTCACGGCACTACCTTCTTCGGATTATTTTGCTTCGGGCTATTTCGGATCTTCGAATTCTTGGTCGATATTGGTCGGCTTGGTTCGAACTAAACTTTCGCTGTCGCCCGGCGGCCGACATTGCCGCCGTCGGTCAGTTCCGGCGGTAAACGGAACTCGATGGTTTCCTGGCGGCCGGTCAATTCGCTGACATCCACCGGGCCGAGCCGGCGCAATGCATCGATGACGTCCTCCACCAGCACTTCGGGCGCCGACGCGCCCGCGGTTATGCCGACGATCTTGGCATCGCGGAACCAGGCCGGCTCGACTTCGCTGCCGTCGGCGATCAGATAACTGGGCGTGCCGGCTTCTTCGCCGATCTCGCGCAGCCGGTTGGAATTGGAACTGTTCTTCGCGCCGACCACCAGGATAACGTCAACGAGCTTGGATAGTTCACGCACCGCGGTCTGCCGGTTCTGCGTCGCGTAGCAGATGTCGCGGGTCTCCGGTCCGACGATGTCGGTGAAGCGCTCATGGAGCGCCGCGATGATGCCGCGGGTGTCGTCGACGCTGAGCGTGGTCTGCGTCACGTAGGCGACCGGCGTGTCGGCCGGGATGTCCAGCGAAGCGACGTCGGTCTCGGTCTGCACCAGCGTCACCGGCTCGGCGATCTGGCCCATGGTGCCTTCGACCTCGGGATGGCCGGCATGGCCGATGAGAATCAGTTGGCGGCCCTGGCCGACATAGCGCTTGCCCTGGTTATGCACCTTGGTGACCAGCGGACAGGTTGCGTTCAAGACCGGAAGCTGGCGCGATGCCGCTTCCTCCTCGACGCTTTTGGCCACGCCGTGGGCGCTGAAAATCGTCACCGCGTTGGGCGGCACTTCGGACAAATCCTCGACGAAGCGGGCGCCTTTGGCTTTGAGGCTTTCGACCACGTGCTTGTTGTGCACGATCTCGTGGCGCACATAGACCGGCGGCCCGTATTTCTGCAGCGCGCGCTCGACGATCTCGATGGCGCGGACGACGCCGGCGCAGAAACCGCGGGGCTGAGCGAGGATGACTTTCATCGTCTGAATACCTCCCGGCCGATGCCGGCTTGACTATAATCGGTCTGCGGTCGTGCGCCGCGATGATGCCCGGCCACCGCCGTCGCGATCCGGGTGGTCCATATCGTGGGTATTTCGGCAAAGACTCCGTGACTATCAAGCCCGGTCCCAGCGGCTGACGGGCAACCGATCAATGAAGACCGCAGCTTAGGACACCAATGGGGGGAAATGTACCCCTTGTCCAGGGCGCGCCGCCGGCAGCCGCTAGGACTGTAAACATGCAATACACCAGCGCCTGACCGCCAAGAATAGGAAAATATCCCCGAATTCACTTTTGCGGCATTTCAGGCCATCTAGGGTCGCGAACGGGCGGCGGATGTCGCATGGATGCCGGGATTGTCGCCGATGGACGGCGTGAACCAAGAACGAGGAACATAGTGCCTCCATTTTGCCTTTGTCTTGACGCCTCAAACGCCAGTTGGATCCGCCGAGCATTCCGTCCCTGACCATCTCATTCCGCTTAGGCCCATGAAGACAATCACTGTCCTTGTCGTCCGCGCAATCGATTTTTGCGTCCACCATGCGTGGCCGGTCATCGGCGTGGCGCTGGTTCTGACCGTCGCGTCGTCGTGGTATGCGGCGACGCATTTTTCCATGACCACCGACATCAACAAGCTGATCTCCGCCGATATGCCGTGGCGGCAGCGCGAGATGGCGTTCGAGCGGGCATTCCCGCAATACGAATTGATCGTCGCGGTGATCGAAGCGCCGACGCCGGAGCTGGTCGCCAAGGCGAGCGATGCCTTGGCCGACCGCCTGTCGCAGCAGAAGGACCTGTTCCGCTCCATCCAGCAGCCGCAAGGCGGCGCGTTCTTCGCGCAGAACGGCCTTCTCTTCGAATCGACCGATCAGCTCGGATCGCAGCTCAAAAATCTGACTCAGGCGCAGCGCCTGGTGCAGGTGCTGGCCGGGGACCCGAGCCTGCGCGGCGTGATCCAGGCGCTGCAATTCGGCTTGCTCGGCGTGCAGGGTGGCCGCATCACGCTGGACGCCATGACCTGGCCGATGACGCTCGGCGCCGCGACGATCGAGAAAGTCAACGCCGGGCAGCCGGCGACTTTTTCCTGGCGCGACCTGGTTCAAGGCCGCGCGTCGACGCCCAGCGAGCGGCGGCGCTTTCTCAACATCCAGGGGGTGCTCGACTATTCGGAGCTGGAGCCTGGATTGAGGGCGACCGATGCCATCCGCAAGGCTGCCGCCGATCTCAAGTTCGCGTCCGACTACCAGGCGAACCTGCGCCTGACCGGCCCGGTGCCGATGGCGGACGAAGAATTCGCCACCATCAAGGAGAACGCCGGCCTCAACGCCACCATCACCATTGCCATCGTGCTGTTCATTCTGTGGCTGGCGTTGCGCTGGTTTCGCATCATCATCGCGGTGTTTGTCTGCCTCGTCGTCGGCCTCGCGGTCACCGCCGCGCTCGGCATGATGATGGTCGGCACGCTCAACCTGATATCGGTCTATTTCGCGGTGCTGTTCGTCGGCCTGGGAGTCGATTTCGGACTCCAGTTCAGTGTCCGCTATCGCGCCGAGCGGCACGAGGTCGACGATCTGCACACTGCGCTGCAGTATTCGGGCCGCCGCGCCGGCGCGCCGCTGACGCTGGCGGCGCTTGCCACCGCCGCCGGCTTCCTGTCGTTCCTGCCGACGGAATACAAGGGCGTGTCCGAGCTTGGCCTCATTGCCGGCGTCGGCATGTTGATCGCATACCTCACCAGCATCACGTTGCTGCCCGCCTTGTTGAGCCGGTTCAAGCCGCCGAGCGAGCCGAGCCATCTCGGTTACGCGGCGCTGGCGCCGGTCGACGGTTTCTTGGAGCGGCATCGCATGCCGATCCTGGTCATGACGCTCCTGGCCGTCGCCGCCGGCTTGCCGCTGCTCTATCGGCTGCAGTTCGATTTCAATCCGATGAATTTGCGCAGCAAAACGGTCGAATCGGTCGCGACCTTTCTCGAACTCAAGAACGATCCGGAAAGCGGCGCCAACGACATCGAAATATTGCGGCCGACGCTGGCCCAAGCCGACGCGACAGCCGCCAAGCTGAAAGCTTTGCCGCAGGTCGAGCGGGTCACGACGCTTTCGACCTTCATTCCAGACCATCAGGGCGACAAGCTGGCGCTGATCGCGGACGCCGCCAAGACGCTCAATCCCGCCCTCAATCCGGCGGCACCGGCGGCGCCGACCTCCGACGCGCAGACCGTCAGCATGATCAATTCGACGGTCGATGCGCTCAACCGGCTGGCCGGCGACGGCACCGGTACCGGCGCGGTTGCCGCCAAGCGCCTGGCGGCTGCCATGACGGCGCTCGCCAAGGCCGATCCGTCGGTGCTGCAGCGCGCCGACGCGGCGTTCGTTCAGCCGCTGAAGGTGACGCTCGACGATTTGCGCAATCTGTTGAAGGCGCAGGAAATCACCCGCGGAAATCTGCCGCCGGTGCTGGCCCGCGACTGGATCACGCCCGACGGCAAGGCGCGTATCGACGTCGCGCCGAAGGGCGACCCGAACGACAACGACGTGTTGCACGCCTTTGCCGACGCCGTGCAGACCGTGGCGCCGGACGCGACCGAGGGGCCGATCGCCATTCTGGAGGCGCGGCGCACGGTCGTCACCGCCTTCATCGTCGCCGGCGCCTGCGCGCTGCTGTCGATCGCGATCATTCTGTGGATCACGCTGCGGCGGGTCAGCGATGTGCTGCTGACGCTCATCCCGTTGCTCCTGGCCGGCGTCGTCACGCTGGAAATCTGCGTGCTGATCGGCATGCCGTTGAATTTCGCCAACATCATCGCGCTGCCGCTGTTGCTCGGCGTCGGCGTGGCGTTCAAGATCTATTACATCATGGCCTGGCGCGAGGGGCAGACCAACCTCTTGCAATCGGTGTTGACACGGGCCGTGACGTTCAGCGCCTGCACCACCGCGACCGCATTCGGCAGCCTTTGGTTTTCCAGCCATCCCGGCACGTCCAGCATGGGCAAGCTGTTGGCGATTTCGCTGATGACGACGATGGCGGCTGCGGCATTTTTCCAGCCCATCCTGATGGGCAAGCCGCGGCAGGTGCTGAAGGAAGCACTGAAGGACTGAAGACCAGGCCGCGGACTCTTAAATCCGGCGCGGCGGCCGCTTCGCTCCGATAGCGATCGACATGCTGCATGGCCGGGAAATGACCCGACCGGCCAAGAGCGACATTTTGCGCCGCAGCTTCACCTCGTCGGCGGCAGCCAGCAGCCCAGCCTGGCGCCGGCCGACAAGCGTCAACTTGGCCAAAGGACCGGCATCCAAGCGCGTGCCCACGCCTCGACGGTGCGCCGCGCCTCATCGGCCGGATGCTTGCTTTTGTCCGTATCCATGCGGATCTGGAAGAACTTTCCTCTGGCGCCGGCGAGACAAAGATAGCTGTCGAGATCGACCGCCCGACGCTTGTGAAAGTAATTGTACTCCACGCAGACAAACCGGCCGCGTCCTGCACTATCAGCTATCGTGAACACGTCCTTCGTCGTCAGACCGACATAGTCACCCCGCTTCGCAGTGTTCACGATCTCACCCTTGGCTTCCTCGAGCGCTGCCTGAACCGCCGCTGACGCTGGATCGTCAGGAATCGATTTCATTTTCAGGTCATAGATGTAGATGTCGATCGTCCAGTCCGGGCGCGGGAACCGCACGCCGTAGCCCATTCCCGGCTGATCGGTTTCGAAATCCGTCGGCGCCTGATGCGCTAGACCTGAAACCCGATCCGGAACGGGCACACCCAGTAGAGTGGTTGCCGTCTGCGCCCGTGCGCCAGGGGCCGCAAGAAGTAGACCAGCGGCGAGCATCAATATGGTGGTGGTAGCCCAAGCAGTGGCCCATCTTGCAAGCATCGTCCGGGATCTCCGCCAAGGCTTACAGCATTAACTCAAATACAAAGGTCGGTGAATGGCCGCCAATATCGCCTTTGAGCCAGGAAGTCCTGACAGGCTGTCGCTTTCGAGAGAGTTGCCAACCCTATAATGTCCAGGTCGGGACGTCGGGTGGTCGGGACCACTTTTCAAACTCCCTTCGTCTGGCGTAACCTTATCAAGAGGTTCTGCCGGGGCGAGCTATTGAAAGCTCATTACCCAAAGAAACGTCCGGGATCTTGAGCGGCCGAAACGATTGCCTTTGGTGCGCGATGCGATCGGTACTCACCATCATTTGCCTGATGGCGGCGATGCTCGGGGCGCCGGCCGTCGCGCAGCAGGCCTGCCCGATCCTGGTGGTCGCGACCAATGACGACGCGGTCAACGGCGACACCTCGAGCCCATGCGCGCTGATCGCCAATCCCGGGCCTGACGGCATCTCGCTGCGCGAGGCGGTCGCGGCGGCGAACAATGCGTCCGGCGCCGGCACCATCACGATCACTTTTGCGCCGGCGCTCGCCGGGCAGACGATCACTCCGAGCCCCGGCAGCTGCTGTTACATTATCGGTCGCGACAGCGTCGCGATCGTCGGCCTTATCGGTTCGAACGGGCAGCCGACAGTGACCGTCAATGCCGCCAACATTACGCTCTTTCTGTTCTCGGTGACGGCGTCCAATTTCACGCTCAGTTCGATGAACATCATTGGCTTGGGCGGGACGGGCACGGGCGGCGTCATGACGGGCGTTTACGTGCGCGCCGGAGAGACTTCGTCGCAGGGGGGAGGGGTAAATCCTGGCGACGAACTGCAGGTCAGCAATACTCTCATCGAGGGCAATGTCTTCAGCAACACTCCCGGCCAAGCGACGATCGTCGTCGCCGTCGTCGTCGGCGCGGCATATCCCAACACCGCCCCGAATGCGGTCTTTTCCAACGCCGTCATCTCCAACAACACCTTTGCCTTTACCCCACTTGGTTCGGGCACGACGACCGAGGCCGTGCAGCTGTCGGCACGGGGGGCAAACAGCACCGTCCAGAACGTCTCGATCTTGAACAATACCTTCACCAACATTCAATACGGGATCGAGATCGTTCCAGGAGATACTTCGAACGGCGGCCGCATCCTCAACACGCGCATTGCCGCCAACTCATTCAGCGCAAATCATCAGTTCCCTGTCGAATCGGCAGTGCTCATCGACCCGTCCGGCGATGATGGCCAGCCAGCGACCGGAAACTCCGTCGAGGGCACAATCATCGAGGGGAATGTCATTACTGGTTTTGCCGGCCCGGCGTTCTCTTTGATCGGCGGCATCGGCAACGGCAGCACGGTCAGCGCTACCGGCAATGCGATCACCAAAACGTCGATCGTCAACAATCTAATTGTAGGCGACACAACCTATGGGGGGATCAGTATCGCCGGAGGCCGGCAAAGCTCGTCGCAAAATACCGTCAGCGGCGTAAGCATCGTCAACAATAGCATTGCCAACTATACCGGCATCAACGGCAACGGCGGTGCAATCGACGCGAGCGCCAATCTGTCGGGTGGCACCGGCAACACCGTGTCAGGCGTTACCGTGCTTAACACGATTTTGTGGAATAACACGCCGTTGGACTTTACCGGAACCCCCGGTATCAGCCCGAGCCAGGTCACCACCTCGATTACCGCACAATCCGGTTACGCCGACGTCAACGGCAACATCAATGCCAATCCGCAATTCGTGTCGGCAAATACGGATTTCCATCTGCAATCCGGCAGTCCGGCGCGCCATGCCGGCACAGTCGCCGGCGCGCCCGCGGTCGATCTCGACTGTCAGCCGCGCGGCTCGCCGCCGTCGATCGGGGCCTACGAGTTCGACGGCCCAAATATTTGTCCCTCGACATACAGCGCGCCGCTGACCGCCACCCCCACCTCGGGCACGCCTCCCCTTGCCGTCACCTTCACAGCCAGCGGCCTCTCGCTGCCCATGACCTACACCGTCAACTTCGGCGACGGCACCACCGGTGCGCTTGCTCAAAACAGCTGCATCGGCCTCGCCGCGATCGTCGGCGGCCAGGGCGGCATCCAATGCTCCGGCTCCGCGTCTCACGCCTATACCGCTGCGGGCAGCTACAGCGCGACGCTCTTGAATGCGCTTGGCCTCACGGTCGGCACCTTGGAGATTTTCGTGACTGGCGCAGCGCCCAACGTCAGCGTTACTCTTCCGCACAAGGCTACCACTGTCGGCTCACAGATGATTCCGGCGATGCAAGATGGTCCCCGGCAGACCGTTGAGGCTGCGGTTGCCGGCAGCAATGCGGCCGTGCCCACAATTTCCTCGTTCACCGCCTCGCCGGCATCGATCGCGCCTTTTGCCGGGGGCGGCGGCGCGACGCTCTCCTGGTCTGTCGCAAGCGCCACCTCACTCTCGATCAGCGGCCTCGGCGCGGTGACGGGCAATTCGATCCAAGTCTCGCCATCGCAAACAACCACGTACACCCTCACCGCCAGCAACGCCCAAGGCGCGGCGACCGCGCAGACGACGGTGACAATTGCCCGGTGTGAAAAATGCGAACGATAGCAATAATTGTCTGTGTCATTGCAACGCTGGTTGCGCAGCGAGCCGCCGCGCAGCAAGCCTGTCCGATTTTAGTGGTCTCGACCAATGACGATGTGGTCAATGGCAACACGTCGAGCCCCTGCGCACTGATCGCCAATCCCGGAGCCGACGGTATCTCGCTGCGCGAGGCGCTACTGGCGGCCAACAATGCCACGGGCTCCGGTACCATCACCGTCACTTTCGCGCCTGCGCTCGCCGGCGCCAAGATCACCCTGACCACGCAACTCCCCCCGATCACTCGAGACCAGATCACGCTGGCCGGTCTCACCAACAACGGCCAGCCCGATATCACCATCGACGCGAGCCAACTTTCCAGTTCAGGTGGCGGGACTCCGCTCTCCTTCATCGGCGCTTCGTATTTCACCATGAACGGTTTGAATTTTCCGTCGATCCCGGCCAATTTCAACGCTATCCAAATCGGCGGGTACGCTCTCGGACTGGACAATGGCTACAGGGCGCCCGCGCAGATGTGCTGCGTTGCGATTACCGGCAATGCGTTCAGTAACGGCACCGGCAACAATACGTTCGCGGTTTATATTAGCGCAACGATAAGTAATGAAACGATCAGCGATGTCGCCATTGCCAACAATTCCTTCAGTCAATTGTTTGAAGCGATAAATCTACAGGGAGGAGGAGCGCCGCCCAGCTTTGGGCTGACCAGCAACAGCGTCATTCAGGATGTTGCCATTTTTGGCAACAGCTTCTCGCAGATAACCGCGTATGCGGGCGTTGAACTGTCCAATACGACTGGTACGAATAATCGAATCTTGGACACGAAAATTCTGCAAAATAATTTCAGCAACAGTCAGCAGGGTGTCTTTCTCAACAATAACGCAGGCGCTCAGAACTCGGTGATCGCAGACACGCTCATTGCACGAAATGTATTCACCGCCGTCGCCGATCCGTCGGTAGGATTGGTCGCAGGCGTGTACGGCGGAGCCCAAAACAATACGATCGCCAACACGCAAATCGTGAATAACGTCATCAACCAGGGATCCAATTCCCAGCAATCGGGCGGGATATTCATCAATGACAATCAGGACGGCCAAGAGATAAACAACGCGGTCTCGGGCGTCTCAATCGTCAATGACACGTTTTCCGGCCAGTTCGCCTACAACGCTGTCGGCGTGGTATCGACCGGCGATGTGAGCGGCGTAGCCGTGTTCAACACGATCTTCTATGGCATCGAATATTCGGCCGTCGGCGGCATGACGCCGAGTCAGGTGAGTTACTCGATCATCAACCAAACAGGCTTTACAGGGGCCAACCACAACTTCAACGCCGATCCGCTGTTCGTGAACGGCTCCGGTGGCAATTTCGAGCTGCAATCCGGCAGTCCAGCCCTACACGCCGGCGTCACCGCCGGGGCGCCGGCCATCGACATCGCCTGTCAGCCGCGCGGCTCGCCGCCGTCGATCGGCGCCTACGAATTCGAGGGCCCAAATATTTGTTCCTCGACTTATAGCGCGCCGCTGACTGCCACCCCCACCTCGGGCACGCCTCCCCTTGCCGTCACCTTCACGGCTAGTGGTCTCGCCCTGCCCATGACCTACACCGTCAACTTCGGCGACGGCACCACCGGTGCGCTTACTCAAAGCAGCTGCATCGGCCTCTCCGCGATCGTAAGCGGCCAGGGCGGTATCCAATGCTCCGGCTCCGCCTCCCACACCTATACCGCTGCCGGCAGCTACAGCGCGACACTCTTGAATGCGCTTGGCCTCACGGTCGGCAGCGTGGAGATTTTCGTGACCGGCGCAGCGCCCAACGCCGGCATTGCTGCTCCGCATAAGGCTGCCACTGTTGGATCACAGACGATTCTTGGATCACAAACTCTTGGATCACAAACTCTTGGATTACAAACTCTTGGATCACAAACGATTCCAGCGCTGCAAGATGCGATGCAAGATGGTCCCCGACAGACGCTTGAGGCTGCGGTTGCCGGCAGCAATGCGACCGTCCCCACAATCTCCTCGTTCACCGCCTCGCCGGCATCGATCGCGCCTTTCGGCGAAGGCGAGAGCGCGACGCTCTCCTGGTCGGTGGCAAGCGCCACCTCACTCTCGATCAGCGGTCTCGGCACGGTGACCGGCAATTCGATCCAAGTCTCGCCATCGCAAACAACCACCTACACCCTCACCGCCAGCAACGCCCAAGGCGCGGCGACCGCGCAGACGACGGTGACAGTTGCCGGGTATCGCTCGCGGCGGGCTGATCCGCTATCGCGGTAACAGCCCTCATGCGCTGAAAACTTGAGTTGCGCGCCGCTATTTGGGAGCCGCTGCGGGCGCCGCGGCTTGCGGTTTGCGCACCGCCGGCTTGTTGGCGGCATTGGGCGCCGCGACCGCGGGATTCGGGTTCACCGACGGATCGAGCATGGTCATGGCGGAATCCGGCAAGCGCGTCCAATATTGGTTCTGGCCCAGCAGCGAAATGCCGATATAGCCGCGCACGACCAATGTCTGGCCGTCGGGCGTCACCGTCATATTGGCCTTGTAAATCTTGCCGTCGCGTGGATCGAGGATGGTGCCGTCGACATATTTTTCGGGCTTGTCGCTGTCCTGCTTCATGCCACGGATGATCTCGAGCCCCAGCCACGGATGATTCAGGCGGTCGTCCTTGCACTGGCTGCACACCGCGTTGGGACTCTCGCCGGGCTTGAGGAACATCTTGGCGATGATGCCGGAATAGACGCCGTCGTGATTGGCGATCAAAAACCAGCCGGTCGGCTGCTTGGTGTCGTCGTCGACCGCCTGCCACAGGCCGGCGGGCGTTTGCGGCGCGGTTGGCGCCGGGCTTTGGGCGGATGCGGCGGCGGCGAGCGACAGCAGCGCGGCGGCGGTGACGGCGGCGGCGGGAATAAGCAGTCTTGCTCGCATGATGAAGTACTCCGGAGTTGAGCCGCTTAAGGCCGCACCTTCACAAAAATCAAGCGAACGGGCTCCTGGCGGTGCGGCGTACAGGGTCACGTCGTGCACCAATGCATAACAAGCCGATGGCGTTCAATCCGACCGCAATACCATCGGCGCGGTGGGGCGCGCCATGTCGGGGGTCGATGTCACCGGGTGCGGGCGGCGAATGGCCGGCTCCGCTTGCCGATATGCGGCCAAATGACGCCTCGCCCTACCTGGATGCCGCTCGCCCAAAGGTGCGTAAATCTCGTATAAACAAAACTAATAGGCGTTGCGGCGGCAGGGGCTGTCGCCGGGCGTAAAAGAACAATATTCCAGGGGTTGGGGGCGAAAGTTGTGACATATCAATGGGTGGATTGCGGCCGCGACGTGGTCAGCCGCCGCTACGATCGCATCGCAAAATTTATACCGCTTTTCGATTGGCTGTTCTTCGTGCCCTGGGATTTGCGCCGCAAGGCAGTCGGCAAGATGCGCCTGAGCCGCGGCGACAGCGTGCTGGAAATCGGCTGCGGCACCGGCCGGAACTTTCCCTTTCTGCACGACGCGGTCGGGCCCGACGGCCGCATCTTCGGCGTCGACATTTCACCCGGCATGCTGCGCCAGGCGGAACAGCTCCGCGAGGCCAAAGACTGGCGCAATATCGAGCTTCGCGAATGCGATGCCGCCGACTATGCGGCAACCGCGCCGCTCGACGCGGTGCTGTTCAGCCTGTCGTACAACACCATGCCGCATCATCGCACCGTGCTGCGGCGCGCCTGGCAGCAACTTCGCCCGGGCGGCCGTCTCGTCATCATGGACGCCAAGGTGCCGCCGGGATTGGGCGGCCGCCTGGTGCTGCCGTTCAGCCTCTGGCTGATGAAGCACACCATGCTTGGCAATCCGCTCATCCACCCGTGGCAAGAGCTCGGCGCCGTCGCGGACAAAGTCGACATGAGCGAGTGCATGTTCAGCTCGTATTACATCTGCTCAGCCACAAAACCCTTTGTTCATGCTGCGGCCGACAATGGCGATCGCGCGGCGAATGACAATGCCGGCCCCGATTCCGCCTATCACATTGCCGCGGAGTGACGATCCGGTCATGCGCCCGCCGATCGCTTAAGGTTCGACCGCCGCTTGTCGCCATGCGGCCCTGCCCGGTACACTTCGCCAACCGGCGCAGACGCGCGGCAATTGCGATCGAGGAACAGCGTGCGGATCAAAACCATCGAGCCCATCGCGGTCAGCCTGCCGATGAAAAAGCCGGTGAAGATGGCCGGCGAAACCGTCACCCGCGCCGACAATATCCTTGTGCGCATCGAAACCGACGCCGGCGCCGTCGGCTGGGGCGAGGCCGCTGCGGCGCCGACCATGACCGGGGAAACCGTCGCCAGCATGATGGCGGCGGTGCTCCATATGGCGCCCGGCCTGCTCAAGCGTGCGGCCGACGATTTCGCCGGCGCGGCGGCGGCGATGGACGCGCAGATGTACGGCAACAGCGGCGCCAAGGCGGCGATCGAGATCGCGCTGCACGATCTGGTCGGCCGCGCCACCGGACAGCCGCTGCATGCGCTCTTCGGCGGCAAGCGCCGCGACCGCATTCCATTGCTCGCGGTGATCGGCTCCGACGATGCCGCGGCCGATTTGCGCGAGGCGCAGGAGCGCCGCGATGCCGGTTATCTGATCTACAAAATCAAAGTCGGCGTCGATACACCGGAAGCCGACGCCGCGCGCACGCGGGACATTTGCCGCGTGCTGGGCAACGACTGCCTCATTTCCGCCGACGCCAATCAGGGCTGGAGCGCGGAGGAGGGCATCCGCTATGTGCGCGCGGTCGCCGACGCGGGCTTGAGTTTTTTCGAGCAGCCGGTCCACGCTCACGATCTCGCCGGCATGGCGCGCGTCGTCGCCGCGAGCCGCGTGCTGATCGGCGCCGACGAGGGTATTCATTCGCAGGACGATATCGAACGCCATCACCTCGCCAAGGCGGCGCAAGGCGTCAGTCTCAAGGCGATCAAGCTTGGCGGCGTGCGGCAGGTGCTCGACGCGAGCAAGCTGTGCGAGCGGCTCGGCATGAATCTGAATATTTCCTGCAAGACCGGCGAGTCGAGCGTCGCTTCGGCCGCAGCCTTGCATCTCGCCGCCGTCGTGCCATCGCTGGCCTGGGGCCTGACCGTGACCAGCCCGGGCCTTGCCGAGGATGTCGTCACCGATCCGCTGCGCATCGACCACGGCCGCATGACGGTGCTGGACCGACCCGGCCTCGGCGTCGAGGTCGATGAACGCCGGGTGCGGCGCTGGCAGCAGGAATTCAAGAAAGTGGCCTAGAGCGAGATCATTTCGCGTTGAAAATGATCTTACTCAAGGATCTCAGTAGGAGCCGTAACGGTTAGTCACTCGTGCCAGGCACAATCAGGCTCGGGCAGTAAGCCTACTCGAGCTTCAATCCGAGTTTCTTCACCAGCGTCGCCCACTTGCCCTCTTCGCGGTGGATGTTGGCGCCGTAATCCTCCGGCGTACCGGGTGCCGGTTCGCTGCCTTCGGCCAGCAGGCGCTGCTTCATCGCGTCCGATTTCAAGATGACCTGCAGTTCCTTGTTGAGTCGCTCGACGATCGGGCGCGGCGTGCCGGCCGGTGCAGCCAGGCCGTAATACTGCACGACCTCGAAGCCGGGCAGCCCGGACTCGGCTGAGGTCGGCACGTCGGGAAGTGCCGGCGAGCGGGCAGCAGAGGTTACCGCGAGCGCACGCAATTTCCCGGCCTGGACTTGGCTTACCGACGCCGGGATCGTGTTGACGCCGAGCGGCACATGGTTGCCGAGTAGGTCGGTGGTTAGCGGTCCCGTGCCTTTGTAGGCGACAAGGGTGATGTCGACGCCGGCCAACATGTTGAACAGCAACGCCGCGAAATAATTGAGTGTCGGCGCTGGCGGCGTGCCGATGGAATATTTGCCGGGCGCCGCTTTCGCCAAGCCGATCACTCCGGCCAGCGACGTCGCCGGAAACGACGGATGAGATTCAATGATTTCCGGCGTCGAGGCGACCGTGCCGATCGGCGCGAAATCCTTCTCCACGTCATAGCCGGCATTGGGGCTGAGGCTAATGCCCGTCAGCAGCATCACGATGGTGTAGCCGTCCGGCGCGGACTTTGCGGCATCGCGGGTGCCCATCATGCCGCCGGCGCCGCCGCGGTTTTCGATAACGACCTGCTGGCCGAGCGCAGCGGAGAGCTTTTGACCGACGAGGCGGCCCATGGTGTCAACGCCGCCGCCGGCCGGGTAAGGCACGATCAGGGTGATCGGCCGTGTTGGATAGTCCTGCGCGATCGCCGGACAGAGCTGTGCACAGAGAGAAGCCGCGGCGATGGCGGCGCATGAAAGAACGGCTGCTCGCATGATGTTTCCCCACGGGGCCATTATCTACAATATCACCAATCTTCCAAAAGCTTCGACGTCGACAGCCCGGCAAGTCGCTATTGCGGTCGCAATCGGGGGATAAGCCGACATGGCGCGGATGGGTGGAATCGGTCGAAAATGACCCAGAGCGTCACCTCCGGCGGGCGATTTGCTGTACCGCACAACGCGGTCTCGCGACCCGGGCTGTGATAGGCTGGGGGCTCTCAGTCTAAGGGGCGATCCATGAGGCGACGGGAATTCATCGGTCTGATCGGTGGCGCAGCCGCAACATGGCCGCTCGCGGCGCGCACACAGCAGGTGGCGATGCCGATCGTCGGATTCTTGAATGCCCAGACAGCTGCCGGCTTCCAGCACCTGGTCGCCGCGTTCAAACGTGGGCTGAACGAGGTCGGCTTTGTCGAGGGCCAGAACGTCGCGATAGAATACAGGTGGGCGGATGGACACCCCGATCAATTGCCAACGCTTGTCGACGAACTAGTCCGACTCCACGTGGCTGTTATTGTCGCGACAGGCGGCGCTCATGTTGAAGCCAAGATCACGAACGCAGGCATTCCGGTCGTCGCATCATTTGGCGGTGACCCTATCCGGCTTGGCTACGTCGCCAGTCTCAACCGGCCTGGCGGCAACGTCACCGGCATGACCGTTTTCACCGCTGACCTCGAAGCTAAACGGATGGAACTGCTGCATGAGCTTGTTCCTAAGGGGAGTCTCGGCGTGCTTCTTGATCCCACAACAATGGACGGCGTGGACCTGCAGCGGCAAGCCGTAAAGACGGCGGCATTGGCAATCGGCCGGGAGATTCGATTCGCGGAGGCGGGTACCGATGCCGATCTGGAGTAGGCCTTGACGACGCTCGCCGAAGCAAATGTTGTTGGAGTGGACGTGAGCGGCAGTCCTTTATTCAACAACCGGCGCAATCATATCCTCGCTTTGACCGCGCGGTTAGCACTTCCCGCGATTTATGAGAACCGGGAGTTCACTGCGGCTGGCGGTCTGATGAGCTACGGCACAAACGTGCCAGATGTTTATCGTCAGATCGGCGTCTATGCCGGTCGGGTGCTTAAGGGCGAAAAGCCTGCCGATTTGCCCGTCCTACAACCAGAAAAATTCGACATTGCCGTTAACCGGAAAACTGCCAAGGCACTCGGACTTGAATTCCCGACCTCGATCTTGCTGCGCGCCGACGAGGTGATCGAATGAGCGCTTGTTTTGCTGCGCTGCACTTTGGTCGCTTCCGGCACATAACAGACATCGGGCGACGCCTGCTCGATGTCCGCTTTTGGGGGGTGAAGCGGACATCACGCCGCGAGCGCGGCCAGTGCGTCGATCGGCACGACCTGAAGGACGAGGTGTGGGAGTTCGCCTGACGGCGCGCTCGACAGCCAGACCCGGCTGTTGCTGCAGGCGCTGTTTCTCTCGGTGTGGGAGCGCAACAAGCGCACCGTGCTGTTCGTCACCCACGATCTGCACGAGGCGATCTTTCTCTCCGACATCGTCGTCGTCTTCACCAATCGCCCGGGGCGGGTGAAATCGATCATTCCGGTGGAACTGTCGCGCCCGCGGCCGCCGCCCGCCGAGCTCGCCATCGCGAGCGAATTCCGCGACATCTATGCGCGCATCTGGAGCGACCTGAAGGACGAGGTGCTGGAATTCGAGTGACGGGAGCGTGTACGCGTAAATCGAGTTTGGTTGGAACCGCAGCGCAGAACAATCAGGCTTGTCGGCGGTGAGCCCGCTATGGGATAGAGGAAAAAATGGCGAACGCTCAACCAGCCAAGGAGCCAAAATGGATACGCCGCAATCCCGGCCGCTGCCGCCGGCAATCCTGGATTAAGTTTATCTCTCCATGGCATACACGCCACGATCGGGAATCGAACCGAAGCATTTGACGCGCGGTCCGCTGGCCTGGATGGTGCGGTTCGGCTACGTCGCGCGCGGCATTGTCTTTTTGCTTATCGGCAGCTTCGCGCTCCTCGCCGCGAGCGGGCTCGGTGCGCATCCGCAAGGCGCCCGTGACGCATTGGAGCTTGCCTTTCAACGGCCGCTCGGCAGATATTTTCTTTGGGCGCTGGCCGCGGGTCTGGTGTGCTTCGCCGGCTGGCGGCTTCTGCAATCCGTGTTCGACGCCGACCGGCACGGCAAAGACTTCCTTGGTTTGATGCGCCGGGCCATGCTCGGCGGCGGCGCCGTGTTTTATCTGGCGCTCGCCACCGCAACCGTCCGCATCACCTTCGCGGAGCGCCCCGTGACCGAGGACCAATCGGCACGCGAGTGGACCGCATTGGTCTTGGTGCAGCCGTTCGGGCGCATCCTGATCGCGCTGATCGCGGTTGGATTTGTGTCAGTTGCGATCGGCCTCACGCTAAAGGTGTTTCGCGCGCCGTACCGCGACGCGCTCGATGCCACGGAGGCGCAGCGAACCATGGCGGTCGCGCTGGGATCGTTTGGAATCATGACACGCGCATTCGTATTCCTGATGCTCGGCTGCTTTCTAGCCGTCGTCGCTTACGATGGCGATTCGCGGCAGGCTGTCGGTCTCGCCGGCGTACTACGCGCGGTGCAGCATCAAGCTTATGGCAGCGTGCTGCTCGGCATCGCCGCGCTCGGCCTATTGGCCTTCGGCTTTTTCGAGATCATCGAGGCGACGGCGCGCCGTGCCGCGGCGGTGAAACCCGCCGCCCCAAGGCCAGATCAACTGCGCGATCTGCTATAAAGCCGCGCCACGCCGTTAAGCGGGAGGGGTCATGCTCAAAGGTTGGTTTCGTCTCAACACCGTCGCCCTGGCGCTGGCGATTGGCGCGGTCGCCGCGACGGCAAGCCTCGCCCAGCAGTGGCCCACGCATCCGGTGCGCTTCGTGCTGCCGTTCGGTCCGGGCTCGGGAGCCGACACCGCGGCGCGGCTGATCACCGACACGCTGCAGGCGAAATGGGGCCAGCCCATCGTCATCGACGGCAAACCCGGCGGCGACGGCCTGTTGTCGCTGGGGACCGTGGTGTCGGCAAAGGACGACCACACGTTATACTTCGGGCCCAGCAGTCTCTTCGTTGTGCAACGCTACCTGCACGAGGGCATGACTTTCGATCCCGAGACCGACCTGGCGCCGATCGCGGCGGTCGCCAAGGTGCAGATCGCGGTCGCCGTGCCGACCAGTCTCGGCATCTCCACGCTGGCCGAATTCGTGGCGCTGGCGCGCGCCAAGCCGAGCGAGACCAGCTACGCGGTCGCACCGGGATTTTCCGAATTCGTATTCGACGGATTCGTCAAGGAAAACGGTCTCGCGATCGCCAAGGTTCCTTACCGCGACATCACCAAGTCGCCGGTCGATCTCGGCGAAAACAGAATCCAGTTGTGCATGCAATCCTATGCGGCGATGCGGACCTACGCACAGACCGGCAAGATCAAGATCATCTCGATCAACGACCGCGAGCGATCGCCCATCGCGCCGGACATTCCCTCGGTGGTGGAAGCCGGATTCCCGTCCTTGCTCGCCAGCCCGGTCTTGGGCCTGCTCGGACCGCGCGACATGCCGATCGACTTGCGCCGGCGGATCGCAGCCGACGTGCTCTCGGCGCTCGACGACAAGACGATCGGCGAAAGATTGGCGCTCACCGGGCAGCCGGCCACGCCAATGGGCGTCGATGCGTACACCGCCGCGCTCAAGGAGCAATATGCGCAAGTCGCCCGTGTCGCGTCGGTGCTGGGCATCGCGCGAAAGTAGTAGGCATCGCAAAAAACCGACATTCGGCGTCGTGGTCTGTCACCCGCGTGCGATGGCTGGCCGTCACGGGTGGCCTGGCTCGAGGCAGCGGCCGGACGGATGGCAGGGGAGGAGAGCGTGACGACAAAAGAGCTCGGCGTCGCCGTGGTTGGCTCCGGCCGCATCGGCACTTTGCGGGCGCGGCTGGCGGCGAAACACCCGGCGGTGCGCTTCGTCGCGGTGTCCGACAAGGATCCGGCCAACGCCAGGAAGCTTGCGGATTTGGCCGGCGCGCATTTGCACTCCGCCGACAACGACGAAATCATCGCGCATCCCGACGTCAACGCCGTGTTCGTGTCGACACCGGAAGGCGAGCACGCCGCGGCGGTGTGCAAGGCGCTCGAGCTCGGCAAAGCGGTGCTGGTGGAAAAGCCGCTGGCGCTGTCGCTCAACGATGCCGAGGCCATCATCAATACGCTCAAGCGCACCAATGGCATCTTGCGCGTCGGCTATAGCCGCCGCTTCAAGGAATGCTTTTTGCGCGCCAAGGAGCAGCTGGTGCACGGCCGGCTCGGCCGCATCAGCGGCGGCCTGGCGCGGGTCTACAATTCACGGGCGCAGACGTTCGCCATCCTCAAGCGCGATCCGCATGCGACGCCGGTGCTCGACGTGCTCACTTATTACGTCGACCTGATGTGCTGGTTTCTCGACGGCAATGCGCCGGTCGAGGTGGTGGCGCGCGGCCAGCACGGCATTTTCCGTGACGCCGGCTACAGCGCCCACGACGTCACCTGGGCGATCGTCACCTTTGCCGACGGCGCCGTGGTCAATTTCGGCATCAGCTACGCGCTGCCGGCGAATTACCCGACGCAGGGTCAGTCGGATCGCGTCGAGCTCTTAGGCACCGACGGCACCATGATCATCGACGACGATCACATGGAGCATCTGATATTTTCCGAGCGTGGCATCCCGCATCCGTACGTGCCTGGTCATTCGCTCAATCTGGCGTTCCTCGGCAGCAATACCGCGGGCGATTGGGCCATGGGCGATTTCTGGGGGCCACTCGGCAATGAGACGCGCTCGTGGCTCGATTTTCTCGCGACCGGGCGGGGCGGGGATGTGCACGCCACGCCGGAGCAGGCCATGCTCAATCTCAAAACCACCTACGCCATCGAGCGCGCGGTCGCGACCGGGCAGGCGGTGCGGCTGGATTAGCGCCGGCTAGCGCGGACAAGCTCGCGCCCTAAAACATCAGTTCGCTGAGCTTGAAGAAGCCGTAGGCAGAGACACCCAGCAAAAGAGCGGTGATGAAGGGTGTGACATCTGCGGCCGGCCAAACGCGATGGATGAGCTTACTCACAGTACCGACTCCCGCTTGACGCCTTCGAGCCAAAGCTCCGCGCATTCACAACGACACACGTATTAGTCGTGGCGTCCGCGGCATCGGTTCTATTGTGCGGCATCGCTTTGGGCGCCATTTTGCCAACCAAGATCAAGGGGGAGAGTTCCAATGGCCATCCGAATTGCCGCCGTCGGGGTCAGCCACTGGCATGCGCTCAATGACGCCGCCTATCTGCGCCACCTCCAGGCCATGCCGGACGTCGAACTGGTCGCCATCCAGGATTCGGACGCGGAAATCCTCGCCAAAAGGGCGGCCGAGGTGGGAAATCCGCCCAATTTTGCGGACTACGGCAAGATGCTGGCGGCGGTCCGCCCCGACTTCGTGCTGGCGCTGGGGCGGCACCGGACGATGGCGGCAATCGCCCACGACCTGCTCGATGCCGGCTATCCGTTCCTGATGGAGAAGCCGATGGGGATCAGCGCCGCCGAGGTCGATACGGTGGCGGCCAAGGCGGCGCGGCTCGGCGCCTTCGTCGCCGTGCCCATGGCGCAGCGCTACGCGCCCTTCGCCAAGCGCGCCCGCGACCTCATCGCCGCGGGCCGTTTCGGGCCGCTGTCGCACATTTATGTCCGCATCAACCGGCCGGGGCCGGCGCGCTATCCGGCCTGGGATTGCTCCTGGATGCTCGATCCGGCCGAGGCCGGCGGCGGCTGCGTGCGCAATTTGGGCCCGCACGGGTTTGACATGTTCCTGCACCTGACCGGCGAGGAGGCGCAGGTGACCGGCGCCCAGCTCAGCCGGCGTGCGCACGAGCAGGCGGTCGAGGACTACGCGTCGGTGATGCTGCGTTCGGCGAGCGGCATTCTCGCCACCGTCGAAGTCGGCAACGGTTTTCCCCGCGACGGCACCGATGGCGAGTGGAAGATCGCCGGCCGCGACGGCATCCTCACCATGAAGGACGGCATCTTGAAGCTCGCGACCGCCGCGGGCGACGAGATCTTTCCGGGCACCGACCTCACCGCGCCCTATTTCACTGCGGTGCGCGACGCCCTCGACCACTGGCAACGCGGCGCCCCGCCGCCGATCAGCGTGCATGACTGCGCGCGGGTGGTGCGGTTGATCGACCAGGCGTATGCGCGGGCGGCGTAGCGACGTGGTCAACGCATCCCGTCAGCGGAAATGCGGTACGACTTGCTCGCTCATCAGTTGCAGCGAGCGCATCACCTTGTCGGCGGAAATTCGACCGCCGCAATTGATCTCGGCGAGCACGCCGCTAAGACCGAGCGTACGGGTCAGCTCCGCAAGCCGCTTCACCACGGCGTCCGGCGTCCCGACGATCACCTTGTCGCGCAGCACGTCAGGGTACGAGATTGTTTGCAGCGCCTGTCCTCGCTCCGCTCGCCGTTCGCTTGTGCGCATGCCCGCAAGCGCGGCCGAGCGTTCGAGTTGCAGCCCCAGCGTTCGATAAAATTGAAGGATGGAGTCCTCGGGATCGGCGCGTGCCGCCGCTGCGGTGTCGCCGACGTAGATCGGCACGCGCAGGTAGACTTCACCTTGCCCGGCATGGCCGGCGTGCCGGAATGCCGCCCGATAGACTTCGATCTGCGGACCTAGTTCCTCGATGGTGCCAAGCCGCACGGCAACGAAGATCGGCAGACCCATGGCGCCGATGGCCGCATAGGTGTCCGCGCTCGTCGCTGCAACGCGCAGCCGAGATCGCAAGTTCGGCAGCGGTCGCGGAACGACGGCAATGCCGCTGAATTTGTAGAAATTGCCCGCGAAGGAGAAGGGTTCATCGCTCCAGGAGCGTTGCAGGATCTCCAGCACTTCGCCGAAACGTTCGCGACTCTCGCTGTAGGGTACGCCGTACGCCTCGTACGAACGCGGAATGCCGCTGCGGCCGACGCCGAGGATAAGTCGCCCCTCGCTGATATGGTCGAGCGTTGCAACTTCCTCGGCCAGCCGCAACGGGTGGCACAGTGGCAACACCTGGACACCAATGCCGATCTTAATTCGACGCGTACGCGCCGCTATGGCACCGGCGAGAACGAGCGGCGCCGACGCGACAGACCGCTCCGGCGCGAAGTGCAATTCGGCGAGCCAGACCGCGTCGAAGCCCCAGCGTTCAGCGGCGTCGGCCTGGGCAAAGGATTGAGCGAATGCTTCGGCGTCGGACCGTGCCGGGTAGCGCGGAAACTCCAGAAAGACGCCGAATTCGAATGCCATGCTGATGCCCGCCCGCCCAGCCGCGCTTTTAGCACGGCCAGCATGGGCTGTCCGTGTGATGGCTGGTTCTGGAAATGAGCGCGCGGTGTAGTAAGTTGCGGGCTCGGCCAGTTGCAGCGGGCGAGGATCGATGGACGACAAAACCAAACCGGACGAAACCGGCTACCGCTTCATCGGCAAGCCGATGCCGCGCAAGGAGGATGCGCGGCTGATCACCGGCAGGGGTCGCTTCACCGACGATTTCAATCTCGACGGCCAGGCCTACGCGGTGATGGTGCGTTCGCCATTCCCGCACGCGCGCATTGTCGCGATCGATGCCGCTGCGGCGAAAAAAATACCGGGCGTGCTCGGCGTCTTCACCGGCGCCGACTGTGCCGCCGACAAGCTCGGGCCGATCCCGCACGATCCGGTGCCGAAGACCAAATTCGATATGAAGCTCACCGGGCCCAACGGCGGCCCGGTGTTCAGCGGGCCCAATGCGCTGTTGCCGGCCGACAAGGCGCGGCACGTCGGCGAAGCCGTGGCCATGGTGGTGGCAGAGACCAAGGCGGAAGCACTGGATGCCGCCGAGGCGGTCGAGGTGCGTTACGAGGAATTGCCGTTCGTGCTGCATTCCGAGGACGCGATGCGGCCCGGCGCGCCGGTGCTGTGGGACGAAGTGCCGAACAACGTCACGGTGGAGACCGTGTTCGGCAATGTCGAGGCGACCGATCAGGCATTCGCCCGCGCCGCCCATGTGGTGACGAAGAACTTTCATATCGGCCGAGTGACCGGCGTGCCGCTCGAGCCGCGCGCGGCGCTCGGCCACTACGATGCCGCGACCGGCCGCTATACGCTCTATGCCGGCTCCGGCGGCGCGGTGCGCCAGAAGAACGAGCTCATTCAAGTGCTCGGCATTCTACCGGAAAATTTGCGCGTGCTTTCGCCCGATGTCGGCGGCAATTTCGGCACCCGGAACCGGACCTTCGTCGAGTTCGGCCTGGTGCTGTGGGCGGCGAAAAAGATCGGCCGGCCGGTGAAATTCACCGCGACGCGCTCGGAAGCCTTCCTCAGCGATTATCAGGGCCGCGACCTGGTGACCAAGGTCGAACTGGCGCTCGACGACAAGCATCGCTTCATCGCCATGCGCGCCACCAATATCAGCAATGTCGGTGCGCGCTGCGTGTCGCTGTCGCCGCTGAGCAAGGGCTCCGGCCTCATTCCCGGCTCCTATGCGATTCCGGCGACAACGCTGCGCGCGATCGCGGTGTTCACCAACACCATGCCGACCAATGCCTATCGCAGCTCCGGCCGGCCGGAGGTCACTTTCGCCATCGAGCGGCTGGTCGACACCGCTGCAGCACAGCTTGGCGTCGATCGCATCGCGCTGCGCCGCAAGAACCTCGTTCCGCCCAAAGCCATGCCGTATCGCAATTCGGTCGGCATGCTCTACGACAGCGGCCGCTACGCAGAGAACATGGACTGGGCGATGGAGATCGCCGACTGGAAAGGTTTTGCCGCGCGCCGCCGCGAAGCCAAACGCCGCGGCAAGTTGTTGGGCCGCGGCCTTGCGAATTATGTCGAGTCCTCGATCGGCGCGCCGCGCGAGCAGGCGCGCATCAAGGTGCAGCCGGAAGGACGGGTCGATGTGGTGATCGGCACCCAGCCGAGCGGGCAGGGCCATGAGACGAGTTTTGCCCAGGTGATCTCCGACCTGCTGCACGTGCCGGCCGAGAGCGTGCGCATTATTCTCGGCGATACCGATGTGGTGAAAATCGGCGGCGGCTCCCATTCCGGCCGCTCCATGCGCCATGCCGCGACGGTGTTCTCCAAGGCCGCGGTCGATCTCATCGCCAGGGGCAGGGAAATCGCGGCCATCGTCATGGGGGCCGCAACCGATAGCGTTTCGTTCAGCGATGGCCGCTTTGTCTCGCGCGACACCAACCTGACTTTCGATTTTCTCGAGCTTGCTTCCGAAGCCGCGCGGCACAAGCTGCCCGACGCGCTGAAGGATGGCATCGCGGTGGTCACCGACAACGAGATGCATGAGCCGGTCTTCCCCAACGGCACCGCGATCTGCGAGGTCGAGATCGATCCCGACACGGGTGCTGTCGCGATCACGCGCTACGCCTCGATCGACGACGTCGGCCGCTGCATCAATCCGTTGATCGTCCACGGCCAGACCCATGGCGCCATTGCGCAAGGCGTCGGCCAGGCGATGTGGGAGCAAATTTTTCTCGATCCCGATTCCGGCCAGCCGCTGACCGGCTCGCTGATGGATTACGGCATGCCGCGCGCCGACATTTTGCCGCCGTTCAAGACCGAGATCGCCGAGGTGCTGTCGCCGACCAACCCGCTCGGCATCAAGGCCGGCGGCGAGGGCGGCACCACGGCGGCGCCCGCCGTCGTGGTCAGCGCCATCCTCGATGCCCTGGGCGAGCTCGGCGTCCGCGACATCACCATGCCGGCGACGCCCTACGCCATATGGACGGCGATCCGGAAGGCCAAAGCGCAATAAGCCGGTCGCGGCAGCTTGGGATTGGGCCGCGGTGACATGGAACGGCTTGGGCCCTCAATCGTTCCCTCCACGGGCGATTTTTAATCCATTGGCCGGTGACCGCTCAATCATGCCCGCACAAACTGCATCCACCCATCCGCGCACCCGTTCCGCGGCCGATTCGCATGCGGATATTGACCGGCTGTGCATCAATACCATCCGCACGCTCGCCATCGACGCCGTGCAGAAGGCGCAATCCGGCCATGCCGGCGCGCCGATGGGCATCGCGCCGGTCGCCTACACGCTGTGGCAGGAGGTTTTGCGCTACGACCCGGCCGATCCGCTCTGGGCCAACCGCGACCGCTTCGTGCTGTCGGCTGGCCACGCCTGCATGCTCCTCTATGCGCTGCTGCACCTCGCCGAGGTGCGCCGCGTCGACGGGCAAAGCGTCACCGATCGTCCGGCGGTGAGCCTCGACGACATCAGGAATTTCCGCCAGCTCGACAGCGTCACGCCCGGCCACCCGGAATACGGCCATACCACCGGCGTCGAGACCACGACCGGGCCGCTCGGCCAGGGCTGCGGCAATGCCGTCGGCATGGCGATCGCGTCGCGCTTCCTCGCCGCGCATTACAACCGGCCGCGTTTCACGCTGTTCGACTACGACGTCTACACGATCTGCAGCGACGGCGATTTGATGGAGGGCGTCGCCAGCGAGGCGGCGTCGCTGGCCGGTCATCTCGGGCTCGGCAATCTGTGCTGGATCTACGACAGCAACACGGTGACCATCGAGGGCCACACCAGGCTCGCCTTCAGCGAGGATGTCGAATCGAGGTTCAAGGGCTATCGCTGGAACGTCTTGCGCGTGCGCGATGCCAATGACACCGCGGCATTCGCCGAGGCGCTGAAGATTTTCCGCCGCATCAAGGACCGGCCGACGCTGATCATCGTCGACAGCATCATCGGCTACGGCGCGCCGCACAAGCAGAACACGGCGGCGGCGCACAGCGATCCGCTCGGCGAGGAGGAAGTGCGCCTCGCCAAGCGTTTTTATGGCTGGCCGGAAGACGCGCAGTTTTTGGTGCCGGACGGCGTCTACAACCAATTCCGCGACAACATCGGCCGGCGCGGCCGCGCGCTGCGCGACGATTGGGAAGAGCTGTTCGCCGCTTACCGGCGGGAGTTTCCGCAAGCCGCGCGCGAGGTCGAGCAGCTGTTGTCGGGTGCCTTGCCGGAGCATTGGGATGCGCGCTTGCCGACATTCCCCGCCGACGACAAGGGCATCGCCACGCGGGACGCGTCCGGCAAAGTGCTCAACGCCATCGCCGAGCATGTGCCATGGCTGATCGGGGGCGCCGGCGATCTGGCGCCTTCGACCAAGACGAATTTCACCTTCGACGGCGCGGGCCAGCTCGAGCCCGATCAACCAGGCGGCCGCGACATGCATTTCGGCATCCGCGAGCATGCCATGGGCGCCGTGGTGAACGGCCTCGTGGTGTCGAAGCTGCGCGCCTTCGGCGCGACCTTTCTCACCTTCAGCGACTATATGCGGCCGCCGATCCGGCTTGCGGCCGTGATGAAGCTGCCGGTGTTTCACGTGTTCACCCACGACTCTATCGGTCTCGGCGAGGACGGCCCGACCCATCAGCCGATCGAGCAGCTTGTGGCGCTGCGCGCCATTCCGAACCTGATCGTGCTGCGTCCCGCCGACGCCAACGAGGTCCGCGAGGCCTATCGCGTGATTTTCGGTTTGACCGATGAGCCGGCCTGCCTGGCGCTCAGCCGCCAGAAATTGCCGGTGTTCGACCGCACCCGCTATGCGCCGGCGTCGGGCTTGGCGCGCGGCGCCTATATCATGGCCGACGCCGAAGA
>Ga0307476_10000268_pt1 | contig 46576 bp, 40 predicted proteins | sample atmos_gasesECM2C_2_FD_203314 | JGI IMG/M metagenome (GOLD analysis project Ga0307476, IMG submission 203314) | Hardwood forest soil microbial communities from Morgan-Monroe State Forest, Indiana, United States - atmos_gasesECM2C_05 | ecosystem: Environmental > Terrestrial > Soil > Temperate... | reverse complement strand
GCCCTCGCGCAGCGCACGACGTATCGCTCCTCCGAGGAGGACGTGCCGGTTCTCATCTCCCCCGTGCTCAGCGATCCGGTGGTGATCTACGACGGCATCTGGGTCGCCTCGCTGAGCGCGGACGTGCTGCCCCAGCCGGTGAAGCCCGATCCGTTCCTGCCGCTGCGAGCCCAGGTCGAAGCCGGTCTGCCGCAGGCCAGCGCGGCAGGCCGGCGTGCCCAGGCGCACACGCTGCTCGCGGCGTGGGGCGTGGCCGGCCGCGAGCTGGTGCTCTCCGTGCCCCGGCGCGAGAAGGATCTCGAGCTGTTGCCGAGCCCCTGCGTGGCGGGATTCGAATTGCGCCAGATCGCGCAGGGCGCGCTTTGGCTCCCGGCGCGCCTGCACCGCGAAGGATGTACCGAATGGCTCGAGGACGCCCGTGGCACGACGTATAACGCGCGCGCGCCACTCCCCGGGGGCGTGCGTTCGCTGACGCTGCAGAGTGAGTGCCCGTTTCGTGCGTACGCAGAGCTGCGTCTGGGCACGCGCGAGGAAGAGCGCGTCGAGCCCGGGATCCGGATGGACCAGCGCGGCAACCTGTTGCATACCGCGCTGCAGTTGGTGTGGCAGCGGCTGCATGACTCCCAGGAACTCGCCGCCCTCGATGAAGGCGGACTGCGCGCTCTGATCGGCGAGTGCGTACGTGCCGCCGCAGCCTCGTTGCCGACGACAGGCGACCGCCGCCGCAAGCGCCGCGCGGCCGCGGGGCAGTTCGACATGTTCGCCGCACGCTCACCGGCGCTCGAGCGCGAATGCCGGCGTGCCGAGCGCCTCATCTTTCGTCTTTGCGAGCTCGAGCGCTCACGCCCGCACTTTGCGGTCGAAGCGACCGAGCAGGTCGCCGAGCTCACACTCGGCGGCGGGCGTCTGCGTCTGCGCATCGACCGGATCGACCGGGTCGCGAACGGTCGTGCGGTACTCGACTACAAGAGCGGCCGACCGATAACGCCGGACTGGCTGAGCGAGCGGCCCACACAGCTGCAGGTGCTCGTCTACCTCGCCGCGCTCGGGCGCGACGTGGTGGCGCTCGCCAACGTACATGTGACGGCGCGCGAGGTGCGCTTCAGGGGTGTGGCTGCCGCGGCCGCCGTGTTGCCGCAGGTGAAGGCGCTGCCGGCCGGGGCTGCGGCCGACTGGGCGGCCCAGCAGCGGAGCTGGATCGAGCTCATCGAGGGGCTGATCGCCGCATTTCTCGACGGCGATGCGCGCGTCGATCCCGCGCCCGGCGCCTGCGATTACTGTCCACTCCCGGATCTCTGCCGGATCGGGGCGCATCTTGGCCCCGAGCCGCCGAACGCGGCTGACGAAATCAGCGAGCGGGCCCATGAGTGAGTCCAGGTCCTCGTCAGGCGAGTTGGCCGCCTCGGCCGAGGAGCTGGATCAGGCCGCACGGATCGAGGCCTGCGCCGCCGACTCGATACTCCTCGAGGCGCCGGCCGGCTCGGGGAAGACGGCGGTGTTGACGCAGCGCTTTCTCACGCTGCTCGCGCGAGTCGACGATCCGGGAGAGATCCTCGCGATCACCTTCACCCGCAAGGCGGCCGCCGAGATGCGCGCCCGGGTCGTGAGAGCGTTGCGCGACGAAGTGTCGCCGGCGGACCCTCAGGCGCGCCCGCTGCGCGCGCTCGCGCAGCAGGCATTGGCGCGCAGTACGGCGCGCGGCTGGCGCATCGACAGCGAACCCCAGACGCTTCGCATCCAGACGATCGATTCCTTCAACTTCTGGCTGGCGAGCCAACTACCGATCGCCTCGGGGACCGGCGGCGCGCTCACCGTGACGGAAGTCCCGGGCGAGCTCTACCGCCGTGCAGCGCGCCGCGCATTGATCGCAGGTGAGAGCGATGCGGAGCTCCTCGCCGACGCGCAACTGCTCTTCGAGCGGCACGACAACCACTGGATGCACCTCGAGCGGCTCATCGCGCAGATGCTGCGCGAGCGCGGCCACTGGCTGCGTTTCGTGGCCGGCTCGGATCCGCAGCGCCTGTGCGCGGAGGTGAGCGCGAGCCTCGCCACACTGACGCGCGCACGTCTGACGGCGCTCGTCGCGCTCATCCCTGAGCCGCTGCGCCAGCGTGCCGCTCACTTGCCCGGCATCGCCGGCAGGCTCGGCACGGAACCGGACGATCTCGGGCGCTGGAAGCACCTGGCGCGGCTCCTCCTGGTGCGCGAGGACTGGCGGGTGCAGATCGGACGCCAGCGCCTCGGTCCCGGCTTCGCCGACGCGGCAGCCTGCCGTGATCTGCGCGAGCTCATCGAGGCGCTGCGCGGAGTCGCGGGGGCGCGCGAGGCATTCCGCGCGCTCGCGCGCGCGCCGACGGCTGCCCTGAGCGAGGAAGAGGTGGCAGCGATCCGGGCGCTGTCGCGAGTGCTCTCGCGAGCAGCCGCCGAGCTGCATGGCGAGTTTACGGCAGCCGGACGCGTCGACTACACCTACGTCGCAGGCGCCGCACGCGAGGCGCTGACGGATGAGGGGCACCCGACCGACCTCGCGCTGCGAACGGGGCTGGCGCTGCGGCACGTACTGGTCGATGAGTTCCAGGACACCTCGCTCGCGCAATTCCAGCTGCTCGCTGCGCTCACGGCCGGTTGGGAGCGCGGCGACGGCCGCACCCTGTTCGTCGTGGGCGACCCGATGCAGTCGATCTATCGCTTCCGCGATGCCGAGGTCGGCCTGTTCCTGCGCGCGGGCAGCGCGGGACTCGGAGCGCTGCGGCTGCGGTCGCTGCGGCTCTCGCGAAATTTCCGCGCCGACCCGGCGCTGGTTGGATTTGCGAACGAGCTCTTCACGGGGGCTTTCCCGCCGCGGGACGACGCGCAGGTGGGCGCCGTCAGCTACCGGCCGAGCACCCCGGCACGCGCCGCGTCGCCCCGGACCGCCACGGCCGCATTCTCACCCATCACGCTCAGGCTCTTCCCGGGCGACCGCGCGAGCGAGGCAGAGGGGGCCGCAACGCGTGCGGCGGAGCTGCGGGCGGCCGCGCCCGACGCCAGCATCGCCATCCTCGTCGTCGCACATGCGCACGCGATCCCGATCATCGCGGCCCTCGAGGCCCGCGGGGTGGCGGTGCTCGGTGTCGACCTCGTGCCGTTGCGCGAGCGCATGATCGTTCGGGACCTGGTGCAGCTCACGCGCGCGCTCTGGGATCCGGCTGATCGCAGTGCCTGGCTCGCAGTGCTACGCGCACCCTGGTGCGGTGCGCGCCTCACCACGCTCACGGCGCTCTCATCGCCTGACGACCGCGAGCTCGTGGTCGAGGCGCTCGGCAACCCTGCGCGCCTCGCGCGTTGCGACCGGCTCGACCTGCCACGCCTCGAGCGCGTGCGCGATGCGTTGAGCGCCGCGCTGGCCGCACGCTCACTCGTCTCACCCGCAGACTGGGTGGAGGCGACCTGGATGCGCCTCGGCGGCCCTGACGCCTGCGCAACGACGGAGCTCGCCGATGCGCGCGCGTTTCTTGCTGCGCTGGCCGCGCGCAGCGCGGCGGGTGAATGGCGCGGACCGGAAGATCTGGCGGCGCTTCTGGAGAATCTTTCCAGCGCCCCGGACGCCGGATCCAATCCCGTCCAGGTCATGACCATCCATCGCGCCAAGGGGCTCGAGTTCGATCACGTGATCGTGCCGGCGCTCGATCGGCCAACCCGCAGCGGCGAGCGGCGGCTGCTGCGCTGGATCGATCTGCCCGGCGAAGGGCACGAGAGCGACCTCCTCATTGCGCCTGCGGCCGCGGTCGAGGCAGACAAGCCGACCGACCTCGACGCTTACGTCGCGGGGTTGCTGCGGGCGCGCGAGCTGCACGAGCGAGGCCGGTTGCTGTACGTGGCGGTGACCCGTGCACGTGACACACTGTGGCTCTCCGGTGCACCGCCTCTCGGCGCCGACGGCTCAGCGAAGCCTGACCCGCGAAGCCTGCTCGCAATCCTCTGGCCCGTGCTCGCCACCCGCTTCGAGTGCGCTCCGCCAGCAGGGATTACCCCACCGCGGGCGAGCGTGGCACCCTTCATCCGGTTGCGGGCCGAGTGGCAGCCCGCGGGGCTTGCGCCCGCCGTGCCGCTGGTGCGTTTACCGCCGGCATACGTGCTGAGCGAGCCTCCGGAATTCAGCTGGGTCGGAGAGACGCAGCGGCACATCGGCACGGTCGTGCACGCCTGGCTTGCGCGCCTGGCGCTCGCCGCGCAACTACCCTCGCCCGAGTCGCTCGGCGATGAGAGCGCGGCTGTGCTCGCGCAACTCACCCGCCTCGGCGTTCCTGCGGGCGAGCGTGCGGGTGCTCTCGAGCTGATCCTGACGGCGCTGCGGCGCGCGCTCGCCGACGAGCGCGGGCGGTGGATACTGAGCGGCGCACACCGCGAGGCGCGCAGCGAGTGGCCGCTCTCCGGCGTGAGCGGCGGGCGGCTGCGCAATGTCGTCGTCGACCGCAGCTTCATCGATACCGAAGGCACTCGCTGGGTCATCGATTACAAGACGAGCCGTCACGAAGGCGGGGACCTCGAGGGCTTTCTCGCGCAGGAGATTGAGCGCTATCGACCCCAGCTCGCCGATTATCGGGTTCTCGCGGCCGGCTTCGGGCCCGAGCCCGTGCGTGCTGCCCTGTACTTCCCCCTCATTGGGGCGTTCCGCGAGCTCACCTCAGGGCCGCCCTCAGAAAGTCCCTGACATCGAGAACGGCCGGCGACCGGAGGCATCCGGAGATCCCAGGAAGCGGATATTGTTCACGAGCTCGGGAGTTGCGCCGCTGCGCGGGGCGATCTGCCCTTCGAGCTGAAAGCCTGGCTGGGGAGTGAGCCGCAACGTGCCCTCGAGCGCGAGCGGACCCTCGAGATCGCGGAGCTTGCCCGTCGGCGGGCTGCTGCCTCCGGGAAACGTCACGACGTAGCTGCCGAGGGGCGTGTCGGCGCTGCCGCTGCGATCCTCGAGGTTATGCGCCTCGATGCGCCCTTCGAGGTCGGTGATCGCGCCGTTGCGCACCTGCGCCCGCGCGAGATCCGCGTGCACGGCGCCATGAAGCGTCCGTGGTATGCCCGGCAGGAGCCCGGAATCGAGCGGCAGGTGGGCGAGCACGTGGTGCGCAGTGACGGCGCCGGTCAATCCGACCTCGACATCCGCACTTGCGGTGGCGTCCGTTCCATGCGCGACGTTCACGTGCGCGGCGAGGCGGCCGAGCAGCAGGGGTAGAGGCTCGAGGCTCCAGCTGACATCGCCGATCGAGGTGCCGTTCAGGGCAAGCCCGGCGCAGCTGCCACTCCAGAGCGACCCCTCGAGAGTGACGCAGGCCTTCGCGAACCGAGTCGGAATGATCCATTCGGCCGGCAATCGCGCGACGACGACGGCCGCGAAGACGATGACGCCGAGCAGCGCCATCCATACCGTGCGCCTCACTGCACCATCCGTCTGACTTCAGCCCGCGTGCAGCACGAGAGCAGCGTTTACCTTTCCGGGCTCGCCCGCTCGCTCGATGGTGGCGGAGTCGATCGTCACGCCGTTCTGCTGCGCGAGCCGCGCGAGCCACGTGACCAGCGTGTCGAAGGGCGCCTTCTCGAGTCGCACGGAGAGGCTTCCAGATCCGGCCGGCTCGCTGCCCGCCAGGGAGCCGGCGAGGCCCGACTCGCGTGCCGAGCGATCGATGATGACCAGCATGGACTCACCGGTTGCGGCTGGAGGAGGCGCGGCGGACTGAATCTCCGGGGCGACCGACTGCATCCAGGAGAGATCCGCGTGCTTCTTCGCGAGCCGCTGCTGAGCGTGCGCGACGCTGCGATCGAGCGGGATGAGGATGCCGAAGACGACTAACAGCACGCCGAGCACGGCGCCTACGGTGACCAGCCGTCGCTCGCGCGCCGAGAGCTCGGCGAACGACTGTGACGAGAGTGATCCGAGGGAGAGCTTCATGAGGTGAGGACTAAGTGCCGCTCGCGCGCATCTGGATACTGCCGACGTAGCCGGACGCGGCGTTGCTGCCACCGGCCAGATCGGCCGCCCAACCGTTGCTGCGCAGGGATTGGCTGAGCCGATCGAGACTTGCCGCATCGGGCGCAGCGAGTTTCATCTCGACGGCACCGCCATGGAAGTTGAGGGCCTGCACGCTCGTGCCGGGGGCAGCATCCCGTGCCTGAGCCAGGGCCTGCAGGGCGGGTAACAGTCCGCCGCCTGCGCCGCGCGTAGCGTTGAGGCGCTGCTCCATGCGCCGCCGGGGCTCGCCCAGACCCGGATCGCCGGGCATGAGGCTGTGGAAGGTCTCACGGATGGACACATCCACCTGCCGCTCACGCTTCTTCAGCACCTGCAGCTCCACGGCCTTGCCGAAGACGTGCAACCCGATGAAGCAGCCGAGCAGGAGCGCCGCCACCCGCCAGGCCCGAAAGCCGATCGCGCGCGAAGAGGTAGGAGCATAGGGTCCCTGCAGCAGGTTGATGGGCGAGGCCGTCGCCAACTGCTGCCCGAAGAGCGCAAGCGGTCCTGCGGTCAGGAGCTGAACCTTGATGCCGTCGAATTGCGGCCGACTCGCCTCGACCTCCGCTGAATGCCGCTGCCACTCGGCCGGACCCGCATAGAGGACCAGGCCACGTCCGCCCGTGGCCGCCGCAGCACCCTCGCCGGATTGCGCGATGGTGAGTGCCTCGACGAGGGCATCGGCGGGGAGCGTCACCGGGGTGCCGCCGCTCGGGCGCACGAACACCGCATCCTCATCGAGCAGCGCCACGGCCTGTCCCGGATTCTCGGGGAGCAGATCGCTTTCGGCGTAGAGGCAATCGGGCTCGATCCCGGCGCCGCGCAGCGCCGCGAGCCACTCGTTCATGAGCGCGCGCGCCACGACCGCGACGGGCGTTCGGAGCGATTCGTTGGCGCGCTTGCCGATCGCGAAGTGCAGGTCGTCGATGTCGTCGGCGAGCTGCTCCTCGAGGGCGTAGGGCACCAGTTGCTGCAGCTTCGCGCCGGCGCGCGCGGGCACTTCGGGCTCCGCCAGCAGTACATCCGCGCCCGGCACCAGCACGCACACCCTCCGCCCCGCCGTGCGCGGCGCGGCGAGCATCAGCGGGCCACTTTGCGCCACTCCCGCGGGCACCCCGCGCGCATCGACCACCACCCAGCTCGCAGCCGCATCGGGCACATGGGCGAGGCGAATGAGCAGCCAGTCAGCCATGGGCCGATACTCTCACCATTGATGATGTGAGATTCATCGATTGCGTCACTTCCTCGTGGCTTTGCGGCTCAGTCGGGCGTGAAGCTTCGCTGGATCGGACGCACCGTACCGCTACCGCCGCCGCTCGCGTTACCGCCACTGCCGCTGCCGCCAAGGCTGTTGCTGGCGCCGAGGCCACCGCCGCTGCCGGCACCGCTGCCCCCCGAGGGAGCACCGGCATCCATGTAGAGAAGACTGTACAAGTTGAATTCCGCACTGCCAATAGTGATGAAGCTGGCGAGGCGGAAATAGCCCGACGTCTCGGAGAACTTCTGGCGCAGGCCACCGCTCGTGCCGACGGGGCCGCCGGTGCTGGCGCCGATTCCCGTGATCGTGCTGGCTCCGGTGCCCGCAGTGCCCGACCAGACCTTCGGGTCGAACGCCGCCTGGTAGTTGGCGAGTGTCGGGAAACAGCCGGTCGTATTGGCGCGCGTCTGCGCGAGCTGCTCGGGGTTGGCGCCGAACTCGGTGTGCCCGGGGCCGAGGAACGCATCGAGCACCGGGCCTGGGGCGCTGCAGACATTGATCGTGGTGCCATACGGCAACGCGGCGACGTACGGCGCGAGCTTGAGATAGCGGTCCCGACCGAAGCCCGGGAGCGCGAGCAGCTCGGTGGTACTGGTGATGTAGCGATTGGGCGTGCGATAGGGCGGTGTCTGCCCCATGTAGACGCTGTCCTCGGCACCGTCCGGGTTCTGCGGCACGATGTCGACATCGATCCAGTCGATCAGGTAGCCGGCCCATTTCGGCTCGAGGCCGACGAACGCCAGCAACTGCACGAACGCGTTGACCTGCGTGAGATCGGGCGTGCCGTCCTTCTTGACGAGATTGTTCAGGTTGAAGCGACCCTGCATGTCTTCGAGTGTCGCTTCGAGCATCACTCCCGGCACCACCTCGATGGGGCCGAGCGGCTTGTCCCATCCCTGGCCGGGATAGATGTGGTTCGGATCGCTCTGCCGGATCTGGCGCAGTCCGTAGGCCGCGAGCGCTTCGGCGCCTTCCGCGATGAGCACCGACTCATCGAATGCATAAGTGCTCGCGCCGCGCCGCGCGGTCATCGCGTTGTCGTAGGCCACTGCCGCAGCGATGATCGTGCCGAGCGCGACGAGGAGAATCGCCACGAGCAGCGCGATGCCCCGCTGTGCGCGCGGCATCGGACACGGGCGCCGCCGCTGCGCGCGCGTCGTTGCGCGAACGCCGCTCATCCGGCGATCTCGAGGATGCGCACGATCTTGCCCCAGTCTTCGGTGTCGAGGGTGATCTCGACTGCGATCGGCCGCTCGCGCAGCGTCAAATCGATCGCCTGGCCCACCAGCACGGTGGAGGTGAGCGGAGGCCACTGCGTCTGCCACGTGTGGTTCACGTCCATGTAGCGCAGCGTGAAGGCCTTGACGTGTTTGAGCAGCTCGCGCTTGACGGTCGTGCTCGCGAGTGTCGGATCGAGCACGTTCCAGCTCTCGCGCCGCAGCGTTCCGTTCTCGAGAAAGTACGCGACCCGCTGCATGCCGGGACGCTGAAGCCCGGCGGGGTTCGCCCAGCCGGCACGGGTGAGGGCGACGATCGGCGGGGTGCCGGAGGTCGAGTCGGAGAGCGATTGCGCCCCGAGCTCGGTCCCGGGCGCTGCGCCCTGCAGTGCAGGCTGTGCGGGCTCGTCGCCCACCGCCTGGCGCACGGGCCGTGGCGCGAGCTGGATGAAGTCCTGCTCGAGCACACGCACGGCGGTCTGCAGCTCGAGAAGCTGCGCCTGCTGCTCCTTGATGGCGCCGCGACTGTTGAGAGCCTGGTTGATGGCGCCGTAGCCCATCGCGAACATGATGGCGGCGATGAACAGCGCCACCAGCAGCTCGATCAGCGTGAAGCCGCGCCCGCGCACGCTATTGCGATCCCTGGGGTGTGTTCCGCTGTTGCGGCGTCGGGGTCGGGGTGCCAAGCATGCCCGGCTGCGTCGTGCCGATCCCCTCGGAGTTTCCGAGACCTGCGGGAGGGCTGCGCGTGCCGGTCCCGGTCGGCGTGAGTCCCGGGAGCGTCTGTGATCCCCAGTCGGGCAGATACCCGTTGGGTATGCCCACGGCGTCGCCCTGGACGCCGCTCACGGTGGTGAACCAACCGTTGTCTTCGTCGGCCTTGACGTCGCCCGGACGCACTTTGATATCGATGCGGACGACGCCGGGAATCTCGGTGGACGTGACTTCCTCGCGCCAGTGCCAGCTACGGCCGGCAAAGTCGGTGTCACCGTCACTGTTACCCGGCTGTTGCAGCTGCCCGGAAAGGCGAATGTTCGCGACCTGGTTGAGTCCGACCCATTGCGCAAAGGTCTTGTCGCGAAGGTAGAGAACCGTGTTGGCGGAAGAGGTGAGGGCGCCCAGCACCGCGGCCACTCCGACTGCAACGATGGCGAGCGCAACCAGAACCTCTATCAGCGTGAAGCCGCGGCTGCCATGTGCGCCGCGAGGCCCGGGCGGGCGACACGCCGCGCACCGCGCCGCCGGCGCGCACGCCATGGCGCTCACGGCTTCTGCTCCTTCTGCTCCACCATTGGCTGCTCGATCACCTGACCCTTGTCGTCCTGCGTGACGGTGACGCTGCGCAGACCGCCGTCGCGCTCGAGTGTCGCCGTGAACGAGCTCAGGTCGCCGTTCGAGAAGATCATCACCTGCGGGGTCTTGTCGTTGGCGTCCTTGGGACGCGTCAGCACCACCGGGCGGGCATCCACGATCAGCTTGACGCCGAGTCCGTCCGGGAGCCGCCGCGCCCCCAGCGCGTCGTCTTCGAAGACACTGCGCCAGGCCGAGCGGCGCGTATCGTAGGCCAGGAACTCGTAGCCATCCTCCTGGAACATCACGCCGTACTCGCGCGTCTGCAGCTCCGCCTGCTCACGCGCGTAAGTGAAGAGGGCGAGCAACCGGTCGCTCTCTTTCTCCAGCTCGCGATCGCGTCCCGTGAGGCTCACCGACAGCAGCATGCCCGCGGAGATGAGCGCGATGATCACGACGACGACCAGGAGCTCGACCAGTGTGAAGCCACGGGAGCGAGCGCCGCGGAACCCTGCCGTCCGCCGGATTGCGGACGTCTCAGTCGCCGATATTCCAGTTGCCGATGTCGGCATCGATTCCTTCGCCCCCCGGCGCGCCGTCGGCTCCAAGGCTGAAAAGGTCGTATTCCTTGCCGTGGGTGCCGGGGTAGACGTACTGGTATTCGTTCCCCCAGGGGTCCTTGCTGATCCGCTGGATGTAACCGCCCGGCCGCCAGTGCTTGATCGAAGGATCGGTAGGCTGCGTAGTGAGCGCGGCCAGCCCCTGCTCGGAAGTCGGGTACTTCGAGTTGTCGAGCCGGAACTCGGTGAGCGCGGTCTCGAGCGCCTGGATATCCGCCTTGGCCTTGGACACCTTGGCGTCATCGACCTTGCTGACGACGGTCGGAACGATGATAGCGGCGAGCAACCCGATGATGATCACGACGACCATGATCTCGATCAGGGTGAATCCGCTGTCCCGCCGCCGGGCAAGGGGTCTGCTAAATTCGGAAATCACGTAACTCATGCGCTTCGGTCCGGGCGGAAGCCGCCCCAAAATAAGTAAAGGCCCGGATTCTAACAACTTGAGTGCGCTGCTATCGAAACCTCGCCTGTTGCATACAGACGGGGTTGCGATGCCCGCTTCGCGCTTCCTCTGCGAGCACCTGCACCAGAATGCTCTCATCTGGGCATGCATCTCTCGCATCCACGCGCAGGTCCCAGTCCTCACGACCGGTTAGCTGACAAAGTCCCTCCGCCAGCAGATTTCGTGCGGCACGCTGTGCACCGTTCGGGTAAGCGCGAATGTGGTAACTTCGTGTCACACGGCGCACCGTCGAATTTTAACATCAACGCGCTCGCTGATCGCCGCGCAGGTCTCGACATTTGCCACCGCGCGCTCAGCCGACGCCTCAAATCGGGCTGCGTACAATGACTCAAGGCCGGCGGGGTCTGCTTCACCCCTGAAATCCTCAAGGGGGCATAGTCCTTCGTGAACGGCGTCGACGGCGTGCTCAAGTCGGTCAATTGCGACGGCCGCCGGGGCCTCCTGCTGGCAGGAGCCTGCCTGGTGCTGTTGCTGCCCACCGCCGCAGGCGATGCCGGACGACAGCTCCTGCGCTACGACCGTGCCGGGCTCGCGCACGGGCAATGGTGGCGGCTGCTGACCGCGCACGTGGTTCATCTCGATCTGCGGCATGCGCTGCTCAACGCGCTCGGTCTGGCGCTCATGTGGGCACTTTTCGCCCGTGACTACTCGCCGAGGGCCTGGGCGGCGATCGTGCTCGGCGCGATCGCGGGGGCCGATGCAGGCCTGTGGTTGGCGGATTCGACCGTCGAGTGGTACGTGGGTTCCTCAGGCGTGCTGCACGGGGTCCTGGCGGCCGGCGCGCTCGCCAAGGTCCGTCGCCGCGAGTGGGAGGGTGCAGTGCTTGCCGGGCTGCTCATCGTGAAGCTCGCTTACGAGCATTGGGTCGGGCCGTTGCCCCTCGCTGGCACTGCGGCGGTGGTCGTCGCTGCGCACCTTTACGGTGTCCTCGGCGCGCTCGCCGCCGCTGCGCTCCTGAAGCCGCGCGCGACGCCGCTATAATTCCGCGCCCCGGTGCCTCGGAGTCCGCATGTCCTTCGCTTTCGTATTTCCCGGTCAGGGGTCGCAGTCGGTCGGCATGCTCGGAGCGCTGGCGGCGGCCGAGCCGAGTGTGCGCAACACCTTCGCCGAAGCCTCGGACGTCCTGCGCTACGACCTCTGGAAGCTGGTGAGCGAGGGCCCCGAGGAGGCGCTCAATTCCACCGAGCGTACACAGCCGGCGATGCTGACGGCAGGCGTTGCCACCTGGCGCATCTGGCGCGAGCGTGGCGGCGGGGAGCCGGCGGCCGTTTCTGGCCACAGTCTCGGGGAGTTCACGGCTCTGGTGTGCGCGCAGGCGCTGGAATTCGCGGCCGCCGTCGAGCTGGTGCGCTTTCGCGGTCAGGTCATGCAGGAGGCGGTTCCCGCAGGCACCGGAGCAATGGCCGCGGTGCTCGGCCTCGACGATGAGGCGATCGTAGCGGTGTGCCGCGAGGCTGCGCAGGGTGCCGTGGTCGAGGCGGTCAATTTCAACTCCCCCGGGCAGGTCGTCATCGCAGGAGAGGCGGCCGCGGTGCAGCGTGCGCTCGAGGCTGCGCGCCTGCGCGGCGCCAAGCGCACCGTGGTGCTGCCCGTGAGCGTCCCCTCGCATTCGAGCCTGATGCACGCGGCCGGCGAGCGGCTGCGTTCGGCTCTCGCGGCGCTGCCGTTCCAGTCCCCGCGGCTACGTTATGTGAGCGCGGTGGATGCGTGTGCTCACGAGAGCCCGGACGATATTCGCGCGACCCTCGTGCGCCAGCTTTCGAGTCCCGTGCGCTGGCCGCAGACGCTGCGAGCCCTGAGCGGCGGGTCGATCGGGCAGGTCATCGAGTGCGGTCCGGGGCGGGTGCTCACCGGCCTCAATCGGCGCATCGAGCGCCGGCCCGACCTGACTTTTCTCTCACTCGACGACCGCGACGCGATCGACGCAGCGCTCGCGGCAACTCACAGGTAACGCCATGCTCGAGAACGAAGTAGCCCTCGTTACCGGCGCCTCGCGCGGCATCGGTCAGGCGATCGCACTGGCCCTGGGCGCCGCAGGGGCACGCATCATCGGCACCGCGACCAGCGAGTCGGGGGCAAATGCCCTCGGCGCGCTGCTCACGTCGCACGGATACAACGGCCACGGCGCCGTGCTCGAGGCGGGGAGCGCCTCCTCGGTCGATGCGCTGATGGCCGGGCTCGAGAGCTCTGGCGAGCTGCCGACGATCCTCGTCAACAACGCCGCCATCACCCGCGACATGCTGCTGCTGCGCATGAAGCCGGAGGACTGGGACGCGGTGATCAACACCAATCTCACGGGCGTGTTTCGCCTGAGCAAGGCCTGCGTGCGCGCGATGATGAAAGCGCGCCGCGGGCGAATCGTGAACCTGACGTCGGTGGTCGGTTTGACCGGCAACGCCGGACAGGCGAATTACGCGGCTGCCAAGGCAGGCCTGCTCGGGTTCACCAAGTCACTCGCCCGCGAGCTCGCCTCGCGCGGCATCACGGTGAATGCCGTGGCTCCGGGATTCATCGACACCGACATGACGCGCGCACTGAGCGAGGAGCAGCGTCAGGCGCTTCTCGGGCAGATTCCCCTCGGGCGACTCGGCACCCCGGCAGACATAGCCGCGGCCGTGCTGTTTCTCGTCTCGCCCCAGGCTGCCTATATCACCGGGGAGACGCTGCATGTGAACGGCGGGATGTACATGCCATAGCCGTGCACGCACCCGTTGGGTACTCGCCACAGCGTGGCCGCCGCCGCGGCCTCGAGGGCGTCTCGAGGGGTCAGTTTCATCAGTAAAAACAAACACTCGCGGCATCCCCTGCCGAGTGGCAGCCCCGGGGGTGTTCCCCTACAATACCGCGCCCGCGGTGGAGCCCCTGGCAATACGGCGGACAGCCCTTCAACCGAAGCCTACACAAGGACCAACCGCTAATGAGCACAGTTGAGCAGCAGGTCAAAGCCATCGTTGCCGAACAGCTGGGCGTCAAACAGGAGCAGGTCACCAACGACGCCTCGTTCGTGGATGACCTCGGAGCCGATTCGCTCGACACCGTCGAGCTGGTAATGGCACTCGAAGAAGAATTTGAAATCGAGATCCCGGACGAGGACGCCGAGAAGATCACGACGGTCCACCAGGCCATCGACTACATCAACGAGCGTCGCAGCAAGTCCTGATTTCAGCACGAGCCCATTCGGGGACGTCGTGAGCAAGCGCCGCGTGGTCGTCACGGGTCTGGGAGTGGTGTCCCCGGTAGGGAGCACCGTCGCATCGGCATGGGACGCCGTGCTGCGCGGTGAGAGCGGCATCGGGCCGGTGACGCGTTTCGACGTCTCGGCGTTTCCTGTGCGCATCGGCGGCCAGGTGCGCGATTTCGATGTCAGCCAGTACATCGCGCCCAAGGAAGCCCGGCGCATGGACGAATTCATGCACTATGGGGTCGCCGCCGGGGTGCAGGCGGTGACCGATGCGGGAATAGATTTCTCGAAGTCCGACGCGAATCGCTGCGGCGTGATCTGCGGTGCAGGCATCGGCGGGCTGTGGACCATCGAGACCGAGTACGGCGAGTACCTGAAGGCGATGAGCCCACGCAAGATCTCGCCGTTCTTCGTGCCTGCAACCATCATCAACATGATCGCGGGCCATCTGTCGATACGCTACGGCCTCAAGGGACCCAACCTCGGGGTAGTAACCGCGTGCACGACCTCGACCCACGCCATCGGGCTCGGCATGCGCAGCATCCAGTACGGCGACGCCGACGTGATCATCGCCGGCGGAGGCGAGATGGCAACCACGCGCTGCGGACTTGGCAGCTTCGGACAGGCCAAAGCGCTCTCGACGCGTAACGACGCCCCCACCGAGGCGAGCCGGCCGTGGGACAAGGATCGCGACGGTTTCGTGCTGAGCGACGGCGGTGGAGCGATGCTGCTCGAGGAGCTCGGCCACGCCCGCTCGCGCGGCGCGCGCATCTACGCCGAGCTGATCGGTTTCGGCATGAGCGGCGATGCCTTTCACATGACCGCGCCGCCCGAGGACGGCGAGGGAGCGCGGCTCGCGATGTCGAATGCTCTCAAGGACGCGCAGATCGGCGCCGAGGCGGTGCAGTACGTCAACGCGCATGCCACCTCCACCGAGCTCGGCGACCGCGCCGAGACGGTCGCGATCAAGCGCGCCTTCGGCGAGCACGCCCGACGCCTCGCGGTCAGCTCGACGAAGTCGATGACCGGGCACCTGCTCGGCGCGGCGGGGGTGGTCGAGGCGATCTTCTCGGTGCTCGCTATCCGCGACAACGTCGCACCGCCGACGATCAACTACCACACGCCCGACCCCGCGTGCGACCTCGACTACGTGCCGAACACAGCGCGCAAGATGAAGATAGACGTGTGTCTCTCGAACTCCTTCGGCTTCGGCGGCACCAACGGCTCACTCATCTTCCGGCGCTTCAACGCCTGAGCGCGCCCGCAACCGAGGGCCTCGCCGCGCGCACTCCGCTCCTTCGCGAGCTCGACGTCTCACCCGACGTGCTGCGGCGCCTCGCGGCCTCAGACCCGGCACGTTACCCGGTGCTGCTCGACAGTGCCGCGGCCGGTCCCCTCGGCCGCGCGAGCATTCTGCTCGCCGAGCCGCGCGCAGCGCTCTGGCTGACCGCCGCCGGCGAGCTGCGGGCCAGCGGATTCACGCCCCAAGGGACAGGGTTTCTCGAAGCGCTCGAGAACTGGTGGCTCGCTGAGCGCGCACCCGCCGATGTGACCCTTCCGTCTCGCGTGGGCCGTCCCGGTGAGGACATCCAGGCGCTCGCCGGCGGCTGGGCGCTCTACCTCGGTTACGAGATCGGCGCAGAGATCGAGCCGGCGCTCGCTCTGCCGCCCGCTCCGCTTCCCTGGCAGGCATTTGCGCTGCGCACCCGCGCTGCACTGGTTCACGAGCTGGCAAGCGGGCGCGTCTACGCCATTGCCGAGGACGGGGAGGCAGAGGCGCTGGCGCGCGCGACGGACGATGCCCGGGCCGCTGCGTCCAGGCATGACGGCAACGAAAGCCTCGAGATTGTCACGGTGCGCGAGGAGCCGGCAGAGGCTTACCTGGCCCGCGTGCGGCGCGCCAAGGAGTACGTCGCCGCGGGTGACATCTATCAGGCGAATCTCTCGCGCCCGTGGGATGTAGAGCTGGCCGCCGGCCCAGGTCAGACCGAGGCAGCGCTCGCGGCAGCTCTCTACGGGCGACTTTGCGCGGCCAACCCGGCCCCCTTCGCGGCGCTCGCGCAGTGGCGCGGAGTGACGATCCTCAGCTCCTCGCCCGAGCGGCTGGTGCGGGTCAGCGGCCGGCGCGTGGATACGCGGCCGATTGCCGGCACGCATCCGCGCAGCCGCCGTCCCGACGAGGAGGCGCGAGAGATGAGGGCGCTCGCCGCGCACCCCAAGGAGCGCGCCGAGCACATCATGCTGATCGATCTCGAGCGCAACGACCTCGGGCGGGTCTGCGAGGCCGGCTCAGTGCGAGTCGATGAGCTGATGACGATCGAGTCCTATGCCCACGTTCACCACATTGTCTCGAACGTCACCGGTCTGCTGCGCAGCGACGTCACACCGATCGGCGCACTGCGGGCTGTCTTTCCGGGCGGCACCATCACCGGCTGCCCGAAGTTTCGCTGCATGCAGATCATTGCCGAGCTCGAAGGTGCGGGGCGCGGCGCATACACCGGCTCCCTCGGCTACCTGACGCCCGACGGAAGACTCGATCTCAATATCCTGATCCGTACGATGACGCTGCAGGGACGGCATCTGAGCTTTCGCGCCGGGGCGGGCATCGTCGCCGACTCCGATCCGCAGCGCGAGCTCGAGGAAACTCGCGCCAAGGCTCGCGGGCTGCTCGCGGCGCTCGGAGGCGGCCGATGAAGCCGCCGCGCGAAGCCGCTGCGGGCTTTCCCGAAGCGGTGCGTGTCGACGGCGCGCCGGCAACAGAGCTGACCGTGATCGACCGCGGACTTCACTATGGCGACGGCCTCTTCGAGACGATCGCCTGCGCCGGGGCGAAACCGCAACTGCTGGATCGACACCTGCGTCGTCTGGCCGGCGGTTGTGAGCGACTGAAGATCGCGCCGCCTGATATGGATGCGCTCGCCGTCGAGGTACGCGAGCTCGCCGCAGCCGCTCCCCGCTCGATCGTCAAGATCCTGGTAACCCGTGGCCCTGCACGGGCACGTGGCTACGGCGTGAGCGGCAGCGAGACCCCGAGCCGCGTCACCTTTCGCTACCCATGGCCGGCGGAAGCGCCCGCCGCGGCGCGCGGCGGCGTGCGGGTGCGCCTCGCGGCGACGAAGCTCGGAGAGAACGCCGCGCTTGCCGGCCTCAAGCACTGCAACCGGCTCGAGCAGGTACTCGCGCGCTCCGAATGGGACGATCCCGCCATCGCCGAGGCGCTGATGTTCTCGAGCTCCGGAGCATTGATTTCGGGCACCATGAGCAACGTGTTCCTGGTGCACGACTCGAGGCTCCTCACTCCTCGCCTCGACCGCTGTGGCGTCGCCGGCATCATGCGCGCGCTGATCCTCGAGGAAGCGGCACAGGCCGCGATCCCCGTCGTCGAATGCCGGCTCGAGGCCGCCGCTCTCGAGCAGGCCAACGAGCTCTTTCTCAGCAACGCACTCTGGGGCGTGCGGCCGGTGCGCGCGCTCGGGGACGTGAGCCTCGGTCCAGGGAAGCTCACCCGGCACTTGCAACGGCGTGTCGCAGCACGGCTCGCCGCCCTCGACGCGCGACAGGCGGGCGATGGTTGAGATGACGCACGAGCGATCGCCGGCCAGGCAGCAGGGCAGGGTGCGCGCGTCACTGTTGCTTGTCATCGGCGCGATTGCGGCACTCAGCGTCGGGGCCGCCGTCGTGACCGCAGGCTATCTGTGGCTCGAGAGCGAATATCGCTCACCGGGTCCGGCCACCGCCGCGACGCGGATCGAGGTCCTCGCCGGGGCGAGCTTGCGCAACGTGCTCGCGAGGCTCGAGGCGCAGGGGAGCCTGCGCAGCGCACGCGCCGTCGAGTGGTACCTGCGACTGCACGCGCTGCAGCCGCGGGTACAGACCGGAACGTACGAGTTGCCGGCGCACGCGAGTCCCGCGGAGATTCTCGAGCTCTTCGTGCAGGGCAAGGTGATCCTCGAGCAGCTCACGGTGGTGGAGGGCGCGACCTTCGCGGATTTTCTCGCCTCGCTCGAGCAGCACCCGCACGTGACGCATACGCTGCAGGGCAAGACCTCCGCGCAGGTCATGGCCGCGCTCGGCCACCCCGATGAGTCCGCCGAAGGCGAATTCTTCCCCGACACCTATCGCTTTGCGGCCAAGACTGCAGACCTCGCGATCCTCGCGCTCGCTTACGAGAGCATGCAGACGCTGCTCAAGGCGGCCTGGAGTGAGCGCCGCACGGGACTGCCGCTCGAGTCGCCGTATCAGGCGCTGATCCTGGCCTCGATGGTCGAGAAGGAAGCGCAACTCAAGAGCGAGCGAGCGCGCATCGCGGGTGTCTTCGTCAATCGCCTGCGGGCCGGCATGCGGCTGCAGTCCGACCCAACCGTGATCTACGGTCTCGGCACCGCCTACGACGGCACGATTCACACGCGCGATCTGCTGCGCAACACGCCCTACAACACGTATACGCGCGAGGGACTGCCGCCAACCCCCATCGCGCTTCCCGGCCGGGAGTCCCTCCTGGCGACCGTGCAGCCGGAGGAAACCGGTGCGCTGTATTTCGTGGCGACGGGGCTCGGCGACGGCGCCCATCATTTTTCGAAAACACTCGAGGAGCATAATTCAGCCGTGCAAGCCTACCTGGTACGTCTGCGCGAGCAGGAACGCCGCGCGAGGGTGCGGCCGCCGATCACACCTGATGCGGAGGCCGCCGAGAGCGCGCACCCCGAGCGGCCGAAGTCCGTCGCACCCCTTCCGCCTGCGTCGACTCCCCCCGCACCGCACCCATGAGCGGCCGCTTCATCACGCTCGAGGGCATCGAGGGTGCCGGCAAATCCACGGTCGCGAAGCTTGTCCACGGCTGGCTCGAGACGCACGGCGTGCGCGCGCGACTGACTCGCGAGCCGGGGGGAACACCGCTCGCGGAACGGGTGAGGCAGATCGTTCTCGAGCGCGGCGCCGAACCGCTTACGCCGGTCACCGAGACATTGCTCATGTTCGCCGCGCGCGCATTGCACGTGGAGCAGGTCATCGTCCCGGCACTGTCGCGCGGGGAATGGGTGATATGCGACCGATTCACTGACGCCACGCGTGCCTACCAGGGAAGTGGCCGCGGCGTCGGCCATGCCCTCATCGCCGCGCTCGCCCAAGCCGTGCACCCGAATCTCTCCCCCGACTGCACGCTGCTCCTCGATCTGCCGGTGACCTCAGGGCTCGCGCGCGCACGCTCGCGACAGGGTGCCGCCATCGACCGCTTCGAGGCAGAGGCGGCCGCGTTCTTCGAGCGAGTGCGTGCCGGCTATCTGGCAATCGCTCGGGCCGAGCCGCAGCGCATGCGGGTGATCGACGCGACTCAGCCGCTAGCAAGCGTGGAACGGCAGGTGGTCGGCGTTCTCGAAGGTCTGCGCGCGAGTGACGAGCGCTCATGAGCACGCCGCTCCCCACCAGCGCGGTGCCCTTCGCGCCGCTGCTCGGCGCCACCCCCGAATGGCTTGCAGCGCACACCGAGAATTTGCGGCGCGTGGCACGCGCCGGGCGATTACCCCACGCGCTGCTCATTCACGAGGCACCGGGCGCCGGAGGGGAGTGGCTCGCAGCCTGGAGCGCGCAGCTGGTGCTGTGCCAGCGCAGCGCCGAGGCTCCTTGCGGCGAGTGCGTCGGCTGCCGGCGCGTCGCAGCGTTGCAGCACCCCGACCTCAACTGGTTGCATCCGGAGGGCGAGTCGCGGCAGATCCGCATCGAGCAGGTGCGCGATCTCGGTGCCGAGCTGGCGCTCACCAGCCACGCCGGCGGCTACAAGGTCGGCGTCCTGACGCCTGCCGACGCGCTCAACCGCTTCGCCGCGAATGCGCTCCTCAAGACGCTCGAGGAACCGCCGCAGCGCACGCTGCTGGTGCTAGTCGCGACGCAACCAACTAGGCTGCCGCCGACGGTCATCAGCCGCTGCCAGCGCTTGCGCGTCCGTGCGCCTTCCCGCGAGAGCTCGCTCGCGTGGCTCCTCGCGGCCCGCGGCCAGGCCGACTGGAATGCCGCACTCGATGCGCTGGGCGAGGCGCCGATGCTCGCCGCTCACACCGACCCGGCGGAAGTGGCGACGATCGGTGCCGAATCGCGCCGGACGCTGGATCAGCTTACCCGCGGCGAGGGCGATCCGGTCGCGGCGGCCGAACGCTGGGCGCGCTCGGAATGGCCGCTGCGGCTGCTTTGCTTTGAGAATTGGCTCACAGAAAGGGTGCGCTCCGGCGTTGCCGCGGGTCGCTTTTTAACAGAAATGCGGGATGGCCCCTACTTGTCAGAGCACGGTACGTTCTTGAATATACGGGAGCTCTTTCGACTGCTTGACGAGGTACGGGAGCTGCGTGCGACGCTCGACGTGCCGCTCAACCGGGGGGTTGCAGTCGAGGCCCTTTTCAGGAGATTAGCGGGACGCGCCGCGCGACCGCTGCACGGGGTAGCTTGAAGGATGAACGCACGGGTACAACTGAGCGGGGACCGAACCTTGAGAGCGGGCGCAAACAAGCCGGGGCTGCTGACCCTCACCATAAAGGACAAAAGCGCCCTGTATCTCGCCTATATGCCCTTCGTGAAGAACGGCGGACTCTTCATACCGACCAACAGCAATTATCGCCTCGGCGACGAGGTGTTCATGCTGTTGAATCTCATGGGGGAGGACGAGAAGCTACCGGTCGCGGGCCGGGTTATCTGGGTGACACCCAAGGGTGCCCAGGGCAATCAGGGCAAGCGCACCGCGGGCATCGGCGTCCAGTTCTCCGAGCAGGATCGCGGCCAGACGCAGAAGAAGATCGAGACCTACCTCGCCGGCGCGCTGTCCGGCGACAAGGCGACGCACACCATGTAGCACGTAGCCGCGAGCAACCGCAGGGCGCAGGGCCCCGCGGTTGCCTCGGCTCGAGTCCCTAGTGAGTCGCCGGGAACAGGTTCTGTTCCGGGAACAGAATCGACGGCGGAAACCCCGGCAAGGCGAGGCACCTGCCCAGGTTCAAATTATTGGTTTCTCCCGTCGTCCCGTTGTTGCTGATGCAGCTTGGCGCGGCGAAGCTTCCGCTGCTGACTGCCACGTTCACCCAGAGCAACGAGCCCGGATTGAACACCGCCTCGGAACCGCCTGCATCCCCGAAGACGTTGAACTCCGACTGGTTCCATACGGTGGCCAGATCCACCACGCTGTCCGGGGCGCTCATCGCGTAGGAATCCCGGTCGTGCGTGAAGATGAGCGTGTCCTCACCGTCCACGACTGCGGAAGCGGACATCCTCTCTCTCGCAAGATCGGCGATCGGAAAATTGGGTGCCGGCACGACCGCGCTGTTGATCACGCAGTCGGGCGGAAGGCTGAACCAATCCGGCGTCGGACAGGTGTCGCCATACCCGAGTAACCAATACTCAATGAACACTCCCGCGACGCCCGTCCCGGGATAGGAATAGTAATCCGTCGCATAGATGAATTGCTCCCAGACCAGGCAGCCCGGAACTCCCTGGCAGGCCCTGGACCCGGCGCCGAAGTTCGAGTTGATCTGAAGCGAATATTCATGCGGCCCGAGGATGCCGCCATCGCCGAAAAGCGCAACGCCAACGCTGCGTTCGTTTCTCGCGCCCACCTCGATCGGAAAGCTGCCGACAGTTCTGAAAATCAACCCCCGCACGCCGGCGGCGTAATCGTGACCGTTGCCCACCACATTTGCGTTTTCGCCGTTCACATTGCGGGGCGCCGAATGGATGCGCGGCTGCGCGTGGCGGCACGCCACCTCTTCCCAGTACAGGTTGGGATACGAGGCATGAAAACACCCTCGCGCAGGGGTCTCGATCTGCTCGATATTTCCGCGCCAGGCTGCGCGGGCCTGCGCCTCGGCCGAATCGAGGACTTCACTCGCCGATGCGACCGACAGGACCAGGGCACCAATGAGTCCAGCCGCTACGTGGCGCAGAGCTGCACCCGAGTCGAGCTTCCGTAATTGCATTGTTATCTCCCTCAGATTCTTGTAGCGATTAACAGGCGGTTGCGATCCGCCTCTTCTCACGATCGGATGCCGGGTTAAGAACTTTTTAGCCGGACTTCGCCGATCGTTGCGCGGAGTTTGAGCCGCATGCTGCGCCACGGCAACCACTATCGCAGAGCGTCCATGCGCTCATGCGCCCATGGCAAGCGGGGATCACTGAAGGAGGGTAAGGGGCCGGTGCGGCAATGCCCCTCGGACTACCAGCACGCTATTCTCTGGTGCGCGGGAACAGCGGCGTCTGAGGCAATTGCGATTCGGGGAACGGCTGCCGGGCAGCGCTCCGCGGGAACGGGGCGTGTTCAGGGCTTCTCGGGCGTGTGGCCGCGGGTGAGTGGCAGCCCGCCGCTGCCCAGGCCTCCGCGCAGCACGTACGCATCGAAACCCCGCTCGACCAGGATGTAGGCTGCCGCCGAGCTGCGGCGCCCGGTGTCGCAGTAAGTCACGTACGGAACGTTTCGATCGAGCGTCGAGAGCTTGAGGCGGATCAAATAGAGCGGCACGTTGAGTGAGCCATCGATGACGAGATTCTGGTGCTCACTCGGCAGTCTCACGTCCAGCCAGCGCCCGCCGCGACCGATGATCTGCAGCGCTTCCGCCGAGTCCACCCACTGCAGCAGCGGATCGTTCATCAGCTCGCGGAAGTCCTGCTTGTTGAGGCGCATCAGAACGCCGTCGGTGATCATGGACACCGTGGCGTTGCGCTTCGCTTCGGCGATGAGCGCTTCCTCGCCGAAGCTGTCGCCGACGCCGAGCTCGGCAAGCTTGATGCCCTCGCGGCTCAAGGGTGTCTCGCGCGTCACGGCACATTTGCCGTTGACGATGATGTAGAAGTAATCGCCTTCATCGCCCTGCTTGATGATCACCTCACCCGCCTTGCAGGGAATGCGCTGCAGGCGTTGGAAGATCGCCTGAATGTTCGCCGGCGGGATACGATGAAACGCGTTGGTCTGCAGCAGCGTCGTCATCCAGTCGTCCGAGCCCGCGCCCGCGTTCTGCAGCTGCGCCTGAAGCTCCCCGACCTCGTAGCTGCCCGTCTGATCCCAGGTGATCATCACGTCGAGCAGATCACTGTCGATCGACAGGTAGCTGACGTCGTCGACGGCGCGCACGGTCACGCGCCGTGGCAGCTGCGGTGAGAGTGGGTTGCGCGCCTCGGGCGACCCGCCGCGCAGGGTGCCGACATTGCGCTCGCCGTCATCGATCTCCACCAGGCCGCTCACCAGCCACAGGGTGCGCTTGTCGGTGTCACCCAGGCTGAACAGCACGCGTCCGGCGTTGAGCGAGCGCACGCTCACCTTTTTGGCGAGCGCAGCGACGTTCTCGCGCTTCATGCCGTCGAGTGGCGCGAACGTGCGTAACAACTGGACTGACGCGGACTGCTCTTCGGACATGGACTCGGGAGATCTGTGATCTGCGTCGAATTTTCAGCGACGCGGGGGCCTGTTTGATGGTAGCACAGCGGTTTGCAACGACCGGAAAGCCGTCACGCTTTTTGAGCCGCGCCGAGACTCGTCCAGCCGGCATCGGGCCGAAAGCGTGCGCCATGGCGCATTGCGAGCTCATCGAGCCGCGCGACCACTGTCGCGATGCCGCGTGCACGGGCGTAAGTGATCGGGCCGCCGCGGAAGGGTGCGAAGCCCGTTCCGAAGACGACCGCAGCATCGACGAGGTCCGCATCCTCGACGATGCGTGCACGCAGACAAGCCACGCACTCGTTCACGAGTGCCAGGATCATGCGATCGAGAAGATCGCCGGGCGCAGCGCGCGCCGCGGCGGTGCGCTCCTTGACGGCCTTGCCGTCACGCCACGGATAGAAGCCTTCGCCGCTCTTGCGGCCGAGCTGCTTGGCCGCGATCCGCTCCTCGAGAGGCGCGACATGCGTTACCTCGCGCCCGAGCTGCTGCGCGATGATCTCGCCGACGTGCGCGGCGACATCCAGCCCGACCACGTCGACCAGCTCAATCGGACCCATCGGCATGCCGAAGTCGAGCGCGCAGCGATCGATCGTCTCCGGCGCAACCCCTTCCTGCACGGCGAGCATGGCCTCATACATGTAAGGCGTGAGCACCCGGTTGACCAGGAAACCGGGAGCGCTGCGGCACGCGACAGGCAACTTGTCGAGCCGGCGGGCGAAGGCGGTGGCCGCCTGCACGGCCGCGGCGTCCGTGCGTTCGCCGTGCACGATCTCGATGAGCGGCATCTGCGCTACCGGATTGAAGAAGTGCAGCCCCACCAGGCGCCCGGGTTGCGCCAGCTTCGCCGCCAGCGGCTCGAGCATGATGCTCGAGGTGTTGGTCGCGAGCAGCGCACCAGGCTTGAGGCGCGGCTCGAGTCGCGCGTACAGGTCCTGCTTGGCTTCGAGGTTCTCGAAGATCGCTTCGACGATCACGTCCGCGGCGGCAACGCCATCCCCCGCGACGTCGGCGCGCAATCGCGCGCGCGCCTCGGCGTTTTTTGCCGGATCGCGCACGCGCTTGTCGAAAAGCTCTGCCGCACGCTTCAGCGCAGGCTCGACGTACTCGACCGCGCGATCCTGCAGCGTCACGTTGAAGCCGCGCAGCGCGGACCACGCGGCGATGTCGCCGCCCATCACTCCCGCGCCTACCACGTGGACGTTGCGAACCTCGGCGGCAGCTTTGCCGCCGCCGCTCTTCAGTCGATCCTGCAGCATGAAGACTCGCACCAGGTTGCGCGAGGTCTCGGTCATGAAGAGGCGCGCAATCGAACGCGCCTCGGCCTCGAACGCCGCCGGCCCGTGCGCGCCGTAGCGCGCCCAGAGCTCGATGATCGCGTACGGGGCAGGATAGTGCGCGCGGGGCGCGCGCCGTTCGACCTGCTTGATGAGGGCGCGCCGAACGAAGGGGCGCAGGGGTGCCGCGCTCAGCGTTCGCTGACCCAGCGGTGCGCGGCGAGGCGGCGGCGCGCTGCGGACGAGCTCGCGCGCGGCCTCGCGCAACTGTCCCTCGGAAGTGAGCCGGTCGACGAGGCCGGCGCGAAGTGCCGCCGGCGCGCGCAGCGGCTTGCCGCTCAGCATCAGCTCCATGGCGGTGCGAACGCCGGCCACGCGCACGCTGCGCACCGTGCCCCCAAAACCCGGGTGAATGCCGAGCATCACTTCGGGAAGACCGAGCGAAAGCCTCTCATCATCGACGCCGACACGGTAGCGGCAGGCGAGTGCCAGCTCGAGACCGCCGCCCAGCGCGAAACCGTGGATCGCCGCCACCGTGGGGCAGCCGAGGGCTTCGAGCCGATCGAGGACACGCTGGCCGCGACGAATCAGCTCGAACCCCGCGGCTTCATCACGCAGTCCGGTGAACTCCTTGATGTCCGCCCCCGCAACGAAGCCGCTCTTCTTGGCGGAGATGAGCACCAGGCCGCGCGGCGGCTCGCGCTCGAGCGTGGCAAGCACTTCGTCGAGCTCGGCGAGCACCGCTCCCGAGAGCACGTTCGCCGAGGTCGCCGGCTTGTCGATCGTGAGCCACACGAGCCCGTCGGCATCGCGTTCGGGCTTGAAGGTCGCGGCGGTAGGACTCTCGGGCATGGCGCACCTCCGGCGCGATCGATGATTTTGCTCAGGCGGCCGAGACCGCCCGCGCGCCGGCGCCCCTGCGCACCTCGAAGTCGCACACCAGCGGGCGATGGTCGGAGAAACGAACGTCGGGAACGCGAAAGTCGTGGACCTCGATTCCCTCGCTCACCAGGATGAAATCGAGCTCGATGCGCGGCACTCGTGCAGGGAAGGACGGCAGACCGGCCGTGTTGGCGCTGCGCAGCCCGGCAGCGCGCATGAACAGGTAGATCTCGTGCGTGCCCCAGAAGGTGTTGAAGTCCCCCGCTACGATCACGGGCTTCGCCGCCTGCAGCACCAGGTCATGGAGCGACCGCAGTTGATAGTGGCGATGGCGGAACTTTAGAGACAGATGCACGAGGAACACGCAAACCTCGGAGAGCTCGAGCTCGATGATCAGCCGCTTGATGCCCGTGTCGAAGTAGTGGAAGCGCTCGCCGTGCACTGTCGGGGCCGAGAGGAACGCGTTGCTCTGCTTGCGTACGATCGGCATGAACTGGTTGATCGAGCCGGTGCCGTACTTGCATTGGTAGGTCGAGTAATGGCCAAGCTCGCGGGCGATGTGCTCGGCCTGGTTCAGCATGCCGGTACGGATCGAGCCGGTGTCGACCTCCACGAGTCCGACCACGTCGGGCCGTTCCGCGCGGATGAAGTCGGTGATGCCGCCGAGCACCTTGCGGTTACTGCGCAGGTAGCCCGCCCCGGGGAGCGGCAGGTGGAACGCGGGGCCGGTGCCCGTGGCGTAGCGGATGTTGTAGATCAGCAAGCGCACTGGTTGAGCAGACCTTGCTGCCGGCAAAGGGCGACAGCAGGCTCATTCTACTGCGCGAAGTTCCCCGCAGGCCGCCCATGTGCGAGACTGAGGTCATGTCGCAGGCCAACCCGCTTCGCCTCTTCGTGACGCATGCCTGGGAGATGAGCGACGATTACCTGCGGGTGTTCGAGTATCTCGAGAGCGCACAGAACTTTTTCTACCGCAACTTCAGCACCCCCGAGCAGCGGCCGAGCGGAGAAAAGGAGGCGCTGCGCGAGGACCTGCGCCGGCAAATCAAACCGGTGGAGGCGATCATCGCGCTCTCGAGCCTCCACGACACGCATCAGGAGCTGCTGATGTTCCAGCTCCATTACGCGCAGGCGAGTCACAAGGGTGTCGTGCTCATGAAGCCCTTCGGGGCGCGCAAGGAAGTTCCTCGTACCATTCTCGACCTCGCGCACGAGGTCGTGGAGTGGGACGAGCGGGGGCTGGTCGATGCGATCCGCCGTGCCGCGCGTCACGAGGACACGGCGCGCTGGGACACGATCGAGTTCAAGCTCGACTGAGCGAGCTCATTTCACTGAGATGAAGAGCGGCCCGGCGCCGACCCGGGCGCAGCGCCGAGTCAGGCGTCGGCGGTCGCGTAGCGCGAGATCACCTGCGGCACGCTCTTCAGCACCTTGGCGCGTGTCGGCGCGACGGCAGTGGCGCCGTTCAATATCAGCGATGGCGCTGGAACGACCGGGCGGGCCGATTCGCGCACGGCGGCGGCAAAGAGCCGCACCAGACTGCACGCGACGTCGTCCGCCTCCTGGCCCGACATCTTGCGTACGGTTGCACGGACCGCGTCTTCACCGCGCAGCGGTCGCTCGTAAGTGAGCGACTCCTGGCAGGCGCGAAAATCGGCGCGCAGCGCTTCCGGCAATTCTTCGACGTTCACCAGCGCGAGGTGATTGCGGTACGCATCGATGAGTCGATCCTTGATCGAGCCCGAACGCGCGAGGGACAGCGCGGCCCCTTCAAGCTCTGTCCATGTAGTGTTCATCACTACCTCGACGACACCTTGTACCCCGTCCGCGATTCGTGGGTTGCGATCGGCGGGGGACGGCGTCGGTTAGTTATTGTTGTTGTTTTGTTTATCGTTGCCTGGTCGGCTTATGGAACCCAAGGCCGCTCAAGCCGCTACGCACAAAATATAGCGCAGACCCTAGAGAAAAAATATGGCCCGGACGCCTTTATCGGCGGCCGCGTGGGTCTTCTGTTCCGGAGATTTGGCCGGCTCGTCGGCGATGGTGTGATCCGATGTATCGGCTGCGATACGCCGTCCGGCCTACGCCGCGTGCCAGGTCACCCCTGACCGCGTAGGCGCCTCTGGCAAGAGCCGCTGCCTTAGCGGAGAAAACACGGGCGGTCAGCGTCTTATCTAGCTGATAGATAAGGTCAATTTGACCAGCACGCGGCTGCAGCTGCATTCGCGGGGGTGTTCTGAACCCATGCGCCTCCTATTTGCGTCCACTGCTCGCCCGTCGAGTCGAGCGCAAAGCCCGGGCAGGGTGCATCCAGCGCCTGGCTGGTGCCCGGGACCGGAAGGACAATGGTCGAAAACGAGGGCCCCGCCGCGGCTCCGGCCCCGCTCGGTGCACAGGCCGGTGAGCACACCGCGGCGATGTAGTAGTAGCCGCTGCCGACGATGCCGGCGGGATTTCCGAATCCCGCATAGCCCAGATTCGCCGGGGTACCCGTGTAAGCGGTCGGGTTGGTGCTCAAGTAGCGCTCCTCGCGCCCTGCAAGGTCCAGGATCGCGGTGCGCGCATCGGTACGACGTGACTGGCGGATCTGGGTCAAGTACGAAGGGACCGCCACCGCAAGAAGAATCGCGGCGATCACGACGACCACCATCAGCTCCACCAGCGTGAAGCCCCGCATGCTGTTACTTACTGGCAATTTCATGGTTCCACTGTCTCCTCGGTCCGGGCTGCGCACTCAGCGCAGCTCGACCCAACCCAAGCGCCGGCCGATGTTGTTGGGCGGCAGGTTGAGCGTATTCGAGCCACTTCCGATGCCGTTGGCGTTGTTCCCGTTGCCGCCTTCCGCCTGGTTGGTCTCGTAAATGATGGTCTCGTATCCGGAGGCATTGCGCGTGATGAAGGAGCTGCCGGTAGCGTTGGTCTCTATGGCAATGGCGTGCTGATCGAGATAGGCCTGGTTCGTATTCACTCCCGGGTTTGCCGCTTCGCTCGGCGGCAGGAACACCTGGGTGAAGGCGCCGCCGGTCATGGCCGAGAGCACGTATGTGAAGCCGAGATCGTTCTGGCTCGTGCACGAAGTAGGACTGGCCTGTGCCGGCATGAGGGAATTGACCGTGAGTGCCTGCGCCACGAGCTCGGGGTTGAAGATGATCTGCTCCTGCGTGCCCGGGAGGTTGAGATACCAGCCGAACTGTCCGGAACTGCCGGTGCAACCCGACGATCCCTTCCAGCAGATCGTCGCGTTGGTGTTGATTTCACGGTCCTGGGTGGTGGCGTTGACCGTCACTGTCTGGGCCTGAAGATTGGCCTGCGCGACGGTGTAGCTCCCGCCGGCTAGCCCGGTCGCCCCGGCGTTCAGACTCCCATAGTGCGTCGTCGTCGACAGTGAATTCCAGCCACTCATGTTCCAGTCCCACACGCCATAGAGGCTTTGCGTCCCGGTGGCGTAAGTGGCCGCACTCGCATTGGTGAGCGGGAACTTCTGTCCGGTGCCGAACAGAACCATGATCTGCTGCGCCATGCCGGGGCTCGGCGCGCCCGCGGCGATGACTGGCGCCGTCGTAATGGGCTGCCCGGAAGGGGACTTGAACAGCGGACCCGACGTCACGGCCCAGTTGGTCTCAGTGGCGCTCGTGAGGTCGAACCGCCAGAGGTTGCCCTGGATGTCGCCCGCATACACGTAATCGGCGATGTGATCGCCGTCGAGGTCCGCCGCCGCGACATAGGCAATCCCGTTGGGGCTCCCCGAGCTGCCGGTATGGGTGCTCAGATAGTAGAACTTCGGCGTCGGGTAACCGGTGGGTCCCGAGGGGCCATTGAGCACCGCGACGAAGATCCCGCCGTCGCCCGAGGCGCTGCCGATGCCGTTACCGAAGATGAAAGCCCAGTTGCCGTCGTGCAGGCGACGGATCTGCGGCGTGCCGTAGGTGTTGCCGAGACTGCTGCCACACCCGGCATTGCCGACGCAGCTGACGGTGCTCGGGTTCCACTCGCCCACCACGATGCTCGAGGCACCGCCCTCGGCGAAGCTGCCGGGGTTGGTCACGTCCAGCGCATAGATCACCGCGCCGCCGGGGCCGAGGCCGCCGACCAGCCAGGTGCGCCACTGGCCATTCAGGAAGACGTCGCCCGTGCCCGGCGTGCCATCGACCCAGAAGTTGTGTCCGTACTGGGCGTTAGAGTAGTCGACCTGAGAGTTGGAATTGCTGTGGATCTGCTGCACGCCGGGAGTCGCCGCCAGGGCGTTCTGCAGCACGGCGCCCGGCATGTAAGCGAGCAGCTCGCGGCCATCGTTGTTGGCGTAGGTGCCGGTCGTGGTGTTGTAGGTACCGCTGCGGAAGCCGTGCAACAGCCCGTCGTTCGAACCGACATAGACCACCTGCTGACGGTTCTGCTGCGCCGTGACGTAGGCCGGATACGTATTGCCGCTGCCAGCCGAATTCTCCGCCAGCGGGTCGCTGGCGTTGATGCGGTCGCTCCAGGTGGCCGGGTACGACGCAATCGGTGCTCCTACCCAGGTGGGGCTCGAGTCGACGATATCCGCTAGCACGTTGGTGCGGTGGCGGAAGAGCCCCGAGCCCGTTGAGTTGATCTCACAGCTGCGGTCACCACGCAGGAAGTTCAGACGGTCCTGCACGGCGTAGGCGACCGGGGAGCCGCTGTTCGGACAGCTGAGGGTATTGAGCGCGGGCGATCCGGAGTTGTCGCCGGCGTTGAGCGCGTTCTGCTGCGCCAGCGTCAGGTTTCCCCACTCGAAGGGAGCGCCGCTGCTGCCGCTCCAGGTGAGTACCGAGCGCGCGGTCGGCGCCTGGGCGGCGATCGGCCCGGCCGCCCCGGTGGTCGAGCAGGTGCTGCCGGACGCCACGCCCGTCAGGTTGCAGGAAGCGTCCCAGTTGGCGATCGGCGAGACAGTGATGTTTCCATAGGCATCGTAGCTCAGGCCGCTCGCGGTCACGCGGCCGGTCCAGCCGTTACTCGGGTTGTAGAACGCGAAGTAGACCTGCGTTCCGGTCTGGAGGGTGGAAGACTGCTTCTCGCTCGCACCGGCGGACGAAGAGGCAGAGGTGGCGGGCTGGGCCTGGAAACAGAGGATTTCGTGGATGTTGGAGCTGCCACCGGTCGAACCGGCGAATCCGAAGAGGAAGTTCGCCGGCAGCGGTCCGTTGGAGCTCGTAATGTTCGCGCTCTTGATGACCGAAATGTAGGAGCCGCAGCCCGTCGCGGGGCAGACCGCGTAAGAGAGGCTCAACAGCCCGTTCTGTGTGATCTTCAACTGGTAGGAGATCGTCGTCGCGGCGCTGCGTGTCGCGGCGGACTCGTTGGCGATCTGCGTACCCGCCGGTAGTACCACGTACCCCGCTGGCTGCGCCGTATAGTCGAGGATCGGGGAAATCGGCGGTGTAGCCGTAGCCGAGCCGGTGTTCACCGCGTTACTGAGACTCGTGGCGCCGGCGCTGGACGGGCTATTGACATTGCTGTAATTCCACAGCGTGCCGGTCGAGCAGGTAGTCCGCACGGCCACCATCGCGTCGGTGGGATTGCCGCTGCAATAACCGCCGGAATACGTGCCGCCGTTGATGTGGCACGACGTGGCAAGCGAGGACGGATAGTAGGGCTTGGCGGAATTGTTGGGGTTGCTGCCGTAGGCGCCGTTGAGGGTCGCCCAGGCAACGTTACCGGCCAGGCGTATGCCGATGCGACCGGGCTGGTAGCCGCCGCCGCTCGCGGTATTGTCGCCGCTGGCCGTAGTCCCGCCTTCCCCGAGCGTGTTCGTCGAGCCGTTGAGAAAGTTGCCGTACTCGTCGATGCCGAGCCCGAGGTAGCCCCCGATCAGACCGTTGAACGGGGTGTTGGAGTTCGAGCAGGTGTAGCCGAGGCTTCCGCCCCAGGAGCCGAGGCCATTGCCGTTCCCGCTGCTGGTCCCGCTGATGGTAGTGGTGTTGAGCTGAGTCGCATCCATGAGGAAGAAGCTCATCCCATCCGCGCCGTCGTTGCCGCCGCCGCCGGAGTCGCCGAGGTAGGTTACGGTCTTGAAGGTCACCGACACGCCCTGGCCGGTCGGAAACGGTGTGGCGAAGATGATGCCGCCATTCTCGTCGTAGCCGTAGGGGTAACCGTTGGTAAAGCGCAAGGCACCCTTGTGGTTCGGATCCGGGGTGGTGTTGGTGAGACCCTGGCCGCCGACCAGATGTTCTCCGCTGGACTTGTTGTAATAGGTCGTCGCTATCGTCGTGCAGCCGGGTAGCTGCCCGCCCGCCCCGACGCCGCCGGAGACGGTCGGCTCCTGGCCCGTGGCAGCTGAGGCTGTCAGGCAGGCGCCATTGAAGAACCACCAGCTATTCGTCGTGGACGTGCTGGTGAAGTCCTCGCTGATGTTCGTCTGTGCATCGACGTGCAGTGGCACCGCGAGGGCCGCAATCGCGACCAACGCAGCCATCACACTCTTGCCCTTGTTCAGCCACAATCTATTGCAGTTCATGAGCGAGGACCTCTTGCAGCTCAGCCACAACTCAGGCAATTGACACCCTGCTGAATCTCGTAAGTACTCTCGACGACGGCGACGGTGGTGTTCACCGCAGCTATCGCGGTGCTACCGGAACCGTAGGCATCGATCTGATAAGCCTCGCCCAGGTTGTCTGCTGCCCGGCCGAGATCGGTAATGTAGAACCCGGGGGTGAGCGCGTAGGGCGGATCAACGTTCGGCGCGGGGGCCGGGCACCCCGTCACGCACATGCCCGGTGGCAGGTAGGAAACCTGAATGGCCCACCCGGTCGGCCCGACGGTGGTGAAGGGGAATGCAGGGAGCTGATTGCAGATCTGTCCCTGGGTGTAACTGGCGTTCACCGAGGCAACGCACGTCTGGGCGCCGACGCTGCTATTCGGGCTATTGGCGAGCCACCACTCCGCGTACTGCTGCGCGCTCTCGGCGGCGTGCAACGCGCGCTCTTTCTCACGGACGTTGCCGGCGACGTGCTCCTGCGTGGCGAAGCTGCGGAACATGCTGATTGCGATGATGGTGATGATCATGAGCAGTAGCAGGCTGGAGATCAGAGCAAAGCCGCGCTCGCTTGTGATTGTTCTGTTCATGAGTGAAACCCCGCGCGTCCCATGACCGGCACGACGCGCTCGAATGTAATGGTTGGATTCTGCCCGGGCTGGCAGGCAGGCCCGGCCCCGTTCGGACACAGCGGGTTGGTGAACGTCAGCACGATTCGCACCGCGCTGACGTTCATCCAGTCCCCGTTGGCCGCATTCATCTGATCCGCGGTGAGGTAGGTGTCGACGTTGTAATTCAAGGTCGGCGTATTGCGATTCACGCCGTAATAGACCTGGAGATTCTGCACGCCGTTGACGAGCGTCACCGCTGCGCCACCGTTGAGCGAGCACTGCAGCCGCCCCGGCACGTTGCCCGCGGGGAGCACGACGCTGAACACATTAGTGTCGGCCTCGTTCGCGACCGCCGTGTTGCTGCTGCCGTCACACCTGATCAGGCCATCACCGGCGGTGGTCATGAAGCGCACTGTGAGCGTGTCCGGAGTCGTGTTGTTGGTGTGCCCACCGTAGAAGGCTTGGCCGAGCTGCATGATGACTCCGACCGCCGGTAGTGCGCTCGCCTGCGTATAGGAATTGCCCGCACATGCGGGTGGCGTAGCTGACGGGCAGGGATAGTGCCCCCCGGCCTGAACGATGTCGGTGAGTACCGTCGTGGCAAAGCGCTGCTCGTCCTGCAGCACCGCGAGCGCCTGCTGGTTGAGGTTCTGGTCGCGGGTCCGCTGCACGATCATCCCCAGGCCGCCAAGGAGAAAGAGCGCGATGGCGACCGTCACCATCAGCTCGACCAGCGTGAAGCCTCGCTCGCGGCGCGCAGCGGCAGGCAGCGTATCTATGGGAGCGCTCATGGCTGCACGTACAGCCAGTAAGTGGGAATCTCGAACAGCCCGTTGTTGCCGGCGGCCTGCTGCGTGGCTTCCTGAGCGGTCATCGCGACGGCCTTCTCGGTCCAGGTGATCTCGATGCTGCAGCTGACGGGTGTGTTCGCCGGGGCAACGGGGCAGTTGATCGTTGCGGTCGGATTCGGCAGCAGTTGTGTGAGCGAGTATCCCCAGCGGGCAAGGTCATAGGCCGCCAGATTGGTCGAGTTGCCACATAGCGGTCCTCCACCGAGAGTCCCGACGCAGGCCGTCGAGCCGCCGGTCGCCATGCCTGCCAGGTAGTCGTTCGAGGCTTGGTTTGAGAGGTTTGCATCGGCGGAGGTGAATTTCGGCGTAGCCAGCGGGCTGAAGACGATTGGTGCAAAGTTGCCCGGCTGAGACGCCCAGTAGCTCTGGTTCGAGTGCATCGCCGCTGCGAGCCCCGCGGCCTCGAAGGCCGCCAGCGCACGCAATCGCGAGGTCGTCATGTTCGACAGGGCGAGTGCCTGCAGCTTGGCGACCCCGAGGAGCCCGACGCAGATCACGATGAGCGCCACCATGACTTCGATGAGGCTGAACCCTCGCTCGCCTGTGCGAACCGTTCGAGTAATCAATTGCATGCTCCGGCAGGGACGCTGGTAGCCGCGGTTTCCGTGTACGGCGTGCCCTGCGGCGATATGGACAGACAGCGGGTGTAACCGGCGTTCGCGCCGGGGTTGTGCAGCGTGACGAGGGTGCCCGCCGGAAGAAACCCGGCAGGCGTCCACGCGAAGCCCTCACGGTTGTAGGTAACCGAAGTGATGCCGGCGGTGAAGGTGTCCGGCGGGTTTCCGGCGAAGGGGGGCTGTATGCGCAGCACCGAGCCCGGGGGAGGGGTCCCAGCCAGCGTCGAGTTGGAGTACACGACCCAGCCGTTCTGCCAGCCCCCGCCTGTACAGCCGTTGCCGTTGTTGTTTGAGACGCACACGGTGACGTACTGCCCCTCCTTGAGCGCCTCGGCACGCGCATACATCAGGTCGCCGAGGAGGTTGTTGACCTCCGCGGACATCCGATAGGAGGTCGTGATGTACCTGTACGACGGCAAACCGACGGCGAGCAGGATCGCGACGATCGCTGCCACAGTCATCAGCTCGGTGAGCGTGAAACCCGCTTCCCTCTTCATGGCGGCGCAATTTACTGGAGCGGGGCCGTACAAAAGGCGGTATTCCGTCACAATCGGCCGGCGAGCCGACGGGCGGTACCCGGGGGGTGTTGGACGGTCGCGGCCGCTGCACATAACGCCTGGGGAACAGGCGCGCGGTGGTGACCCGCCATGCGCCCGCCCGGCTCAGCCAGCCAGGGCGCGAAGCGCGAGAGTAAGGCGTCTGGGTCCGGTCAGCCGCCTGCTGAGACCGCAGGCGCTCGGGCCTTGCGCACCGCGCTCAGCGTCGTGGCGGGGGCCGCGTGGCCCCAGCTGTTGCGCACGTAGGTAGTTACCGCCGCGACCTGTGCATCATCCAGCTGACCGCCGAACGCCGGCATCGAGGGTCCCGTGGGCTCGCCTTCGGTAGCAACGCTCTGCGCACCGTGAATCACGACGTGCAACAGACTCACCGGGTCACTCGCAGCAACCGAGGAGGAATGCGCGAGGTCGGGTATGAGGTACGCGACGCCGGCCCCGTCCTCCCGATGACAGGCGGCGCAGAGGTCACGATAGAGAGCCGCGCCGTTTACCATGATGGCCTCGCGCCCGCCAAGCGGTTGCGCCTCGTTCGCCGGGCCCGGTTGATCCTTGAGGTACACGGCAATCGCCTCGAGATCGGCGTCATTCATCCGCGAGCTCGAGTCCGACACCTCTTCGCCCATTGGCCCGCTGGCGGCCGCAAAGCGGTTGTGACCGTTCTTCAGATAGTCGACGAGATCGCTCACGGACCAGCTGCCAATGCCGAGCGCGAGGCTCTCGGTGATGTCAGGCGCGAACCAGCCCTGCGCCGAGGCGCCCCAGAAGGGCTTGGCGCTGACGTCTCCGCCGAGGAAGTTCTTCGGCGTGTGGCAGGCCCCACAATGTGCAGGACCACGCACCAGGTAGGCGCCGCGATTCCACTGAGTCGATCTCCCGGGATCCGCCCTGAATGGCCCCACTTTGAGGTAAAGCGCATCCCACAGCCGCATGCTCGCGCGGATGTCGAAAGGGAAGGGTAGCTGGTCCGATCTGACGGCGTGGTGCACGGCGGGAACCGTAGCCAGATAGGCACGTATCGCGAGCACCTCGGCGCGCGACATTTGTGTGTAGTAAGGAAAGGGCATGGCGGGATAGAGCCACTTGCCCTGCGGTGAACGCCCGAGCCGCACCGCCGTGTCGAAGTCCGCATCGCTCCAATTGCCGATGCCGCTCTCGGGATCGGGAGTGATGTTGGGCGCGATCACGTTCCCGAACGGAGTCTGAATCGGCCGCCCACCGGCGAAGGGCGCACCGCCCGGCATCGTGTGACACGCAGCACAATCGGCAACCGTCGCCAGGTAGCGCCCCCGATCGACCTGCGCCGGGTTCTGCGCCGCGGGCAGGTCATCCGCGGTGGCGAGACGGAAGCCGCATGCGCTCGCGAGCACCGCCGCGATGAGAGTCGGGAGCGGTCGCAGCACCTCAGGCATGCACGAGGGGGCCCGGACTCTTGAGATAGCGCTCGCGGATCGCGGCCGCCGACCAGTAGGCGAGGGCCGCGACCGTGTCCGTCGGGTTGTAGCCGGCATTCTGAGGGAAAGCGCTCGCCCCCATCACGAACAGGTTCGGCACGTCCCAGCTCTGCAGGTAACGGTTGAGCGCGCTCGTTCTGGGATCGCTGCCCATGATCGCGCCGCCGCAGAGGTGGGTGGTCTGGTACTGCGTGATGTCGTAGGGCGCCTTGCGCGGCTCCTTCTGCACCTGCGTCGCGCCCATCGCGCGGAAGATCTCGGCGAACTTATCGGTGAGGAACGCATTCTGCTTCAGCTCGTTCTCATGGAGGTCCAGGGTGATGCGCACCAGCGGGCGGTCGAAACGATCGCGGTACGTCGGATCGAGATCGAGATAGGCATCTCGATAGCTGTACATGCTGCCGTGTACGCCGGTCCCGGGCTTGAGAGTGCTGAGATAGTTATCGCGCACCGCCTGCTTCCACTGTGCGCCCCAGCGCGGCGTCCCGGGCGGCACGGGCGTCGTCTCGATCGGCCGACCATTGGTCTGTACCTGCCCCATATAGCCGCCGCCGACGAAGCCGTGCGGGCCATGGTCGAAGTTGTCGCCGTTGAACTCATCGATGCACATGCCGATGGAACCCGAAGCGATGAACGGATTGAAGATGAACTTCGACTTGTCGAAAAAGGAGGTGCAGTCGGAGATCGTCTGGTGAGAGAAGTTGCGACCGATCACGCCACGGTTGGATTTCGGGTCGTACGGGGTGCCGATCTTCGAGAGCAGCAGCAGTTGCACGTTGAAGATCGTGTAGGCAGCGAGAATCACCAGCTCCGCCGGCTGCTCCCATTCCTCACCGCTCTCATCGACGAAGGTGACACCGGTCGCATGCTTGCCGGTGCTGTCCATATTGATGTGCGTGACCTCGCACTTGTCCCGGGCCTGAAAGCTCGTCTTGCGCACCAGTGCCGGCAGGATTGTCGTCTGCGGGCTTGCCTTGGAGTAGTTGGCGCAGCCGAACCACTCGCAGAATCCGCAGTAGGTGCAGGGACCGAGCCGCACGCCGAGCGGGTTGCGGTAAGCCTGCGACATGTTGCCCGAGGGCTGGGGAAAGGGCTTGTAGCCGAGCTGGCTCGCCGCCTTGGCGAATAGCGTTGCGCCGAAGGGCTGCTGCTGTGCGGGATTGGGATATGGACGCGAGCGTGGACCTTCGAACGGGTTGCCGCCCTGCTGGATCTTGCCGCGAAGATTCCCGGCGGTGCCGGAAGTTCCACACAGGTACTCGAAGCGGTCGTAGTGCGGTTCGAGCTCGTCGTAGGTCACGCCCCAGTCCTGGATGGTCATGTCAGCAGGCAGGAAACGCGCGCCATAACGCTGTGTCAGGTGCGTGCGCAGGATGAAGTCGGAGGGAAGGAAGCGCCAGGTCTCGGCGTTCCAGTGCACGCCGCCACCACCGACGCCGTTCGGCGGCATGAACGCACCCCAGCTGCGGATCGGCAGCGCCGTCTGACTGTCCTTGTTGCGGAAGGTGAAGGTGGTCTGGCTCGGCCGCAGGAAGAGTTCATGGTGGATGCGGTAGCGGAGCTCGTCCTGCGCGTAGCTCGGAGAGTAATCGCTCGCGGTGTCGCGCCAGGGGCCGCGCTCGATCGCCATCACGCTCAGCCCGGCATCGGTGAGCTCGTTCGCCAGGATTGAGCCCGTCCAGCCGAGACCGACGATGCAGACATCCTTCGCCGGCAGCTTCCGTGCCATTCGCGCGGCTCCTGCCCCTCAGCGCGAGCTGCCGCCGCGCCGGGCGAGAATGCTGACGGGCGGGTAGGGGTAGCGCTGGTTGTGACGGCCGATCCAGTCGCGGTAGTCGTAGACGGCCCCAGGGAAGCCAATCATCTTCCAGGCGCACATGTCGCGGTTGCCGCCGTAGAGTGGGTCGGCGAAGAACCCTTGCTGCGTGTCCTTCAGGAGCTGCTCGAAAAACTTGTTGCCGTCGGCGCCTTCGAGCTTGAGCGTGCTCGACTCGAGGCCATGCAGCACCTCGTCCTGACGCTCGACCGGCAGATCGGCAAATGACTTGCCGCCGAGCTGCCCACGGCAATAGCGATCGAGTGCTGCAAGGCCGGCGCGATAGAGCGCGGCCGGTCCGTCCTCGGACTGCGGTCCCTGCTGCTTGCTCCCCTGTTGGAACGGACCCTGCGTGTAAAGCCCCTGCTGTTGACCGTAGCCACCCGCGAGCTGTCGATCGATGAAAACCGCACAGCCGGCATCCTTGCCGCCGGGTGTGCCGGGATCGGGTGGAATGATGCGATCGACTGCGGCCTCGACCACTGCCGCCTCGTCGTCGCTGAAGAACTTCCATGGGCCGGGCGTCGTGGGCTCGGGGGCGGCGGTCGCGTCCGGATGCCAGGGGAGCCTGCCGCTGATGATCTCCGCGCTCGCCAGCTTCTCACCGACCAGTACCAGAGCCGTGCCGGTCAGGAGATCGCGTCGGCGAATACCCCTCATGGGATTCCGCTCAAAGAGCGTCCAGGTCCAAACATGAGCTCGAGTCATCCGGTGCGAGCCGCATGCGCGCTGAAGCGCAGGGTGTCAGATGCAGAGCAGCCCTTCAAGCGCGCTCGCAAGCGCAGCCAATGGCCAACACCAACACCACGGATATTTTCGCGAGCCGGGATGTCGAAACTCGGGTGAGCCGGCGCAGCGTCTGACCCCGCTCGGCTGATTTCGATGAGCGGGGGCGCCGGCGTGACAGTAAAGAGGCGTTGAATCGCATGAGAATCCGCTGGATCTTGTGGCTGCTATGCGCCGCATTCGTTGCGGGCGCCGCGGTGGCCTACCGTGCCGACGTCGCGGCCTTCGTATTACCGCCACTCACGCCGCAGCCGGTGCAGGAGCATCACGCCGGCAAGGTGATATGGGCCGAGCTCGTTACCCCCGACGTCGTCGGCGCCAAGCGCTTCTATGGGAGCCTGTTCGGCTGGAGCTTCGAGGACATCCGTGCAGGCCGCGTTGAGTACTCCGTTGCCCGCCTCGATGGCGTGCCCGTTGCCGGACTTGTGCAGCACACGCCGCCGCGAGGCCGCCAATGGCAGCCCGCCTGGCTCACGTTCTTGTCGGTTCCCGACGTACGCGCTGCAGGAGGGCTCATACAGGCTCACGGCGGAAAGCAGCTGAGCTCGCCGCATGCCTACCGCGAGCGCGGGCAGCAGGCGGTCTACGCCGATCCGCAGGGTGCGGTGTTTGCAATCATGAATTCACGCAACGGCGATCCGCCGGATGTGCTCGCCGCTCCGGGACGGTGGATCTGGAGCGCGCTCGTGACTCGTGACCCCGGCACCGATGCCGCCTTCTATCAGAATGTGTTCGGCTACGAGGTGTTCGACGCGAGCCAGGCAGGGGAGAGTGAATCCGACCACCTGGTGCTCGCCAGCGAGGAATATGCGCGAGCCAGCGTCAACCCGTTACCCGCCGCCTCCCCACCGTCGCGGCCGCACTGGGTCGATTTCGTCCGCGTCACCGACATAGCCGCTGCAGTCGCCAAGGCGGCGCAGCTCGGCGGGCGCGTACTCGTCGAGCCCCGTCAGGACCGGCACGGGGGCAGGATGGCGTTGATCGCCGATCCGGCGGGAGCGCGCGTCGGTCTTCTCGAGTGGACTGAGGAAGCGGGCCCCGGAGCGGCAAAATGACAATGGCGCCGCTGCGTGCGGGCGTCGGGCTCGCGCTGTTCGCCGCCGCGATCCTCGCCGGCTGCACGGGCGGTGCGGTTGGTGTTGGCGGCGGTTACTACGAGGAAGGCGGGCCGTACGACTACGACTTGGGTTTCTACGATGAGCCCTGGGGATCCTACGGCTATTGGGGGCGGGGCTATTACGTCGGACCGCCGCGCTGGGGCGGCAGGTGGCACGGCGGCGGCTGGCACGGTCAGCCCGGTGCTCGCCCTCCCTATCGGCCGCCTGCCACGGGTCGGTCGATGCCTTCCATGCCAAGCGGCCCGCGTGGTGGTGGGGTGCACCCACGCTGAGCACCCGCGATAATGGCCCATTGGGGGCCTCAATCGCGGAGCCAACATGAAAAGCAATGCCCGGTTCAACGGGATCGCAGCGAGCGGATTCGTCTCGGTCCTAACGGCTTGCACCGCATTTGCAAATTCTGCCGCTCCTGCTGCGGAGCGACTCGGCGCAGTGTCGTTCCCGGTGTCCTGTGCGCCCTCGCAGCAAGCAAACTTCAACCGGGGCGTCGCACTGCTGCACGACTTCTGGTACGCGGAGGCGAGACCCCAGTTCGAGCGTATTCTCAAGAGCGATCCGAACTGCTCGATGGCGCACTGGGGGATCGCGATGAGCGTGTTCCACCAGATCTGGGATCGCCCGGGTGAGGCGAAGAGGGTGCTTGCACGGAGCGAGCTCGTAGCGGCGCAAAAGCATCCCGCCGTGACGACGCGCGAGCGTGAGTACGTCGCTGCGCTGTACGAGTTCTTCAAGAGTGGGCCGGACGACTACCAGCCGCGCATCGACGCCTATTCCGCGGCAATGAAAAAGCTGTACGCGGCGCACCCCGACGATGTCGATGCCGGGGCGTTCTATGCGCTATCGCTGCTCGCGGCCAAGACGCCTGCGGATACCGGCCTCGAGCCGGAAGAAAAGGCGATGACGGTGCTCGAGCCGCTGTGGGCGAAATACCCCGACCACCCGGGCCTGGTGCACTACATCATCCATGCCTGCGACAACCCCGCGATGGCACCCAAGGGCCTCGCCGCCGCGCGCGCCTATGGAAAGGTGGCACCGTCAGGTCCGCACGCCGTGCACATGCCCGGGCACATCTTCGCGAGGCTCGGCCTGTGGCAGGAAGACATCGCAGCGAATGCCGCGTCCGTCGAAGCCTCGCGCGCCGCGGAAGCACGCCGCGAGAGCGGTTGGATGGATCAGTTCCATTCCGACGATTTCCTCGTCTACGCCTACCTTCAAAGCGGGCAGGAGCAGAAGGCCGCCGCCGTGATTGCGGACGCCGCCGCCGCCATCAACCGCTACAAGGCGATGCCCGGCATGGGCGGCCCCGATGACTACATGGTGGGAATGTTTCCGTACTACGAAGTCAAGCTGCCTATCTTCGTGGATCTCGAGACACGCAATTGGCAGCGGACGCTCGCGCTCGAGGCCGTAGCCGGTGCGCCGCCGATGACGCAGACACTCGTGTACTGGGGACGGAGCATCGCCGCCGGACATCTGCATCGAACCGATGAGGCCCGGCGCGACCTGGCCGCCTTCGATGCGTTGATCGCCGAGATCCGCAAGAGTCCTCAGGCTTACTACGCCGAGGGCACGAGCGTGAAGATCGCTCGAGGCGAGATGCTCGCATGGACCGCATTCGCCGCCGACCACCTGGAAGAGGCGCTGTCCCGGATACGCGAGAGCGCCGACCTCCAGGACCGGGTGGGGCAGGGCGAGGTCGATATTCCTGCCCGTGAAATGCTGGCGGACATGCTGTTCGAGACCAAACGTCCGAAAGAGGCGCTGCTCGAATATCAGCGCTCGCTCAAGTACAGCCCCAATCGGTTCAACGCTCTCTACGGCGCAGGTCGTGCCGCGGAGGCCGCCGGGGATCAGGCATCCGCGCGCCGCTACTTCGCAGCGCTCCTCACCGCAACCGACCAGGGTGCTCGGTCCACTCGGCCGGAGATCGCGCACGCCAAGGGCCTCGTCGCCACCGCAAGCCGCTCGTAACCGACGATCGACCTGCAGCATGCGCCGTGTGTTGACGAAGGCGCACCTGTGTGTCGAGCCGTCGGAGCATCGACGGAAATTGATGAGGCCCGGACGGTGCACATGACAAGGACGGTGCACATGACACGTGTCGCAGTCGTGATCATCACTCTGTCGCTCATCGAAGGCGTTACGCTGTCGGTCGCGGGCGCGGCGCCACCCGCGCCCGCGGCGACCGCCGGTCACATTCCTCCGAGCTGGGCAGGCCCTGCCGAAACAGTCGTCAAACCGCCGTCATCCGCGAGTCTTTCGCCGGATGCGCTGCGCGCTGCGTGGGCGTCGGACGATCGCCGGCACCTGCTGAGCGCTACGCGCCGCGCCCCCTCGAGCGACTGGACGGCGCCCGACCGTCTGCTGTCGACGCGCGGCCGGATCGGGAAGATCGTGTTCTCCCCCGATGGTCGCCGCATTGCCTACGAAGATCAGCGCACGTGGCTCGATGACGGAACGGCAAGCGACAAGTGGCAATTCATCGCCGTCTATGACCTTGCGAGCCAGCGGATCGAGTACGTCGATCCGGCCTTCGACCTCGATACGGATCCGCGCTGGTCGCAGGATGGACTGAGCATTACCTTCGCTCGCGGCGTCGACGGCCTGCTGTCGAGCGAGGTCACGCGCCTGGTGCCCGCGTTCTCTACGGTTACGTGGCAACCGCCGCCGCGGCTGCCGTCCGAGCGCTTCACGATGGCCGCGATCATCGCGACGCCCTACATCGAACCTCCGGCGCCCGCAGGCGATGGGCTTTCAATTGCATACCTGACGCGCGAGGCTGAGAGCCGGAACGTGTACTTTCTGCGCGTCGGCGACAAGGCACGCCGCCTGGTCAACTACGCCGATGACGACGGACGCAACCTCTCGAGCGTCGTGGTCTCGAGGTCTGGCGGGGCGGTCGCGTACGTGCGTGGCGGGCGCGTAAATCGCCAGGGCGACTCACCGAACCCACCTTCGTCCCCTGAGATGCCGCAGCAGCAGGTGTGGATCATCGGCACCGAGAGCGATGCGCCGCGACTGCTCGGATCCGGCAATGAGCCGATCTTCACCCCTGACGACCATTACATCCTGTGGCGCTCCGCCGGCATGGTGATGGCGGCCGCGCTCACCTGGTCGAATCATCGTCTGCTCGGGGTCGGCGAGCCGGAGTCATTCCTTCTCGGTCCACATACCGATATGCGTTTCTCGCCGGATGGGAAAAAAATTGCCTACGAACGCGGTGGCGCGATCGAGGTTCGGGACCTCGCCTCGCGCACGACCGTGCGGATCCCGCACAGCGATGACCTCGATCTTGGGCCCGTCTGGTCACCCGACAGCCAACACCTCGCGTATCGGCGCGAGCCGAGCGACTCGCCGGGGCTCGAGCGCAACTGGTGCGGTGGCGGCGAGCGCTACTGCGGTCCGATGCGATCGGAGCACCCGTGGGCGATCTGGACGGTTGCGCTGTCGGACTTCCTGCCACAGCGGCTCTGGCAGGCGAAGCCAGGCGTCGGCTCGGTCTACTACCACCTCGACCAACACTACAGCCCGGGGCAGTTCGACGACGAAATTTTCTGGTCGGCCGGCGATCGGATCGCATTCATCTGGGAAGGGGACGGCTGGCGTCACCTGTATGCCGTCCCGGCCGCGGGAGGGGAGGCGACACTGCTGACGCCGGGCGACGGTGAGGTTGAGACCGTGGCGGTTTCGATGGACCGCATGCAGCTTTTCTATGCGACCAACATCGGCGACCTCGGACGCCGGCACCTCGCGAGCGTCGGCTTCGATGGCGCCGCGCCCCACCGGCTCACGAGTGGGGAGACGAGCGAATGGTCACCGATCCCGCTCGCCGCGGGCCGCCTCGCGTACCTCGGTGCCGGGTGGGCTGACGCGCCACACCTTTCCATCCGCGAAGCCAACGGCACGACGCGCGCAGCGGGGCTTCCCCAGCCGCGCGCCTCCTTCCCGGGCAAGCTGCTGGTAAAACCGGAGCTCGTCGAGTTCCCAGCCTCGGACGGCCAGAAGGTCTTCGGGCAGCTCTTCGTACCGGAGCATCCAAACGGCTGCGCGATCACCTTCGCGCACGGCGGCATTCGGCGGCAGATGCTGCCGGGGTTCCACTATATGGAGGCATACCAATACCTCTATGACATGAACCAGTATCTCGCCGGCCGCGGTTGCGTCGTATTGTCGGTCGAGTATCGCAGCAGCATCATGCGCGGCGAGGCGTTTCGTAACGCGCCGGGCTGGGGATTCACCGACAATTCCGAGATCCGCGACTTCGTCGGCGCGGCGCAGTATCTGCTCGCGCGCAAAGACGTCGATGCGAAGCGCGGTGTCGGCATGTACGGCCTCTCCTGGGGCGGATACATGACGGCGGAGGCACTCGCGCTGCACTCGGACCTCTTCAAGGCTGGATTTGACATGGCTGGCGTGCACACCACACCCGATCCGGCGGGACTCGCGCACTCCGCCATCGGCCAGCTCGACACCTGGGGCTCGCCGGTATTGTTGATGCAGGGCGATGACGACATGAACGTCAACTTCAACGACGGCGTCGTGCTCGCGCGTGCCCTGCAGACGCGCCGGCCGCAAGTCGAGTTCGTGCAGCACGCAGTGCCCGGACAAACGCACGAGATGGACCAGACGTATCGGCAGCTCGTGGAGGTATATTCGGAGGGCTCAGAGTTTCTCCTGAGCCACCTCGGCGTCCGCTGAGGGCAGCCGCTGGCCTACTCATGACCCCCGAAATCCGCGCCTTCGAATTCGCTCTGGGACTTTTCTCTGTGCTGATCGGCCTGGCAATCGCCGACGTCGCCACCAGCTTTCATCGCCTGATGCGCGCGCGGCCCGGTGTTCGCTGGGATCCGCTCGCACTCCTTACAGCTTTGTTCGCCCTGGCGATAACGGTGGGTATGTGGTTCGATCTCTGGGGCATCCGCCATGCCACTTCGGTCCGACATTTCTTTCTTTATGTCGCATTGGTCACCTCGTTCTTTTTGCTGTTCCTGATTGCCGCCGCCAGCCTGCCGGATGAGGTTTCGGAAGGAGTCGATCTACGCGAGTTCTACGCCGGCAACCGCCGGTATTTCTGGACGCTCGTAGCGCTTTTCGAGATCACGTACGTGGCCTTCGGAGCGTACTTCATCAGCGGTGTCATGGATCAGCTACCACGCGCCGTGCTCGCGATCGTCATCTCTCAGTGGATGGTGCTCGTAGGCGTGCCTGCCGTTCTCGCGCTGGTACCGTCGCGGGCGATTCACTACGCCGGTGTCATCCTTCTATTTGCGACAGTACTCTGGCACTACGCTCATGGGGTCATCACTTGACCTCGCGAAAGGCGCTCGGGCTGCGCCACTGCTACTTCGCATAATGTATATTATGTTAAATATGAGCTGGGCCCGAGAATGCGGTCCGGTCCGGAGGCGCTTCTAAACGAGCCGGCCCCTCTTCCCAGGCCCCAACCATCCAGCGAGGCGAAAGCCACCCTCAGAGGCGTGCGGCCATCTGCGCGTCCAATCGGACGGCCAAGGCTTCAACCTCCCGACTCACACTCACGACGTAGCCGCTGGAGCCCGGCTCGAGCGTGCGTACTGCTTCAGGCATCTGCTCGCGCTGCATGCGGCAATGCGCCCGAATTTCCGCAAGCGCCGGTGGTGCCGTCACGCGTCGGCCCGTCCGCATCACTTCATGCAGCAGTTCGTGTCCTGCCGGCCGCTCGTTCTCCAGGGCGATGCAATCACTGACCCACGTACCGCCAACCGTGCTACGAAACACCTGCTTGCGCCCCGGCCACGTTGCCTTGCCAGGTGATCGCTTGCGACGCGGTGTGCCGGCGTATTCGACCAACTTGTAGGCCATGTCGAGCGCTGGCGCCTCCTGTGCAACTGCGAGCGCGGTGCCGACTCCGAATGCGTCCACGGGCACGCCCGACTCGAGGAGCCGCTCGATGTGTTGCTCGTCGAGACCACCGCTCAAGATGATCTTCACCGCCTGGCATCCGCCCGCATCGAGAATGCCGCGCGCCTTGTGCGCCTCGAGCGCAAGATCACCACTGTCGATGCGCACGGCCGCGACGCCGGCCGATGCACCGCGTTCGCGCCGCTCCTGCGCAAGCTTTACCACGTCGTGTGCCGCGCGCTCGACGTCGTAGGTATCGATCAGGAGTGTGGTCGCCGGATCACGGCTCTCGACAAAACACCGGAACGCAGTGGCCTCGTCCGCATGTGCCTCGATATAGGAATGCGCCATGGTTCCTGAGAGCGGAATCCCGAAGCGACGTCCCGCCTCGACAGTTGCCGTCGCCTCGAATCCCGCCAGATAGGCCGCACGGGCGGCATAGAGAGCCGCTTCCTGACCGTGTGCGCGTCGCATCCCGAAATCGACCAGCGCACGGCCCCTCGCGGCAAGCACGAAGCGCAATGCCTTGCTCGCAATCACGGTCTGGAGATGCATGAGGTTGAGCACGCGGCTCTCGATGAGCTGTGCCTCGATGATCGGCGCGGTGACTGTGAGCAGCGGCTCCCCGGCAAAGCAGGCGGTGCCCTCGGACATCGCGCGCACCGATCCCGTGAAGCGCAACCTCGCGAGCTCCGCCAGAAACGGTGCCGAGAACCTGCCGAGCGTCCGCAAATATTCGATGTCGCCGCTGCCGAATTGCAGGCCCTCGAGATACTCCATGACCTGTTCGAGGCCGGCCGCAATCAGCACCCT